>OIWL01002255.1_pt1 | contig 16709 bp, 16 predicted proteins | sample 1587561 | NCBI WGS metagenome assembly OIWL01 (sample SAMEA3888903, study PRJEB22519) | human gut metagenome | biome: human gut; feature: human-associated habitat; material: faeces | place: Denmark | collected 2010 | reverse complement strand
ATAGCAGTCATAGTCCGTGATGAACCATTCCTCATAGGGCTGGCCGAAGTCATCCTTCTGGCCGATCCCGATCCGCTTAAACACTTCCTTCAATTCCTCGGCGGTGGTGGGAAACTTCACCCACTCGCCCACAAGCTCGCCCTCGTTATATTTCCCAAGATTGGTGATAAAGGCGGCAAAGGGATAATCCTTGTCGTGATCGTAATATGGCATATCAGCACCTCCTTACAGTTCCGGCGCAGACTTTTCCTTGTGGGGCTGCGCCTTGTTTTTCTCCGCACATTCCTTCTTGCCCTGTTCCAGCCGTTCTCGGATGGAGGGCTTTTTCTCCGGCTCCGCAGGGCGTTCATGCACCCACTCGTCGCCGGAAAGAGAAATATATCCGTGTTCCGTAAAATGGCCCTGTTCCTCCTGCATGGCGTACTTGCCAAAAGGAACAGGGTCGATCGCTTTCAGAAGTTCCGGGGGCAGCAGCATATCCATGTGCTGTGCCAGATACCGCCATCCCAGATCGTTCAAATCGTGGATATTGGGCTCAAATACGAAATAGTCGATGTTGGACGCAAACTCCTTAAACTGCTCTGGTGTTGTCAGCTTGAAGGGCGAGACCTGCACCGCCGCCAGCAGCTCCCGGTCCTCCGGGGAGAGGGCAGCCACCGCCGCCCTCACTTCGGGTAAATGTTCCAAAGTCTTATTTTTTGCCATTGACACCTTCCTTTCTTTTCGGAAATTCCAGTTTGAAGTTGATGTATTTGCCGCCTGTGTCATCCAGGATCACCGCAGCGTCATAAGCAGCCTGTTTCTTTTCAGACCACATTCCCTTGACATTGGTACGTCCCTTTTTCAGAAGGTCCGTTGCCATCTTCTTTGTCAGCTCCTTCTTGCGGCTCGTCCAGAAGCGGTCATTTTTCCAGAGGACGAAACCGCAGGACCGATCCGAACACGCAAAGTTCTTCTTACCCTCATAAACCGGCTGGCCGCAGCGGGGGCAGGTACCGATCACTTCCTTCTCCGGGGCAAACAGCTTTTTGCCATCCTCGGAAATGCAGGAATAGGTGGACACGATCTCTTGAACCATCGTGCGGATACCATCCATGAAGGTATCCGGGTCAGCGCCGCCTTTTGCAATCTCCGTCAATTTCTGTTCCCATTCCGCTGTCAGCATGGGAGAGGTCAGCGGCTCCGGCAGAATCGTGACAAGGTTGATACCGGCTTTTGTGGAGATCAGGCTCTTGCCCTTGCGTTCCACAAATCCGGCAGCCACCAGCTTTTCGATGATAGCCGCCCTGGTCGCAGGCGTGCCAAGCCCTTTCCGCTCCGCCTCGTCGGGGATACCATCCTTGCCTGCGTTCTCCATAGCGGACAGGAGGGTATCTTCGGTATAGGGCTTCGGCGGCTGGGTGAAATGCTCGGTGACGGAAACCTCCGCGCCGTCAAAAACTTGCCCTTCGGTGAAGTCCGGCAACATGCCGCCGTCCCCGTCCGCAGGCTTTTCTTTCAGGGAGACGCGGAAAATACGGTCGATCTCCCGCCAGCCTTCGGAGAGGACGCGCCTGCCCTTTGCGGTGAAGGAATGACCACCGCAGTCAAAGGCAGCCGTGACCGCCTCATACACATAGGGCTCCGCCGACGCGCACAGCAGACGGCAGCAGACCAGAAGAAGCAGCTCACGCTCGCCCAGGGGCAGGGCGGGGATATCCGCTTTCTCGATCTCCATCGTGGGGATGATGGCGTGGTGGTCGGATACATCCTTGTCGGAAACCATGACCTCCACCAGCGGATAGAAATTGCTGATTTTATCAAAGGGCGGCAGCTTTGCCGCCAGATGTATCACGCAGGAGGCCGTTTCCGCCATATCGGAGGTCAGATGCCGGCTGTCCGTGCGAGGGTAGGTCAGCAGCTTTTTTTCGTAGAGGCTCTGAGCGTAGTCAAGGGTCTGCTTCGCCGTGTAGCCAAGCAGCCGGTTTGCCTCACGCTGCAAGGTGGTGAGGTCATAGAGCTTCGGAGGCTGTTCCTCCTTCTGCTCCTTCGTGACGGAAGTACAGATGACGGCCGCGCCCTTGCACATGGCCGCCGCCTGCTCCGCCTCCGCCGGATCGGTGAATCTCTCCGATACCGCCTCCGCGCCGGCCAGGGTCAGGCGCACATGATGATACTTCTCCTTCTGGAACAGCGCGATCTTCGCGTCCCGCGCCGCCAGCAGGGACAAGGTGGGCGTTTGGACGCGGCCCACGTTCAGGGTACGGTGATAGAGGACGGAGAAAAGGCGGGTGGCGTTGATCCCCACCAGCCAGTCAGCCCTCTGGCGGCAGAGGGCTGACTGATACAGGGCTTCATAGTCAGCGCCGGGGCGCAGCTCGGAAAAGCCCTCCCGGATGGCGCTGTCCTCCATGGACGAGATCCAAAGCCGGAGGACCGGCTTGCGGCAGCCGGCCAGTTCATACACCAGCCGGAAGATCAGCTCGCCCTCCCGTCCGGCATCACAGGCGTTGACGATCTCCGTTACGTCCTCCCGCGCCATGAGGCGCTTCACATTGTCCAAAGCCGCCTCCTTGCCGGGGATGGGGGCGTAGCGGAAGGGCTCCGGCAGGATGGGCAGATCCTCATAGCGCCATTTTTTGAAGCGTTCGTCATAGCCGCCCGCGTCCAGCGGGGATACCAGGTGCCCCACACACCAGGAAACGATCAGGCCGCTGCCTTCATAAAAGCCATCGGCCCTGGATGAAGCACCCAGGGTCGATGCGATAGATTTTGCCACGCTCGGTTTTTCCGCGATAATCAGCTTACTCATGCTCCGCCTCCGTTTCAGCCTCCGCAGGCTCGTCCTCGTTGATATACTCCTCGTCGGGGAAATCGTACTCGTCGGGATCGGCGCTGACCTTCACGCTGCTGCGGTTCGGCTTGATGAACTTCACATAGGCGAAGGCTCCGCCGCCTGCCAGCACCAGCAGCGCCACCACAGCCAACAGGCCGCTGCCGCTCTTTTTCTCCGGCTGCTCCGGTTCCGGCTCCGGCTCCCTGACCTTCTCCCTGCCCGCGCACTCGGAGAGGTTGGTCTTGCAGACAGGGCAGGATGTATCCACCGCGCCGGCCGCGCATTTTTCCTTACAGGTACACACCGGGGCGGCGGGCGTCTCCTCGTCCATCAGGGCCAGCAGATCGCGCTCGTCTACCTGGTTGAGGAAGTGGACGGTGTTCTCGCCGTCCTCCGCCCGGTCGATGATGATGTAGAAATAGTTGCCGCCTTTTGTGACCACGGTGATGAACTGCTTGTCCCCGGCGCTCTCCCCGGTGATATCGTCCACCAGGGTCATGTTGCCCTCCGGGGTCAGGGGTTGGGGCTCATAGCCGCCCGTGGTCTCCTCCCCGGTGTAGTAGGGCTCACCGTCCCCGCCGCCGGCGAAGGCCACGGTGGAGGTGGCCGCCATGCAGAAAAGCGCCAGGAACACGGCGGCGAAACGGCGAAAAGCTCTGTTACGCTTCATCTTCCGCACCCTCGCTTTCCTCCGTCTCCATCAGCCCGTCCGGCAGGGAGATCATGCCGCTGGCGTAGGCGCGCAGGAAGGCGGTGAGTTCCCTGTTGTCCATGCGGACAGCCTTTACCATGCGGACGATCTCCAGGTTCTCCTCCTCCGTGAGTTGGGCTTCCAGCGCGCGGAGACGCTTCTGCTGCTCGGCGATCTTCTCCCTCGTTTTCTCAATATCCTTGCGGATCTTCTCAGTCGTTGCCATGATTGCATTGCTCCTTTCCAAATCGTTCTTTCCATGAATAATTGCGCCCAAGCCCCCGAACGGTTTTCAGGTTGGCTCGTGCGTTATCCTCCAATACCAGCGCGCGCCGGAACAGATCCGGGTAACGCTCCCGCAGGTCGATGATCTCCTCCGCCCGCATACTGGGGCAGAAAAAGCAGGAGGACTTTCCCGGCTGCGGCAGGTCCGCCGCCTCGATTGCCCGGATACACGCCTCCCGGTCCCAGCCCCATTCCATCAGGGGATACCATTTGCTGTACTTCGGGTCTGCCAGATCACGCAGAAGGACCTTGTCGCTGCGGTAGTGCTCGCCAGCGTCATAGCCGATGAACTTGACCACCTTTTTCCCGCTGGCCCAAACCTCACGGCATGGAGGATAGTTGTTGCAGAACTTTTCCTGTGGTCCGATCTTGTGTTTCAGAGAACACCGCTTGAAGCCGTAGGCGATAGAGGGCAGCGTACCGCTTTTCAGACATTCATCCTCCAAGGTCAGCCGCCTGCCGTCCTTCGTGGCCTTATAGACCCGTGTGATCTCCGGCATACCGTGATCCTTCAGCCAACGATCCATGATATCCAGATAGGCATAGGTATGGGGATGCTCGCCGCCCGTATCCGCAAACAGGATCAGGTCAACGGGGATACGGTGCTGGTGCAGCCCAACGAGAAGGGCGGTGCTGTTCGCACCGCCGCCATAGGAAACAATATTGATATGCTCACCTCATTTCAAAGCCTTTTCATATCGGTATTTCATCTGCGCCGGATACAGCGGTTCGGGTGGGCGGCGTCTGCCGGTCCACTCCCGTCCGCCCGCCAGCCCCGCGCACTGCCAGCCGGAGGCACGGAGGCTGACGCCGCTCTCCGTGTCCAGAATGTAGGTGACGATCCTATGGTAGCCCAGGACCTTCGCCGCCCGCGCCGCTGCGCCATAGAGGAAGCTGCAAGCGTTTTTTGTCCCGTCCGTGCAGAGGCGGTTGACCTCCAGGGTCAGCCCATCGTCCAGATATCGGCTCACCGGCCGCCCCACGATGGCGACGCCCGCCAGATGGCCGTTCGCTATGCAGCCCAGGGAGAACTTATGCCCTCGCACCGGCTTATGGTGGCGGTGGTGCTCTGCGACAAACCTGTTTGCGTCGGCAAGGGACATCGGTTTTACGGTCAGCATCGGCTCCGCCTCCATCAGTTGTACGGCGGTCTGCCGTAGGCATAAAAGTGGGACTGCCAGTAATTCGAGTTGAGACTGGTGTACTGGATGGGATCGCCGCAGTGCAGGAGCATCCCGTCCCCCACATAAAAGCCCACATGGCTGACCCCCGGCGTGTCGTAGGTGCCCACAAAGAACACCAGATCCCCCGGCCTCGGCTCGGATACCGGCGTGGAAATGTTGTAGAGGCCCTGCGCCCCCAGCCGCCCGGTATCGCACAGGCCGCTGTTGGTCAGGACATAGCTGACAAAGCCGCTGCAATCAAAGGAGGTGGACGGGCTGCTGCCGCCCCAGACATAGGGGAAGCCCAGATACTTCTCCGCCTCTGTAATCAGCGTGGCAAAGCGCTCGTCGGACAGGTACTCCGCCGGGATCTCGTACTTGGCGGGTGGGTTGGTCACATACTTGGGAACATAGCCAGAGGACGGGAACAGGTCGGGGCGGTTGCCCAGGGTGGACATATACACGGCGTACATGGAAAGCGTCTCCTGATTCATCATGTAGACCGGCAGATGGGAGAGGTCGAAGTTTTCCAGCTTCACGGTGCAGATATAATAATCGTAATAGACCCGGTAGCTTTCCGTATGGGTGTTGCCCTCCTCGTCCGTCCAGGTATCCGTCTCAATGTAGTACCGCCGTTCCACCTCCACCGTCTCGGTGAGGATGTATTGCCGGTCAAACAGCATTTGAAGGTCGCCCTGCACCTGGTCTATGGTAAACTGCCCCTCATGGAGCGCCGACAGGATGGACAGCAGCACATAGGGATCGTGCTCGATCTCGTCCAGATCATAGTGATACTCGTCATAGTCGTGGGTCTGCTCATAGGTGTCCAGATACCGCCGCAGCTCATCCTCCTTGGCGCAGTAGGCGGCCTCCGCCGCCAGCAGGTCAGGATCCTCGGAGAGATAGGAGGAGGCCACAATGTTGGACACGCCTCCGCCGAACATGGAGGAGCAGGATTGCAGCAGGCCCAACAGCAGCACCAGAACAAGGCCGATCCCGCCGATGATAAGGAACACCTTCTTGTGCCGGGCTATGAACTCGCCGGCCTTCTTCGCCGCCTCCGCGCCTTTCTTTGCGCTCCTGGCCGCTGTCTGCGCCGCCGCCTTTGCACCCTCCGCGCCGCGCGACGCCCGGTAGGCCGCCGCGTACTGCCGCTGCATCCGCTTCTTCTGCCAGATGCGGGAGATGGGGCTGCCGGACGCAAGCTGGGGGTTATCATGGAGCGCCTTTTGGTAAAGTGCCTCCGCGTTGGCTCTGACCGCCGCCTGCTCCGCCTTTGCCGCGTCCCGCCAGGGCTTCACCTGCCGCTCCGCCCGCCAGTTTTGCAGCTTGCGGTTCCCATAGCCCACGGCTTTTTCCATGCCGCGCTCGGTGAGATGGCCCGCGGCCACGCCGGAGTTCTCCTGCTCCACCTCCCGCACCTTGGCGTGGGCGGCGTGGGCGACCTCCTGCAAAGGCCGCGCCAGCGGGTTCGGCCCCGGCTGCCGGATCGAAGCCGACTTATCCGCCTCATGGAATACCAGCTTTGTACGCCCGGCGCCGGAAGCCTCGTCAAAGACGCGCTCCGTACCCAGAACGCGCTTTCGGGGGATGACGGCCCTTGCCGCGTCCAGCTTGTCCGCCGCCTTGTCGGACTTGCGGATCGCCTTTTGCAGTTCCGGCGCGGCGCGTTCCTCCTCGGTGAATTGCAAACGGGAGGATGGGCGGCTATTTGCCGCCGTACCCTCCCGGTAGGCTTTGCGGCGGTTCCGCCGCTTTTTCTTCTGAGACTTCCGGACGCGCCGGTCGTCCAGATGGTGGAGGGCAGTCCTCGCCAGCGCCGTGGAATCGCCGGAGGGGGAATAGTCCTGCTCCGGCGCACGGTCTGAAACACGGCTCGCCTCGCCTGTGACCATGTTGACGGAAATGGCTCCGTCGCGGGTCATCTTCTGCGCCTCCTTCTCGGAGGCTTTCCATTCCTTCATGCGTCACCACCTGCCTTTCCGTAGGGGCAAATGCTCACGCACTCGCCCGTCTCGATCATAGAGATATACTTGAAAATGGGATATGCCTGGGGTGGGCAGACCGCGTTGCCCAGGGTTTTCAGCCGTAGGGCGCGGTCCGCGGTGTTTTCTGTGATACGGGGGACTCCCTCCGGCTCGGCGGCCCAGAGGATACGTCCGTCCATTTCCGGGGGAAGCCCATGAGCCATTCCACCCAATCCGGGTTCAGCGCCGCCGTCTCGGATATCGGCCGCTCCTGCCGGATCACCTGGGATGACAGATTGGCAGACGGGGCGCTGTTCCGAAACGCCGCCGGTTTCAGCGTGGAGCGGTAGCCCTCCGACGCTGCCGGGGTCAGATAGAACACCGCCGCCGACAGGCTCAGGCTCCAGATGGCCCCGTTTCGGTTCACCTTGCGGAAGATCCCGTTGTCGGAGAGGTACACATCCAGGTTGGCCGCGTCCCGGCAGGTGTTCTTGTCGGAGGCAAGGGGCGTGGGAAACATCAGCCGCGACGATAAAAGTTCGCTGGCGCTCATGCCATGCGCCGACGCCGCAAGCCGGAAATACGAATGGGAGAACAGCGTATCCCGCTTTTGCCAGGTCAAAGATCGTTTTGTCGAGCCCCATATTGATGAAGCCAGCAACATTTTCCCCAAGCACCCAACGGGGCCGCAGCTCGGTAATAACGCGGCACATTTCCGGCCACAGGTAGCGTTCATCCGCAAAGCCCCTTCGCTGCCCCGCGGTGGAGAAGGGCTGACAGGGAAAGCCGCCGGAGAGGACGGTAACGGTTTCAAGTCCTGTTTTTTCAAAAAACGCCTCCTTCGTAAAAGTTGTGATATCCCGGAATTTTGGCACCTCCGGCCAGTGCTTTTCCAGAACGGAATAGGGGTAGTCCGCCCACTCGCATTGACAGACGGTGCGGAAGCCCGCCGCCTCCGCCGCCAGATCAAGCCCGCCGATGCCGGAAAACAGGCTCACATGGGTCAGCTCAGTCATAGTCATCCTCGCAGGAATGATCTTCGCAGTGGGCGCAGCCGATGCCGTCCTCCGCCGCTTCCTCCGGGTCATAGGGCGTCAGATGCGCGCGCCGCAGCGTTGCCTCCAGAATGTCATAGCAGGTGACGACCTGATCCTCCGCAAAGCCCCACCTGCGGTACATTCTTCGGATGCTCGGATTCTCGCCGGAGAGATTCTTTTGCAGCCGCGCAAGCCGTTTTTCTGTTTTCACTTCTACAACACGGTTGCGGAGAAAGCTGTACTGCGCCAGCAGGTCAAAGAGATCGCCCACCAGCATACGGAAGGCGCTGCCGGAGATGATGTAGGCGGGATCATCAGCGGTGGCGGCGCGCTGCTTTTCCCTGATTTTTGCGTCGTGCTCTTTCAGCACGGCGGTCAAGGGCGTGAGCTCCGCCGCTTTCAGCTCCGCAAGGTCCTTCCTGTCCCCAAACACCAGATAGCGGCCGGGGATACGCCAGGCGGCGAACTTTTCCTCCGCGATCTCTCCGTAGCGCTTTGCCGTCTCGGCCAGATTTTCCAGATCCTTCTCGTCCTTCGCCTTTTCCGCCAGGAAGGCGATCTGATGGAGAAGTCCGTACAGATGCACCTCATCATTGATGTGGTTTTCATATACCTTGCTGTCGATCACATATTTCATATCTTGTTCCATCCTTTCCTTATCCGGTTTCCCCGTCGTGGGAAACCTCGCTGGGCTTTGTCGTGAGAAGTCTGTATAGCTCGGTGGTCTTGGGAAACTCGTCCTTGAAGGGCAGGATCACATTTTGGAAGAACAGAAGGCCGCTGCCGGGATCCGCGTTGGTCACATAGGCAAGCTGCTCGGCGGAGATGTTCAGCCGCTCCGTCATCAGTTTGCGGTCGCCCGCGGAGAGGTTCAGCAGATAGATAAAATCGCTGTTTTCCAGAATGTTTTCGATCTCCGGGCTGTGCAGCAGGTCCTTCGGGTTCTGCGTTGCCCCGGTGGGGACGCCGCCCCATTTGCGGAAGCGCTTCCAGATCTCGGCGCTGTACGCCGCCGTCTGTTCCTCCTTCAAAAGCAAATGGAACTCGTCCACGAAATACCAGGTGGCCCGTCCAATGGAGCGGTTCACCGTGACGGTGTTCCACACCGCGTCCTGGACAATGAGCATCCCCGGCTTTTTCAGGTTCTTGCCAAGTCCCTTGATGTCGAAGCAGACAAGGCGGTTGCGGATATCCACGGTGGTACGGTGGTTGAAGAAGTTGAGAGAGCCGTTCACATACAGGTCAAGCGCCTGGGCCACACGGTCCGCCTCCGGGATATGCTGGGCGGTGAGGGCTGCCATGAGGTCGGAGAGGATCGGCATATTCTCCGGCCGGGGGTCCGCGAAGTACGGCTGATAGATCTTCTGCACGGCACGGTCGATGACGGTTTTCTCGATGGCCTCCAGCCCTGTCTTGCTGCCCATAATAAGCTCACAGAAGGACAGCACGAAATCGCTTTTCAGCGCCAGCGGGTTTTCTTCCTCGCTGTAATTGAGGTTGATATCCAGGGGATTCACATAGTCGCGGCTGTTGGGCGAAAGCCGGATCACCTGGCCGCCCAGCCGGTTCACCAGCGGGGAATATTCGTCCTCCGGGTCGCAGATGATGACGTTATCCTTCGTGGTCAGCATGACATAGGTGATCTCCCGCTTGCAGCTCATGGATTTGCCGCTGCCCGGCGTGCCGAACACAAGGCCGTTGGGGCATCGGGACTGCTTGCGATCCAGCAGGATCATGTTGCCGGACAGGGCGTTGAGCCCGTAATACATGGCGTCCCCGCCCATGAAAAGCTCCTGCGTGACGAAGGGCACGAACACCGCCAGCGCCGAAGTGGTGAGGCTCCGTTCGATTTGGATACGGTTGAGGCCCAGCGGCAGCGAGGACACAAGCCCGTCCTCCTGCTGGAAGTCCAGCCGGGTCAGGATGCAGTTGTGGGTCTGGGCGACGCTGGCCGACTGGGAAACGGCGATCTCCAGCTTTTGCTTCGTGGGCGCCAGATGCAGCATGAGGAAGGTCATATTGAACATTCGCTCGTTGCGGCTCTGTAAATCCTGCAAGAGATTTTTCGCCGCGCCGCCGTAGGTGGAGAGATCGGAGGGGAGGATATCCAGATCGTAGCCGCTGCGGGCGGCCTTCTTCTGCTCCTGGATCTTCATGGCGTCCAGATCGGTGATCTTGCGCTTGACCATCTTGATCGCCTCGTTCTGGTTGATGCCGCGGACGTGCATGGTGACGAGAAGGTTTCCCTCCACATCCATGAAATCCGTGAGGATACGGTCCTGGATCTCCGGGGCCAATATCTGCAAGAAGGACACCGCGCCGTACATTTCGCCCATGCGAAAGCGCCGCGTCTCCCCAAACTCGAAGGAAGAAGGCGCGATAAAATCCTTCACGGACAGGCCGGAGGGCGCCAGCCAGTCCCATTCAAAGGCGAAGGGTTCCCCTCTGGGATGGAGGAGGCCGTGCAGCAGCGCCAGCCGCTCCTTGCCGTCCAGCACCTTTGCCGCCGCGCCCATGACCTTGAAGCGGTTCAGGGTGTCCGCCTCGATGCGGGAAAACCTTGCCCGCGCCGCCTGGATGCTCTCCGCCTCGATGGTCAGCGTGACATACTTGCTTTTCACATAGCCGTTGCTGCCACGCTCATACTGTGTTTGCAGGATGCCGGAGGCCTCGGCGCGGATCCCGTCCAGATCATCCCCCTGGGCCGCCATGCGGAACAGGTCCCCGCCGCCGGCCTTGTGGCTGCTGCTCAGGGTCATTTGCACGCCGATGGAGGGATCATAGCCGTTATAGAAATCGCAGAGGCGTTCAAAGATATCCCGCTGATCGTCCGGCCCCGCCAGACGGTAGCTGACGTCGGCGTAGGCGATGGTTTTGGAAAAATGCCGGTCGTCCAGACGGCACAGGCCGTCCGGGTGCATATTGCGGAAGGGGAGGCTTGCCTGTACGGTGTGGTTCTTGCCGTCCCCCTTGGCCTGCCGGATGACGGCCTCGATCTGCTTTCGCTCCTGCCGGGTGAGCCTGCGCCGGCCCTTGCCTCTTTTCCCCGCGCCGGAGGCGATCCGCCCCACCGTCCGCTCCAGCTCCGCCTGCTTTTCCAAAGCGGAATAGGCGTTATTTGTCTGATAGACACGCTTTTTCGGACGGGTGAATTTGCACTGGATCAGATTGCCCAGCAGCGCCTCCGGGGTCTGCCCGTTCTTCTCATACAGGGCAAACAGGAAAAAAGGCAGCATCACAAGGATCATGCACAGCGCCGCCGGCGTCGTGCCCATGCTGCCCTTGCTCAAAAAGAAAAGCGGCACTCCCGCAAGCGCCGCCGATCCGAAACACACAAGCTGCCGCTTCGTCAGGCCGAACAGCATCTTACTCTTGATTTTTGTCAGGTCCTTCGGGACCGTTACGTATGCCAATGGTTCACATCCTTTCCGCAAGCCGGATATCGCTTGCAACTTCATTTCCCCACACATCCCAGCCGGGCGGTGAGGCTCTTGCGAACAGCTCAATACGGGGCACGTCCCCCATGAGGGCTTCGATCCGCCGCCGCGCCTCCTCCGGCTTCTGGCTGTGCCGCTCCACGTGGGAGAGGATGACCTGCTTCACATCCCGCGCCGCCCGCTTCGGGCGTCCGCGGGTCGCCAGCAGGCAGATCTCCGCGTTGGCCCGCGTCCAGTAGCCCATGCCGGTGAACAGGCCCTCCGACTTCCGGCACTGCTTGATCCAGACGAAGGCTACGGTCTTAAAGGTGAAGCCCCAGGCGTCCATGACGCCCCAGGCCTCCCGCAGCATGGGGAAGGTGATCCAGAGAAACAGGGCGCAGTCCTTGTCCGCCAGCTCCCCCACTGGCAGGGCCTTGATGGCCGCTATGTCCATGGTGGGGTAATGGCTCTCGGCGCTGCGTCCCGCGCCCTTCTTGCTCCAGACCTTATAGGCCCAGGGCGGATCCGCGTAGATGACCTTGTATTTTTTCATGGCCGCCTCCCGTCAATGCGCCCCGAACAGACTCTTTGCGAGGCTGCCGGTGCGGAACAGCGTGTAGCACAGCAGCACCGTATAGCCCAGGCACTCCCAGATCGCCACGGTGATATCATCCCCCACGGCGATATTCTGCACCAGCACCGCGTAGATGCCGACGCAGACCATAATGAGAAACGCCTGAAAGCCCAGGGCCAGCAGGGACTTCAAATAGTTCTGCCCCGTCTGGCCCCACTCACGGTTGGCCATTGTGGCAAAGGGGATCGGCCCCACGGATACGGTCAGATACACCTCGATCATTCTTCCGTAGATCACAAGGAAGATGGCGATGGTGAGGATATGGGAGCAGAGGCCCACAAAAATGCTCTGAAACCACAGGCCCAGCAAAGAACCGATGCTCCAATCCGCCAGGGTCGTTTCCAAATTGCCGACCACGCCGGAAATATCGATCCCCGCGTCGGAGATGATGACGCCGGCGCTCTGGCTGACCACGCTCTGCGCCATATCGAATACCGCCATGACGATGTTCCAGGTGTTGGTGACGATGAGCACCGCGCAGAAGGTCTTGAAGATCCACTTCCAGAAAAGCCAGGTGTCAAAATCGTGGAGATTATTCTTTTCCACGATGAGCTGGATCAGCTCATAGCACATGACGAAGGTGAGGATGATGCCGGCGATGGGAACGATGACCGTTTCAGAGAGGCCGCGGATCATGTTGAAGATGCCGCCGTTCCAGCCGGCCGGCGTCATGCCCACCTCGCCGGCGATCTCGCCCACCTTCGTATTCACGGTGTCAAAGGTCCCGGAGAGGTTGGAGATGATGCCGTCGATCAGCAGCTCCTTGAACCACTCCTGGATCATTTCAATTATCACGGGTGGTCACACCTCCTTTCGGGGGCTCCCGCCGTGAAACGGGAGCCTCCGGTTGGGATGGTCCTGCCGCCGCTCAGCCAAGCAGGCCGGACAGCAGGGGGATCAGGGTCACGCCGATCAGGGCGACGCCGCCGCCCGCGACAAGCTGCTTGACGCCCTGCGATTTGGCCGCGGGGTTATCCTGGCCGTAGCCTTCCAGAAGGTTGATGCCGCCCCACACGCAAAGGCCGCCGCCCAGGGCGATGACCAGGGTCTGCAATACATCGATGGCACTGTTGAAGAACTCCATAAATCATATTTCCTTTCGTTTTGTAGAATTGTTGTTGTCGGGTTCGTCTATCAGGTCTTTTGCGCTCAATTCGTACATATCGAAAGGCTCGTCCGGCTTCACGATGGCCGGTCTGCGCTTCATGTACCGTTCTACGTCAAAGACGTTCTTCTTGTCGGCGTCGGACAGGTATTTGTAGCGGGGGTGCTTCGTCAGGTCGTACTTGTCGCTGAAAAACGGGCGCACGCCCCGAAGCTGCAAGATACACTTGCCGCCGTCCATGACCGCGATCTCGTCCTGGGTCATCAACTCCTTTCCCAATTTCTGATAGCTGAGGCCGTGGGAAGTCTGCGCGCCGCGATTCTCGGACTGGCTCAGGCTGTCGATGGTCTCCTTGCCCAGCAGCTCCGAGATCTCTTTCAGCGTTGACTTCTCCTTGCCTCCCAAAAACAAGGTGACGTCGCAGTTGCCGACAATGGTATCTGCCGCGTCCTTGTAGATGGTCTTTAACTGGCTTTGCGACTGCAAAATAATAGAAGCCGATATCTCACGGCTTCGGATGGTGGCGATCAGCTTATCAAAGTTTGGTATCTGGCCGATATTGGCAAATTCGTCCAGAAGGCACCGCACATGGACAGGCAGCCGCCCGTTATAGAGATCGTCCGCCTTGTCGCAGAGCAGGTTGAAAAGCTGGCTTTGCAGCATGGCGATGACAAAATTGAAGGTGGTATCGGTATCGCTCATAATGAGGAACAGCGCCGTTTTCCGGTCGCCCATCGTGTCAAGCTCCAATTCGTCCTCCGTCATAATGTCCCGCAGCTCCTTGATATCGAAGGGAGACAGACGGGCGCCGCAGCTCACCAAAATACTTTTGAGAGTTTTGCCGGCCGCCATTTTGAATTTGACATATTGCTTGACGGCGAAGTGCTCCGGCTGCGCCTGCGCCAGCTCGTCAAAGAGGATGTCCACGGGGCTTTTATAGGTCTCGTCGTCCTCTCTGGCCTCGCAGGCGTTGATGAGCTCCAGCAGGGTGATGAAGTTTTTTTCCTCCGGCTCCGCCTCATACCAGATGTAGCCGATCAGGGCGCAGTATAAAAGGCGCTCGGCCTTGATCCAAAAATCTTCGGAGGATTTTTCACCGTCGCCCTTCGTGTTGGCGATGATGACATTGACCAGCTTGAGGATATCCTTCTCGGAGCGCACATAGGCCAGCGGGTTATATTTCATGCTTTTGGAAAAGTTGATGGTGTTCAGGGCCTTGATGCGGTAGGGCTCATAGACGACCTTGCCGTGCTTATCCCGCACCGGCTTTCCGTTCTCGTCCCGCTTCGGTCCGCCGTGCGCCAGGAGTTTTCCCGTCTCCCGAAGGAGCTGCCCTTTGGGATCAGTGACCACATAGGAGCTGTGCATTTGGAGCAGGGACGGCTTGACAAAGAACCTTGTCTTGCCGCTGCCGGAGCCGCCGATGACCAGGATATTTTTATTTCTCGCCGTTTTCGGGTCCTTCGGGCGGCTGGTCATGGTGAGGCTTTCCGTCCGGGTCAGAGGGATGTTCCAATCGGGAACGGGGTCTATGTAGGGTGCGATATCCTCCGGCCGGCCCCATCTCGCGCTGCCGTACTCAACGCCACGGCGATATTTCTTCGCGTTTTTCGCTTTCAGGTACACCGCCAGCCGGACAAGCGCCGCTCCTGCAACGCCCAGCAGCAGGTCCAGAGGATGCAGGCTGAGCCATAGGGAGGCAAAGGCCTCGGTGAAGCCCTGGGCGATACGAAGCAGCTTTTCCGAAGCGTTGAGCCCCGGCGCCAGCCGCACCGCCTGGCAGAGCTTGTCAAAGAGCCAGGCAAACAGCAGATACGGAAGGTTCGGCAGCAGGACCTTTTTCAGCTTTCCCGTCATCGTTCCAGCCCCCGGTCCCTGTTTTTGACCTTCTCGCCCCGCTCCAGCTCCTGCCGCTTCGCCTGCTCCTTGGCCTTGGTCAGCCGCCTGCGGATGGAGGGCTTTTTCTCCTTCGCCAGATTCTTTGCGGAGAACTCGCGGAAGGCCGCCGTCACCGCGTCGGCGTCCCTGCCCTTAAAGAACACCAGGTACCGGGGAATCTCCCCGGTGGTATCTTTTTTCAGGGCAAAGTCAATGCCGTACTTCTTCGCCGTGGCGGAGAACGCCTTGATATTCTGGTCTGTGATCTCGATATTGGACACGCCGGCCCCATGCTTCATAAGCTGCCGGATGGTCTGCTTGCCGTGATGGAGCTGGGGATTCGTCTTGTGCTTTTCCATATCCGCCAGTACCTTCTTCATGGCCTGCTGCAAGAGCTGGGCGGTCATTTTGCCGGTCTCCACACAAAGCGCAAGGGTTTTCTGCGTGATTTCTTCCTGCAAGGCGTTCACCTCCGATCTCCGCTGCCGTACAGGTCATGGCTGACAAGGGATGTGTAGTAGCTGTCCATCGTGACCGGCGCGTTATACAGCGCGGCCAGCAGATATTTCTTGATATTGCGGACATAGGTGGTGTTCTCCCGCATCCGGTCAAGGACATACTCAATGTGTGAGGCGTTCAGCTTCAGGAACCGTGACCGGACGACCTCCGCCGGGTAATCGTCCCCGGCCACGCGGATCATCTCCCGGTTGGAGCAGACGGTATCCACCATGAGCTCCACCAGCTCGTCCAGACGGTCCCTGTCCAGCTTTTCATCCTGGGTAAGGATATCGTAGTCGATATTCTCCAAAATGATCTCCCGGTAGCTCTCGCGCTCTCGCATCCTGTCCTGTCCGATCCTGCTTTTTTCTCTGGGGGTAGGGGGACTTGATGGGATAGGACTTGATCCTTGCGTAATTGATAATTCTTTATTTTGTTCTTTAGTATTTAATTGGGCGGGGTTCTCCTGAATTGGGGCATCCAACATTGGCTTCACCTGTATTGGATTTTCCCGTATAGGTTTTTCCCGGATAGGCGCGGGCGTCTGTGCCGGTTCCTTCGGCCGCTCCAAAATAGTGTACTCGATGGAGCCAAGCTGCCCGTTCTCGTTGCGGACGCGCGCCCGGACGAGATAGCCGTGCGCCTCCAGCTCCCGGATCCCGCCGCTGATGCTGTCGATGCCGTCCTTGCAGATGCGGGCAAGCCCCTTCATGGTGTAGTCCCAGTCCTCCGGCAGCGACAGCATGAGGGACAGCAGCCCCTTCGCTTTCAGGGACAGCGACCTGTCCCGCAGGTGGTAGTTGGACATGACCGTGTAATCTCTGGTCTTTTCGATGCGGAAAACTGCCATATCCGGCGCCTCCTTTCTCTGGTTTTGAAAAGTGTTGATTTTGGCGCAAAAAAGCCCCTGTCCTGCCTCTCGGACGCTTCCCATGGGAAAACACCCACGCCGCCCTTTAAGCGGCGCTCTGAGAGAAAAAAACAGAGGTTTTCGCACCCTAATTGATACATTTTTCGGGTGGGCATAGGTACGGATATGAAAAAACGCCATAGGGCGGCTGCCTATGGCGTGGGGACAGGAAAAGGGCGCTGATGTGAAAATCAGCGCCCTTCGTGCCTGTCAGTATGAGATTTTTTGACTTCGTACCGTGTTCCCTGCCTTTGAAAACATTGATTTTACTGACTTTCTTATGTTTTCTTATTAGGAGGCGAGGGAA
>OIWL01002250.1_pt1 | contig 16784 bp, 15 predicted proteins | sample 1587561 | NCBI WGS metagenome assembly OIWL01 (sample SAMEA3888903, study PRJEB22519) | human gut metagenome | biome: human gut; feature: human-associated habitat; material: faeces | place: Denmark | collected 2010 | reverse complement strand
AGGAGGAATCATTATGAAGAGAAAAACAAAACGCCTGTTGGCAAGATTGCTGGCATTGGTAATGGTGCTATCTCTGTGCGAGATTACGCTGGGGCAATCCAAACCGGTGAAAGCAGCGGTTGGTTTGCAAAACCCAACTACCAATGAAAACGGTGTAACAACATGGGATTGTATCTATTTTGGAAACTATTATCAAAGTAACAGTTCAACAAAAGAACCAATTAAATGGCGAGTTCTTTCCGTGAATGGAAATGATGCCTTTTTGCTGGCAGACCAAAACTTGGATGATAAACCGTATAATGAGGAATATACGGATGTAACATGGGCAACGTGTACTCTTCGTACCTGGTTGAATGATACATTTTTAAATACGGCATTTACATCGGCAGAACAGGTGGCAATCAAAAATACAACAGTTGTGAACGATGACAATCCATATTATGATACAGAAGGTGGAGAGAATACCACAGATAAAGTGTATCTTTTGTCCATTGCAGAAGCAAGTAATACGGCTTATGGATTTAATGGCGAGTTTAGAACCGAAAGTGAAACAAGAGAAGCAAAAAATACAGCATATGCAAAAGAGTGCGGAGCGTGGACGTCCGCGAGTACGGAGTACGAGGGGAACGGCGATTGGTGGCTGCGGTCGCCGGGCGATGGTAGTGGTGATGCGTCCGATGTGGGTAGCAATGGCTACGGCAGTAGCACTGGCTTTAGTGTCTACTTTGATGGTGATGCGGTTCGACCCGCTTTGCATTTAAATCTTTCATCTTCTAATCTTTGGAGTTATGCAGGAAAAGTTACCGCGGAAGGGGGCAGCGGCTCGTCACAGGCAACATCAACACCTACGCCGACATCAAAACCTACTCCAACGCCTGTTATTAGCACTGAAGACAAAAAATACATTACCAATATTGAAAAGTCTCTGCCTGATTTTTCAAACCTTGGCTCTGCCGAATTAAAAGGACCGGAAATCAGTATTGGCAACAATACATTCAATATTTTCAAACAAAAGATGTCGATGGATTTATCCTTTTTCGATGCTGCTAACATGACGGTGAATATTGATGCCAAGAATAAGACGGCGGAAGTGTTATTAGGAATCAAGTCAAAAAATAGTGCCACTGTGAAAAAAGACCCGAATGACACTTATTGGCGTGAATCGTATCAGGAAGTAAAATCACTGGTTAAATCTTGTGGTGGGAAAGTTAATACGACGAAATTATGGAATCAGTTTTCCAAACTTCGAGGAAAGTTAAAGAAAGTAAACGGAAGTGCGGCGTTTCATGTGAATGGTAATGCGGTGGGGTATGTAAAACTAAAATTAGATGATAATGGCAGTGTAATCGGTTTTGAAGAAGGTGGCATGACAGCGGCACTGGAAGCCGGCGGAAGTGTAAAAGTGCCGCTTTGGTGGATTGTGTATTCGGAATTTGGTGTTTCCGGAAGCGTCGATGGAAAAATCTGTCTTACGATGAATCCGCAAAAAGTCATTACACCAAGTGGAGAGTTAAATCTTGCAATCAAGCCGCATATCACCTTGGGCGCAGATGCGGTAGTTGTTGATATAAAAGGCGGTATTGAGGGAGAAATCGGCGGAAAAGCCTCTTTTCCATGGAAGAGTTTTTCGAATTCCGTGTCGGCTTATCTGACCGGAAAACTTTATATTCAGGCAGATACGATAGTGCCGGGATTGTCAGGGTATAAAGACTGGAAGTTTTCCCGATTGGAGTTGTATCCAAACTTAGGCAAGACGACAAAAAGTATCAGCAAAATGACATATAAGAGAAGTACACCTGTGACTCAAAAAGAGATTCAATCGGTTAAAAAGAGTCAGAATCTCCTGGATTCGGCACAGGAATCGCTTGTTTATGAAAATGCAAAGCCGACAATAACGACGTTTGCGGATGGAACAGCAATTATGACATATTTGGATGATACCGAGGAAAATTCCGGTGGTCAGACAACACTGATGTACCGTTTATATCAGAATGGAGCATGGAGTGATGGCAAACCGGTTGACAAGACGGGACGGCTGGATACGGCAGCACAGATGTTTTCTCACAATGGATTTACTTATGTGATGTACGAAAACAGCGATGTGGCAATTACGGAAGATATGTCCGAGGAGGAAATCCTGCAGCACTTGACATTAAAAGTTGCAAGATATGATGAAGAAAGTCAAACTTTTGATAAGGTTGTTGCATTGCGTGAAGCGGGAAAAAATTGGAGTTATAAATACCAGTTTGCGTCAGACGGAACAGATTTGTATGCTGTTTGGGGCGAAAACTCTTCTGGTGATGCATTGTTGGAAGAAGGTAAGACAAAGATTTATCGAAGTAAAATGACTGAGGACAGTTGGTCTGCTCCGGAAGAATTATACCGTACTGATGATACAATCAGTGACTTTGCGTATGGTTATGTTGGAGACGAATTTTTACTGGCTATGGTTCAGGGGGAGACCCTTTTGGTAAATGGTGAAACAATCGCAACTGCGGATACCGGAATGCAGGCAGTAAAATGCATCGATGGAAAGATTTACTTTATTCAGGACGGAACGCTTATGTGCTATGCCGGTGGGGAGACAGAAAATTTGAGGATTGCCTGCAGTTCTTCGTATGATGTATATGAAGATGCCGTTTACTGGATTGGGCAGGATAACTTTAATAGCGAAATTTATAAACAAAAGATAGGAGAGGAATCTGTTGCTGCTGCGCTTACCGAAGATGGGGGCTATGTCAGTGGTTTTGCACTCTTAAAAAATAGTGAAGAAGCAGGAGTTGTTTATACGGAGCAGGAAGTGGATACTTCAAAAGAAAATCCATATGGTGCGACGGTATTAAAATATAAATATGAGACCAAACGGAGTCAGGCGGAGGTTACCAATATTGCTTATGATGTTCTGAGTTTTGGTACGGACAAAGAAAATCCGATTTTGATTACTGTATCAAATACCGGTACAACCGATTTGAACCATGTGAAAATCACAGTAAAGGATGCTTCCGGTAATGTGTTGTATGAGGGACCATTTGTAGATAAATTAGCTGCTGGTATGCAGAGTGAGCAGGAGATACTGGTTTCTGTTCCGGCAGACTTTACTACTTCGGATATTACGGCTTCCGTTACATCGGATGAAACATTCGAACAGCAGTTGACAGCGAAACAAACGATTGAAACGACAACAAGTGATCTTGCTGTTACAGCGAAAAATAATGATTTAATAACAGTAACCAATAATGGTGGTAATGAGGCAGAAAAGGTATCTTTTGTTGTTAAAGATGGTGGAGAAAACGGTAATGTAATACATACAGAAACATTGGGAACATTATCATCGGGACAATTGAAAGATATTTCACTTGTGGAGATATGGAATAAAGCCACAAGAAATGACATATCCGGAACGAAGATATTGTATTTGGAGGTAGAACAGGAAGAAACGGAATATGAGCTTTGGAATAATAGCATTGTGCTGGAAAAGGAAGTGGCACCGGTTGCCACACCAACACCAACCATATCACCAACGCCAACACCGACGGTAACGCCAACTGCAGTGCCAACGAAACAACCGACGGCGACGCCAACAGTCAAGCCGACTGCTGTTCCAACTGTATTACCAACGTCAAAGCCGACGGTAACGCCAACTGCAGTGCCAACGAAACAACCGACGGCGACGCCAACGCCAACAGTCAAGCCGACTACTGTCCCGACTGTAATTCCAACTTTAAAGCCGACTATAGCACCAACGATAAATCCAACTATTCCACCCAAAAAACAATTGACTGTGATGCCGTCGATTACATCGGGTAACAAAAACGTGACTGTTAAGGTATCAAATAAGAAAACATTGCCAAAAGTAAATTTGCGCGTGTCAAAACATAAAAAGGGCAGGAAACTTGTTGTTCGCTGGAATGCGGTTAAAGGAGCCAAAGGTTACCAGCTCCAGTATGCTTTGAATAAAAAGTTCAAAAAGAAAAAGAGCATACAGACCAAGAAAACCAAGTACACCATTAAGAAATTGAAAAAGAAGAAAACGTATTATATTCGTGTTCGTGCTTACAAGATGAATGGTAAGAAAAAGGTGTATGGAAAATGGAGCAAGGTTAAAGCAGTAAAAAGAAAGTAATGTGCTAACATGATTTAAATTAAAAAGACAAGGAGTGATTCTGTGAAGAAGGTAGTTAAATTATTTTTAGTAGTAGTATTATTGTTGTGTATTCAAGGTGCTGTAAATACAGAAAGTGCTTATTCTAAGATGAAGACGTATAAAGAGGGAAAAACTTATACACTTACAGGAAAGGTGCAGCGAATAAATTATGAGCATCCTAATGGCAGACATTTTATTGTATATCTTCTTAAATTGGATAAAAAATTTAAAATAAAGACTGCATTAGTAGGGAAAACAAAAGCATCAAAAGTTCAACTTGCGTTGATGTATTCTGGCGATAACAAGAAGAATAAATTGTACAAGCTTCGTGGGAAGCATGTTAAGGTACGAGGAAAATTATATGGACAAATTACAGCTTATTATGTGGTGCCAATTTATATAGATATGAAATCAATAAAAAGAATTTGATATGGAGAATTAAATCTCAAGGGAAAGGAGAGAAGCATATGAAGATAATGCGTAGTTTGGTGTTTTTATTAGTTATATATGTTTTGTTTTGTAATAACACAGATGCAGAAGCCGCTTCAAAGGCAAAGGAGGCTAAAATTGCTTATGCAAAATATTTACAGTCGGTATGTCCTTTGGATGAAAATATATTTTGGCTAATTGATATTAATAAAGACAAAACGCCTGAATTGATAACTGCATGGAATGAGGGATATTCTAGTATAACGATTCATTGTGTGTATACTTTTAAGAATGGTAAAATCAAAAGATTGGTGAATACGATAAAGAAAAGCAGTGTAATTGGATATGGAGAGGGGGATATAAGTTATAACTCACATACGAAGACAATTGCTATTTATGATGGAGGAACATCCAATAATAATTCATTTTATGCTATTACACGAAATGGGAAATTAAAGAAGGTTGGAGAAATTGGTTATCATTGGTATGATGATAACAGTACGGTTCGAAAACCATTCTTAAATGGAAAGTGGATTTCAAAAAAGAAATACAATAGTACATTAAAAACGTTCAAAAAATTGACATATCATAAAAATACATACAAAAATCGCACGAAATATTTGGCAAAGGTGAAGTCAAAAAAAGTTAAGTTGTTTAATGTCAACGGAAAAGAAAACATGGTAAGTATGAAGATTAAGTCCGTCAAAAGAACAAATCAAGGAATTATTTTAACAGGAACAGGAAAATGTCCGGTTGATGTAGTGAGAACAAAGAAACAGAGAGAACAACTGGAAAAGGGAAAAATTAAAGCACTTGGCAAGACCTGGATTGTAAAAAAAAGTTACGAAGAGGGCACGGATACTACATCATATTATTTGTATAGCAGCCAAAGTGCAAAGAAGTGGAGTTATGTGCTAACTCCGACTTTATATATATTAAAGCACCCTTATTTGGATTTAATGGACACGAATAATGATACTGTTTATCGGTCTGTTGGGAAAATTAAAGTATGTGTTAAGGAGTCAGAATACTGTGAACTTATGGAAGAATCAGCTCATGAGACATTTTGCCATACAAAGAAATGGAAAGGAAAATGGGTGCCGTTGGAATTGAATCGAGGTTACGTGAAAAAGTGGATTTGGGAGTGAATCTGCATTTGAATAGAAAGGAAAAATTGTGAATAAAAAGTATGTAGTAGTATCCATTTTAATTGGTTGTATTGTTGGTAGTATTTTTGTTTATTTTTTTCGTAGAACAGAAGATAATAGGGCATCCGATGTGCACTACAAAACGGTTTTACATAATACAGCGCAACCTGCAGAAAAGACAGCACCGGTGCAGGAGGATGATGCTGAAAAGACACAGGGGAAAATACAGGAAATAGATGTAAATCAGCCATTGTATGAGGTGGATATTCAAAGTATAAATGTGAATGGAAATAAGACACAAATAACCGGGCAGGCAAGGGTTCCGATAGAGCCACTGAAAACTGAAAAACAGAGACAGGAATTTGCCAAAGGTAAGCTTACCATTTTTGGTCATACGTGGATTGTAAGAAAAGAAAAAAAGAAATTGTCTATGCCTACGTATTATTTGTATCGAGATAGAGATTCAGAAATATATACCTATGTGATGCAGGAAGATACGCCGTGGTTAAATTACCCAAGTTATTTTTTCTCAGATAAAGATGGAAACCGTTTATATGAGGAAGTTGGCGTTGTGAGTATACAAATTGATGAATTAGCATTTGAGGATAGTGGAGGTGCAGAGGGTTATAAGAATTTTGTTTATGGAACCGAGTGGTCTGGAAAATGGATACCGATAGAGATTGAAAATGGAAGAGCAGTGGCAATCGATCCAAATGGAATTGCAAAGTAAAATGTTGGAGGATAAAAAAATGGAAGACGAAAGAATAATTTCACAAGCAGACCTTAATCATATTTCAAAATATTTAGGGGCGCTGCATGAAGATTTAAAGTACATCGACAACAACGTCGATAGTGTAAGAAATAATGTTGACAATGTGTATAGTAAAGTGGATTCATTTGTTGATGAATTTCGCGAATACGTGTTAAGGCAGGAAAAGGAACAACAGAAGCAGAAAGCAGAAATTCGTTTGGTGAAAATCAGACAGGAATTAGAACAGAAGTATGGACATTATAAAGATGTGCGGAACAAGGCAAAGGGAATCATTCAGGCGGATGATATTGGAATTATTAGGAAAGAGACGATTAGTAATCTTTCGGAGGAAGTTATGATTGCCACGCCGGGGTATTGGCTTGCACCATGTCTGGTTGCATTATCGGCGTGGATTAATGACCAGCCAGAATTGGCAGAGAAAGCATTGAGAGAAGGAATTAAAAGAAATGATGAAAAAACATCTCTTTTCTTTGCACTTATTTGTCGAAGAGCAAATAGAAAAAAAGCTTGCTTGAAATGGATACGAAGATATTTAGAAGTACAGGATGAGGAACATTTGAACCGAGAAACCATAATTGTGTTAGATGCTTATTCAAGTGGAGTACTAGGTGTTGACTCAGAGGGGATTATTTCAAAGCAGATGGATAAATGGCTTGTTCATTTGGAGGAAAAAGCAGGATTTACCGAGCGGCAGATAAAACAGTGGTCGGATGCGATTAATTTAAAAAGAAGGCCAGTAGATACCTCATCTTATACATATCTAAAAAATTATAGTCCTACATGGGGGCAAATGCAGGAGGCGTTGGATGATGCTGCCCTTCATTCAGAAATGCTTGCTTATTTTGATTCTATTTTTGGAAAAGATGTAAAGAGTACAGCAATAAAAGAACAGTTAGATGAAATTCTGAATAACCTTGTAAATGATTATGATGAGGAAGAGGCACCGTTGAGAAAACAAGAGAGAGTTGAACAATTAACATTAGATTGTGATGGTGATTTAGAGCGTGTGAGAAAGAAAATGCAAATTGAGCAAACGGCATTTGAGCAAAGTAAAAACTTCACTCAGCTGCTTACGGATGCTGCCATGAAACCGGAAAGTTCACATGCTGCTGTATCTACTCAAAAATTTGCCCTTGCATTATCCAAAGAATGGATTTTAAGTGCTTATAATGATATTGTTGCAAACGATAGAATGAATGTACCTAATGAAATTGAATTTAATTTGTTTAATTTTAGAGCAAAAACGGTGGATGGACAAAATGAGACAGAACTGATTGATAAATTTAACTCAGAATTGGATTTCGAAAGAGCAAGTGCGTTATCAAAAGTTAAATTAAATCAAAATACAAGTGCAGGATTATATGGAGGAATAGTTGTTTTATTTATGGGTATATTATTGTTTGCAGCTGGAAGAAGTGGATTTGTACTAGCATTTATTGCTATAGCTGCCGGGATTGCCTTGTTGACTAATTATTTTTCCAAGGAAAGAAATATTGAAGAGCAGCAAAAAGATATAGAGGATCAATATATGGATAGACGAGAAAAAGGAAATCAAATAATACGAGCTTTGTTAGCGGAAGTGGTTGACTATCGAAATGAATTTGAAAAAAGGGATAGTGAAAGTCAAAAGGTAGTTGATTATTTGGAACACCTAACACCAAACGAATACATATGGAAGTCAAAGGAATCCGGCAGGAGAATAAATTTATAAGGAGAATAAGAAATGGATACTGTTAATTTACACGAAACTATAAAATCAGATGTAATGATAATGAGTAATACAGAAGATAATGAAATAGATACATTTGCGAAAGGGCTTCCTGACTGGGATTTGGTTCCGCCGCAAGTGACTGTAAGGAGGCGAAAAAGCGAATGATACCGGTACCACATACATATGCAGAGTGGATAAATTTATTAGCGTGTTTTACTCAAAGAGAAAATGATGAAGAAGTGCTTTTGGCAATGCAATCGGGAACGTTGGAATGGCAGTCGGGTGTCGCAGAACGTTTTTCAAAAAAATTAATTGATTCGGTGAATGAACGAATGAATTTGGCATCGGATCGGTTTCAGCAGGCAATATCCAAATCGCATGGGGAAGAGAGTGCAATTATATATGCAATTTTAGCATTACGGAAAGAAATGACATTTCTTGCAGAGGCAATGAATCTTCCTGTCTTACCTGACAAAGATAGACAAACATATATTAATCTTGTGTTAGAACAGGCAGATAAAATGCAGGAGACGTTGGAAAAATCAGCCTCAAATGAGAAAAGTGGGAAAATGAGGAGTATTATTCGAAACAATAGAATTAACATTGACAGGAGGAGGACTTTGAATGAGTAATAGTGAAAAGAGCAGGGAATTGTTAAAAAGATATTCAATTGCAAGAATTCCATTTATTGCAATCAATACAATTGAACCGGGGAGAGCGTTAGCTATACTGCAAAGTATTGCAGAGGAACTGATGCTTCCATTTTGTGTTCATTCATCGACTAAAGGAGTATACGATTTGGCATCTGATAAAAATTTGTGTGAAGATAAGTCGATATATGGGGCAATTGATTATATGACAGAGCAGATGAAAAGAAAACAATATCAAACAATAATATTGACGGAAATTCCTGATTTATCATTAGAGAATGCAGAGTCTAAGCAAATTTTATCTCTTGTAAATTTGGCAAATGAGTCGGGTGGCGTTGTGATTGTGTTTACCAATTCGCCAATCTGGAATCAGTTACAAAGGCAGGGAATGATAATAAAACTTGATCTTCCCAATGAAGATGAAATGGTTTCAATTATACATAATTGTATGGATGATTATAGGGGTGAAATCACGATTGAATGGGATGATTCGGATATTCGACAGGCCGCTTTATTGCTGAATGGAGTAACGGCAATTGAGGCGGAAAATGTTATTGCAGCGCTGATAGCAAATAAAAGTATAAAGAAATCAGATATGGATGAGGTGAGATTTGCAAAAGATAGATTGTTTGCTGATATTTCTGGACTTGAAAGAATTGAGGTTGATGATAGTGTTAAAAATGTGGGCGGTTTACAGGGGTTGCAGAGGTGGCTTGATGAAAAGAGAGAATTATTAAAGCCTGGGAAAAAGGATGAACTCACTGAAAAAGGTTTACAGCCACCGCGCGGAATTTTGCTGGTTGGAGTTCCGGGGTGTGGAAAATCTTTATCTGCAAAATCAATTTCAGCAAATTGGAAGTTGCCATTGTATCGCTTGGATTTTGCTACTGTTCAAGGAAAATATGTTGGACAGTCGGAACAGCAGTTAAGGGATGCGTTGACTACTGCGGAAAATGTCTCACCGTGTATTTTATGGATTGATGAAATTGAAAAAGGATTATCAGGAGCAATGGGTGATGGCGGAGTTTCTACAAGGATGGTAGGACAGTTTTTATTCTGGCTGCAAGAGTGCAAAAAGCAGGTATTTGTAGTTGCAACAGCAAATGATGTATCTATGTTGCCATCTGAGCTGTTGAGACGAGGTCGTTTTGATGAATTGTTTTTCGTGGATTTGCCAACGGAAGAAGAAAGAAGAGAAATCATATCGTTATATATGAGCAAATATCTTGATTTGCAGTTTGAGGGAGAATTTGCAAATAAAATTATTGAAATTAGTGAAGGGTTTACTGGTGCGGATTTAGAATCAACAATACGTGATTTGACGTATCGTGTGATTGCAAATCCAGACTTTTTACTTAGTAAGAATAATATTGTGGCAGCTTTTGAAAATGTTGTTCCTCTTTCGCAAACTAGTCCGGAGCGAATTGCGAATATAAGAGATTGGGGAAAGGAACGAGCAGTTCCGGCATCTGGAAAACCTATTGGACAACAGGAAATTGGTGCTAAAAAGAATGTTTTACGGACGAGAAAAGTCCTGGTTTAGAAAGGGGGATGAGAATGCCAAAACCAATTATTTCTCAAAGAGAAAAGCAGGCAGCAGAATCTGTATGCAAGGTTAAAAAATGCAATGTATCGAATTCTTTTAGTAAAACCAAATTGGACAAGTTGTTGCGCAAACAGCGCTCAAAAGGATATGTGGATATGATTTGCGAACTGGATGCAGGTGGTCATGTTACGAATCAGGATAAAGTAAATCAAATCATTCAAAAAATTAAAGATGAATTTCCTGAGATTGATATATCACCTATTTTATTAGGCATTGTATCGACATGTTATCTGGAAAAACCCTATGAAGTACATACTTTGGATATAGAAGGAGGGGTGCTTGAACATTATAAGAAAGGGCAGGTGTTGCCAAAAGGTATGGAAAGAGTTAGAGGGATAGCAATGAACGGTGGATATGCGTTTATTGAAGTATATACAGATTGTTATAGAGCTGTCTTGAAAAATGGCATGGTGGCTGTTGTTCCGTATTAATGTGGATGTTATTTATAAGAAGGAGTTTATATGATTAGAAAGAGAGAAAATATTGTTGCACGAGTTATTCATGATAGTTACTTTTTAATTGATATAAAACAAAATTATCTAGATGATAAAGCAAGAATTTATGAAGTTAATGAAATTGGATATTATATTTGGAAGCAACTTGATGTGGTCAGCGATGTAGATGATATTGTTGATTTGTTATCGAATGAAATAACAGAAGATATAAACCGTAATTTTATTAAAAAAGATGTTGTTGAGTTCTTAAATGCATTACAAAGTGAAAAATTTTTGGAGGTTATAGATGGTGGAAAATAATGAAAAAATGTATTTGGAATTGCTGGATTTTGATACAGATAAGAAAGAAAAATGGGTAAAGCAGCGGTTGCCTTATTCTGTATTATTTGAATTAACAGCAAGATGTAATATGAATTGTGTTCATTGTTATCTTCAAAATGTACATGATACTAAAGAGTTAAGTTATGATAAAATCATTGAAATAATAGATATATTATATGAAAAGGGAATCGTTTTTTTGACCTTTACGGGTGGAGAAATCTTGTTAAGAAAAGATTTTGTTGATATATATTTGTATGCCAAGAAAAAAGGATTTTTAGTTGAATTATTTACTAATGGGTACCTTTTTGATGACAAAATAATTGATGCATTAGCAGAATATCCACCGTTGCTTGTAGATATATCATTATATGGTGCATCTGAGAATACTTATCGTAAAGTCACGGGTTTACAAAATGCATTTGCAAGGGTAATACAAAATTGCAAAAAATTAAAAAAAGCAGGAATAAGAGTATCCTTGAAGTCACCTATTATTGACCTCACATATCCCGAAATTAAAGATATGCAGATGTTGGCGGACAAGCTGCAAATACCATTTGTCTATACTTTTGAAATATGTAATACAATTGATAGACAAGATATGCCTAAAATGCACCAGATATCTTTGAATAAGGCGTTAGAATATGAATTTGCAAATCATTATAAGCAGATTCAGACTGAAGGTAGAAAAAGTAAATCAAATTATGATGAAATAATTAATGAACTACGAACTAATGAAAAGGTGTATTCGTGTAATGTGGCGGTTAATAGCTTTGTAGTTGATTATAATGGGAAGATGTGTCCTTGTATGAAGTTAAGACATAGAGGAATTAAATTGGAAAAAAATAATTATGAAAAAATTTGGAGTGATTTTAAAAAATACAGTGCGCAGATAGCTACGATGGATTATAAATGTAAAGGATGCGAAGCACTTTACTATTGTGATGTATGTCCAGCGGAAATGGATTTTTTATATAATGATCCAGAGTATAGACCAGAGAATGCTTGTAAATGTGCTTATATAAGAAAAGCATTTTATGAGAATAAAATTTCTTTTGATGAAGCATTAGCAGAGGCAAAAGAGGATGAGAAAGGAGGGAAAATATGAGTTATAGCAAACCCGAACTTAAGAAAATGGAAATGTCGGTAAAAGTTAATTCGGATGCTAGTGAACGTTCATCCTGTGAAGGTGGACATTGTGTAAGAACACGTTATAGTCAAGATCATTAATTTTTAACGACAAAAAAGAGCGTAGAACGCCCCTCCTATTGATGGTGTCGTTTTACGCTCTTTTTATATGCCGAAATTTGGCGTGTTTGGCATGTTATAGGGCTCTTTTTGAGGGGGCGTAAGTCGCCTGACGATTGTAAGTAAATATATTGACTTTGTGCTTTGATTGTGCTAGTATATATACAAACAAGGGTGGGGCGAAGATGTTCTCCTTGTAATGATAGAAACAGAAGAATTTGACTAATAAAGGAGGATACCATTTGGGAGCAAAAGATTTAGCGGAGAAAAATTTACTACAGTACAAAGATGTATTTTCAGACATTGTCAATGTAAACTTATTTGGTGGCAGGTGTTATGTGTCAGCAGAGGAGTTGTCGCGAGAACCCGGTGAATTGATTACGAAAGCCGTCTCTGATGATAAACTTCGCCAGTTACAGATGGATGTGCCGATGAAGTGTAAGAAGGATAATATAAATTTCTTCTTATGTCTGGAAAATCAGAGTGACAAAAATAATGTTATGCCGGTGCGTGATATGGGGTACCAGCACGCAAAATATATGGAGCAGATAAAGGAAGTGCAGGAAAACAATCGGAAAATCGGCAATTATCCAAACCCGATGACAAAAGAACTTAATGATTCACAGAAATTAAGTCCGGTCATCACGTTGGTTTTAAATTACAGTCAGAATGAATGGGATAAACCAAGATGCCTGAATGATATGTTGGAATTTCCGGAGGATATGAAATGTGAGTTGGAGCCATGGATACCCTCGTATTCGGTTTGTGTGATTAACCTTGCCAGCCAGTCAGAAATGACAATCTGCCAGTATCAATCAGATTTTAAATACATAGTTCGTTATCTGTCCTGTGGAAATGACAGAAGAAAACTGGATGAATATTTCCAAACAACGGAGTTTCAATTAGACCACCCGGAAGCATTTTTAGATTGGCTGTCTGCGGTGACAAATGACAGGAGATATCGGAAAGCAAAAGAATTAATTGAGACAACAGAAGGAAAAGGAGGAAAAATCGATATGTGTGTATTGTTAGATATGTATGAAGAACGTGGAGAAGCGCGAGGAATAGAGAAAGGGATTGCTCAAGGAGAGGCACGTGGAATAGAGAAAGGGATTGCTCAAGGAGAGGCGCGTGGAATGGCAAAGGGGATTTCGCAAGGGATTTTACAAGGAATTTCACAGGGAATCGAGGAAATTAACGCATTATACCAATGCTTGTTGGCGGATAACCGAATGGAAGATATACAAAAAGCAATCATGGATACAGACTACCAAAAAGAATTGTTACAGGAGTATGGGATTGGAGAGTAAGAACGGAAACAGCCATAGAACAAAAATCTTCTTCATTTTCCCTTGCCAAATTTTTTGTTCCGTCATATAATGGAGAAAAGAAAGGTCGGAGGATAGAGAATGACACCACAAGAGATTTTTGCAAAGAGTTTGGTTACTTACGATAAAACCAGTCGCTCGAATGATTCTTTTTATTATCATTTGCCTTATCACAAGGATTATGATTTATGCAACTGGAATCCGATGCGTATGTATAGTGGTAATGTAATTAAATATTATCAATATCATTTGTCCAAACCGGTTATCCTTTTTACGGATACTGATGAATGAGATAGTTTATGGCATCCTGTCTTACTGAGGGGGTGCCATTTTGTTGCATAGGAAAAGGTGAAAGGACAATATTGTATTTATGAACGCACAGAAGTTATTTTCAAAAAAATGGGTTGTGTTTGCAACGGCGGTGTTGTGTACCCTGCTCTGGGGAAGTGCATTTCCCGGTATAAAAACCGGATACTGTATGTTTCGGATTGCTAGTCAGGACACCGCAGACCAGCTTATGTTTGCCGGTGCGAGATTTTTGATTGCAGGTATTTTGACTCTTTTGATTTCTTTTTTTGTGGAGAAAAAGGAGCATAAAAAGGAACGGAGAAAGCAGTGGCCGAAAGGACAGATTGTACTTGTGGCATTTGTCCAGACTGCTTTGCAGTATGTTTTTTATTACATTGGTATGGCGCACGTGACAGGAGTAAAAGGTGCAATTTTGAATGGGAGTACAGCGTTTTTTTGTGTGGTGACGGCATGCATTTTTTATCATGAATCAATCAATGGAAGAAAAATTGCGGGGTGTCTTTTGGGTATTCTTGGCGTGTTTGTGGTAAATCTCGGAAAAGGGAGTATTGGCGGTTCGTTTTCCTTTTTAGGAGAAGGTTTTATGCTTTGCTCTGCTGTGTCATCGGCACTTGGCTCGCTGTGTAACAAAGAAGCGGCAAAGAAAATGGGACCGGTTACTCTTTGTGGGTGGCAGCTTATTCTGGGTGCGGTTTTGTTGATTGGTGTGGGTTTTTTATTTGGAGGGAGAATTTCGATTTTGGAAGTACCTGCCACCGGCTGGCTGCTGCTTTTGTATTTAGCATTCTTGTCGGCAGCAGCCTTTTCCCTATGGACTGTTTTGTTAAAATATAATCCGATGGGTAGAGTGACAGTTTTTAATTTCTTAATTCCGGTATTTGGAAGCCTCTTATCAGTTATTTTTCTGAAAGACAGCCTATGGAATGTAAATACGCTTTTTGCACTTTTGCTTGTATGTGCAGGAATTTATTTAGTCAACCGTGAACCAAAAAATATTTCTAAATAAGAATATCGCCGCCACATGCATCCAGTGTAATTTCAATTGAACCATTCTGCATCATATAATCTTTGCCGGATAGTGCACCTTTAAACTGTGTTTTTGGTCCCTGATACGGAATATGGAGAGTTGTCGACTGCTCATCGTTATTGACGGCAGTAATCACGTCTTCATTTTCATAACAGCGTGCAAAAGCATATTGGCGGTTCGTAAGAAGAAGTTCTTTGTATTCACCATAACACAATGCTTTTTGCGCTTGATGGATAGAACCGAGTTTGGCAATCAGCGCAGTCAGCGGATTGTCAGTCATTGCATCGGCATAGTCACTAAGTTCTAAGTGTGGTCGGAGTGAAGCATCGGAACCTTGTTCTTTTTTTCCTTCGATACCAAATTCGGAGCCGTAGTAAATAGACGGAATCCCCGGAAGTGTGTACACCAAAGTGTAGATTACGCCGAGATGGTCTTTGTTTATTATCTTACTTGCAATTCGCTCAACATCATGGTTGTCGGCGAAACTGTACAATTCCAAGTTCCGGTAATGGCATCCACCCATGTCATAAAGACGCTTTACCGTGTGTGCAATTTCAAAAAAGTTATGCTCGTTGCAGCCGGACCAAAGAGCTTTATTCAGGTTATAATTGGTTACAGAATGTAAAGTTTCCGAATTAACCCAGCGTGTATATTCGCCATGAATGACTTCGCCCATCAGCCAGAAATCCGGTTTTACTTCATTGGCAACCTGACGCATTCCCTTCATAAAATCAAAATCAAGAACATCCGCTGCGTCAAGCCGGATGCCATCAATGTTAAATTCAGAAACCCAGAAGCGGATTACATCGTAAATATAATCTTTTACCTGTGGATTCCACTGGTTCAGTTTTACTAACAGATTATAACCGCCCCAGTTATCATAGGAAAATCCATCGTTGTATTCATTATTTCCACCAAAATTCACATTGCAGTACCAGTCTTTGTATTGTGAATTCTCACGGTTTTTCTGCAGGTCTTTGAAAGCAAAAAAATCTCTTCCTGTGTGATTGAAAACACCGTCAAAGATAACCCGCACTCCTTTTTTGTGACACGTACGGACAAATTCTTTTAAATCGTCATTGTCGCCGAGACGTCTGTCCAGTGTTCGGTAATCCGTTGTTTCATAGCCATGTCCTACGGATTCAAAAAGCGGTCCAATGTAAATTGCATTGCATCCGATTTCTTTTATATGGTCAATCCATGGGAGCAGCTTAGGAAGCCTGTGGACAACCTCGCCATAATCATTCTGCGCCGGTGCGCCCGTTAATCCCAAAGGGTAAATATGATAAAATACTGATTCGTCATACCAAGCCATGTTTATTCCTCTTTTCTTTGTGAAGTATTTTTACTGAATTATTATAACATAAAATGCTACTGTAAAGAAGTCGTTTCGCGACTTTTTGTGGCGCGAAACAATGCTTGACATGACACATGCAACAATATATAATATAAATATCTAGAAAAGCAATGGTTCAGACTTAGTATCCAGATTCTATGATTATTTTATAAAAGACTCTTGCTTTATTCCGGAAAAAAGAATAGGGCAGGATTGTATATAAATGTTCCTGCCTTTTGTGACAACATCACAGGAAAGGAGGAAATGATTTTATGAATCAGACAATATTTGAAAACCTGCCTC
>OIWL01002240.1_pt1 | contig 16848 bp, 11 predicted proteins | sample 1587561 | NCBI WGS metagenome assembly OIWL01 (sample SAMEA3888903, study PRJEB22519) | human gut metagenome | biome: human gut; feature: human-associated habitat; material: faeces | place: Denmark | collected 2010 | reverse complement strand
ACGGTTTTATCGCAGGCGGAGACCGGGCCCTGCGTTTTTCGGTTGAAAATTCCGAAGACAATGCCGATTTGGCACTTGCAGATTTAAATGCCTTCAATCCTACCCCTGATGACGTTGTTGTCGGTATTTCCGCCAACGGCGGGCCGCGTTATGTTCTGACTGTTTTAGAAGAAGCGCAAAAACGCGGTTGCAAAACTGTCGGTATCAGTTCAAATCCTGAAGCCAAACTAAAGGCTTTTGCCGATATCTTTATCAATCCGGTCGTTGGCGAAGAACCCATTGCCGGTTCCTCGCGGATGAAATCCGGCACAGCCCAGAAGATGATTCTTAACATGCTTTCCACCGGTGCGATGATCCGTATCGGAAAAGTTTATGAAAATTATATGATTGATGTTCGTATGATGAATCAAAAGCTGGTTGATCGCGGTATTCGCATTGTTTCTGAAATTGCGCGTATTCCATATGAAAAAGCAGCCGATTATATTGAGGCTTCGGGACATAAGGTTAAAACGGCCTGTGTTATGGCGGTTAAGCAGATTTCCAAAATCGAAGCGGAACAACTATTGGAGCAAAATAACGGAATTCTCCGCAAAATCATTTCCTGAACAAGGTTAATAATGATTTTCGGGTCAAATGTGATTTAATGTCTTGCTTATAGAATGCTCAGGAATGATGCAAAGGGGCTTGTTTGTCCGGCAGGGGCGTGTTAAAGTGGTTCCGGCAAAACAGAGGACAAATTTAAGCCGGGATAAAATTGGCGGGCAATAAGATGAATGTCGTAAATGCAATAAAAGTACGCGGCGCGCGAGTGCATAATTTAAAGAATATCAATGTGGATGTTCCGCTAAATCAAATTGTGGGAATTGCGGGAATTTCCGGTTCCGGGAAATCGTCTTTGGCTTTGGGCGTTTTATATGCCGAGGGGTCCCGTCGTTATTTGGAGGCGCTGTCAACTTATACCAGACGGCGTATGACGCAGGCTCCGAAAGCTCTGGTTGATGAAATTTTGCATGTTCCGGCGGCACTGGCCCTTCATCAGAGACCGGGCGTTCCCGGAGTTAGGAGTACATTCGGGACAGGTACGGAGCTGTTGAACAGTTTGCGGCTTATGTATTCCCGGCTGGCCTGTCACCGTTGCCCGAACGGGCATTATCTGGAGCCGACTTTGGCGGTTGCGGCGGAGAAAGAGCTTGTTTGTCCGGTCTGCGGCGTGCGTTTTTATGCTCCCGGAGCCGAAGAACTGGCTTTTAACAGTCAGGGGGCTTGTGAGACCTGCGGCGGTGTCGGCACAATCCGGACGGTTGACGAAACGACGTTGGTTCCCGATGAGAATCTGACGATTGACCAAGGGGCGGTTGCTCCGTGGAATTCACTGATGTGGTCGCTGATGACGGACGTCTGCCGGGCGATGGGGGTCAGGACCAATGTGCCGTTTAAAGATTTGACGGAGCGGGAAAAAGAAATTGTTTTTCATGGTCCGGCAGAGAAGAAACATATTCTTTACAAGGCCAAAAGTTCCAATCAGGCGGGGGAGCTCGATTTTACCTATTACAATGCGGTATATACCGTAGAAAATGCGCTGGCTAAAGTTAAAGACGAGAAAGGCATGAAACGGGTTGAAAAGTTTTTGAAAGAAGACGTTTGCCCCGATTGCCACGGTACCAGACTTTCTGCCCGGGCTCGGGCGCCTAAGCTGCGGGGAATTTCATTGGACGAGGTCTGCCGGATGACGCTGTCGGAATTATCGGACTGGGTCAAAGGCGTACCGGCGGCTCTGCCGGCGGAGATGCGGCCGATGGCTGAAGCCATTTCCGAATCTTTTGTGTCGGCGGCCAGACGCTTGCTCGATTTGGGGCTCGGCTATCTGTCACTGGATCGGGCGTCGTCAACTCTTTCCACCGGAGAGAGGCAGCGAATGCAGCTGTCCCGCGCGGTTCGCAATCGGACGACGGGGGTTTTGTATGTTCTGGATGAGCCGTCGATAGGGCTGCATCCGGCTAACATTGAGGGTCTTAAAACGGTTATGCATGATCTTGTGGCTGACGGAAATTCTGTTTTGCTGGTTGATCATGATACGGAAATTTTAGCGGAAGCGGACTGGCTGATTGAAATGGGGCCGAAATCGGGTGCCGACGGCGGAGAGGTTATTGGCCAAGGCACGATTGCCGAGATAAAGAATAATCGAATTTCGCAGATCGGTGCGTTTTTGAGCAGGCGCGGCGAGCGTATCCGTCCGCCGGTCAGGGGGACCGATGTTTTTGAAAACGGCGAAATTGTTTTGGCAACAGGCGCTGTTCATACGGTCAAACCGTTAGAGGTTAGAATACCCAAAGGGCGGCTGACGGTTGTCACCGGGGTGTCGGGTTCGGGAAAAACGACCCTCATTCTGGAGAGCCTTGTTCCGGCTCTGAAAGCACAGTTGTGTGCGGACAAGCTGCCGCCGCATATCAAAACGGTTCAGGCTGACGGCATCAGGCAAATCAAGCTGATAGATTCCACGCCGATCGGCATGAATATCCGCTCAACGGTGGCTACTTATGCGAATGTTCATGACGAGTTGCGCAAGGCGTTTGCCAGAACGCCGGATGCCAAACGATGCGGATATGGCGCGGGAGACTTTTCGTATAATACGGGAAAATTGCGCTGTCCCGTTTGCGATGGCAACGGAACCGTCAGTCTTGACGTGCAATTTCTGCCGGATGTGGAAGTGCCGTGTCCCGACTGCCGCGGTTCAAGATATGCCAAGGAAGTTGAAGGCATCAAGTATGTCGCAAAGTCACAAGAGATGTTTTCCCTGTCTGAAATTATGGCGATGGATGTTAATCATGCGCTCGAGGCCTGCAAGGATTTAAAAGTTGTCCGGCAGCGTCTGCAAACGCTGAAAGATCTGGGACTGGGGTATTTGACGCTTGGCGAAGCCACGCCAAGTCTTTCCGGCGGGGAAGCCCAGCGTTTGAAGCTGGCTTCGGAAATGGGACGCCGGCAGGAAGACAGCATTTTCGTGTTTGATGAGCCGACCATCGGTCTGCATCCGCTGGATGTTAAGGTTTTGATTAACGTTTTCCAGAAACTGATAGACAATCGCGCGACGATTATTGTTATTGAGCATGATTTGGACGTTATCAGAAATGCCGATTATGTTATCGACATGGGGCCCGAAGGCGGCAAGCTGGGGGGAGAAGTGGTTTTTTCGGGTACGCCCGAGGATATGGTTAACTGTCCGGCGAGCAAAACGGGGAGGTATTTGAAATAAATACAGACAGTTGTTGCCGGTTTGCCGAGATTATTTGGGCGGACAAAGAATATAGTTATTGACAGATGAAAAATAATTTAATATGTTTGCGGCATTGAGTTAGGACGCATTAAGCGGATTGTTTCAGTCTGTCCGCGCGCGTGTGTTCTGCCTTTTCTCTGCCCTGAAAAGCAGAGATATGTTTTAAATTTTTTTAATGGATAGGATCCATGGCAAAAATCAGTCCGATACAGTTTTTTAGACAAGTAAAGCAAGAAGTTAAAAAAGTTACTTGGCCGACCCGCAAGGAAGTTGTCCGTACGTCGATTATGGTGATTGTGCTGGTCGCGATTGCCGCAACTTTTTTCTTCTTTGTTGATCAAATTTTTGGTTGGGTCGTTAAGTTAATCTTTGGTCTGGGAGCTTAGTCAGATGTCTGCACGTTGGTATGTTCTTCATGTTTACTCCGGTTCGGAGAAAAAGGTAGCCGAATCGATTAAAGAGCAGGCTGTTTTGAAAAAAATGGAAGATAAAATTCTTGATGTCATCGTTCCGACCGAAGATGTCGTTGAAGTTCGCAAAGGTTCCAAGGTCAATACCGAGCGCAAGTTCTTCCCCGGTTATATTCTGATTAAAATGGAAATGACCGATGAAAGCTGGCATGTGGTTAAAAATACGCCGCGGGTAACCGGTTTTCTGGGCAGCCGCAACAAGCCGCAGCCGATCAGCGAAGCCGAAGCCAACCGTATTATGACACAGATGGAAGAGGGAGTTCAGCGTCCGCAGACTCTGGTGGCTTACGAAGTCGGCGAGCAGGTTCGCGTTAACGACGGTCCGTTTGCTTCCTTTATTGGTTTGGTCGAAGAAGTTGATACCGAGAAGAGCCGTCTGAAGGTTTCGGTTTCCATTTTCGGCCGCAGTACGCCGGTAGAACTTGAATTCAACCAGGTGGAAAAAGTTTAGACATTTTCAACTGTCTTTGTTGTTAAAAAGCGCCGTTGCCGCAAGTGCAAGAGGCGCTTTTCTTTTAATCTTTCCGATTGTTTTTCCACCAGATTTTATTTATGTGATTGCTTTTTAGGGGAAACGCTTTATATTGATTTCATCATCAGAAAAGGAGGCAGGATGTTTAGAAATTTTTTTAATGAATTCAAAAAATTTGCCATGCGCGGCAATGTTATTGATATGGCCGTCGGTATTATCATCGGGGCGGCTTTCGGAAAAATCGTCGACTCTCTGGTTAAGGATATCATTATGCCGCCGATCGGCCTGTTGCTGGGCAAGGTGGATTTTACCAATTTGTTTGTCGTGCTTAAAAAAGGACCGGATTTTGCCGGGCCGTACGTGTCTTTGGCTCAGGCGACCGATGCCGGTGCAATTACTCTGAATTTGGGTAATTTTTTGAATGCCGTCATCAGCTTTACGATTGTAGCGTTTGCCGTGTTTGTTTTAATTAAAGCGATTAACGAATTGCAGGCCAAAATGCTGAAGCAGGAAGCTGCCGAAGAGGCGAAAAAAGCACCGACGACCAAGGCTTGTCCGTATTGCTGCGAGGAAATTCCGGTTAAGGCAACGCGCTGTCCGCATTGTACGTCTGAACTGGGCAAATAAAACAAAGGTTCTCTTCGGAGGGCCTTTGCCGGAGATTTGATTCTTTTTGACTCAAATTGCCGAAAAAATACTTGCAAAATGAAAAGAATGTGATATACAGAGGCGACTCTTGAAAAGGAGGAATCTGTCTTTCAGGAGTGCGAATCGCGCCGAATCGCGGATTGTCCGGAAGGCGTAACGTCGGCCGGTAATGTTGCGGGCAGCGGTTTGCAAATCAAAGCATTGCTTTGAAGGTTTTAATTTAATTTCGTGGGAGATGAGCCATTGGTCTTGATTACCACGAAACCTAACAAGAGGTATTGAAATGGCTAAGTCCAAAAAGAAAATTTTAGGATTGATTAAGCTGCAAATCCCCGCCGGAAAGGCTAACCCTTCTCCGCCGGTTGGTCCGGCTCTGGGCCAAAAAGGCTTAAATATTATGGAATTCTGCAAAGCGTTTAACGCCGCAACTCAGAAAATGGAACCGGGTGTTCCTGTTCCGGTTGTTATTACCGCTTATGAAGACAAGTCTTTCACTTTCGAAACCAAACTGCCGCCGGTTTCTTATCTGATTAAGAAAGCTGCCAATGTTAAATCCGCTTCGAAAGAACCGGGCAAATCTTTTGCCGGTCAGATTACAATGGCCCAGGTTAAAGAAATCGCCGAAACCAAAATGCCGGATTTGAACTGCTCGACAGTCGAATCTGCCATGAATATGGTTAAAGGTCAGGCTGTTTCTATGGGTATCAAGGTAGTGGAGTAAGACAATGTCCGGAAAAAGAATCGTAAACGCTTATAAGACAGTAAACAAAGATCAGGCTTATGCTCTGAAAGAAGCTGTTAAAATCGTTAAAGAAAACGCTACCGCCAAATTTGACGAAACAATTGATGTTGCAATCAACCTCGGTGTTGATCCGAAATATGCCGACCAGATGGTTCGCGGCGTTTGCGCCCTGCCGAACGGTTCGGGCAAAAAAGTACGCGTTGCCGTTTTTGCTCAAGGTGAAAAAGCTGATGAAGCAAAAGCTGCCGGTGCCGATATTGTCGGAGCAGAAAATCTGGTTGATTCCATTATGGCAGGCAAAGTCGATTTCGACCGCTGCATCGCTACCCCGGATATGATGGGTATGGCCGGCCGCGTAGCCCGCGTTTTGGGTCCGAAAGGCCTGATGCCGAACCCGAAACTGGGTACTGTTACCGCCGATGTTGCCAATGCAGTAAAGAACGCCAAGGCCGGTGAAGTTCAGTTCCGTGTCGAAAAGAACGGTATTGTTCATGCCGGTATCGGTAAAGCCTCTTTCAGCGAAGAGCAGATTTATGAAAACGCCAAAGCTTTCATCGAAGCTATTCAGAAAGCTAAACCGCAAGGCGCCAAAGGTACTTATATGAAGAAGATTTCTTTGTCGAGTACTATGGGTGTTGGCATTAAAGTCGACATTTCAAATCTCTAATAAAATAGGGTCATGCTTGTTGGTTTTCTCCTAATGTAGCTATTTGTACATGTCGTCGAAAACCAACTTCGCAGCACCCGTACTTTATTAGAGATTATGTTAAACTTTTTTGGGGCGGGAGGCTTGCCTCCCAATCCGCTCTCGGAACGGCAACGTTCTGAAACTGTCCAAGACTGCAGGTGGTTGTTGCTGACAGCCCTAAATATCCTGCATAGACGGGAGTGAGTGTAAATTTATATCTTTTCTCCTGGACAGATTAGGTCTCAGTTTGACAAAGCTCGCGGCGAGGGCTTGGTGCCGAAGCTGCCGGTGGCGTGAAACTGGTAAGTGTTAAAACAACATCAAGAAGTTTGATGTTTTATTGTGGAGACAATAAGTGAACCGTGAAGAAAAAGCAGACTTGCTCAGCGAATTAAACGAGTTGTTTAACGGTGCCGAAGTTATCGTCGTATCTCACTATAAAGGTTTGACGGTTAAAGAAGTTTCGGAACTGCGCAACAACGTTCGTAAAGCCGGTGCAGGTTTCAGAGTTACTAAAAATCGGATTACTCGTCTGGCTCTTAAAGGCACAAAATTTGAATCTTTGGCTGACCTGTTCAAAGGACCGACCGCTATTGCGTTCGCCAATGACCCGATTTCAGCCTGCAAAGCTTGTGTCGAATTTGCTAAAACCAATGAAAAACTCATTTTGGTCGGCGGTGCGATGGGAACCGGCGTTCTTTCTCTGGATGAGATTAAACGTTTGGCAACCATTCCGTCTATGGACGAACTGCGCGCCAAAATTATCGGCCTGTTGCAGGCTCCTGCAGCTCAGCTGGCGAGAGTTACGAAGGCTTACAGCGAAAAAGAAGCCGCATAATTTTCGTTTTTATGCGGTTCTTGCCGGTTATTTTTTCTCTTGTGTAGTTTATTCTACACGGCGCTCAAAAATAACTTCGCAATTATCCGCCTAAAAGCAAAAATTTTCCCAAAGAGGGAAAACGAGTAAATTTTTAGTTTATTGATTTAATTAATTTATTGGAGAAAAAATATGGCCGATTTAGCCAAATTAGTAGATGAATTGTCAGCTTTGACCGTTATGGAAGCTGCTGATCTGTCAAAAATGTTAGAAGAAAAATGGGGCGTTTCTGCCGCTGCCGCCGTTGCCGTTGCTGCCGGTGGTGCCGCCGGTGGTGCCGCTGCTGCCGAAGAAAAAGACGAGTTCGATATCGTTCTGGTTGAAGCTGGTGCCAACAAGATCAACGTCATTAAAGAAATCCGCGCTATCACCCAGCTGGGTCTGAAAGAAGCCAAGGATTTGGTTGACGGTGCTCCGAAGACTGTTAAAGAAGCTGCTCCGAAAGCTGAAGCTGAAGAAATCAAGAAGAAACTTGAAGAAGCTGGTGCTAAGGTTGAATTGAAGTAATTTTGCTTCTTTTGAGCTTTTGTAAAAACTCCCGGATTTTCCGGGAGTTTTTTATTGGGGCAACAGTGAAAAATTTGCAGAAAACAGCGGCACTGCTATCCGAATCGCAGCAGGGGCTGAATACGAATCGCTGCTATGGGTAAAAGTGAAAAATGTCTTAATTGTCGCGATAAAAAACTTGACTCATTTTGCGAAAAATCTGTTGCAATTTTAGACTCTAAGGTATAGAAAGAAGTGATTTTTCTAAAATATTATTTTCCGAATCGTGCCAAGAGGGTCTTTATCCGAGGGTTTGGCAGATTCTGTTTGTTTAAAAAAGATATTTTTTAATCTTCCGCACGCGGCAATCATGGCAGGATTGGTGCGGATTTGTAACCTAGGGATGAAAGCACAATGAAAGAATCTTATACGAGCAAGAGACGTGTAAGAAGAAACTTCGGCCGAATCGATGCCGTGTCGGATATGCCGAGTTTAATCGAAGTTCAAACCGGTTCCTATGCTGATTTTATCGAATCCGATAAAGAAAAAGGGCAGTGCGAATTCGGGTTGGAAGAAGTATTTAAATCTATTTTCCCCATTAAAGATTTTTCAGGCAGCGGCGAACTGGAGTTTGTCAAATACGAACTCGAAGAGCCGAAATATGATGTTGACGAGTGCATTAAGCGTGATATGACTTATGCCGCTCCGGTTAAGGCAACGCTGCGTCTGGTCGTTTGGGATATTGATGAGGCTACCGGAGCCAAATCAATCCATGACATCAAAGAGCAGGATGTTTATATGGGCGATATTCCGCTGATGACCGATAAAGGTACGTTTATTTTCAACGGTACCGAGCGTGTCGTCGTTTCACAGATGCACCGTTCTCCGGGTGTGTTCTTCGGTCAGAGTGTACATGCCAATGGTACGAAACTTTATTCGGCTCGTATTATTCCGTTTAAAGGTTCGTGGATTGAGTTTGCTACTGACATCAATAACGTGATGTACGCATACATTGACCGTAAGAAGAAATTGCCGGTAACTACTCTGTTGCGTGCGATCGGCTTCGAGAACGACAAAGATATTCTTGAGATTTTCAACCTTGCAGAAGATGTGAAGGTTAACAAGACAAATCTGAAGAAAGTGCTGGGCCGTAAACTGGCTGCACGTGTCTTGAAAACATGGATTGAAGATTTCGTTGATGAAGATACCGGTGAGGTGGTTTCTATCGAACGTAACGAAGTTATTATCGATCGTGAAACCGTACTGGAAGAGGAGCATATAGATGAAATTCTGGAATCGGGAGTTCAGAACATCCTTTTGCATAAGGATGAACCGAACCAGTCCGATTTCTCTATCATATATAATACGTTGCAGAAGGATCCGAGTAACTCGGAAAAGGAGGCTGTGTTGTATATCTACCGTCAGTTGCGTAATGCTGATCCGGCTGATGACGCAAGTGCACGTGAAGTTATTAACAACCTCTTCTTCTCGGAAAAACGATATGACCTTGGTGATGTGGGGCGTTATAGAATCAACAAAAAATTGAATCTGACGACTGATATGGACGTACGTGTCCTCACGAAGGAAGATATTATTGAAATCATTAAATATCTGATTGAGTTAATTAACTCAAAGGCAGATGTGGATGATATTGACCACTTGAGCAATCGTCGTGTACGTACAGTAGGTGAACAGCTTTCTAATCAGTTTGCCGTTGGTCTGGCTCGTATGTCCCGTACGATTCGTGAACGTATGAATGTTCGTGACAATGAAGTGTTTACTCCGATTGATTTGATTAATGCTAAGACCATTTCTTCTGTTATCAATTCATTTTTCGGAACGAATGCGTTGTCTCAGTTCATGGACCAGACAAACCCGTTGGCTGAAATTACACATAAGCGCCGTATGTCTGCATTGGGACCTGGTGGTCTTTCTCGTGAACGCGCCGGATTTGAGGTTCGTGACGTTCACTACACGCATTATGGTCGTCTTTGTCCGATTGAGACTCCTGAAGGTCCGAATATCGGTTTGATTTCTTCATTGTGTGTGTTTGCTAAGATTAACGAGTTAGGATTCATTGAAACTCCGTACCGCAAGGTAGAAAACGGAAAAGTGGACCTATCTGATAATGGCCTGATTTATCTGACTGCTGAGGAAGAAGAAGAAAAAATTATTGCACAGGGTAATGCTCCATTGAATGATGATGGTACATTTGTGCGTAATAAAGTAAAATCTCGTCAGGATGCTGATTTCCCGGTTGTCGAACCAGCGGAGGTAGATCTTATGGACGTTTCTCCCCAACAGATTGCATCAATTGCAGCTTCATTGATTCCGTTCCTGGAACATGACGATGCTAACCGTGCGTTGATGGGATCAAACATGATGCGTCAGGCAGTTCCTCTTTTGAGAAGTGAGGCGCCGATTGTTGGTACAGGTATCGAACGCCAGTTGGTCAGAGACTCTCGTACACAAATCACTGCTGAAGGTGATGGTGTCGTTGATTTCGTGGATGCTACTACTATTCGTATTTTGTACGACCGTACGGAAGATGAAGAGTTTGTTAGCTTCGAGCCGGCTTTGAAAGAATATAGAATTCCTAAATTCCGTAAAACCAACCAGAATATGACTATTGACTTGCGTCCGATTTGTGACAAAGGTCAACGTGTGAAGAAAGGCGATATCCTGACAGAAGGTTATTCTACTGAAAAAGGTGAGTTGGCATTGGGTAAAAACCTATTAGTCGCTTATATGCCTTGGAAGGGTTACAACTATGAGGATGCTATCGTTTTGAATGAACGTGTGGTACGTGAAGACTTGTTGACTTCTGTACACGTAGAAGAATATTCTCTGGAAGTTCGTGAAACGAAACGTGGTATGGAAGAATTGACTTCTGACATTCCGAATGTAAGTGAAGAAGCTACAAAAGATCTGGATGAAAACGGTATTGTAAGAATCGGTGCCCGTATCGAACCGGGTGATATTATGATTGGTAAGATTACACCGAAAGGTGAATCTGATCCTTCTCCGGAAGAAAAATTGCTTCGTGCAATCTTCGGTGATAAGGCTGGTGATGTAAAAGATGCTTCATTGAAGGCTTCTCCTTCTTTGAAAGGTGTCGTAATTGATAAGAAGCTGTTCTCACGTGTTATCAAAAATCGTAGCTCTAAGCTGGCTGACAAAGCATTGTTGCCTAAGATTGATGATGAATTTGAATCAAAGGTAGCAGACTTGAAACGTATCTTGGTTAAAAAATTGATGATTTTGACCGAAGGTAAGGTTTCTCAAGGTGTGAAAGACTATTTGGGTGCGGAGGTTATCGCTAAAGGCTCTAAGTTTAGTGCATCTGATTTCGATTCACTCGATTTTACTTCTATCCAGTTAAGTAATTGGACTAGTGATGAACATGCTAACGGTATGATTCGTGACTTGGTGATGAATTTCATCAAGAAATACAAAGAACTGGATGCTGAACTGAAACGTAAGAAGTTTGCTATTACTATCGGTGACGAACTTCCGGCTGGTATTATCCAGATGGCTAAAGTATATATTGCTAAGAAACGTAAGATCGGTGTCGGTGATAAAATGGCAGGTCGCCACGGTAACAAGGGTATCGTGTCACGTGTTGTACGTCAGGAAGATATGCCGTTCTTGGCTGACGGTACTCCGGTTGATATCGTATTGAATCCGTTGGGCGTGCCTTCTCGTATGAACATCGGACAGATTTTTGAAGCTGTGCTTGGACGTGCCGGAAAGACATTGGGCGTGAAATTCGCAACTCCTATTTTCGATGGTGCTACAATGGAAGATTTGGACGAATGGACAGACAAGGCTGGATTGCCTCGTTACTGTAAAACTTATCTTTGTGATGGCGGTACAGGTGAGCAGTTTGACCAGGCAGCTACCGTAGGTGTGACTTATATGTTGAAGTTAGGGCACATGGTTGAAGACAAAATGCATGCTCGTTCTATTGGCCCGTACTCATTGATTACTCAGCAACCTCTTGGTGGTAAAGCACAATTCGGTGGTCAGCGTTTCGGAGAAATGGAGGTTTGGGCACTTGAAGGCTTTGGCGCTGCTCATATCCTACAGGAAATTCTGACTATTAAGTCTGATGACGTAGTAGGACGTTCGAAGGCTTATGAAGCAATTGTGAAAGGTGAACCGATGCCGCAACCTGGTATTCCGGAATCCTTGAACGTATTGTTACACGAGTTGAGAGGGTTAGGCTTGAGTATCAACCTAGAATAAAATACTGAAAGAATGTGTGATGTCAATGAACCTATGAAGGTTCATTGACATTCGCACCTTTTCAATTTCTAATGATTCAATTATCAAATCTCAATTATATAGAGTATGGCTTTTAGAAAAGAAAATAAGACGAAAAGTAATTTCTCGAAGATCTCAATTGGTCTGGCTTCTCCAGAAGAAATCCTTGAGAATTCGAGTGGTGAAGTTTTGAAGCCTGAAACCATTAATTACCGTACTTACAAACCCGAACGTGACGGTTTGTTTTGTGAACGCATTTTTGGTCCTATAAAGGACTATGAGTGTCATTGCGGTAAATACAAACGTATCCGTTATAAAGGTATCGTCTGCGACCGTTGTGGTGTGGAAGTTACTGAAAAGAAGGTACGTCGTGAGCGTATGGGACATATTCAGTTGGTGGTCCCGGTGGCTCACATTTGGTATTTCCGTTCGCTCCCTAATAAAATCGGTTATTTGCTCGGATTACCGACGAAGAAGTTGGATTCGATTATATACTACGAACGTTATGTTGTTATTCAGCCGGGTGTGAAAGCTGAAGATGGCGTAGCTGAATATGATTTGCTTTCTGAAGAAGAGTATCTGGATATTCTTGATACACTTCCGAAAGATAATCAATATCTTGAGGATAATGATCCAAACAAATTCATCGCTAAGATGGGTGCTGAAGCTATCTATGATTTGCTGGCTCGTTTGGACCTGGATGCTTTGTCTTACGAACTTCGTCATCGTGCTGGTAACGATGCATCACAGCAGCGTAAGAATGAAGCATTGAAACGTCTTCAGGTAGTAGAATCATTCCGTGCATCACGTGGACGTAACAAGCCGGAATGGATGATTGTACGTATTGTACCGGTTATCCCGCCTGAGCTTCGACCGTTGGTTCCGTTGGATGGTGGCCGTTTCGCTACCTCGGACTTGAATGATCTATATCGTCGTGTGATTATTCGTAACAACCGTCTGAAAAGACTGATCGAAATTAAGGCTCCGGAAGTGATTTTACGTAACGAAAAACGTATGCTTCAGGAATCTGTGGACTCATTGTTCGATAACTCACGTAAGTCAAGTGCAGTGAAGACAGATGCTAACCGTCCGTTGAAATCTTTGTCTGACAGTTTGAAAGGTAAACAGGGACGTTTCCGTCAGAACTTGTTAGGTAAACGTGTTGACTACTCTGCGCGTTCGGTAATCGTTGTTGGCCCGGAATTGAAGATGGGGGAATGCGGTATTCCTAAATTAATGGCTGCAGAATTGTACAAGCCGTTTATTATTCGTAAACTCATTGAACGTGGTATCGTTAAGACTGTTAAGTCTGCAAAGAAAATTGTTGACCGTAAGGAACCTGTGATCTGGGATATTCTGGAGCATGTAATGAAAGGACATCCTGTACTGTTGAACCGTGCACCGACATTGCACCGTTTGGGTATTCAGGCTTTCCAGCCTAAGATGATCGAAGGTAAGGCTATCCAGTTGCACCCCTTGGCATGTACGGCATTTAATGCCGACTTTGATGGTGACCAAATGGCTGTTCACTTGCCTTTGAGTAACGAAGCTATTCTTGAAGCACAAATGTTGATGCTTCAATCACATAATATCTTGAATCCGGCAAACGGTGCGCCTATTACTGTGCCTGCACAGGATATGGTTCTTGGTTTGTACTACATTACTAAGTTGCGTGCTGGTGCAAAAGGGGAAGGTTTGACATTCTACGGACCGGAAGAAGCGTTGATTGCTTATAATGAAGGTAAGGTAGATATCCACGCTCCGGTGAAGGTAATCGTGAAAGACGTTGATGAAAATGGTAACATTGTAGACGTGATGCGCGAAACTTCCGTAGGTCGTGTGATTGTGAACGAAATCGTTCCGCCCGAAGCGGGTTATATCAATACTATTATCTCTAAGAAATCTCTTCGTGATATTATTAGTGATGTAATTAAGGTTTGTGGTGTAGCTAAAGCTGCTGACTTTCTGGATGGAATCAAGAATTTAGGTTACCAGATGGCATTCAAAGGTGGTCTGTCATTCAACTTAGGTGATATTATTATTCCGAAAGAAAAAGAAACACTGGTACAGAAAGGTTATGACGAAGTTGAGCAAGTCGTAAACAACTATAATATGGGTTTCATCACTAACAATGAACGTTATAACCAGGTGATTGATATATGGACGCATGTTAACTCAGAGTTGTCTAATATCTTGATGAAGACTATTTCTTCGGATGATCAAGGTTTCAACTCTGTATATATGATGCTTGACTCTGGTGCCCGTGGTTCTAAAGAACAGATTCGTCAGTTGTCTGGTATGCGTGGTTTGATGGCAAAACCGCAGAAAGCGGGAGCAGAAGGTGGGCAGATTATTGAAAACCCGATTTTGTCGAACTTTAAAGAAGGGCTTTCTGTGTTGGAGTACTTTATCTCTACTCACGGTGCTCGTAAAGGTTTGGCGGATACGGCTTTGAAGACTGCCGATGCCGGTTATCTGACTCGTCGTCTGGTTGACGTATCGCATGATGTGATTATTACAGAAGAAGACTGCGGTACACTCCGTGGATTGGTTTGTACAGACCTTAAAAATAACGATGAAGTTATTGCAACTCTGTACGAACGTATCTTAGGTCGTGTTTCCGTGCATGATATTATTCATCCTACTACCGGTGAACTGTTGGTTGCTGGTGGGGAAGAAATTACAGAAGAAATTGCCAAAAAGATTCAGGATTCTCCGATCGAGAGTGTTGAAATTCGTTCGGTATTGACTTGTGAAGCTAAGAAGGGTGTTTGTGCTAAGTGTTATGGACGTAACCTTGCTACGAGCCGTATGGTTCAGAAAGGTGAAGCTGTCGGCGTAATTGCTGCTCAGTCTATCGGTGAGCCGGGTACACAGTTGACATTGCGTACATTCCACGCAGGTGGTACTGCTGCCAATATTGCAGCTAATGCAAGTATTGTTGCTAAAAATAATGCACGTCTTGAGTTTGAAGAGTTGCGTACAGTAGATATTGTAGATGAAATGGGTGAAGCTGCGAAGGTGGTAGTAGGTCGTTTGGCTGAAGTTCGTTTCGTAGACGTGAATACTGGAATCGTTCTTTCTACTCATAATGTTCCTTATGGTTCAACACTGTATGTTGGTGACGGTGATTTGGTAGAAAAAGGCAAGTTGATTGCTAAATGGGACCCGTTCAACGCTGTTATTATAACTGAAGCAACCGGTAAGATCGAATTTGAGGGCGTAATTGAAAACGTTACTTATAAGGTTGAGTCGGATGAAGCAACAGGCCTTCGTGAAATTATTATTATTGAATCTAAGGATAAGACAAAAGTTCCTTCGGCTCATATTTTAACAGAAGACGGTGACTTGATCCGTACGTATAACTTACCGGTAGGTGGTCACGTGATTATTGAAAACGGTCAGAAAGTGAAAGCTGGTGAAGTAATCGTGAAGATTCCGCGTGCCGTTGGTAAGGCAGGTGATATCACGGGTGGTCTTCCTCGTGTAACCGAATTGTTTGAAGCTCGTAACCCGTCGAATCCAGCTGTCGTTTCTGAAATCGATGGTGAGGTGACAATGGGTAAGATCAAACGTGGTAATCGTGAGATCATCGTAACTTCCAAGACTGGTGAAGTTAAGAAGTATCTGGTTGCATTATCTAAACAAATCTTGGTGCAGGAGAATGACTATGTACGTGCTGGTACTCCATTGTCTGACGGTGCCACTACACCGGCGGATATTTTGGCGATTAAAGGTCCTACGGCTGTACAGGAATATATCGTAAATGAAGTTCAGGATGTATATCGTTTGCAGGGTGTGAAGATCAATGACAAGCACTTCGAGATTATTGTCCGTCAGATGATGCGTAAGGTACAGATTGAAGAGCCGGGTGATACTCGCTTCTTGGAGCAACAAGTTGTTGACAAGTTGGAGTTCATGGAAGAAAACGATCGTATTTGGGGTAAAAAAGTTGTGGTTGATGCTGGAGATTCTCAAAACCTACAACCGGGACAGATTGTTACTGCTCGTAAGTTGCGTGATGAGAACAGTATGCTGAAACGTCGTGACTTGAAACCTGTTGAGGTTCGTGACGCTGTGGCTGCTACATCTACTCAGATTCTTCAAGGTATAACACGTGCTGCTTTGCAGACTTCAAGCTTTATGTCAGCTGCTTCTTTCCAGGAAACAACGAAAGTATTGAATGAGGCTGCTATCAACGGTAAGATTGATAAATTGGAAGGTATGAAGGAAAATGTGATTTGTGGTCATTTGATTCCGGCTGGTACAGGTCAGCGTGAATTTGAGAAACTTATTGTTGGATCAAAAGAAGAATATGATCGTATTTTGGCTAATAAGAAAACAGTACTTGACTACAACGAAGTAGAATAATACAATTCAATTGACTATATGAGAAGGAGCAGTTGCTATATTGGGCAGTTGCTCCTTTTTTGTTCCTTTTTTATTGGAATGTATTATCTCTGTCTCAGGAAAAATGTGTTATTTTGCAGGATAACTTTAATCATATTAAACATGGAAGAACAAAATAACAACGGGCAGTTACAGATTGAATTAAAAGAAGAAGTTGCACAGGGAACTTATGCAAATCTTGCTATTATTACTCATTCGAGTTCTGAGTTTATTCTTGATTTTGTACGTGTGATGCCGGGTGTACCGAAAGCTGGTGTGCAATCTCGTATCATTGTAGCTCCTGAACATGCAAAACGCCTACTACGGGCATTGGAAGACAATATAGCTAAATATGAACGTGTATTCGGTTCGATCCGTATTTCTGATGAGTCTCTTATTTCTCCTTTGGCGAGTGTAAAAGGCGAAGCGTGAGGGGGATATAAAAATATTAAAAAATAAAAAAAGGTTGTAGTGCATTGAATATTCAAATATTATTCGTATTTTTGCAGCCCAAAATGTATAGTTACGAAATTAAT
>OIWL01002233.1_pt1 | contig 16889 bp, 15 predicted proteins | sample 1587561 | NCBI WGS metagenome assembly OIWL01 (sample SAMEA3888903, study PRJEB22519) | human gut metagenome | biome: human gut; feature: human-associated habitat; material: faeces | place: Denmark | collected 2010 | reverse complement strand
ATGCTCGATATCGCGCTCCAGAACCTCCTGCGGCAGACGATAATCGGGGATACCATAGCGAAGCATACCGCCCAGCTTGGGACGCTGCTCATATACAGTTACCTGATGCCCCATCTGTGCCAGATAATACGCCGCCGTCAGTCCGCCGGGGCCACCGCCGATAATGCCGACGGTTTTGCCTGTTTTCTCATACAGGATTTTCGCAGGCTCTGCCTTTGCATGATCCACTGCAAAGCGTTTCAAACCACAGATATTGATAGCATCATCCACCATCGCGCGGCGACAGTGTGCTTCACAGGGATGCTCGCAGACATACGCACAGGCGGATGGGAAGGGGTTGTCCTTCCGAATCAGCTTCACTGCTTCTTCATATCTGCCCTCATTCACCAGCGCCACATAGCCGGGTACATCCACATGCGCAGGACAGGCGGAAACACAGGGAACGGGATAGCTCAGCACAGAGATACAGCGTCCATGCTGCACATGCTCCTCATAATCCTCGCGGAAGCCGCGAATCCCCTTCAAAACCATGTGTGCCGCTTCATAGCCAATCGCACAGCCTGCGGAATCGGCAATCACCTTTGCGGTACGCTCAATTATGTTAATGGTTTCCATGGTTGCGGTACGGTCAAGCACCTGCTCGATCAGCACCTCCAACTGTCCCAGACCAATGCGGCAGGGCACACATTTCCCACAGGTCTGCGCATGGCACAGCCGCAGGTAATTCAAAGACATATCCACCGGACACAGTCCGTAGGCACTGGCACCAATGCGGCGCTCCATATCCCGATGCAGACCATCCAAGACATTTTGGGCGCGCCCGGGCGTTTCAATAGATAAACGACTCATAAGCTCCTCCTTTTTCTTTCTTCTTCCTCTTGTTCTCTAAATTCCTTCTCTTTTTTATCACCGATGCTCCATCCTCCATCGATGCTGTTGTTTTTTTGATTGTTTATTCCGAAATTTTATCCACATCCATATTTTTCGGCAAAACCAGATTCAGAATGATAGACACCACGAATGCCACCGCTACCACGTTTGCGGAAAATACAGACTGCACAATTTCGGGGAAAATATGCCACAAATCAATTTCGCTTGCAGCCGTAAAGCCAACGCCGACTGCCAGAGACAATGCGGCAATGGTCACGTTTCTCTGATTAAAGCCTGCTTTTGCAAGCATCTGCATCCCACTTGTCATAATCGTGCCAAACATCATGATGGTGCAGCCACCCAGAACAGATTCGGGCAGAGATGCGAAAAAGTTCCCGACAGGCGGCAGAAGCCCTGCCAGAATCATGCAGCCTGCACCTGTCATAATCGTAAATTTATTGACTACCTTCGTCATTGCCAGCAGCCCGACGTTCTGGGAAAAGGATGTCACAGGAGGGCAGCCAACCAAAGAGGACAACGAGGACGCATAGCCATCACACGCCAGAGAGCCGGAAATTTCCTTGCTCTCGATTTCTCTGTTCAGCCCTGTCGCAACCATGGCTGTGGTATCCCCAATCGTTTCCGCTGCGGAAACCAGAAAAATAATACAGACGGAAAGAATCGCACCTGCATGGAATTCCGGCTTATAGGGCATCAGCTTTGGCAGGGAGACGAAGCCGCCTGCGAAAATAACGGACAAATCCACCTTGCCCATAAGGATTGCCACTACATAGCCCACAAGCAGTCCCACCAGAACGGAAAGCTGCTTCAGATAACCCTTTGCAAAGCAGTTCCAGCCAAGACAGACCACAAGCGTAATCGTCCCCAACAGAAGATTCTGCGCAGAGCCAAAATCCTCTGCATAACCGCCGCCAAAGGATCTTGCACCAACAGAAAACAGGGACATCCCGATTGCAATAACAACAGATGCCGCAACCACAGGTGCAATCAGCTTTCTCCAATATTTTGCCAGAAGCCCCAGTGTGCCTTCAAAAAGACCGCCGACAAGCACCGCCCCGACAACCGAGGGATACCCATAATTAGACGCAACCGTACATAAAACCGTTACAAAGGTGAAGCTGACCCCCATAACGATTGGCAGACCCGATCCGACCTTCCAGACGGGATACAGCTGAATCAGCGTTGCAATCCCGGCAATAAACATTGCATTTTGCAGAAGCACTGCAATCTCCGCCTGAGAAAGCCCTCCTGCCGCCGCAATAATAGTAATCGGGGTCAGATTGGCAACGAACATTGCCAGAATATGCTGTAAGCCAAAGGGAATGGCTTTCAGCAAAGGCACCCTGCCCTCTAATTGATAAATGTTGTTTACGCTACAGTCTTTGGAACTCATTTTTCTTTCCTTTCCTCCTCTTTTTCCGTTTCGAGAATCACTTTACAAAATCACAAAATAAAGCGCATCTTTAATAAAGTATAATAGGTAATATTATAGCATGAAAAGTCCTCGTCCTGCAAACAAAACCCGACAATTCTCTACATCTGTACATCGAGAACGCAAAAAAGCCGCCAAAAGGCGACTTTCTTTACAATACTTCCTGTATTCTGTATAACAAAATTTCAACATTTTCATCCGAATATTCGATTTCTGCGGAATATTGCCTTGCAATTTCAATCAAATCCGCCAAAACAACGCTGCCGTGCAATGCAAAATGCACCAATAAAAGCCTGCGAATCATGGCAAAACTCAGCACAGCAAAGGCGGCTCTTCCCTCATATTCTCCATCATCCAGCGCAAGGGGCATCTGCCGATAGAGAAAATACACCAGAAGCTGCTCCAACGCAGGCTCCCACACCATCGCATCCGGCAGGGAAATCCCCGTCAAATCGGTTTCCTTCAGCTCCAGAAGGCGGTCTGTCCAGCTTGGCTCCAAACGCTCCAACTCCAGATAAATCTCCGCCCATTCTGCCCACGAATGATGGGAAAGCGTCCGCCCCGCCGTCTGCAAAATTTCCGCGGCGCGCAGTTCGATTGGCTTGCTTCTGTCCTGCGCAAGAGCAAAGAGCTCCTCCCGCCACGCAAGCAGGGATTCGTCTGCAATATCCGGCAAATCTGCCGCGCCGTCATCCTCAAGTGTGATAAGCGTCAGCTTCTCCTGCTGCGACAAAATCAGTTCTCCTGCCGCTTCACAGCAAAGCCCCAAGCCGATTTCCGTTCGGTCGGCGTAAAAATTACGAAAACGGGGATGGTCGCGGCAAATCTGGCAAAGCGCATCCTCCCCCAAGGCCGTAATCATATCGCATAAGCCTGTTCGGTTCAGAAAGGGACAGCGCTCCTCATCATCTAAGATAAACTGCGCCGCATCATCCGCTTCCGCAATGCCCTTTTGCAGGCGAGCGCCAAACTCTCCCTCAATACTGCGATAATACACAAGCTTATCGGGATCTATCGCAATCTCCCAGCCGACACAGCAGCTGTGCCTGCATTTATCGGCAATACAGTGAAATTTTGTATAATACTCAGGTGCAATCAGTTTCATGGTAATCCCTCCGTGAGAATCATTGTAACACAGAAGCTTCAAAAATACGATTGCATCTGCAAAAAAATATAGGCTTTCGCCTCTGTGTAAAGAATAAAAAGCAATACTATCCTTGCATGTGTTCCAATAAAAAACCGGGAAGAAGCTGACTTTGCTTTCTGCCCTTTATTCTTCTATCACCTCCTGTAAAATTCCCCCGATTTCCTCCAAAACGCCGCTGCAATCCGCGCCCAGAGCCGAAAGCGTGCAGCAATCCAGACTGCCGAATCGATTCTGTACCCGAAGAAGAAACAGAATCCGTTTCAGCTTCAACTCCTCCTCCTCGCACAAAAGCCCAAGCGCCATCACCCCTGCAACAATCCCACTGCACATCCCATTGATGCCAAAGCCGCCATGGATGCCGCGGCAGGCGCAGAACAGCTCCTCCGACAGGGAAATGCCATATTCCTCTGCCACTGCGCGCAGAATCACCTGTGAGCAGTTATCCCCGTTGCCGCAATCTGTGCGGATGCGTTCCTTCAGCATTCCCCTCGCCCCCTTTTTTCTATATATTATGAAAAACGGGACAAAGTGTGACTGTAAAGCCACAAGACATAAAAAAAGATGCCCTGAATAGAGCATCTCTTTTTCTCGTGTTTATGCGCCGCACATTTCAGGCTCATCTTCCTCCACAATCTTTGTTGCCAGAGGGCGATATTTTCCGCTTTCCCAACGGTGATTCTGGCTGTGAATCCAAAGCATTGCAAGAACAATACCCAGCACGCCCAGAACCAGAGAAGGCAAAACAGGAGAAATATTCGGAATCAGCTTCGGCACACCAAAATACCCCAGCACAATGCCTACGATAAAGCCGATAAAGGGCAGGCCATACATCACGATTACTGCATTAAAAAATGCGTTTTCCTGCAGCTCCAGCTCCACCCAATCGCCTTCCTCTGCATCGCAGAGATTTTTTGCTTCGATATCCATTTCCGTTTTCATCATGCCGGAAAAGCAAGCTCTGCATTCCCCGCAGGCTTCTTTTCTCTGAATTTTTACCATTGCCAGATCGCCTTTTACTTCATGTACGATACCTCTCATACGCGTAACCACCTTTCTATCTCTTTCCCTGCATCCCGCTTTTGCTGAAGGCAGGGCACAGTATATGCTCAAAACTCATTTTATTACTTTTCTAACCTTATCGCATTATACAACAAAATCGTCATAAAAAAAAGTAGTTTTCCGTGGAATTATTGACAAATGTCAGATTTTTTTCTGCGATAGCACCAAAGCACAAAATTTTTGCAAAGCGCACCCAAGGGAACCGCAAACAGCAGCCCCCAGAAGCCGAACATCCGCCCAAAAGCCGCCAGAGAAAGCAGAACCAGAACGGGATGCAACTCCAATTTCTGCCCGACCGCCTTCGGCACAATGAAAATGCTGTCCACCTGCTGTAAGAGAAGAATCAGCACAGACGCATAGACCGCCTTCATGGGCGCGCCGCTGAAAAGTCCTGCAAGCACCGCCAGGAAAAACGCCATCACCGCCCCAAAATACGGAATCAGATTAGAAAAGCCGGAAACCAGACCAATCAGAATTCCATGCGGCAGACCGACAATCGTAAACGCCGCCGAAAACAACACCGCCATAACAGACGCATCCAGAAGCTGCCCACTGAGGTAGCCCGCAAAAACCGTATACACCTCATGAAAAAGATTTTTTGCGTGTTTCGTGATTTTTTCTCCCAGAAGAACCCTGCTCAATTCGCCCGCAATCCCACGAATTTTTTCCTTCTCCATCAGGAGATAAAACGCTACCACTGCCCCAAGCAGAACGTCCAGCAGACTGCCGCCGATATTCGGAATCACATCCGCCAGCCATAGCATCCTCTCCTGCATCCAACGCGTCGCCTGCTCTATCCACCGAGAAAAAATCCACTCCGCATTCCGGAGAATTCCCATTTCCGCCAGCTTCAAATTCAGAAGCACAAGCATGTCTCCTGCCTGCCGAATATAGTCACCAATCTGCTCCGTCAGGGCAGACAGATTCGTTTGTCCGATTTTTCTTGCCAGAAAACCGCCTATCAGAAAGAGAATCAGCCCGATGGAAAGATATGTCAGCGTTGCGCCTGCCTTGCGGTTGCGGATGCGGCTGCGGTGATATAATGTACACCGCTTTTCATAAAACCTCTGCCAGAATGCAGTCAGCGGTTCAAGCAGCAGTGTAAAGAAAAACGCCCAGAAAACAGGCGCAAAAACGGCGAGGAATGTCCCCGCCGTCTGTAATATGACATTTTTCGCCACAGAGAGCCGCAGCAGCAGTGCAATCATCCCCACCAGAAGCAAAACGGTAAGAATGACGTGAAAACCGATTTCCATGTATTTTCTATTCCACGGAAGCCGCATACGCCGCCCTCTTTCGCACGAATTTTTTTGATTTTCTTATTTCAGCCTTGCCAGAACCAGCTTCAGATATTCCCAGATACGGATGGTAGAGGAAATACTGAGTCTTTCATCGGGTGTATGCACATCGTACATATTGGGTCCCAGAGAAATCAGATCCAGACCGGGGATTTTTTTCGCAAACAGCCCACATTCCAGACCTGCATGGATGGCAACCACCTTGGGTTCCTCGCCGAATTTTTCCACCCAGACCTCCTTGAAGATGCGCAGCATCTCAGAATTGGGGTTATACTGCCAGCCGGGGTAATCATGCACGCCGACCACCTTTGCACCGCAAAGACTGCCCAGAACCTCAATCTTTTTGCAGATAGCATCCTTTCTGCTTTCCATAGAGCCGCGCACTGCATTATCAATGAAAATATGATCCTCATTTGTTTTCAGAATCCCGATATTACTGGAGGTTTCCACCAATCCATCCATATTGGTATCCATTGTCTGTACACCATAGGGCAGAAGCCGCAGCAATGCAATTACATAATCTCTCGTTTCTGTCGTCAGCACCTCGGCTGCTTCCGGCATCTGCTCCGCTGTCATCAGTATATCGCTTTCGCGGTCTTTATATTCCTCTCGGAACATAGCTTCTGCTTCCTCAATCACAGCCGCTACGGTCTGCACCTGTTCCGGCGCAACTACAACAACCGCCTCTGCTTCCCGACAGATGGCATTATCCATATTGCCGCCATTTGCGCTTACCAGTGCAAAATCTACTCTTTCACGCAGCTCAAAAAGAAATCTGCCCAGAAGCACATTCGCACTTGCCCGCTGCAAATGAATATCCGAACCGGAATGACCGCCCTTCAAGCCGCGAATATGAACGGAAAGGGTTGTGCCTGCCTGCTTTTTCTCTTTTTCAATCGGCAGATACACACGCATCCGTCTGCCGCCGCAGCAGCTTACCATCAGATGCCCTTCCTCCTCGGTATCCATATTTAAAAAGCGTTTGCCTTCCAAATCAAAGGCATCAAAATCTGTTGCACCGCCCATACCGATTTCTTCCTCGACGGTAAAGATACATTCCAGTGGCGGATGTGCGATATCCTCCGCATCCAGAAGTGCCAGCATATACGCCGCCGCAATGCCATTATCCGCACCAAGGGTTGTCCCTCTCGCCTTAATATCGTCCCCGTCAATATAAATTTCAAGGGGCTCTGTCAGAAAATCATGCTCTGTATCCTCGTTTTTATCACAGACCATATCAATATGCCCCTGCATAATCAATACAGGAGAGCTTTCATAGCCTGCTGTGCCGCCCTTTTTAATCAGAACATTCATTTTATTATCCTGACGGCAGTAAAGCCCTCTTTCCTTTGCAAAAGAAACAATATAATCACTCAGAGCTTTTTCGTGAAAGCTTCCATGGGGGATATCGCAGATTTTTTCAAAATAATCAAAAACTTTATCGCAACCCAGATGGCTTAAAACATTCATTTTTCTTTTCCTCCTAAAATTGTCATTCCTATCTATGATATGCCTCAAAAATCCTTCTGTCAATCACGTTTTCGACAAAAAATATCCATAAAAACGGATTTTCTTTTTTCTGCGGCTTCTTCCTGATTTTCGCCAATTTTCATGGCAGGATGTTCCTAACATAAACCGCCGCCTGCCGCACATACTAACCTTGCAACACCAAGCAATACAAAACACAAAAATCAGCAAACAACAAGGAGGTTATAAACATGAGCAACAACAATACAAACAGCAACAAAATCAACGTGCCCGAAGCAAGGGCGGCAATGGAGCAGTTCAAATTTGAGGTGGCAAACGAAATCGGCGTACCCCTGAAAAAGGGCTACAACGGCGACCTGACATCTGCACAGAATGGCTATGTAGGCGGCTATATGGTAAAAAAGATGATTGAAAAGCAGGAAAAGGAAATGTCCAACAAGTAATCATCTAAACCAGTAACAAGAAGGAAGCAGGGACAAATACTCTGCTTCCTTTTTTGCGTGAATAAATAAAACCGCGAAAAAGCACTTGTCAGATTGTTTTTTGCATACTATAATAGAGTAGTTAGAGTATACAAAACTACAAAATTTAGAAAAACAAACATAGAACAAGGTGGAAGACATATGAGAGTAATTGCAGGTACAGCCAGAAGGTTGCCACTTGTTACACCAAAAGGAATGGAAACGCGTCCAACTACGGACCGTATAAAAGAAACGTTATTTAATATTCTCCAGAATGACTTGCCAGGCTGTCATTTTCTTGATTTGTTTGCAGGAAGCGGTGCTATAGGCATTGAGGCATTAAGCCGCGGTGCTGCAAAGGCTGTTTTTGTAGATAAAAACAATAAAGTATATGTAAGCGATGGAGTAGAATTTACATTAACAGCAAAAAATTATAAAATTGTATGAGTTGAAGGTCGTCGAGTATTTAGAGAAAAAATAAAAGATAGCATGTGTGCAACACGAATTCCATTGACGGAGTTTTGACAGAACGCTTATCCGCTGGATCTCCTGCGATAACTCGCGTTGAAAATTACTGAAACCAGTAGTCTTTGACGCTCAAACAATCGCCTGATCCAGCTGCGATTCTATCAAAACTCCTATGGAATTCGATCGTTGCTCACATGCTATCTTTCATTTTTTCTCTAAATACCTGAAGACTTTCAATCATAAAATTAAGAAAATTCAAGCTGGTGGACGTATGTTGGACGTTATTGGTTTTCAGGTTATGTTGCGGCAGACAGGAAATTATAATAAATACTCATACATGACCAACACTACTTACAGATCACAACTTGAAATTCTCTCGATCTGTAAGTATACAATTAATAATATAAGCAATTCCATCACGAGTATTCGCACGTGTCTGGTAAACACAGATATTGCGGATCATATCACAAGCATTCTCCATAGCAACGGAATGAATACCAGGGATAGATAACATAGAATAATCATTTTCACTGTCACCGATCGCGATGATCTCTTCTGGTTTTAATCCATCTTTTTTTGCATAATCTAGTAAAGAGCTTCCTTTCTGAGCATTGATAGAAGTAATCTCAATATCCGTTGGAACCGTAGATACAACAGCAAGTCCCGGAATCTTTTCGAGTTCTACACGTAATTTCTTTAAAGATTCATGATCTGGAGAGTTTGATGTGATCTTTAGGATGCGGTGGTCACTGTTTAATAACGCCTCCTGACCATCAACAAAGATAACATCATCAACTAACTCACGGTAATCATCTAAAGTATATTTCATATCTGGGTGATTGACCTGAATGGCAGGAATGAATACATCTCTTGTATAAATTTCACGTTCTTCTAATGGAAGAAGAGAAATACGTCCTTCTGTTGTAAATAATGCAGGTTCCATTCCGTATTTATTAAATGCATCAAAAATGGTGCGGACAGTTTCTTTATCAAGAATATGCTCGAATAAAAGATTTCCATCTTTATCAAAAGCACAAGCTCCATTACTGCAGATTAAGTCGCATTTTAATCCGGCTGCTTCCACAAGACCGCGTGCATTTGGATATTCACGTCCTGTGTTGATAATAAAATTGATACCATTTTCCTGAGCTCTTTTGATCGCTTCGACATTGATCGGGGTAATCTGACGATAGCTGTCAAGAAGAGTACCATCCATATCGGATGAAATTAATTTAATCATGTGATAGCCTCCTGTATTGGGTGTAATTTCTTCTCATCTTTATAGTATCACAATTGGAATAGATAAAACATTCCAAATTGCTTTAAAATATATTTCAATGATCATTGTTTGGAAAGAATCTGTTCCAACACGATTGCAACGCCATCGTGATCGTTATCTGTTGTGTGATGGAGACAAATCTCCTGAATGATATCATCTGCATTTCCCATGGCAATGCTTTCGATATAAGGAAGTCCAAGCATAGAATAATCATTTTCACTGTCACCGATAACCATGGTATCTTTCAGTGAAATCTGATATTTCTCAGTATAAAAATGAACGGCTGCACCTTTTAATGCATTTACAGCTGTGATATCGAGACGATATGGACTCTGATGGGATACTGCAAAGTGTGGGACTTGCGTATGAAGGCTGTTTGTAAGCTGTTCAAGTTTCTGCTGGTCTAAGGACTGTGTCGTGATTTTAATGATCTGTGGATTCTCAGAAAGAAGAAGTTGTCCATTATCATAAAAATGAGCATTTTCAAGTCGTTCACAGATATAAGATTCTTCATCTAGTGTTTGACTTGGAAATTCTTCTCTCAAAGCGGGAACAACTTCAGAAGACAGATAATTTGCATATCCTTCCTTGGAACCCAAGACACATAATCCACGAGTACTGTGGATCTCATAAAAAGTACGACAGGAACCGAAGATCCGCAGCATCTCAGGGATACGTTTGGTTGGAATATAAGAAGCATGCAGCTGGTGCCCAGAAGTATCAAAGATGCAGGAACCGCCAAAACATGCGATATCACAAGAAATATCGTATGCATCGAGGAGTTTTTTGGCATCAAAATAATTCTGTTCCGTATTGATCAAAAGACGGAGTCCCTTTCTTTGAATTTGTTTGATCGCACGGAGTGTACGATCACTGATTTGTTGTTTGCTGTTAAGCAGTGTTCCGTCAAGATCAGAAACGATCAGCTTTATCATCTTGCCGTCCTCCTTTGTTTTCTAATTATATCTAGGTTAATCGTAACATAAAAAAGCATAAAAATATAGTAGAAAACAGGGTTGAGGCAAAAAGTTGATTTGTGTATAATATGATGTAAGTGTCAATAAGTATAAATTGCGTTTGTGCTTGCACAAATAAGTATAAATTCTCAGAGGTAACGACAGATGAAAGATTATGTTGCATTTGATCTGGAGACAACGGGGTTATCCCCAGATTCAGATCAGATTATTGAAATTGGAGCTGTTAAGATCAGAGATGGGAAGATCAGTGGAAAGTATAACTGTATCATTCATCCAGAGATCGAAGTCAGTGATTTTATCATCAATTTAACAGGAATCAGCAGGGATATGTTAAGGAAGGGAATTCCACTGAAAGAAGGTGTTGAGGAATTTTTGGAATTTAGCGGGGATCTTCCGGTTCTTGGACATAACGTCATGTTTGACTATAAGTTTATGAAGATGGCAGCAGCTTCATTTAAGTATCCGTTTGAGAAAACAGGAGTTGACACGCTAAAAGTAGCAAGGAAGTTATTAACTGGACTTGAAAATAAGAAGCTGGAGACACTCTGTGCTCATTATCATTATGTGAATCAGGCAGCACACCGTGCTTACGATGATGCATTAGCAACAGCTGTTGTGTTTGAGCAGATGAAGAAAGAATTTCCAACAGAAGAGGAAATCTTTCAGCCACAGCAGCTTCAATTCAAGGTAAAGAAAGAACGTCCGGCTACATCAAAACAAAAGAAGTATCTAGAGAATCTGATGAAATATCATGCGATAGGGGAGTGCTTAGATATTGATCAGATGACACAGAGAGAAGCATCAAAGAAGATTGATCATATTATATTAAATTATGGAGTGATGAAGAAATGAAAAAGAAAAGATTTTTTGTATCCGTTATTGCGATTCTTCTGATCATTGTGATGGTTGGAACAATGGTAGCAGGATATTTGATGATGTAAGAATGAATTTGGAGAGGAAGAAGGAAGAGACGATGAAGAAAAAAATTATCATTGCGGTTGCAGTGATCGTTATTTTGGCAGCAGGTGGAACTTTTTACCTAAACCATAAGGTGAGTAGTGCAGTAAAAGATGGAAAGATCATAAAAGGGGTTTCATGTGAGGGAATTTCTATCGGTGGAATGACAAGATCAGAAGCAAAAGATGCGATTGAATCTCATATGAAGGAGATTCATCAGGAAAAGATCACACTTTATGTAGACGATGAAAGATCAAGTGCCAAGATCGAAGATCTTGGAGCATTCGCTGAGGCAGACAAGACAGTGGAAGAAGCTTATGCACTTGGGAGAAGTGGAAGTATTTTTACAAAGTATTCCGATGTAAAAGAGAAGAAACATAAACTTCCGGTTTATCGCAAATATGATAAAGCGAAGTTTGAGAAGAATGTAAAAAAAGCAACAAAGAAGATTGTTTCAGAACCAAGAAATGCAAGTGTGAAACGTAAGGCTGGCAAATTTGTCGTGATCAAAGAAAAGACAGGTTATACATTAAATATGAATGAAACATTTGCGAATTTCAAAAAAGCAGTTGAAGCTGAGAAACATCAATTTGAACTGGATGTTGTAAAGAAAAAAGCAAAATATACATCAAAAGATATGGCAGAGATCAAAGATGTACTTGGAACTTATACAACCGAATACGGTGGGTCTCCATATGGTCGTAAAGTAAATGTTGCTAATGGTGCAAGTAAGATCAACGGAAGCATGGTTTATCCAGGAGAGACATTATCTGTATATAAAACCGTATCACCATTTACAAAAGAAAATGGATATGCACTCGCAGGTTCCTATGAAAATGGACAGACGGTTCAGACATATGGTGGTGGAATCTGCCAGGTATCTACTACTTTGTATAATGCAGTTATCCGTGCAGAATTAAAGATCGTAGAACGTTTTCCACATTCTATGACCGTACATTATGTACCAAGATCTGCAGATGCAGCGATCGCAGGAACTCATAAAGATATGAAGTTTAAGAATACATTTGATACTCCAATCTATATTGAAGGAAAAGCAAATGGTTCAACGATCACATTTACGGTCTATGGAAAGAAAAAAGATCCAAAACGTACGGTAGAATTCTTATCTGAGACAACACAGGTAAAAGAAAGTTCTGAAAGTACAGTTAGCGATAATACGCTTGCCGAAGGACAGAAAGTTGTGGAAAGTTATGGACACACTGGATACAGTGCAAGACTTTGGAAGATTGTGAAGATCAATGGTAAACAGGTATCCAAAAAGGTATTTAATACTTCCACATATATGTCAACACCAACGGTTTATCGTGTAGGAACAAAGAAAGCGGAAGATAAAAAAGACGATAAAAAGGATAAGAAAAAAGATTCAAAAGAAACAACAGCACAGAAGTCTGAGACAACAACAGCAGCACAGAAATCTACAACGGCAGCACAGAAGTCTACAACAGCGAAGAGATCAGCGGCTGTGAAATCTCAGGGAAGCACAGGAAATTAAGGATGAAAATAGGAAAATTATCAGAATCTGCATTGCAGAAAGTTGTGTTTGAGCAATTGCATACAAGGAGAGATGAAGTCTTAGTAGGACCTGGAATCGGGGAAGATTGTGCGGCATTGAAACTTCAGGAAGGAGAAGTATTTGTCACATCAACAGATCCGATCACAGGCACGGTAAAAGAGATCGGACGTCTGGCAGTTCATGTAACTGCCAACGATCTTGCATCCGCAGGAGCTGAGACGATCGGACTTATGGTGACAGCACTTCTGCCACCAATGATCAAGGAAGCACAGATCAAGAAGATGATGCAGCAGATCAATGCAGAGTGTGAGAAATTAAATATCATGGTATTAGGCGGCCATACAGAGATTACGGCAGCGGTTACGCAGCCAGTATTATCTGTGACAGGAATCGGAAAAGTGAAAGAAGATGAATTGATCTTGTCTGGTGGGGCGAAACCAGGTCAGGATATCGTAGTCACAAAATATCTTGGTATGGAAGGAACGGGAATCATCGCAAATGAAAAAGAAGACGAGTTAAAAGAATGGTTTTCTGATACATTTATTGATGATGCAAAGGCATTTCTAGATGATATCTCTGTCGTGCCAGAAGGTCTGATCGCCAGAAAATATGCATCTTGTATGCATGATATCACCGAAAGCGGAGTTTATGGTGCTTTATGGGAGATTTCCAAAGCATCTGGTGTCGGGGTGGAAGTTTGCATTGAAGATATTCCATTAAGACAACATACGATCGAATTTTGTGAACGATATGATCTGAACCCATATCAATTGATCTCAAGCGGATCTATGCTGATCACAACAGATCATGGAAGAACATTAGTCAATGAACTGGAACAGGCAGGCATCAAAGCGACAATTATTGGTCATACAACAGATTCCAGAGATAAAGTGATCTATCGTCAGGGAAAGGCAGCGAATCTGGAGGCACCTAGACAGGACGAGTTATATAAAATATATTCTGAAAATAATCGCAGATAATTTTCAGAGAGAAAAATGGAGGAAACAGTATGAACACAGAATTAAGAGAACTGATTTTAAAATTGATCGAGAAAAACAGTCGTTTAGCGATCCATGATCTGGCGGTGATGCTAGATGTCGCGGAGACGGAAGTCGCCAATGAGATTGCAGATATGGAAAAAGAACATATCATCTGTGGGTATCATACTTTGATCAACTGGGACAATACAAGCAAGGATCAACTGACAGCGATGATCGAGGTAAAAGTAACACCACAAAGAGGTCAGGGATTCGACCGCATTGCAGAACGTATTTATAATTTTCCAGAAGTAAAAGCCGTTTATCTGATGTCTGGGGGATATGATTTCATGGTTATGTTAGAAGGAAAGACGATGAAAGAGATCTCTATGTTCACATCATCCAAATTAGCTCCACTGGAATCTGTTGTCAGTACAGTAACACATTTTGTATTGAAGAAATATAAAGATCATGGAACTGTTCTTGAAGCAAAGAAAGTGGATGAGAGACAGGCGGTGACTCCATAATGAGAGATTTTTTATCAAAGAGAGTTGTAAGTCTGGAACCATCCGGAATCCGCAAGTTTTTTGACATTGTAAGCGAGATGCCAGATGCCATTTCCTTAGGTGTGGGGGAACCGGATTTTGATACACCATGGAGAGTCAGGGAAGAAGGAATTTACTCATTGGAGCGAGGCAGAACCTTTTATACATCGAATGCAGGGTTAAAGGAGCTGCGCTATGAGATCAGTGAATATTTAGAAAGAAAATACGAATTGGTCTATGATCCAAATCATGAGATCACAGTGACCGTTGGCGGGAGTGAAGGGATTGATATTGCGATGCGTACAATCCTTGATCCAGGAGATGAAGTCATCGTTGTACAGCCATGTTTCGTTTCTTATGTGGCATGTGTTGTTATGGCAGGTGGAACTCCTGTGATCGTAAGTCTTAAGGAAGAAGATAAATTTAAGCTTAAAAAAGAGCAGTTAGAAGCTGCTGTCACAGATAAAACAAAAGCAATGATCATTTCATTTCCAAACAATCCAACGGGTGCGATCATGACAAAAGAAGAGTTAGAACCGATCGCAGAGTTTGCAAAAGAACATGATATTGTTGTAATTTCTGATGAGATTTATTCAGAACTTACCTATGGAAGAGATCACGTCAGTATCGCATCCTTGCCAGAGATGAAAGACAGATCGATCGTGATCAATGGATTTTCCAAGGCATTTGCAATGACTGGATGGAGACTTGGTTATGTTGCAGCACCAAGGTATATGATGAAACAGATGGTCAAGGTTCATCAGTTCTGTATCATGGCAGCGCCGACGACTAGTCAGTATGCAGCGATCGAAGCGATGCGTTCCTGTGATGATGAAGTCGAGGAGATGAGGACTGCATACAATCAGCGCAGACGATTTTTGGTACATGAGTTTCAACGAATGGGAATCGAATGTTTTGAACCAGAAGGTGCCTTTTACATCTTTCCATCCATTAAGAAATTTGGCATGACATCTGAAGAATTTGCAACAAAACTGTTAAATGAAGAGAAAGTAGCAATCGTTCCTGGATCTGCCTTCGGAGCCTGTGGAGAAGGATATCTCAGAGTTTCCTATGCATATTCCATTGAAGAACTAAAAGAAGCTTTAGGGCGTCTGGAACGATTTATCAATCATCTTCCAAAGAAGCAATAGACAAAAAGTTAAGAGATTGGAGAGTTAATAATGCTTCACATAGTATTACATGAGCCGGAGATGCCGGCAAACACTGGAAATATCGGAAGAACCTGCGTGGCATGCGGTGCCGTTCTGCATCTGATCGAACCACTAGGATTTCGTTTAAATGAGAAGATGATCAAGAGAGCCGGTCTTGATTATTGGGATAAATTAGATGTACGTACATATATCAATTTTGAGGATTTTCTAGAGAAGAACAATGATCCCAAGATTTACATGGCAACAACAAAAGCAAAACATGTATATTCGGCACCAGCATATGAAGATGACGAAGATGTATATATCATGTTTGGAAAAGAAAGCGCTGGAATTCCAGAAGAAATCTTATTGAATTATGAAGAGACTTCTATAAGAATCCCAATGCTGCCACATATCCGGTCATTAAATTTATCTAACTCTGTAGCGATCGTTGCCTATGAAGTGCTGAGACATCAGGGATTTAAGGCATTTCAGATGGAAGGACAGCTGCATCACTATAAATGGTAGAATAATAAATAATAGAAGGAACTGCAAATGGATCATGCAGTTCCTTTTTTTACATAATAATATTCAAGTGGCAAATATTTTAACAAATTGCCGATCATGTGTGGTATGATAAGAATTGTATATATTTAAGAACAACAAAGAAGACGAGACTTGGAGTACGAAATAAGAAAGGATAAGAAAAGTATGGCAAAAGAAAATAATAAGGATCGTATTCTGAAATTGTTGAAGGAATGTAAGAATCATCAAACGGCGGAGAGTATTGCAGTACAATTAAATATTCAGAGAAACACAGCGAGTGGAATTTTAAATGAGCTTGTAAGAGAAGGAATTGTCCAGAAAGAAAAAACACGGCCGGTTATATTTTCTTACATACAACCAGAAGATCAATTACCAGAGGATCCATTTACAACATTTATTGGAGCAGATCAAAGTTTAAAAGATGCAGTAGAGAAGTGTAAGTTATCGGCAGGTTATCCAAACAAGGGCATGCCGATTTTATTGTTTGGATCAAGTGGAGTTGGAAAAAGTCTTTTGGCAGAGTACATCTACCAATATGCGAAATTCATTGGAACAATTCCAGAGGATGCCCCTTTTGTTGTATTAAACTGTGCGGATTATGCGAATAATAAAGAATTATTATCGTCTGTCTTATTTGGATACAAAAAAGGAGCGTTTACAGGGGCCAATAAGGATACAA
>OIWL01002219.1_pt1 | contig 17007 bp, 19 predicted proteins | sample 1587561 | NCBI WGS metagenome assembly OIWL01 (sample SAMEA3888903, study PRJEB22519) | human gut metagenome | biome: human gut; feature: human-associated habitat; material: faeces | place: Denmark | collected 2010 | reverse complement strand
TATGAAATTTATGCTTCGGGGACGGCTTTAGGGCTGGATGCCAAAGAGGTCTTCGGCGATCCGTCCGTGACCAGTTATGATGTCATCAAAGGTATTAAGGCCGGAGATGCCCGGGCGGTTAAGGCTTATGAAATTTGGGAACATGACGTTATGCAGGGAATTGCCGGGCTGGCAAATATTTTTGACCCGGAAATGGTTGTTATGTTCGGATCGTTGACCGAGTTTATGAATTTTGGTAAGCTGCAGGATGAGGTTAATCGTCAAATTCTGTCGGCGCCGTTGGTTTTAAGGCGGGCGGAACTTGAAAACAATGCGGCAATGGTCGGGGCCGTGTTGGGAGCCGTGCAAAAAATTGACAAGGAGAAAAACAGATGAGGCAACTGGATGCGTTTCTGGTGTGGTTAGGAATTATTGTAATCGGGCTGCTGGCTTTGATTTTTTCGTTTTATGTCGCTTCGGTGTTATTGCCGATTTTTCTGGCAGTGGTTGTTTTCTCCGCATTATTTAATTTGGGGGCAGGCTGGTATCGGAAATACAGAGACGTACGGCGCGTTGACGTTTTTTCTGCCAAACCGCGGGAAAAGCAGGCGCCGGACATCATAGATGCCGAATATGAAATAATTGACGACGGCAAGAAGTAAAGAAAATCCCCTGTTTTGCAACAGGGGATTTTTTTTAGATTACTTTTTGCCGGTTCGGCAAGCGGATTTCCGAAGTTTGCAGGTTATTCTTTTTTGATTTGCCCGGTCGGCTTTTTTTTCGAGCGGACAGAACATCCTGAACAATATGATCTTTCTGTTCGGAAATTTGCTGCCAAGTCAGATTTTCGCGTACATAACGGTGACCGTTTTCGGCAATCTTCTGCCGCAGCTCTTCATTGTTCAGCAACAGCTTGAGCGCTTTAACCTGGCGCCAGCGGTCAGTCTCCTGCGAGGGAGCGTAAATGCCGATGGCTTTGCCGTAATCCTGGTTATCATCGCGGATATCGGCGCAGTGAGCAAAGTCGTTGAAACCGCTGCGTCCGACAATAACGGCCGTTTTGCAGCCCATCGCTTCAATCGGAACCATGCCGAAAGCTTCATTTAAGCTGGACATGACGAAAATGGAAGAAACGTTATAAACGCGGGCCATTTCTTTTTGATTCAGAGACGGCAGGAAAATAACGCGGTCTTCAACATCTTTCAGAATTTCACGGCATTCCTGAGTAACCGGGTTGCCGATTTCGCCGCTGACCATAAAGATAACCGAGGGGTCATCTTTCATAATTTCGGCCATGGAGTGCGACAGTTCGCTGAACCCTTTGTCGCGGACAACGCGTCCCAGAGAGGAAACGACTTTTTTATCCGTCAGGTCGATGCTGCGTTCTTCATTATAGATGTTTTTATAGTCAAAATGATATTTCAGTTTGTGCAGGTTCTGCGGTGACAGCGGTTTGAAAATTTCATCATTGTAACCGGGAGGAATAATGGTGATTTTGTTCAAATCGGCCAGATAGGGCTCTGCCAGCAGGCGGGTTTGTTCGTCCGGCGAGGTGGCAATGATAATGTCCGATTTGTGAAAAGCGAAAGTTTCGTGTTTGATGCGCTGTTCAAAATTGTGCCATTTCCATTCTTCTTCGCTGATGTTTCCGGCCTGATACTGCGGCAGGTTGCGTTCGTATTTTTTGTGGCCGAGGGAGTGGCTGGTCACCAGCATGACCGGGCGGCGGCCGGTTTCCTGTTCAATTTTGGAACAGAGCATATCGGCTGCGAGCATACCGTCGCGGTAATGGCCTTCAACAACTTCAATGCGGTCGATGCAGTCTTCTTTTTTGTAGAAGTCATACAGATTATTGATGATTTCAGGCAGCAGGGGAACGATTTCTTCTTTGGGAACAAAGTTGAAATGTCCGCCGGCGGGAACACGGAGAACCCGGCTGCGGATAACGGAACTGTCATGCCACTGCTGTTCAATCGTGTAGTTAATGTCTTTTCCGAGGTCATGCGGGGTGCCGCCGAACTGCGGGCAAATCCGCGGATCTACGCGGCGGGTTACCAAATCGACATCATAGTTATTGGAGTTGGCAGCCAGAGCCTTAACGTAATAAACCTGTCCGCCGGTATCCTGTCCGGTAATAACTTTTTTTGAAATTACTTTAGAGGTCGGGTAACCTTTTTCATCCAGCTCAAAGCCGAAGTCACCCTCAACCAAGCCATGCGTAGAAAACATGACTTTTAATTTTTTTGCCATAATTTATAATTCTCCATAAATTGTTGTGTAAATTTATGGGATAAATGTAGCAATTATTCCGCGCGAATCAAGCGATTTAAAGCGCGTGAATATTTTTTGTTTATAACTTGGTATTTTTCTAAGAATACGGTTAAAGATTGAAGATGTCGGCATAAGCGAAGGACAGGCCTATCATAAAATTGCTGCCTGCCGCGCTTGCTTCGCGGGAACGGGCCTCAAAATAGCTGACATAAGGGGCGATACTCAAGTCCTTGTGGATTTTGACATCCATACGGCCGGTCAGGTTAAATTCATATTTGAAATCGGTTCCGACGTAACGACTGTAAAGAAAGTAGTCGCGGAAATAGCTTTCGAGCTGGAATTTTATGCCGTCGCGAAGCGGGTATTCGGCACGAATGCCGATTTCGTAAGCGGTTTTGGTATCGCTGCGGCTGTAGGTCATGTCGAGTTCTTCGACGGCGGCGACGTAAAGCTCTTTGATATATTGTCCGTTGAACAGCTTAAGGCCGCCTTTGCCGCGCAGGGTTTTGTTGCGGGGGGCATCATTGTTGGCGGTGAATTCGGTTTGGTAGCCCAGACTGCCGAAAGGGCCGACGTCGGCTTCGCCGTATTTCCACATTTTGCGCGCGTAATCGCTGGTTAAAAGGATTTTATCGGCGTTTTCGGAGGAGGTGGTTGAGCCGTCGGCTTTTTTGAGTCTGGTTTTGCCGTATTCCATATAAACGGAATTGTTCCATTGATAATCCGGCTGTTCATATTCGAGAATGAAGTCGAATACGCCTTTGAACAAGGTTTCGCTGTCTGAACTGAGCTGGGTGTTGGGCGAATTCTGATATTGTTCGGCATGCGAAACCGAGGTGGAAGATATTTCCATCGCCACACGCCGGAAGTTGGCGCGCAGGCCGTTGTTCTCGTTATCTTCATCAGCCAGTGCCGGGCTGCATAACAGGCAGAAGGCCCAGACCAATAATGTTTTGTGCCGCATGTTTCAATCTCTCCTTAAGTCTATAACTTAATTATCTAAGCTAGATAATCACGGAAAAGGAGAATGCAAGGCGGGGCAAAAAGATTGTGCAATAAACATTAATTTTAAAAATAGCTATTGACAAGGCGGGAAGAATTTATTATTAAATAGCTCGAACCCGATGGCGGGGTAGCTCAGTTGGTTAGAGCAGCGGAATCATAATCCGCGTGTCGACGGTTCGAATCCGCCCCTCGCTACCAGTTAAAAACCACTCTTTGAAGAGTGGTTTTTTTGTTTCAGTTTTTGTTTTTCATTTTCTTTTTATATTTGTTTTCTTCTTCGGAAAGCATATAGCAAAATACTGCAAGGCAGACTGCTGCAAACAATACGGCAATCCATGTGCCGATATTTTCTTTATTTATCAGAAAAACGGTGCATAATAAAATAAGCGCCAATATTATATTGATATATTTCATACGATTAACATCCTTTAGCTGTCAGTTAAAACAAAACCCGCTCTTTAAAGAAAAGGCGGGCGGATGTTAGAAAACCGTAATCAATCAAACGGCTCGGCTTATTCAGCACACAGCCTTATTTAGCCGACATCCGCCCTAAAGGACAGAAATCGGCATATAACGTTTTAAGTCGCTATGCAGGCGACTGATTGATTAAAAGGGTTTTCTAAGCCCCGGGCCGTATTCTTTTCTACGGAGTACGACCCGCTTAAACATTAGCAGAGTTTGGCCAGTAATCAAGAGAATTTTTTTAGAATTGGCCGGACTAATAAAATATGACGCCGCCGATGCCGCAGATAACCATTACCAGGACCGGATTGAGGCGGTATTTGCGCAGAAGGACGATAGCTGCAAAACTGATGGCAACGGCAGTTAAATCTGCCGGGCGGCTGATGGTTTGCCAGGAACTGCAGCCGAACCAGGACAGCAGCAGAATGGTTGAAGAGGCTGAAGCAATCAGACCGACGGAAATTGATTTCAGCGCTTTGAAGGTTTGTTCAATGCATGGACTGTGGTTTTTTTGAAAAAAGCGGTGAAGCGACAGCGAGATGAGGATGCCGCTGATGACGCAGCCGAAAGTGGCGACAATCGCTCCCGGTATTCCGCCAATCCGCAATCCTACGAAGGTTGAGCCGTTAACGGCGAGGGGGCCGGGCGTCATTTGGGAGATAGTGATAATGTCGGTAAATTCCTTATAGGTGAGCCATTGGTGCAGTTCAACAATCTGTTCCTGAATCAGGGGCAGGGTCGCATAGCCGCCGCCGATGCTGAAAGCGCCGATTTGCAAAAAGCTGATTAAAAGTTCAAACATCGGGGAGCTCCTTCTTCAGGTTAATTCTGAATTTGAGTTTTTCCAGGAGGAGGAAAACGGCAATGCCTCCGAGAATGGCGCTCAGGGCGTTGACATTGAAAATAAAGTTAGCGGTAAAAACGGCAGGAATCATTAAAATGGGCAGCGTTTCCTTTTTTTTGACAATCATGTGGCTCATGTACCAAACCACGTCGGCAATCAGGGCGGCCACGCCGGCTTCCATTCCCTTTAAAACGGCGACAACCACCGGATTGTCGATTAAGTTCCGGTAGCAGGCGGAAACGGCGGAAAGAATAAGCAGGGGCGGTAAAACGGCTGCAATTCCGGCAACGAAAATACCGGGCCAGCCGGCCACTTTTTTGCCGCAGAGAACGGCCAGGTTGATGGCTATGGCTCCGGGCGACGACTGGGCGACCGCCGACATGTCCATCAGTTCGTCTTCCGAGAAAAGGTGCTTCTGTTCAATGAAATATTTGCGAATCATCGGCAGTACGACATAACCGCCGCCGAAAGTGAAACTGCTGATGAAAAAATCGGTTTTAAACAGCCATAGTAAAAGTTTAAGTTTTTCGAATGTCATTTTTTTCTCCTTAACTTTTATTATAACCGTTGCCAAATAATAAATAAAATTATATTTTATTATTCCGGCAGAACATAACTATAATCTGAAACAAACTTCAAATCATAACCATGAAAACCTTCCAAAATAATAAAACATATTCTTATTGCAATGCAAACAGCATATCATATTTTTTTACGTTTTTCAATAAAATATTGATAATTTTGTCTAAATTGTTCGGGCTTGTCTCCGGCAGGCCGAGCGAAGTGTGTTTGCGGGCAGGGAGGCGGAAAGACAGAAATGGAAAATTATATTGAATACGGTTATGTCGGGCTGGCGGTTATTTCTTTTCTGGCGGCGACAATTCTTCCGGTCGGTTCGGAGGTGTTTTTTATGGCGATGATTGCGGCAGGATACCCTGCCGGTTGGTGTTTATGGTGGGCTTCGCTGGGCAATACGCTGGGCGGAATGACTAATTATTATCTCGGGCGTTTGGGCAAAACCGAGTGGCTGGAGAAGCATTTAAAGTTCAGTGCGGCAAAAATGGCGGGGGTGCAGGAGCAGCTGCGCTATAAAGGGGCGTTAAGCGCTTTTTTCAGTTTTTTGCCGGCAGTCGGGGACGTTATTCCCTTTGTGCTCGGCTATATGCGGGCAAGCGGCAGTGTGACGGCGGCGGCAATGTTTGCCGGAAAACTGGCCCGTTATGCTCTGCTGGTCTGGGGAACGCGGCTGGGAATGGACATTTTTCAAAGCTGAGTTCTATTTAACGGTTTACTTTTAGCGGTTAATATGTCTAGAATAACCTGTTTGTCATGACTTGCCCGGGAGAAAAAATTGCGGTTTGTTTGCGGAGTATCGGATGAGACGGCGCTTCGGCTTTTGAAGTGGAGCGAATTTTTTCTGATGTTTATGCTGATTATTCCGGTGGCGGTTTTGCTGTATCAGGATAAAGGAATAACGCTGGGCGATTTCTTTTTGATTCAGGGGGTGTTCAGAATTGCGGCGTTTGCATTGGAAATTCCCAGCGGGTATGTTTCCGACGTTTTCAGCCGGAGAAAGGTTTTGTTCATCGGAGCGCTTATCTGGCTGGCCGGAAATGTCGGGTTGTATTTTGCCTATGGCTTTTGGCAGATTGCCTTGTGCGAAATGTCTTTTGGCTTTGCCGCGGCCTTATTTTCCGGAACCAAAGAGGCTTATGCTTATGATTTGTTGAAGAGGATGAAACGGGAAAAGCAGTTTTTGCAAGAAAACGGCAGTATTGCGACTTATGCTTCGACGGCAAGTTTTACCGCGACGATAGCCGGCGGTATTCTTTATCCTGTTTTGGGCAACGGTATTATTGCGGTTGAAACGGTTGCCGCTCTGCTGGCCGTGATTTGTACCTTTTTGTTGCCGGAGCTGAAAGAAGTGCGGCGGAAAATTGCACCGGAAAGCAGCCCGATGCAGGATGTGGCAAAAATAGTCAAAATGTCGGTTAAGCATCCGGAAATAAATCTGTTTATGTTGTTTCCGGCATTGTTCGGGGCTTTTACCATTGTTTTGCTGTGGATTCTGCAGCCGACGATGGAGGATGCCGGTGTGGCGGTTGCTTTGTTTGGTTTTTTTGTGGGGCTTAATCAGTTTTCGCGAATTCTTTTCTCAAAGTTTGCCCATTCGGCTTATGAGCGGTTGGGAATCCGAAAAATACTCTTTTTGTCCGTGGCGGCGGTGGTCACGGCTGTTGCAGCCGTGTATGGGGCTTTGCTGGTTAAAAATATGGCTTTTGTTTATTTATGCTGTGCGGTTATTGCCGTGGTGGCGGCCATGCAGAAAATGTATGCGCTGGTTTTCAGCTCGCTGATTCATCATCGTACCGCTTCTTCTGAGCGGGGCACGGTTATTTCCGTCAGTTCAATGTATGCGACAATGATACAGGGCGGAATGCTTATGCTGATGAAACCGCTGTTGGACGGTTGGGGAATTTATTGGACAATGCTGGTTACGCTGCTGCTGTTTGCCACAATTTGGTATCCGTTGCAGAAAATTCTCAAGATTGAGGGGATTTAGTTTCAAAAGCGGCAGGTTAAGCCGCTTTTCTTTTTAGTTGATTTTTGGCTGAAAAGTGATAAGAAAAAACCATTAACCAATTATTTTTTTGAGATTATGGAAGTTATTAATGACAACAAGTGTGTGGCTCAAGGAGCTGCGGCTTGGCAGGAAAAAGAGACTCGCGAACAGGTTATGAGGGATTTGGAAAGCGTTCACGGATATGTGGATTCGTATTTCCAGATTAACGGTTATGTTTATGTCTGGGCAATTCAGGAATTGCCGCATACCCGGGCAATCGAAATTGCCGAAAGAGGAAATCATGATGAAATCATGTTTATGATTCACCAGTACGGAAAGGCAAACTGTCCGCCGGAGAAAAGAAGCTTTCTGCGGGAGATTCGCAATTGTATTTTGCCGGAGAAAGTACAGGTTATCATTGCGCAGCGAAATAATCCCGAGGAAATGAACGCTTATTGTTCTTATCAGGGATTTGACAAGTTGGCCCAGGGCGTTATTCTGGATCGCGGCGACCATAGCGAGCTTATGCGCTATATGGAGTGTCACGGTTTTGATGCCCTGCATCAGCGGCAGCTGCGTAAACGCGGCAATGCGGAAGAGATAAATCTGCATATTCGCAAGCACGGTTGGGCAGATGAACTGCTGGAAGAAATGTTTGACGGCCTTGGAAAAGGAAATCAGGAAAGTCTGCGGGAATATCATACTTATATTTCTCTGCGGGAGCTTCCGGTCAAATATCAGCATCGGATGCTGAGGGAGGTTTTGACACCGGAGTTTCAGGCTTACGTTGACAAATACGGATTGTGGAAAGATACGCATGCTGATTTGGCAGAGTATCGTCTGATGTCCGAAGTCCGCTATTATCTGGCCCGGCATCCGTATTTGGATTATGGCGGGGCTTCTGTTTTGGCCCGGAAAGGTACGCACGAGGATAAAATGTTTTATCTTGATTGTCCGTATTGCGACATAAACGGCCTTTTGTGGGCGATGTTCAAAGTACGGCCGCTGGATTATGAGGCTCTGACGTCCTGTTTCTTGAGAATATCCTGTCCTTTTGATGAAAAGAAAGAGGATATTGAGTTGATGAAAAACGGTTCCCATGAGGAAGTGATGAAAAGAATCGCTATCGGAAAGCTTGGCAACCGGGCGCTGACGGCTTTGTTCTTCCGCAATAACCGGAAAGAGTTCGAAACTTATCTGGACAAGTGGGAAAAATAGTTTTTGTGTATTGAAGATAACGGCCCCGGAGAAATCCGGGGTTTATTTTTGTTTTCGGCTGATTTATATTATAAAGCAAAGAGGAGGAAATATGGCAGTCGGATGGACAGATGACGATGCCGTTCTGGATCAAATTCAGGATACGGTGAATGATGAAATTCATCGGGCAAGGCGAAACGTTCCGCAAGGAGAAAGCCTGCTTTATTGCGAGGAATGCGGCGAAGAAATTCCCGAGGCACGGCGTAAAGCCGTGCCCGGCGTGCGTCTTTGCGTGGATTGTCAGGAAGAAGCCGACAAGCAAAATAAGGCTGTCAGCCTGTATAACCGCCGCGGCAGCAAAGACAGCCAGTTAAGGTGAATTTGAAAATAAAAAACCCGGCGGTGAGGCCGGGTTGAAAAACGGTTAATAATTTTTTTAATCCAAATCGTCCAGAATGGATTTGGTTTTGTTGGGATTGTTCTTGTACAAGAACTTGGCGAGAGAAGCCATTTCGGCTTTTGTCCTTGACCAGCGGTAATCATCCGGAGCGTCGTAGTCTTCCAGATTTTGCAGAAAAACGGCCAGTTCGAATTTGTTTCCGCAGACGGGAGCAAAACCCTGAAGCGACTCTCCGCTGGTCCAGATAACGACGTCGAACTCTCGGAAAATCGGCAGGTCGGCCAATTTGAGCTGCTGACAGCTTTTTTCCCGGTGGTCGCGAAGCTGAACGGTGAGATGATTGCCCCTGCGCATGGATACATATTGAAAACCGAATTCTTCTCCGGTGTCGGCAATCAGTTTGTTGCCTTCCATAGCGGGACCGAAACGAAAGTTTTTCAACTGAGCTTCTTCACCCCATCCGGAAAAATCGTCGATGAAAACGAATTTTCCACTCTCATTGATAAAAGCCATCAATTCTGACGGCAAAGCTAAATTTTTCATAATTTATATAAATTAATTGGTTTGTCTGAAATAAAACATATCACATTTTGCAAAAGGACGCAATAGACAAAATTGTAAAAGTTTTGTTAAAAATTATAACCTGTCATGCAGCGAGGGGCTTGTTGCCGGCGGGATTTTGTGATATATTAAGGGCAGATTTTGTGACAGCGGAGAGAAAATGACAGGTCAGAGTTTACAGCTTAAATTGGAAGCCTTGGTTAACAAAGTGGCTTCGGTGCGGGTTATTGCCAATGTGGAGCTGGCGCAGGAGCAGCTTGAGGCCTTGCAGGTGTTGCGCAATCATTGTTTGAATCAGGCTTTGGATGATGCGGAAGTGCGGCGTGATCCGCGCAAACTGCGTTATAAAACGGCGCAGGAACTCAAATATTCGCTGGTGGCGATTTGTCTGGCGCAGGCTTTGACTAATCCGGCGCGGCGGCAGGCAGAGAATAAAGAGTATTTTATGAATAATATTCAGGTGGCAACGGCTGACAGAGACTGGGACCGGATTGATTTCGGCATGGCCGGAGCCGATAATGTGCGAGAGGCAATTTTTCCGGAAATCATTAATGACTGGATGATTTATCGGGACAAGAACGGTATGGGTATCAAGACATTGATTGACACCAAGACCAATTTAGTCGGGTTGCCCGATTTCAGCCGGGGAGGCGATCCCGTTTATGAATTTGCCCGTTTTCATCGCAAATATACCGAAAAAGAGCATCGGCAGCAGGAGCAGAGCCGGCTGGCCGCACAGGATGCTTTCCGCAATGCGATGGTGCAGCAGGTGGCGGTGGAGATGACCAAACAGCAAATGCTGGAGGGAAGAAATCCGATGGAACTGATAGATATGCTGTTTGCGCCGAACGGAAAGTATGCTCCGAAGCAGGTTCCTTCAAATCAGATAGACCGTCAGGTGGAACGGAATATTACGCGCCTGCTGGAATACGACAATGACGGAAATTCCCGTGAGAGATAAAAAGAGCTTCCTGAAAAGGAAGCTCTTTTTATTGTTTCAGAATGAATGGTCTCTTAACAGCAATGTCCGGCAAATGATGTTAAAGTCCCGATACAAGGACAGCCTGCGGATGTAATAGAGGTCATTCTTGATGACCTGTCCGGGATTTGTGTTGCGGGGAACGTTAAGCTGTGCGAGTCCGGTTATGCCGGGCCGGACAACCAGCCGCAGAAAACCCTTGTAGTAAGAGGAAAATTCCCGATAGACTTCTGCCGGAAACGGTCTGGGGCCGACGATGCTCATATCGCCGATCAGCACGTTAAAGAACTGCGGAAATTCATCAAGATGTGTTTTGCGCAGAAATCTGCCGACCGGGGTTACTCTGCTGTCATTTTTCCGTACAGGTTCAGCTCCGGGATTTGTGTACATGGTGCGAAACTTGTAACAGTCAAACAGTTCGGCATACAGCCCTAATCTTTTTTGTGTAAAGAATATCGGGCCGGAAGACGTCAGTTTTATCAGCGGTGCCGCAATCAGGAAGATGAGCGGGAAGACAGTCAACAAGACAGCCAGTGAAACGATGATGTCAAACAGGCGTTTGCAGACAGCTCCGAATAGGGAAGCGGGAAAGTGATACCGAACTTCCTGCGGCAGCGAATAAATGTAACAATTGCGGTAATCCAGCAATTTCTGTTCGTGCTCGGCCGTCATCTCGATGAGAAGAACAGCGGCAAGGATAAATAATAACTCCATGGCTTAAAAATTATTTGAAATTTATAATAATGATCTATTAGACAAAATAGTGCCTTTTTCAGGCAAAAAAGTCAAGACGTTTTCCATAAAAAAACCACGTCTCTGCCGCATGGTTTAAAGAAGCGAAACAGTTAAATTTCAATCGGAGAGCAAAAGCGGAAGTTAGAGGCTGTAATTCTTAAAACAGGCCGGTTCTACTACCGGATAGCGTTCGAATCCGTTCAAATTGTAGTGCCACCATTCGTGCGGAATCGGTTCAAACCCGTGGCGGCACATCAGATCTTTGAGCAGGGCGCGGTTGGCCAAAGCGGCCGGAGAAGCCTGCAAATAATCGTGACGGGCTCGGATAAGATTTTCACGGAAAGGGGCTTCATTGCCCTGTTGCAAAGCCTGAAAAATTTCCGGCGTGTAGGCATCAACGGCGGTAGGGTATTCAAGATTTTTGCCGTCCAAATCGGTCAGGCAGACGTCAACCGCGGTGCCGTGGCAATGGTTGGAAAGCTGATAATTGGCTGCAAACAGGCCCGGAATGGCAACTTTTTTCAGCATAATCGTATGAGCCAGCGGCGGACGATAGGCATCGCAAATTCTCATTTTCAGCCGCATGGCTTCCAGTTCGGGTACCAGGTTCAGCAGCCGGCCGTAAAGTGCGGTACGGACGAAAGCCCGGTTGCCCAGGCCGATTTCCCGGTAGGCGGCACAGCCGGACATATTGTTCGCGCGGGCGTACATCAGGTCAATGATGAAATGCGGGTCTTTTATTTCGACCAACCCGGCGTCGTGAAGCTGTTGTTCTAGGCTTTTTGAATCCATCTTCCGTTTTCTTCCTGCTGCCAGTAATAAGTTTCCATTCCGGCAGCTTTAAATTCTTTCCATAGACCGCGGGATTGTTCAACCGCAGTTTCAAGATTGCCGTCGAAAATATTGAAAATACGTTCATAAGCGCCGGCATCATCTGCGCTGACGGCGGCTCCGTCGACCAAAAAAAGGAGGGCGGCGTGGTTGGGGTTGTCGTTGTCGGAGCTTAGCCAAATCGGCTGCAGTTCGGCAAAGCCGTCTTTTTTGCTTCCGTGGGGAATGAAGGAGGTGTCGTCAAAGGTCCATAAGTGCGAGTTGATGAATTCGACGCGCATTTCGTTGCCGACTTTGATTTTGATGTTTTTTCCGGTTGAATAGGCTTTTTCCAGCAATTTGGGCAAGACCTGTTCCAGTGTTTGTTTTTGCAGGTGGTAAAAATCTACTCTAGTCATGGCTCATTAACTTTACGGCTACAAAGTGAAGGGCTTCCTGTCCCTGAATGGCCAGTAAGACCGGACGGTTGTTTTCGCGCCGGGCATCGTTGACATATTCATGAAACGCGCTTTCGCCGATGATGTTGCGTTTATCGATTTTAACGATAATATCACCGATTTTGATGCCTTTGCGTGATGCATCGGAATTGGGCAGAATATCAGTGACGACCACTCCCGATGTTGACGGGGCCAGTTTGTAACGTTCGGCCAGTTCGGGAGAAATTTCCTTGACGGTAAAGCCGATGATATTCAGGCTTTCGCCGTTATCCGGCGTTTCTGCGGCGTCTGAAGCTGTTTCTTTGGCTGCGGAAAGCGGCGTTTCTTCCGGCATCAGTTCTATCGGAACGGTGAGGGTTTGTTTTTGTCCGCTGCGCCATATCTCAATCGGGGCCGGTGTGCCGATTTTGGTTTCGGCAATCAGGCGGGAAAGATTTTTGGTGTTGTCAATCGGCTGACGGTTGAAACTTAAGACGATGTCACCGGCCTGAAGACCTGCTTTTTGTGCCGGTCCCTGTTCGGTTACCCCGGAGACGACCACGCCCTGATTGGCGCTGATACCCAGGCTGTCGGCGATTTCCGGCGTGTTGGGCTGAATTTTAATGCCAATCCAGCCGCGTTTAACTTCGCCGTGTTCTTTCAGCTGACTGATAACCCATCCGGCCAAATTGGCGGGAATGGCAAAGCCGACGCCCTGACTTGCGCCGGTGGTCGAAAAAATGGCGCTGCTGATGCCGATGACTTCACCTTGCAGATTAAACATCGGGCCGCCGGAGTTGCCCTGGTTAATAGAAGCATCGGTTTGGATAAAACTGTCGTATGGGCCGGATTCAATATCCCGTGATTTGGCTGAAACAATGCCGGCGGTAACACTGCTGCCGAGGCCGAAAGGATTGCCGATGGCCAAAACCCAGTCGCCGACGCGAATCTTGTCCGAATCGCCGAATTTAACCGCATTTAAGGGGCGTTTCGTTTCGATTTTAATCAGAGCCAGGTCGGTTTTGGGATCTTTGCCGATGACTCTGGCTTCGGTTTTGGTGTTGTCCGAGAGGGTGATGCTGATGCTTTCGGCTTTGTCAACCACGTGGTTGTTAGTGATGATGTAGCCGTTTCCGTCTATGATAAAACCGGAACCGAGAGATTCCGACAAGGGCGTGTTCCCTTCGCCGTTTTCCGTTTCGCTTTGACTGAAGCTGGAAATATTGACCACGCTCAGGGTCAGTTTTTCTGCCAGGTCGGCAAAGGAGGGAAACTGCGCCCCGGCTTCACCGCTGAAGCCGAGGGACGCAATGAAAAAAGCAAACAGAACCGGTTTTATCCGCATCAGGCTTATTTCCTTTTCGGGGCGGAATTTCCGAAGTATTCAAAAAATTCGGAGTCCGGAGACAAGACCAAAGAAGCGTTGCCGTCAGCCAAGGCGTTTTTGTAGGCTTCCAGCGAACGGTAGAAGGCGTAAAACTGCGGGTCGAGGTTGGCGGCGTCATTCCAGATTTTAATGGCCTGTTCGTCACCCTGACCGCGGGTAATCTGCGCCTGTTTTTCAGCTTCGGCGATGATGATGGTGCGTTCTTTTTCGGCTTTGGCGCGAATCTGCTGTGCCTGCTGCTGCCCCTGAGCGCGGAATTCTTTGGCATCGCGTTCGCGTTCAGTTTTCATGCGGGCGTTAATCGCCTGCAGAACCTGAAGCGGCAAATCTGCCCGGCGGATACGCACGTCAGCGACGCTGACGCCGATTTGGGCGGCATCGCTTTTGACAGCCGAACTGATGTCGCTCATAATCTGGGTCCGTTTCTGGGAGAGCAGTTCCGGCAGAGTAATGCGGCCGAGAATTTTACGGACGGAAGAATTGACGATTTCCGCCAGTTTGCCGCGGGCCTGCTCTTCGGTGCGGACGGTTTTGTAAAAACGCAGCGGATCAACGATTTTATAGCGGGTGAAACTGTCAACGTCGAGACGTTTTTTGTCATTAAGGACGATTTCCTGTGCCGGCGGGTCAAGGTTTAACAAACGCGTGTCGTAAATGACCACGTTTTGAATAAACGGCACTTTGAATTTCAGTCCCGGTTCCTTGACCAGGCGCATCGGTTCGCCGAACTGGAGGACAATCGCCTGTTCCGGCTGGGCAACGATATAAACGGAATTGGCACCGACAAACAAAACGACAGCCAGAACCGCCAGAAGATAATATTTGTAACGATTAAACATGGGCATTCTCCTATTTCTCGGTTGCAACGGTTGACGTATTGGTGTTCAGCGGCAGCAGGGGCAGCACATTGTTGCCTTTGGCCGACTGGTCGAGAATAATCTTGTTTGATTTGTTCAGGACGTTTTCCATCGTTTCGAGATACAGGCGTTTGCTGGTAACTTCTTTGCCCTGTTTATAGGCGTTATAGACCGAGATAAAACGTTCGGCGTCACCTTTGGCTTTGTTAACCACGGCTTCTTTGTAAGCCTGAGCGTTTTGCAGGCGCTGGGAGGCTTCGCCGCGAGCCTTGGGCAGAATTTCGTTGCGATAGGCTTCAGCCTCGTTTTTGAAACGTTCCATATCCGCTTTGGCGCGCTGAACTTCGTTGAAGGCATCGACAACCTGTTTGGGCGGATCGGCCTTTTGCAGTTTGACACGGACGATTTCTATGCCGGAGCCGAATTCGTCAAGCACTTTCTGCAGTTCGGCCTTGGTTTCGTCTTCAACTTTGCCGCGGTCGCCGGTGATAATCGGCTGCATTTCCGACTGTCCGACAATTTCGCGCAGAACCGACTGGGCGGCGACCTGAACGGTGATGTCCGGGCTGCGCATGTTGAAGAGGTAGTCTTTGGCATTTTTGATGCGCCAGACAACAGTCAGGTTAATGTCAACGATGTTTTCGTCACCGGTCAGCATGTGGCTTTCGGTGAAAGAGTTACTGCCGCTGCTGTAAGCGGCTTCGCCGATGGTGATGCTTCTTTCCTGAGTGATGCTGACTTTTTCGACGCTTTCAATCGGGTAGGGCAGATGGTAGTGCAGGCCGGCATCGGTCGTGTAGGCATAAGCGCCGAAACGCAGAACGACGCCCTGTTCGCTGGGCTGAATTTGATAAAAGCCCGAAAGCAGCCAAATAACCAGCAGCGCAAGAAGCGCCCAGCGGATTTTGAAATCGAATCCGTCGTCTTTTTTTATGCGCTCCAGCACGCTGAAATCGACGACTTTAGGACTGTTTAAGGTTTCTTCATTGTCGCCCCAGGGGTTTGCATTGTCATTGTTTCCCCATGGTCCTTGATTTTTTGCCATATTTTGCACCTCTGTCTATTTTATTAATTGCTTTGTTCTCATATATAATATAAATATCAGCTAAAAACAATTGATGATAAAACTATCAACAGGCAGAGGAGCGCATTATGGAAAGTGAAATCAGCCGGATTGCCGGCGAATATTTCAATGCCGCAGATATTGAAAGCGTTAAAGTCAATGATAAACGGATTATCGTAACTTTACGGAACGGCAATGAAAATTCCGATAAAGACGAGGCGCTGAAGCAGCGGTTGTCAGCGTTGGCCGGGGAGCGCAGAATTTCGGTGATTCATACCGGTGAAAAGGCAGCCCCGTCGCTGAAACCTGAGGAAGAAAAATGGCTGGTTCCGGGCGTGAAGAAGATTATTGCCGTGGCTTCGGGAAAAGGTGGGGTCGGTAAATCGACAACTTCGGTCAATCTGGCTTTGGCTTTAGCCCAAACCGGACTTAAAACGGCTTTGTTTGATGCCGATATTTACGGGCCGTCGGTTCCGACGATGCTGGGATATGAGGGGGTGGCACCGGTGTCTTATGATGGCAAAACTTTTGAACCGTTTCAATATCTGGGCATTAAGTCGATGTCCATCGGTACGCTGATTGATAAGGATGTTCCGTTGATTTGGCGCGGGGCCAAAGCCTGCGGGGCCATTCAGCAGCTTTTGACGGAGGTTAACTGGGGCGGAACGGGTGTGCTGGTTATCGATATGCCGCCGGGAACCGGAGATATTCAGATTACGTTGTCGCAGAAACTGGATTTTGCCGGTGCGGTTATTGTTTCTACCCCGCAGGATATTGCGCTGATTGATGCGGTAAAAGGCGTTAATATGTTCAAAAAAGTTAATGTGCCGATTTTGGGCATTGTGGAAAATATGAGCTATTATATTTGCGAGCATTGCGGTGCCCGGGCTGATATTTTTGGCCATGAGGGGGCCCGCAAGACGGCAGAGAAACTGGGAGAGACTTTTTTGGGCGAAATTCCGCTGCATATTGCCATCCGCGAAAACTCGGATGCGGGAACACCGGTGGTTTACTCCATGCCGGGCAGTGCTTATGCCAATGCTTATTTGGCTGTTGCCCGTCAGATTAAAGAAAAACTCGGCTTTTGATTTTGTCGGAGTATAAAAAAACAGCCTCGGTTACCGAGGCTGTTTTTTTTAGTTTCCGGCAAAGGGAACAAAATATAATTGTACGTTGTCTGCGTCAATATTAATACTGTCGCCGGATGCGACCATCAGAAAGAAAGTAGTTCCCTGTTTTTGAAGTCCGGTAATGGAACCAATTTTTGTACCGTTAACGGTGACGAATGCACCATATTTATTAATGTCAAAAAATTTGCCAAAGATAAATCCGCTTGATGAGGGATAAAAGCTTCCTTTGCTGACAGTTCTTTTTCCTGACCAATTGGGTTTAAATTGTTTGATGACATCTGCTTTTTTAGTGCAGTTAAAATAGGAGGTATTAAAGGGGCACTTCAT
>OIWL01002213.1_pt1 | contig 17073 bp, 12 predicted proteins | sample 1587561 | NCBI WGS metagenome assembly OIWL01 (sample SAMEA3888903, study PRJEB22519) | human gut metagenome | biome: human gut; feature: human-associated habitat; material: faeces | place: Denmark | collected 2010 | reverse complement strand
ACGGCGGACGCCTGATCGGGATTGATCAGGATGCGGATGCGATTGCGGCTGCGTCAGAACGTCTGGCTCCCTTTGGAGATAAGATAACCGTTGTGCGGAGCAATTATGAGCGGATTGCACAGGTGTTAGATGAGCTGGAGATTCCGCAGGTGGATGGAATTTATCTGGATCTGGGTGTTTCTTCCTTCCAGCTTGACACAGCGGAACGGGGATTTACCTACCGCGAGGACGATGCGCCGTTGGATATGCGGATGGATCAGAGAAATGAGCAGACCGCGAAGGACATCGTCAATACCTACAGTGAGATGGAACTGTACCGGATCATCCGGGACTACGGTGAGGATCGGTTTGCGAAGAATATTGCAAAACACATCGTGCAGGCACGACAGAAAAAAGAGATTGAGACGACAGGCGAGTTGACGGAGATCATCCGGGCATCGATTCCGGCAAAGGTCCGGGCGACCGGCGGTCATCCGGCAAAGCGTACGTTTCAGGCGATCCGGATCGAGTTAAACCGGGAACTGGATGTGCTGGAAGATTCGATCGATACGATGATTGAGCGCCTGGCACCGGGCGGACGGCTTTCGATCATTACGTTCCATTCCTTGGAAGATAGAATCGTAAAGAACCGTTTCCGGACGAATGAAAATCCATGCATCTGCCCGCCGGATTTTCCGGTCTGTGTCTGTGGACGCAAAAGCCGCGGCAGGGTGATTACAAGAAAACCGATTCTTCCGACCGAGCAGGAGATGGAGGAAAATCCGCGTTCCAAGAGCGCAAAGCTCCGGGTATTTGAAAAATCATAAACAAAAGCATAACTGCATCGCAGAGCGGAGAACGTTTCAGATGCGAGGGAGATAAAAGAGAGAAAAAGCGAAAGAGCAGGGAGGGAACGTTATGTCTGTCAGAAGAAGACAACATGTATCGGCCTCCACGTATGTGGACGGTAATACCGTGCGAAAAGTTCAGAGAACCGTGGAGATAAGACCAGAAAGAGATGAGAGAGAGGAGTACCGGCATAAACACGCCGTGCGCCGCAACCAGGAAAAGGCGCTTTACATGAACGGACCATATGTGCTGGCGTTGACCATCGCTGCGCTGATCACGTTGGTTTTATGTATGAATTATCTGCATAAGCAGGCGTCGATCACGACCCGTATCAACCACATTGAGGATCTGGAGCTGAAACTGGAGAACCTGAAGTCCGAGAATGATGCACTTCAGACCCGGATTGACACGTATGTGGATCTGGATCATGTATATAAAGTGGCGACCGAAGAGCTCGGCATGGTATATGCAAATAAGGATCAGATTCTTTTATATGACAAGACGGAAAGCGAGTATGTAAGACAGTATGAGGACATCCCAAAACACTAACGGCAGACAGACCTTTCGGAAATATATGCAGGAAAAGCTGGCAATTACCGTCCTGGTAATTATGCTGGCTTTGTTTGCATTGGTGCTGGTGCTTTATAATCTGGTAAAAAGTAAGGGCGAGTCGTACAATCAGATAGTCCTGAGCCATCAGGACTATGAGAGCCGCACGATTCCCTACAAGCGCGGCAATATTATCGACCGGAACGGGACGTATCTGGCGATTAGCGAGAAAGTTTACAATCTGGTCATCGATCCGAAGCAGATTCTGGATACGGAGGAGAACTACCAGTATCTCGATGCCACGCTGGACGCGCTGGTGGAGTGCTTCGGTTACAAGCGGGACGAGCTGCAGGCGATGATCGAGGAGAAAAAAGACAGCCAGTATGTGATCTATGCGAAACAGCTTCCAGCGGAAGACAAAGAGAAGTTTGAGACTTATGAGAAGGACAAGAACAAGGAATACCGGGCGCTGCCGACGGAGGAAGGCGGCAACCAGCGTATCACGGGCGTATGGTTCGAGGAAGAATATAAGAGAACGTATCCGTACAATGAGCTGGCATGCAATGTGGTTGGTTTTGCCCTCAAGGATGGCAATGCATCCGGCGGTGTTGAACAGTATTATAATGATATCCTGAACGGTGTGAGCGGTCGTGAGTACGGTTATTTAAACGGCGATTCGAACGTCGAGCGAACGGTAAAACCGGCGCAGAACGGAAAGACGCTGGAGTTGACGATCGACGTCAACATCCAGAAGATTGTCCAGAAATATCTGGATGAGTGGCAGGCGGGCATTGGAAGTAATCTGGCGGCGGCGATCGTCATGGATCCGAACAGCGGTGAGATCCTGGCGATGGATACAACGACCCGTTATAATCTGAATGATCCGTACAATTTAAGTACCTACTATACGGATGAGGAAATCCAGGCGATGGATGAAAAGGCGAAGTCCGAGGCGTGGTATAAAATGTGGAGAAACTTCTGCGTGAGCGACTCCTATGAGCCGGGTTCTCCACAGAAAGCATTTACGGTAGCCGGGGCGATCGAGGAAGGCGCGATTTCCGGAAACGAGGTCTTTGAGTGCGGCGGAAAACTGCATTTCGGAGACTGGGATATCCGGTGTGTTGCCCGAGCCGGTCACGGACCGCTGACGATCACACAGGGATTGATGAAATCCTGCAACGTCGTTATGATGCGTATTGTATCACTGGAGGGAAAAGAGAAGTTTGTCCAGTATCAGAAGATTTTCGGATTTGGCGAGAAGACGGGCATCGACCTTCCGGGCGAGGCGTCCGGTCTGATTTATCAGGCATCCAATATGGATCCGGCTTCTCTGGCGACCAACGCATTTGGACAGAACTATAACTGTACGATGGTGCAGATGGCAGCTGGATATGCGTCCTTAATCAACGGCGGTTCCTATTATGAGCCGCATGTGGTAAAAGAGATTCTGAACGACGAAGGATCCGTTGTCAAATCCGTTTCCCCAAATCTGGTGCGAGAGACGGTTTCGGAATCGACCTCGAACTTCATTAATAATGCGCTTTACCAGACAGTATCAGGTGATGGCGGTACCGCGGGCGCGGCGGCAGTTGCTGGTTACGAAGTGGCTGGTAAGACAGGTACGGCGCAGAAGCAGCCGCGTGCGGAGAAGAATTATCTGGTTTCCTTTATCGGATATGCACCGGCATACAATCCGCAGGTACTCTGCTATGTGGTAGTAGATACCCCGCATCTGCCGGGCGAGCAGCAGGCACATTCGACTTTTGCCAGCGAGATTTTCAGCAAGATCATGGCGGAAGTCCTTCCATATAAGAATGTATTCCCGGCAGGAGGCGCGGCACAGGATCTCGAGACCAATCTTTCCAGCCAGGAAGAAGGCATTATAAGCGGCACAGCAACCGAGGATCCGAATGCAGCTGAAACACCGGCAGAGACGACTCCGGCTCCGGAGGGCGGCTGGGCGAACTACGATGAGGAATTTATCGATTCCGGAGACGAGTACAGCTATCCGGATACGATGGGAAATGTGCAGGATGAATCGGCGGCGGTTGGAAACGGTGAAACGGCTGGAACGGGCAGAGACACCGGAACAGCGGATAATGCCGGAGAAACGGCAGCTTCCCAGGAAGCGCAGGCAGCGGGAGATTAAGAATTGTGCCTGTCGGGAAGACTTATCTATCCTGCGTGGAAAATACAGAATAAAGAAACGGTTCTTATGATATACTGTAGCAATGAGATCAGACAGGAAGCAGTATGAATCGGAACCGGACGCATCACAGAGGAAGAACTGTCTTTTTGTGCGCCGCCATCTGCCTGTGCATGGCAGGATTGGCGGGGAGACTGTTCTTCCTCATGCTGTATAAAGCGGATTATTACAGCCAGATGGCGGAGGAGCTGCATCGGCGGGAGCGCAGTATCAAAGCGCCGCGCGGGCGGATCCTTGACCGGAACGGAACGGTGATCGCCGATAACCGGACTGTATGTACTATCTCAGTGATTCATAATCAGGTAAAAGATCCGGAGACAGTTATCCGGGTTTTAAGCGAAGAACTGGGACTTCCGGAGGCGGAGGTGCGGAAAAAGACGGAAAAACGATCTTCCAGGGAGGTGATCCAATCCAATGTAGAGAAAACGCGGGGCGATGCGATCCGGGCAATGCGCCTGGAGGGGGTCAAGGTGGATGAGGACTATAAACGATATTATCCATATGGACGTCTGGCATCGAAAGTGCTGGGGTTCACCGGGGGAGATAATCAGGGGATCATCGGTCTGGAAGTACAGTATGAGAAGTATTTAAAGGGCACGGATGGCAAGATCCTGACGCTCACGGACGCGGCGGGGATCGAGCTGGAAAATGAGGCGGAGGATCGCATCGAGCCGGAGGCAGGGCGGGATCTGCAGGCGAGTCTGGATGTCAATATCCAGATGTACGCGGAACAGGCGGCGTACCAGACGATGCAGAAAAAGAATGCGAACCGCGTCTCGATCATCGTGATGAACCCGAAGAACGGGGAAATCTATGCAATGGTAAATGCACCGGAGTTTTCATTGAATGAGCCGTTTGAGCTGGTGACAGATGGAAAAAACGAAGATTCAGAAACAGAAGAAGACATATCCTGGAAGAATGAAGTGCAGTCACACGCAGCATCAGCGCAAAATAAACAAGCTCTCCTCAATCAGATGTGGCGCAATCCCTGTTTAAATGATACATACGAACCGGGGTCTACATTCAAAATCGTGACTGCCGCTGCGGGACTGGAGGCGGGCGTGGTCAACCTGACTGATCAGTTTTCCTGCCCAGGATTCCGGATCGTGGAAGATCGGAAGATTCGGTGTCACAAGGTGGGCGGACACGGCGGGGAGACGTTTTTACAGGGAATGATGAATTCCTGCAATCCTGTTCTGATCGATGTCGGACAGCGGCTGGGACCGGAGCGGTACTATCAGTATTTTAAGCAGTTTGGTCTGCTGGGAAAGACTGGGATTGATCTGCCGGGTGAGGCGGGGACGATCATGCACCAGCCGGATCAGATCGGACCGGTGGAGCTGGCGACCGTCTCTTTTGGGCAGTCGTTTCAGATCACGCCGATCCAGCTCATTACAACGGCATCCTCCCTGATCAACGGAGGCACGCGCATCACACCGCACATCGGGATCCGTGCCGTGCGGGCAGATGGTCAGGCAGTCCACGTGTTTACCTATCCAAAAGGGGAGAGAATCTTATCGGAGCAGACGAGTGAGACGCTGCGTTATATTCTGGAACAGGTGGTGGCGGAGGGGAGTGGAAAAAACGCCCGGATCGAGGGCTACCGGATCGGCGGAAAGACGGCAACCTCGGAGAAACTTCCAAGGAGCCGGAAAAAATATATTTCCTCGTTTTTAGGGTTTGCACCGGCGGACGATCCGCAGGTGATCGCGCTCATCACCATCGATGAACCGGAAGGAATCTACTATGGCGGGACGATTGCCGCCCCGGTGATCCGCGATCTGTTTGAGGTCATTTTGCCGTATCTGGGGGTGGAGAAAAGAGGTTGATTATTCCCCTAAAAAGACGTATACTATTGAAGTGTATAATTTGAGGAACTATCTCTGTATACATAGGAAGATAAGTTAGAGGTGTGACATGGTAAATGAAACAATACTGGCGGTTATCATCGCATTTGTGGTCAGCGCAGTGCTGTGCCCGATCGTGATACCGTTTCTCCACAGGTTGAAATTCGGACAGCAGGTGCGCGATGACGGGCCGCAGACGCATCTGAAAAAGCAGGGAACCCCAACGATGGGCGGTCTGGTAATTCTTTCCAGCATCATCATTACGTCTCTGCTCTATATCCGGGATTATCCGAAGATCATTCCGGTGCTGTTTATGACCGTCGGATTCGGCGTGGTTGGATTTCTGGACGATTACATCAAGATCGTGATGAAACGTTCGGAGGGCTTAAATCCGATCCAGAAGCTGATAGGACAGTTTGTGATCACAGGTATTTTTGCCTATTATATTGTAACCTCACCGGACATCGGAACAGGGATGCTGATTCCATTTACCGGCAAGCATTTACAGCTTCCGGTCTGGCTGTTTGTACCGGCACTGTTCTTCATCATTCTGGGAACTGACAATGGCGTGAACTTCACAGATGGTCTGGACGGTCTGTGCACCAGTGTGACGATTCTGGTAGCAACGTTCTTTACGATCGTGGCGATCGGGGAGAACAGCGGCATTAGCCCGATTACCGGCGCAGTAGTTGGAAGTCTTCTGGGCTTTCTTCTGTTCAATGTCTATCCAGCGCGTGTGTTCATGGGCGATACCGGTTCACTGGCACTTGGCGGTTTTGTTGCTTCCAGTGCCTTTATGATGCAGATGCCGATCTTTATCGCGATCGTGGGTCTGATTTATCTGGTGGAAGTATTATCTGTTATTATTCAGGTAACCTATTTTAAGAAGACGGGCGGAAAGCGTTTTTTCAAGATGGCGCCGATCCATCACCATTTCGAGCTCTGCGGATGGTCTGAGACCAGAGTCGTAGGCGTATTTTCGATTATTACGGCAATCCTTTGCCTTATAGCATACTTAGGATTATAGGAGGAAGATTATGAGTCAGAAAGTATTAGTAGCAGGAACAGGTATCAGCGGTATTGCAGCTGCAAAGCTCCTTCTCTCAAAAGGCGGGGAGGTAGTGCTTTACGATGGCAATGAAAAACTGGATCCAGAGGAGCTGAAAAAGAAATTTGACGAAGGCGCGACGATCACGTTCGTCCTCGGAGAGCTGAAAAAGACGGATTTGTTAGGCGTGGAGCTGGCAATTTTAAGCCCAGGCATCCCGACCGATGCACCGTTTGTAGAGATGATCCGTGAAACCGGTATTCCGATCTGGGGCGAGATGCAGCTTGCATATCACTGTGCCAAAGGACGTATGGCAGCCATTACCGGCACGAACGGAAAGACAACGACGACTTCCCTGACCGGCGAGATCATGAAGTCATTCTATGACAGCGTATTTGTAGTTGGAAATATCGGTGAGCCGTTTGCATTCCACGCATTGGAGACAACGGATGAGACCGTAACCGTCGCAGAGGTATCGAGCTTCATGCTGGAGACCATGACTGATTTCCACCCGAATGTAAGCGCTATTTTAAATATTACCCCGGATCATCTGGATCGTCATAAGACGATGGAATGCTACATCGAGACGAAAGAGAGCATTACCAAGAACCAGAAAGAGGGCGATGTCTGTGTCCTGAACTATGAGGATCCGGTACTGCGTGAATTTGGTGAGACTTTAAAAGACATCAAGGTGGTATATTTTTCCAGTCTGCGTACCCTGAAACAAGGTTTCTACCTGAAAGAGGATGAGATTGTATACAACGACGGCGAGAAAGAGACCGTGATTGTCAATATCCACGATCTGAAGCTACTTGGCCGTCATAACCATGAAAATGTTATGGCAGCGGTTGCTATCAGTATGAACATGGGCGTTCCGCTGGAGAAGATCCAGAAGGTGATCAAGGAATTCAAGGCAGTTGAACACCGCATTGAGTTCGTAACCGAGCGTTTCGGCGTCAAATACTACAACGATTCCAAGGGAACCAACCCGGATGCAGCGATGCAGGCGATCAAGGCGATGCCGGGACCGACCTTATTAATTGCAGGCGGATATGATAAGCATTCCGAGTTTGACGAGTGGATCGAGAGCTTTGGCGGAAAGGTACGCTATCTGGTGCTGATCGGCCAGACCCGCGACAAGATTGCCGAGTGTGCAAAACGCCACGGCTTCAATGATATCATGTACGCGGAAGATCTGCAGGAGGCTGTACAGGTATGTGCATCCTACGCAAATCCGGGCGATAACGTCCTGCTTTCACCGGCATGTGCAAGCTGGGGGCAGTTCAAGAACTTTGAAGAGCGCGGACGCAAATTCAAAGAGTTTGTGAGAAATTTGTAATACCAAGGTTCAAAGGTCGGAAATCCGACGCAAGATTGCTTGCAGGAGGAATTGTGACTTTTGAGAATTGCGGAGTGCAAAGCACGCAGCAATTCGGTATTGGAAGAATAAAGGTTACTGGGCACGTATGCGTGAACAGTAACGAATAAAGGCTTAATGTATTTAAGGGGGCTGTCGCAGCCGGCATTTGTCTGCGGCAGCCCTGATTTGAAGGAAAAACTGCCGTTTACAGGCAGAATTTCGAAACTGTAACAACAAAAAGCAGGGGAGTGGAAGTATGCCGGAACCGGGAAAAATTAAAAAGAAAAAACCACATCGGTTTTATGATTACAGTCTGTTGTTTACCATCATTTTCCTGACGGTATTCGGACTGATCATGATTTACAGCGCGAGCTCCTATAAGGCGCAGCTTGATTACGGCAATCCGGGATATTTTATGCTTCGTCAGGCGGGCATCGCGGGTGTCAGCTTTGTTGCGATGTATATCGTCTCCAAGATAGATTATCACTGGTTTGCGCGGTTTGCGATGCTGGGATATATCGTTTCATATGTGACGCTGCTTCTGACGCGTTTTACACCTCTGGGCGTGGCATCGCATGGTAAGAAGCGCTGGCTGCGCCTGGGACCGCTCCAGTTCCAGCCGACCGAGATTGTCAAGATTTCCCTGATTCTGCTTCTGGCGGTTCTGATTGCCAATCTGGGCGTGCGGATCAACCAGCTGCGGGCAGTCGGATTTATCGTGGCGCTGTCGGCGCCGCTGGCACTTTTAGTTGCGGCGAACAACTTAAGTTCTGGTATCATCATCTGCGGCATCGTGTTTGTGATGCTGTTTGTGGCGTGCAAGATCAAATGGCCGTTTTTCCTCTGCATCGGAGGCGGCGTCGGACTTCTGGCGGTCGCCCCCTATATAGGGCATCTGCTGGTAAAGCTCCATATCCTGAAGGATTATCAGCTGGGACGAATCAATGTCTGGGTCAACCCGGTGCAGTATGCACGTTCCGGCGGTTATCAGGTGCTCCAGGGTCTGTACGCGATCGGTTCCGGCGGTCTGTTTGGAAAGGGACTGGGCGAGAGTCTCCAGAAGCTCGGTTTCGTGCCGGAGGCGCAGAATGATATGATTTTTTCGATTATCTGTGAGGAATTAGGTCTGTTTGGCGCGATTTCGGTCATTCTGATTTTCATGTTTATGATTTACCGCTTCATGGTAATTGCTGGAAATGCACCGGATCTGATGGGTGCGATGATCGTGATCGGCGTGATGGCACACATCGCGATTCAGGTTATCTTAAATATCGCGGTTGTTACGAATACGATCCCGAACACGGGTGTTACGCTGCCGTTTATCAGTTACGGAGGTACGTCCGTCATGTTCCTGATGCTGGAGATGGGGATGGTGTTAAGCGTCTCGAACCAGATTAAGCTGGAGCAGTAGGAATATTTGGCGGAGTTACATATTTACTTCGGGAAATATAGAAAATGAGAACCATTTTCTCTCGTTGGCATATAATAATACATAGATGCCGGTGGGAGGGGATTGTTTGGCTTTCATCGAGATTCACGGACCGTGCCGGATTCAGGGCGGACTCACGGTGCAGGGGTCGAAAAATGCAGTTTTGCCGATGATGGCGGCGTCAGTGTTAAACCGCGGAATTACCGTGCTTGAAAATGTCCCCAGAATACAGGATGTGTTCTGTATGATGGGGATTCTTGATTCTCTGGGATGCCGGTGTGCGTTGCACGGAAACCGTCTGGAAATCGATACTTCGAAGATGAATGGCTGGCGGATCGAGCAGAAAGCGATGGGGAAAATGCGCTCGTCCATTATGCTTTTGGGAGCGCTCCTGGGACGCTTTTGCGAGGCGGGTGTCTACAGCCCCGGCGGATGTATGATCGGAAAACGTCCAATCGACTGGCATTTGCGGGCACTCCGTGCGCTGGGCGCGGAAATACAGGAACCGGAGTCGGACGGCTTCCTGCATGCACAGACAACGGGACTTCGCGGGGCAGAGATTATTTTTCCGTTCCCGAGTGTCGGCGCGGTGGAAAATGCCCTGTTTGCCGCTGTGGCAGCGGTGGGGCGGACGGTTCTGCGGGGATGCGCGCGGGAACCGGAGATTGGACAGCTGTGCCATTTCCTAAATGGTATGGGGGCATCGATCCGGGGGATCGGGACGGATGCGCTGATCATAGAAGGCGGATTGCCGCTCCATGACAGCCGGTTTGTGATCGGCGGCGACCGGATCGTAGCCGGGACCTATCTTCTTGCCGCTGCGTCCTGCAGCGGTGAGGTGATCGTGGACGGCGTGCAGACACAGGAGCTGCGTGCATTGACCGGGGTGCTGGAGCATATGGGCGTTTCGCTTTATCAGGAACCGGAACTTATATATGTACACAGCGGACAGCGCCTGCGGGCGGTATCGGTGAAAACCGGACCGTATCCGGCGTTTCCGACCGATCTGCAGCCGTTTTTGATGGCGGCGCTGTCACGGGCAGATGGAACCAGTATGCTGCGGGAGACGGTATTTGAAAACCGGTTTGGCACAGCGGCGGAGCTTCAAAAAATGGGGGCGAACATCGAATGTAGCGGGAACATTGCCCGGATTGACGGAGTGGAAACCTTGCGGGGAGCTTTGGTGCGTGCCCGCGATCTGCGGGGCGGCGCAGCCCTGACGGTGGCAGCCCTGGGGGCGGACGGATGGACCAGAGTATCAGAATGTGAACATATTGAGCGGGGATATGAAGATATTTGCCGGGACTTGCGGGCATTAGGAGCAGAGATCCGGCGCCGGGAGGATGATGGAGATAGAGAAGATACAGATTGAAAAAAAGACAGAGGAAAAGGTATGGCGCCGCCGTGGAAAAAAACATATCTGGATCACGGCGGCAGCACTTCTTGTGGCAGCCGCGTTTTTTGTCGGTCTGTCGCTGCTTCAGATTAATACAATCCATGTCAGTGGAAACCGGCAATATACGGCAGAGCAGATAGAGGCGTCTATTTTCGATTCGCGGCTGAGCCGGAATCCGGTGTTCTGCTATATGCAGTACCGCTTCCGGCCGCACAAGTCAATTCCGTTCGTGCAGGATTACAAGCTGGTGTTCCGCAGCCCGTCGGACGTGGAGGTGATCGTCTACGAGAAGAGTGTGGTTGGTTACGTTTCCTACATGAACAGCCGGATGTATTTTGACAAGGACGGCATCATTGTGGAGAGCACAAGCGAGACATTGCCGGGTGTGCCGAAGATTGCCGGACTTTCCTTTGGACATATCGTGCTGCATCAGCCGCTGCCGGTCGAGGATATCAGCGTTTTCAACGAGATTCTGAACCTGACGCAGGTACTGTCGGTCAACGAGGTTGCGGTGGACGAGATCCGTTTTAATAAGGAAAAGGAAGCGACGCTTCAAATCAGGAGCTTGAAGGTTGAGCTGGGAAGCAACAGTGAGATGAACGGGAAACTTTCGGAGCTGACGGATATTCTGCGGGATTATCCGGATCTGTCCGGAACCCTCTATCTGGACAGCTACGATGAATCGAATGCAAATCCGATGTACCGGTTTGATAAAAACTAGGAAGAATCGGCATAATCCGTTACTGGCACGTATGTGTGAACAGTAACATTGTGACTGGTTTATTGAAAATTTATAAAAGAAACGATTGATTTTTTGCTGAAAATCAAATATAGTATTAGGTAGGCTAGATTTAAAAGACCCTAATTTTAGTATAAAAATGATAAAACCGGAACAGATGGGAAAATGAAGGAGGAAGTATCTTGTTAGAGATAAAGATAAATGAAGCAGAGAACTCTGCCAGAATTATAGTAGTAGGTGTCGGCGGAGCCGGTAACAACGCTGTCAACCGTATGATCGATGAAGATATTGCCGGTGTAGAATTTATCGGTATCAATACAGATAAGCAGGCACTGCAGTTCTGCAAGGCGTCCACAGCTATGCAGATTGGTGAGAAGCTGACCAAGGGACTTGGTGCAGGCGCAAAGCCGGAGATCGGTGAGAAAGCAGCTGAGGAAAGCCAGGAAGAGCTGGCACAGGCTCTCAAGGGTGCAGATATGGTATTCGTTACCGCAGGTATGGGCGGCGGTACCGGTACAGGTGCAGCTCCGGTTATTGCACGTATCGCAAAAGATATGGGCATCCTGACGGTCGGCGTTGTCACAAAGCCGTTCCGTTTCGAGGCAAAGACCCGTATGAGCAACGCGCTCAATGGTATCGAGAAACTGAAAGCAGCTGTCGATACTCTGATCGTTATCCCGAATGATAAACTTCTTGAGATCGTAGACCGCCGTACCACGATGCCGGATGCACTGAAGAAAGCAGATGAGGTTCTTCAGCAGGCAGTACAGGGTATTACCGACCTGATCAATGTTCCGGGTCTTATCAATCTTGACTTTGCAGATGTTCAGACCGTTATGGTGGACAAGGGTATCGCTCATATCGGTATCGGTCATGCGAAGGGTGATGACAAAGCACTTGAGGCTGTTAAGCAGGCTGTATCCAGCCCGCTGCTTGAGACAACCATCGAGGGTGCAAGCCACGTTATCATCAATATTTCCGGCGATATCAGCCTGATCGAGGCAAATGACGCAGCCAGCTATGTACAGGAGCTTGCAGGCGACGATGCCAATATTATCTTCGGTGCGATGTACGATGAGAATGCACAGGATGAGGCGACGATCACTGTTATTGCGACTGGACTGGATTCCCACGGTGTGAACACACCGGTCGCAAAAGCGATGACTGAGTTCAAGACTCCGTTCAAGGCAAAGACGACTGGCAATACATACGCTCAGCCGGCAGCACAGACTGCAGCGGCAGCGCAGCCGACCTACAAGGCACCGACCTTCCGTGCACCATCTGCAGCAGCACCGGCACAGCCAGTCGCTCCGAAGGAAGCACCGCAGTCGGCACCGGCACAGCCGTTCCGCCCGATGCGCCAGGAAACACAGATCAATATTCCGGATTTTCTGAGAAATAAGAAATAATATAAGAGTGAGAGATGAACTGCTCTTGCTTTAGCAAAAATACAAAATATATACAGAAGCAGTTGCTTTTGGAAGAGACACGCATTAGAAGTGAAAATTTCTGATGCGTGTTTTTTTTATCGTCGATTCAGACCTTCGACTTATGTCGAATCTATTCAAATTTCACGTTTTTCCCCCGATTTTTGGCGATCAAAACAGGCGTTTTGCGCCCTCGGTTTGACAAATTTTGCGGAACTTTTTTCTTATAATATCCCGTGTCGGACAGAAAGGTGGGAAGAGACAGTGACCTATCGTGTGTATGCGGATGTCATCCTGCTGCAAAATCTGGCAGCGGATTTCCTGCTTCTGTCGGTGGTGAAGAATTGCCTGCGTCTGCCGGAACGCCGGTATGGGCGGTTGGTAGGGAGTCTTTTGGGAGCCGTGTATGCATTAGGAATGGTGTTAGCTCCGGTTCCGCTGGGATATGCCGGGCGGATGCTCCTAAGCGCCACGATGAGCGTGCTGATGGCATGGACGGCATTTTCCATCCGTAGGAAGTCGGAGGCGGCAGAAGCCGCGATCGGGCTTTACATAGCATCTATGCTGGCGGCTGGCTGCATGGAACTGGTTCAGCCGCTTGGAATACGGGTGAATCTTCTGTTCTGGCTGTTTACCGCGGGGGGGAGTTTTCTGATTCCATCTGCGGTGTGGCGGTTTGGTATGCAGCGGTGTATGAAGCTGGAACACCAGTACGCGGTAACGCTTTTTAACAAAGGCAGGGAGCGGCATGTGCAGGCGATTCTCGACACAGGCAACCATCTGACGATGCCGCTTTCGGGGCGTCCGGTGCAGGTGCTGGATGCGTGTGCGGCAGAGAGATTTTTTTCCTGGGAGGACGGTGTCCAATACATCCCATTTCGGAGTGTCGGAAAGGGCGGCGGCGTGATTCCGGTATATCAGGCGGAGCGGATGGAAGTGTCCGGTCAGGGCGGTATGCGGGTGATTGAGAAGCCGTGGATTGCCATTTCACAGGAGGCGCTGTCGCAGAAGGGCGAGTATCAGATGCTGCTCAATGAAAAATATTGGTTGTGAAGAAAAACAGCCGTTATGGTCTGAACCATAGCGAACAACATAAGGGGGAAAGCGTATGTTTATAAAAGTTTCAGTTCCAGGTCAGTTTCGTTTAAAAATGATGCCGTCGTTCCGGTCATTTCTGATGCATCGGGACGGGGAAGTTCATTATATCGGGGGAACCGATATCCTTCCGGCACCGTTTGACAGTGTGCGGGAGGCGGAGGTTTTAAGAAAATTTGGAACCAGTGAGGATAAAGAGGCGCGTTCGGCGCTGATCGAACACAACCTGCGCCTGGTGGTCTACATAGCAAGAAAGTTTGACAACACCAGCGTGGGCGTGGAAGATCTGATTTCGATCGGGACGATCGGTCTTATCAAGGCGATCAACACGTTTGACGTAGATAAAAATATTAAGCTGGCGACCTATGCATCCCGTTGTATTGAAAATGAGATTCTGATGTATCTCCGGAGAAATAATAAGACGAAGCTCGAGGTTTCGATCGATGAGCCGTTGAATGTGGACTGGGATGGAAATGAATTGCTTCTGTCGGATATTTTGGGAACGGATGAGGATATTATTTACCGGGATCTGGAGGATGAGACAGAGCGGAAACTGTTGAATGCGGCGATCGACCGCCTGAATCCGCGGGAACAGAAAATCGTGAAGCTGCGCTTTGGTCTGGGGAGAGAGCAGGAAGATGAAATGACCCAGAAGGAGGTTGCCGACCTTCTGGGTATCTCGCAGTCATACATATCGAGGCTGGAAAAGAAGATTATGAAACGCCTCAAAAAAGAAATTTCGCAGCAATGCGGTCTATATACCAGCCGATAAGTGCTGGAAGAAACAGACCGATCAGGATGTAAAACGGACCCATTTCATAGCGGAAGGAGACCGGGAAGTTGGAAAGCGTTTCCGGTATTTCCTTCAAAATGAAGCGGGCATAGGCAAAATCGATCAGCTTGAACAGCGTGAAATGAATCGCCATAATGTCAAAGGAATGGCGTCCTAAAAAGGCAAGGACCTTTGCCAGCGGTCTGATGCGCTCGGACAGGTCAGAGAGCGAAAGGACGAAGTAAATTCCAATGATGGAGATCGGATAAAATAAGACGCCCGGAATGTGCATGCTTGCCAGATCGATGAAAATGTGAAGCTTTGTGTTCGTCAGGTGCAGAAGCAGGGCGCTTATCAGGCAGCCGTACCAGACCGTATAGTGGCGGAAATTGGAGAAAAACTGCTGCATCAGCCAGGCGATGAGATAGACCGGAACAACGAGCAGCGCCGCCTGCAGATTGTAAGGGAGCGGGCAGCTTCTCATATTTAAGAAGACACCGGCAAGGCCAATCAGGATGCATGCAAATGCACATACAGGAAGCTTGACATTATCTTTCCGGGCGAAGCGGGCAGCTGCGCGTCCAAACCAGACGCATCCGGCAAAGAGTCCGGAGGACACCAGCCAGACCGGCAGAAACCAGAGGGCACCCTGAACCTGTTCCGGGGAGTTGAAGGAAAGACTGCTCATCCATGCCGTAAGCATTCTGGTGTGGTTGTAAAGTTCCTGGCCTGCATAGAGCCTGTGCGTCACAAAAAAGTTGTGAAGCAGGACAAAAAACAGCGTGTAGAACATATACCTGGGCCATGCACCGGCGAGACGGGAGCCGAAGTAGAGAAACGGCGTATCCCCGTATTTCGTTTCATTATAAAAATAGCCTGTGATAAAGAAGAACAGCGCCAGGTGGAACAGATAGACAAACGCACCGGCGAAATATCCGGTATGCCCCAGCACGATCGCAATAATGCCCCATCCCTTTACGATATCCCAGTAGAGGGAACGGGCTTTTTTTTGTGTGTTCATGAATGGATCTCCTTGTGGTTGAATTCTATTTTCTATAAATAATATTGATCGTAAAACCCCTGAAAATATATTTTACTATGGAACGGCAGAAAAGGCAAGAAATTGGAATGAGTGAAAACGGTTCTCATTTGTCCGGGTATAAATGAGCTTTGAATTGTCCATTCTAATGTATAGGTGACAAAACAAAAATCAAAACGATTCAACCGTTTGCGTTGATCGTCCATCATACGGAGGGAATGGAAATGCCGGTCTATAAAGTGGAAATCTGCGGGGTCAATACATCCAAGCTGCCTCTTTTAAGTAATGAGGAGAAAGAAGAACTGTTTCGCCGGATTCTAAAGGGCGATCGGGAGGCAAGAGAACAGTATATCAAGGGGAATCTGCGGCTGGTGCTCAGTGTAATACAGCGCTTTTCGGGCAGCCGGGAAAATGTGGACGATCTGTTCCAGATTGGCTGTATCGGCCTCATCAAGGCGATTGATAATTTTGATATTACCCAGAATGTCCGTTTTTCGACGTATGCGGTTCCGATGATTCTGGGGGAGGTGAAACGGTATTTGAGGGATAACAATTCAATCCGGGTCAGCCGGTCGCTCCGCGATACGGCATACAAAGCGATCTATACCCGTGAAAATCTGCTGAAAAAGCAGTCAAAGGAGCCGACACTCTGCGAGATTGCCAAAGAATTGGGAGTCAGCAAAGAGGAGATTGCATATGCGCTCGATGCTATCCAGAGCCCGGTCAGCCTGTACGAACCGGTCTATACGGACGGCGGCGATCCGCTCTACGTGATGGATCAGCTCAGTGACAAGAAAAATTCAGAGGAACATTGGGTCGAGGATCTGTCGCTGGGGGAGGCGATGCAGCGCCTGCCAGACCGGGAACGCCGCATTATTGGTATGCGCTTTTTTGAGGGAAAGACCCAGACAGAGGTTGCCGAAGAAATCCATATTTCGCAGGCGCAGGTGTCACGGCTGGAGAAGAGTGCGTTAAAAAGCATGAAGCATTATTTGAGCTGAATGTTGATAGGGATTGTGTTATAGAGATTGTGTGAGATTCTTCTGATTGATTGTTTGGCGGCTCTGTGTTAAAATATAGAGGATATAGTCTGCAAAAAGAATCTGAAAATCAAGCAGATGACTGTTATCTGAACTGGGGTTGAGCGGAATATTCCATCTGATATAGTGATAAAGGCAGCTTGGCGATGCGACACTCAGGCAGTCATAGACAGCAGACAGAGTAGAAAAGACAGGCGCAGGCGGATTGAGCCTCGCGCATGATAAAATGTACTCTCGGAGTCTTTTCTGCACTTGCTTTTGTGGCTGATTTTCCGCCAGCCGCACCCGAATTTCATCA
>OIWL01002211.1_pt1 | contig 17085 bp, 16 predicted proteins | sample 1587561 | NCBI WGS metagenome assembly OIWL01 (sample SAMEA3888903, study PRJEB22519) | human gut metagenome | biome: human gut; feature: human-associated habitat; material: faeces | place: Denmark | collected 2010 | reverse complement strand
TGGGACGGGGATTCTCTCCCCAGGAGCGGGCACAGCTGGACGCCCTTCTCCTCCGGGTCACAGAAAACGTCCGGCAGGAGTATCTCCGCTTGGAAAAGGAGGACTAAAAGACAGACATGAGTATGATCGAATTGTTCCTTTTGGCTGTGGGTCTGTCTATGGACGCCTTTGCCGTATCAGTGTGCAAGGGGCTGTCCGCCGGACGGGTCACCCTGAGCCACGCGCTCACCGCTGGGCTGTGGTTCGGCGGCTTCCAGTTCTTGATGCCCACACTGGGCTTCTTCCTGGGTGACCGCTTCGCCGTGGTCTTGACCAACTTCGGTCCCTGGGTAGCCTTTGTGCTGCTGGCCATCATCGGCGTCAACATGGTGCGGGAAAGCTTCGGCGGCGACGAAAAGCTGGACGATGACTACTCCGCCAAAGCAATGCTGCCGCTGGCCGTTGCCACCAGCATCGATGCCTTCGCTGTCGGCGTCAGCTTTGCCGCCATGCAGGTCAATATCCTGCCCGCCGCCGGCCTGATTGGCTGCATCACCTGCCTGCTGTCTGCCATCGGTGTGCGCGTAGGTGCCCTCTTCGGCGATAAGTACCGCGCTCCTTCCGAGCGCATCGGCGGCATCGTGCTGATCCTGATCGGCCTCAAGACCCTGCTGACGGGACTGGGAATTTTGTAATTTTTGCTGTATACTTTCCGTTCCTATTGTAAGGGTCGATGCTCGCATCTACCCGCTCCCGCAGCCATTCGCTCTTCCAACAAACAAAAAGTGCATGCGCCTTCACCCGGCACATGCACTTTTCTTTTCCTATTTTATTATCCCCGGCAGGCGTCCACAAAACTGCGCAGCAAACTTTGGCTTTCCGCCGCCTGCCAACGATGTTCCGGGTGCCACTGCACGGCCTGTACGAAACGGTATTCCGGCAAGTAAACAGCTTCGACCAACCCATCCGAAGCCACTGCCTGGGCATGCAGCGCCGGAGCCAGCCCCTTGATGCCCTGATGATGGCGGCTGTTCACCGCCAGCGGACCGGGGCCGTATAACGCAGCCAGCGGCGTGTCGGGCAGGATGTTCACTTCATGCACGGTGCGGTCATACGGCTTGTCCATACTGTGGGTGATCTCGGTGCCGGTCTGGGTTTTCAAATCCTGATATAGCGTACCTCCCAGCACCACATTTAAAATTTGCAGCCCGCGGCAGATGCCAAACACCGGCTTGTCCGCCTGCAAAGCCAACTCGATGAGCCTGGCCTCCATGCGGTCACGCCAGGGGTCATTTTCGCCGCAGAACGTCTCTTTTGTCTCACCGTACAGCACCGGTGCCACATCGTTGCCTCCGGTCAGCAAAAGGCCGTCCACCCGGTCCACAAGGTCTTTCAGCATAGCAGCATCATCCGTCAGCGGCAGCATCATCCCGATGCCCCCAACTGCCTCCAGCCCCTGCATGTACCCGGGCAGCATCCACAGGCTGTCCCGTCCCGCGTCCACGATAGGCGTCAATCCAATCAACAGTTTCATTGGCTGTCCCCTTCCCTCTCTATAATTTTGCATTATAGCGCAGCCTGGAAGCGGTGTAAAGCACCCACCCCGATTCACGTAGATTTTTAAGAAAACACCCGAAAAAAATGTTGGATTTTAAGACCAACCGTTGTTATTCAGCGCACAATTTTATTTTTGCAGGTACTTTTCCGCGTCCTTTTCCATCTCTTTCCAAACCGGATAGGAAGCGCCATTTTCCTCAAACAGCTTTTTCAGGTCGCGGTTAAGCGTGCTCATCTCCTCAATGGCATTCATTGCGTGGTCCGAGGCGCAGACTTTGCCCAGGCCCGTTGCGCACATCAGGGTAAAGAATTTCACGCAGGTCTTGCGGTACTTTTCGCCCTCAAACTCCTCGTCATCCTTGGGCAAAATCGCATGGCCGCTGTTTTTCAGTGCGTGATAGCCCTCTACATTGGCATCGGTCATCTTATTAAAGTAAGCGGTGTCCCCTTTCAACCGCTTGAGGTCGCCGTCAGTTTTGTAGCAGGCAAAGGCCACTGGCAGCACAAAGGCGGCGTGACAAAGCAGATAGTCCCCCATGTTCGGCTCATATGTAACTTTATAACCTGTCCCAGCAAAGATTTTCTGAATCAGTTGCTCGTTAGATTGCGCACCGCGCAGCTGGCCGATCGTAATTTTTTTCAGATCAACTGAAACAACACGGTCCTGCTCACGGTGCCCTGCCGAAGAGGCAAAGGCGAACATCACATTCTTTTCTGGCAGAGCCGTCACCAGTTTCTCTGGCTGCACATTATTGCCCAGGAAAACAACGTTTTTGCTCTTATTGGCGCGCAATGCATCCAGGATCGTAGCCACCTGCGTGTAGCGCGCAGCAACGAAGATCACATCATACTCATCCTCCGATGCCAATTCCGTCACCACCGGCACACGGACGGTCGATTTCACTGGGAGCACATAGTTTTTAATGCACAGCCCGTTTGTTTTGATGGTCTCGGCCCATTTCCCTCGCGCAAGCAGAGTAACGTCCTTCCCTGCCTTGAAAAAGTCTCGTGCCAGATTGCACCCCAGCACACCCGCACCATATACAAGAATTCGCATCGTGCCCATCCTCCTCTATTTTGCAGTTAATTAATGCTAACCCATTGTTACAAGCATACGCCGGACTTGGGGTGCTGTCAAGCGCTGTGCCCTCAAATCATCGTTTGCTTCATCAACTTCAGCCGTCTATTTCCCTCAGTTCTGTAGGAAAGGCTGCAGAGGATGTCTTAAATACAGGAATCCAGAATGAAAAAAGCAATTCCAATTTTAAATATAAAGCGGAAGATATCATGGAGAAAGTTAAAAATCTCCAGAAACTCAGTGAGAGTACCAATCAGCAGCTGATCTGGATTGCAAGTATTTCTCTTCTGGTTGGTGGCATCGGTGTTATGAATATTATGCTGGTATCTGTCACAGAACGTACCAGTGAGATTGGATTGAAAAAAGCCATCGGGGCAAGGAAAAAAGTCATTCTGGGACAGTTTTTGACAGAGGCTTCGGTGCTGACCAGTATCGGAGGAATTATAGGAGTAGTTCTTGGAATTATACTGTCAAAGGTGGTGGCCCAGGTGTCCGGGGCACCGACGGCTATCAGTATTCCGGCTATTATCGGCTCAGTAGTATTTTCCATGCTGATCGGCCTGATCTTCGGACTTCTTCCATCTGTGAAAGCTGCCAATTTGAATCCTATTGATGCCCTTCGCAGTGAATAATACAGAGAATTAAAAATACAGCACATGCATAAAAAAATCTTTTTTGATTGCATGTGCTGTATTTTTATGCTGGAAAACTTATGGGAAGAACAATGGTAAATGTTGCGCCGCCGCCAGGAGTTTCGGAAACCGCAATAGTTCCGCCATGAAGAGAAACAATCTCCCGGGCGATGGAAAGTCCAAGGCCAAAATGTTGTTTATCTTTTCTGGAAGAATCCATTCGGTAGAAACGGCGAAAAACATCTTCTCTGGAAGTTTTCGGAATGCCTGGACCATTATCGGAAACAGAAAAGCAGAGCTTGCCGTCTGCCTGCTTGCCGGATTGTGTTTTCTGTATGGATTAAGGGAATTTATATCTATACCCGGGGAAAATTCTCTTTCCGTTTTTCTGGAAGGAAGTTATCCGGATCAGGATCGGGCAGAAGAAATTTTAAAAACAGTCCGGAAACAGGAAAATAAGACAGATATCTGTTTTTACTGGGACGGAGGATTTATGAAGGCAGAGGAACTTTTTGGAACTGAAAATGCCGCTGGAAAGAATCCCTTTTTCTGATAAGACTCCGGAAAAAAGATACAGTGGTATCTGATATTTCCGAAGACAGCCATCCAGGCAGAACGGATACAAGGCATTTTTCGCGGAACGGCAGCGTTTGTTTTGTCACTTTTGCTGTATATATGGCAAAAAAAGAAAGCATAAATAGAATTTTTACAGGTTTTTTAAAGATCACGAAAAAAGCATGGCAGAATCTCCGGATTGTGTGTTATAATACCTCATAAGTGGGCAAATATAAAAACAGAAGGAGATAATTTCATGAAGGTTTTGGAAGGTAAATCTGTATTTTCCGGTATTGCGATCGGTAAGATCTCAATCCTCCAGAAAGTTGACGCCAGTGTTAAACGTGTTCACGTGGAGGATCCGGAAGAAGAGGTAAAGCGTGTGGAGGCAGCCAAGGAGCAGGCTGTGGCACAGCTTCAGAAGCTTTATGACAAGGCTCTTCAGGAAGTTGGAGAGTCCGGAGCGGCAATCTTTGAGGTTCATCAGATGATGCTGGATGATGATGACTATCTGGATTCCATCCACAACATTATCCGTACAGAGTCTGTAAATGCAGAATATGCGGTTGCAACAACTGGCGACAACTTCTCATCTATGTTCGCACAGATGGACGACGATTACATGAAGGCAAGAGCTGCTGATGTGAAGGATATTTCCGACCGTCTGGTACGTGTACTTTCCGGTCACGGTGACGGAAATCTTGAGGCATCGGAACCGGTGATTGTAGTTGCGGAAGATCTTGCACCAAGTGAGACCGTGCAGATGGACAAGAGCAAGGTACTTGCATTTGTTACAAGAAAAGGTTCTTCTAACTCACATACTGCGATTCTTGCGAGAACCATGAATATTCCGGCGCTGATCAATATTGAATACGATGAGTCCATGGACGGTAAGATGGCAGTCGTAGACGGAAAGAGCGGAAATCTGATCGTTGATCCGGATGCGGAGACCCTTAAGAAATACGAAGACCTGCGTGCAGATGAACTTGCACAGCGTGCAATGCTCAAGGAACTGAAAGGAAAAGAAACTGTTACCAAGAGCGGACGGAAACTCCACCTTTACGCAAACATCGGAAGTACCGGTGATGTTGCCAATGTACTTGCCAATGATGCAGAGGGTATCGGACTTTTCAGAAGTGAGTTTGTATATCTGGAAAAAGAAGATTACCCTACAGAGGAAGAGCAGTTCCAGGTTTATAAGACTGTAGCACAGAACATGGCCGGCAAAAAAGTCATTATCCGTACTCTGGATATCGGAGCAGACAAGCAGATCGATTATTTCAACATGGCACACGAGGAGAATCCTGCAATGGGATATCGTGCGATCCGTATCTGTCTGGACCGCCCGGAAGTATTCAAGACACAGCTTCGTGCACTTTTCCGCGCAAGCATGTTCGGAAATATTTCCATTATGTATCCGATGATCATCTCCGTAACAGAAGTAAAACAGATCAAGGCCATCGTAGCTGAGGTGAAAGCAGAGCTTACCGAGCAGGGCATTCCGTTCCGCGATGATGTGGAGCAGGGTATCATGATCGAGACTCCGGCTGCTGTTATGATCAGTGACCTTCTTGCAAAAGAAGTTGACTTCTTCAGTATCGGAACCAACGACCTCACCCAGTACACATTGGCGATCGACCGTCAGAACGCGAAACTGGATAACATTTATGATTCTCATCATGAGGCAGTTCTCCGTATGATCCAGATGGTTGTGGACAATGCACACAAAGAAGGCATCTGGGCTGGAATCTGTGGTGAGCTTGGTGCGGATACCACTCTTACTGAGAGATTTGTGGAAATGGGACTGGACGAGCTTTCTGTATCTCCGACCTTTGTGCTTCCGGTCAGAAAGATCGTAAGAGAAATGGAATAAGACACAGATCATAAATGGATAAAGATATTTTCCATAAATAATGTGACAGCTGCTGTACATCAAAATCTGTATGGCAGCTGTTTTTTACGGAATATTTATGGAAAATACTCATGGAAAATTTCCAATTGTGATATAGAAAAAAATATGATACACTACAATTATGGCTTTTTTAGGGCGGTTTAAAGAATTAGTCCATCAGGGGCTGATGTATTAATTCTTTAGACCGCCGAGATAACAAACCAGGAGGGAATAGATAATGGGCAAAATCGCCATTGTAACAGACAGCAACAGTGGTATCACACAGGCCCAGGCCGAAGAGCTTGGCGTTTATGTGATTCCGATGCCGTTTTATATTAATGAAAAAATGTACCTTGAAGGTGTAACTCTCACACAGGAAGAGTTTTATGAGAAGCTTAAAAAGGATGAAACGATTTCTACATCTCAGCCGAGTCCGGCAGATCTTTGTGATCTGTGGGATAAGCTTCTGAGAGATTATGAAGAGATCGTTCACATCCCAATGTCAAGCGGACTGAGCGCATCCTGTTCTACCGCAATGGGACTTGCCATTGACTATAACGGCCGTGTTCAGGTAGTAGATAATCAGAGGATTTCCGTAACACAGAGACAGTCCGTAATGGATGCAAAGATGCTCGCAGAGGCAGGAAAAAGCGCAGCAGAGATCAAGAAGATCCTTACAGACCAGAAATTTGATTCCAGTATCTATATCACACTGGATACCCTGAAATATCTGAAAAAGGGCGGAAGGATCACACCGGCGGCAGCAGCTATCGGAACAGTTCTGAACCTGAAACCGGTACTGCAGATCCAGGGAGAGAAACTGGATGCCTATGCCAAGGTTCGTGGCAAGAAGCAGGCCAAACGTGCCATGCTGAAAGCCATGAAGAATGACTGGGAGACACGTTTTAAGGAATATGTATCCAATGGTGAGATGTGTCTGCAGGCTGCTTATACAGGTAATCTGGAAGAAGCAGAAGAATTTAAAAAAGAGATCCAGGAAGTATTCCCGGGAGTGGAGATACATATGGATCCCCTTTCCTTAAGTGTTGCCTGCCATATCGGACAGGGTGCGCTTGCAGTAGCAGTCTCAAAAAAGGTAGAAGTGGAGTAAAAAACGATGAAAAGAATAATGGAATTAATGGAAGATGCAGTAAAAGAAGCATTTACCAAAGCAGGTTATGAGGAGAAGTTTGCAAGAGTAAATGTTTCCAATCGTCCAGACTTATGTGAGTATCAGTGTAATGGAGCGATGGCAGCTGCAAAAACTTATAAAAAAGCACCGATTATGATTGCAAATGATGTGGTTGCATTTTTAAAAGAGAATGAACTGTTTTCTATGGCAGAAGCAGTCAATCCTGGATTTATCAATTTAAAGATTGCGTCGGCATTTTTAACAAAGTTCTTAAATGAAATGCAGGCAGATGAAAATTTATCTATTGAAAAAGAAAAAGCACCAAAGACGATTATTATCGATTATGGCGGACCAAATGTTGCGAAACCTCTTCATGTAGGACACCTTCGTTCTGCAATCATTGGAGAAAGTATTAAGAGAATCGGTCGCTTTGTAGGACATAAAGTGATCGGTGATGTTCATCTGGGAGACTGGGGTCTTCAGATGGGACTGATCATTACAGAACTGAAACACAGAAAACCGGAGCTGGTTTATTTTGATGATTCTTACACAGGAGAGTATCCGGAGGAAGCACCATTTACGATCAGCGAGCTGGAAGAGATCTATCCATGTGCAAGCGGCAAGTCCAAAGAGGATGAAGCGTACAGAAACGAAGCTCTGGAAGCAACTCATCTTCTTCAGCAGGGCAAACCGGGATACATGGCTCTCTGGAACCATATTATGAACGTATCCGTTACAGACCTGAAGCGCAACTATGACAAATTAAATGTGTCTTTTGATCTCTGGAAAAAGGAATCCGATGCACAGCCATATATTCCCGGAATGGTTGAGGAGATGAAAGAAAAAGGATTCGCCTATGTAGACCAGGGCGCACTTGTAGTAGATGTAAAAGAAGAGAACGATACAAAAGAAATTCCTCCATGTATGCTTCTGAAATCAGACGGAGCTTCTCTTTATACAACTACAGACCTTGCAACAATCGTAGAGCGAATGAAATTATTTAACCCGGATGAGATCTTGTATGTGGTAGACAAACGTCAGGAACTTCACTTTATCCAGGTATTCCGCTGTGCAAGAAAGACCGGGCTTGTAAAAGATGATACAAAACTTTCTTTCCTTGGATTCGGAACCATGAACGGAAAAGACGGAAAACCGTTCAAGACCAGAGAAGGCGGCGTTATGCGTCTGGAAACTCTCATTAAAGACATCAACGAAGAGATGTTTACCAAGATTGTTGAGAATCGCAGCGTGAAAGATAAAGATGCGAAAGAAACTGCAGAGATCGTAGGGCTTTCCGCGATCAAATACGGTGACCTTTCCAATCAGGCTACCAAGGATTACATTTTTGATATTGACAGATTTACATCATTTGAAGGTAATACAGGTCCGTATATCCTTTATACGATCGTTCGTATCAAATCTATTCTGAATCGTTTTGCAGAAGAGGGCGGCAACCTTGAAGCAGGTGCAATCCTTGATCCTGTAAACGACAGCCAGAAGAACCTGATGCTTCAGCTGACAGGTTTCGGTGCAACCGTAGAGAACGCCTTTGAAGAAAAAGCACCGCATAAGATCTGTGCATATATTTACGAAGTATCCAATGCATTCAACAGCTTCTATCATGAGACAAAGATCCTCATCGAAGAGAACGAAGCACAGAAAGCTTCCTTCATCCAGCTGCTGAAACTCACTAAGAAAGTTCTGGAGACATGTATCGATCTTCTTGGATTTTCTGCACCGGACAGAATGTAAAAATAAGATTCATCAATAAATCAACTTGTTGGCACACTAAGCCCTGTTTACATATATTGTAAATGGGGCTTTTCAAAAAGAACGAAGTGTGCTATTCTGTATTTATCTAATCTATACGTGATGAAATTCTTTCATCACATTTTCCATTTTTATTTTAAACGAATTGTGAATATCTGCTTGGTTCAGATAAACTGCGGAGCAGTTATTCGGTTATGAGCAAGTAGCGAATCTGATGATTTTATCTGTTTGACAATTGAACAGGAGGTGAACCAGTGAATTTATCTGGAACTGTATTAAAAGGGCGTTACTGTATTCTGGAGCCTGTTGGAAAAGGCGGTGGAGGGAAAGTTTACCTTGCCAGAGATCTGGAACTGGGCGTTTTGTGGGCGGTAAAAGAAATACCGGTATCCGGCAAAAGTGAAGCACGTATGCTTTTGAAGCTTTCACATCCGTCTCTGCCAAAGATGATAGATTATATAGAGGATAACCGGAAATGTTACCTTGTTATGGAATATGTCAGGGGAAAATCTCTGGGTGAGTATTTAAGAGGCGGAAAACATTTTTCCATAAATGAAATCGTTAAATATGGAATGGAGATTTCAGATGTATTCTCCTATTTTCATGGTCGGAAACCACCGGTTTATTATGGAGATCTGAAGCCTGACAATCTGATGCTGGGTGAGAATGGAAGATTATATCTGATCGATCTGGGCGGTGCTGTAAACGGATATAAATATCACCATAAAGTATGTACAGGCACTGCCGGTTTTGCTGCGCCGGAACAATATGAGGGAAAGATAAATGCAGCAACAGATATTTATACATTTGGAAAAACATTATCTGCCTTATGTGGAAAAACAGATTGTCTGTTATTCATCCGGAACATGTCATTATTCTGGCTTATTTTCAGATGCTGCATGAAGAAACCGGAAATGCGTTATCAAAATATGAAGACTGTACAGAAAAAACTAAGCAGAATCCAGAAGAGACAAAATCAGAGTAAAATTAAAAACATGTTGGTTTTGGCAGGGAGCAGTATTGCTTTTGCAGTAATAACTGTTTTTCTTCTGTTTAGTTCTAATCTGGTATCCGGCTCCAAAACATTTGATTTTTATGAAGAGCTAACTGATATTACAGACCTTTATTATCAGGAAGAATTTCAAAACGGCAGTAAAGCGGACAGGGAAAAAATTTGTGAACAGGCAGATACCGGACTGCGGAAATTACAAAAACAATGCACTGAAAAAGAGGAGTCCAGAAAGATATTACAGATTCTGGCAGTAAACAGTGAGTACCAGGAAAATTATGAAAATGCAGGATTCTACTATGAGCAAATGCTTCTTTATGATGAAACTTACAGAGCCGGATACGGTGAATATGGAATGTTCCTGTTCCGTACCGGGCAAAAGGAAGCCGGTCAGGCACTATGGACAGAATATAAGTCGAAAGAAACAATGTTAGACGATACAGTCAGCAGAAATCTGAGATTGTGGGAAAAGGAGATGACTAAGAGTGAAGAAAAATCATAACAGACTCTGGATTGTGATATCTGTATGTTTATGTCTGTGTCTGACTTCGACTATCTCTGCCATGCAGATGGGAGGTTTTGATATTGATGTAGGAAATGGAGAAAACAGCAGCTGGCAATGGCATGAGGAACAGCAGTGGAATCAGAGCAGTTGGGAGAATACGTGGGAAAATAACCGGCAGACTGGAGACAACACATCAGAAACTCCTGCACAGAACGATCAGACGCAGGACAATGGATATCAGTATGATTCTGATACAGGAAACGGAACACAGGATAATATACAGCAATGGAATGGTGTACAGCAGAATAACACTGACTGGAATAACAGCAGTCAATGGAACAATAATTCTCAGAATAATAATGTCCAGAATAATAATGCCCAGAATAATAACGTTCAGAGTAATAATGCCCGGAATAATAATTCTGCATGGAACGCTCAACCTCAGACAGATAACAATATGCAGATAACATCCCGGACGGATAATGAATCCGCTGTTAAGATACCAGAAAAACCCACCCCAACATCAATACCTGTACCAACACCTAAACCTGCGAAAAATCCGAAGCCGACAAAAACACCCAAATCAACTCAGCCCCCAACTCCTAAGCCGTCAAAAAAGAAAAATAAGAAGAAACAAAATAAAGCAAAGAAAACAGAAAAAGGAAACAAGAATACAGGTAATTCCAAAGTGTTTCAGAATAAAGAAAACCAGGGGGATACTGTTGAATACACGCATGTAAAAGATGAAGCTGTTAAGTTTCATTGCACACAAAATACAGATAGTTTCCATACCCCGCGAATTCAGATAATATCCCGGGGCTCTGTTCAGATTCTTTCTTTTCGGCTTAACAAAACAGAATGTCCCTGGCATTGGGAAGGAGACTGGATCATACCGGATACGGAAGATGAAAATGTAAAAGAAATAGAATTGTTGGTTATCTCTCAAGGCGGAAAGCTGATAAAAATGAATCCCCGGATTTTTTTCTCATAGACGCTTCAGGAAAACAATGCTATAATTTATCATATTATATCAATTTTTCTGAGACAGGAGGAACCTATGTACAAAGTAATTTTGTTTGATTTAGATGGAACATTAACAGAATCCGGAGAGGGTATCACGAAATCTGTTCAGTATGCACTGGAGAGAATTGGAAAGCCTGAACCGAACCTTGAGAAACTGAAGGTTTTCATAGGACCGCCGCTTATGGAGATGTTTATGCAATATGCACAGATTGATGAGGCAACCGCAAAACAGGCGGTGGAAATTTACAGAGAACGCTATTCTGTGACAGGAATCTTTGAAAATGCCGTATATCCGGGAATTGAGAACATGCTGGCACAGTTGGAGAAGAAAGGATATATTCTCGCAGTAGCATCCTCTAAACCGGAAGTATATGTGAGACAGATCCTGGATCATTTTGGACTTACCCGGTACTTCACAGAAATCGGCGGAAGCGAATTGAATGGTCGAAGAACAAACAAGACAGAAGTGATCGAAGATGTTCTGAAACATCTGAATATGGACAAACACAGAGATCAGGTTATTATGGTTGGAGATAAAGAACATGATGTATACGGAGCACGCAAAGCTGGCCTGGAATGTATTGCAGTTTCTTTCGGATATGGAACTGAAGAAGAGCTTAAACAGGCAAAACCTCTGAAAATCGTTGATTCTGCAGAAGGAATCGTAGATTTTTTCGCCTGAGCCCTCTGCGAAAACAAAATATTGTTTCTAAAATCTGGAGGGCAGGATATCCGGCAGGAATCCATTTTGTGATTTCGCAGATCGTTGCAGGGACTGCGTTGGCAGTATTTGCAAGAACAGCAGAAAATTCGGCAGAGACATACTATAATTACACGATTTTTCTCACAGGCTTAACAGGAATCCTGGCTATGATCCCGGCATTGTATTTTTATCGAAGAGATAAAGTTAGAAGAATTGCCAGCGGTCTGATCCCGGCGCAGAAAAAAGTACCGCTTTCTATATCGGAAACAGTTCTTTTACTTCTGGCAGGAGCCGGATTTGCACAATATGGAAACTTCCTGATGGCAATACTTCAGTCATTTATCAACAGCAGCACCTATCAGGAGAGCATGACCAGAATTACAGAAGGAAAATCACTTCTTATGATGATTTTCTGGATGGGAATTATTGCACCTGCGGCGGAGGAAATGATCTTCCGCTGGTTAATCTATCTGCGTCTGCGTGACTGGCTGAAGCTGCCGGTGGCAGCAGTGATTTCCGGGCTGATATTTGGTATCTATCACGGAAATATCGTACAGGGAATTTACGCAAGTATCCTCGGAACTGCATTTGCATGGATACTGGAAATGAGTGGAAATATTTACAGCAGTATGCTGCTCCATATGGGAGCAAACATCTGGTCACTGCTTATCTCAGAATATGCACTGGATTTGTATTCCATGAAATATGGGGTACAGATTCTCATATTAATCTATCTGATTCTGTTGATCAGTGTGGTATATTGCCTTACCCATTTCGAAAAGATGTGCAGTATAAGAAAAAAGAAAAGAATGATATAAAAATAGAGACAAGATAAAGACATCTGCAATTGTGGAATGACAGTACACATGCAGGTGTCTTTGTTATTAGAAAAAAGATTATGTTAAGGCAAAAAGAAAATAATCAGTATACGGAAATTTAGATGTACTGGAAAGAGTAAAACCTAACAGTTTGATTAGGATTCGGAAATAACCTTTTACTGAATTAAACAGAGAATATCTGTTTGACAAATAAGTATTTAGCTATTAAGTACTTGACAGATACAACAGTATTCTGTATTATGAATGTATCAATACAACTAATACACTAAGTACACACATAAAATAAAACAACACATCATGAAACACGTAACAGAAAGGAGGAATTACCAGTGATTGTTTTGGATTATCAGGACAGGCGTCCAATCTATGAACAGGTTACAGATAAATTTCAGATCCTAATCCTGAACGGTGTCCTGCCGCCGGGATCGCAGATGCCGTCAGTAAGGCAGCTTGCCACAGAACTGTCCGTCAATCCCAACACGATCCAGCGTGCATATATGGAGCTGGAGAAACTGGGACTGATCTATCCTGTAAAAGGCAGAGGAAATTTCGTAGCAGACAGCTCTCAGGTACAGAAGATAAACAGAGAGAGCTACCGAAAAGAATTCACAGCACTGATACAGAAAGGCAGAAACACAGGATTCAACAGAGAGGAACTGGAGAAAATGCTTGCGGAAATCTTTGAAAAGGAGGACGAATCATGATAGAGATTAGAAACTGCAGTAAAGCTTTCGGAGAGATCCATGCCATTGACCATGTATTAATGGAAATCGGTGAACGCCAGATTTTCGGACTGGTAGGGACCAACGGTGCAGGAAAGAGCACGCTGCTTCGAATGGCTGCCGGAGTGATAAAGCCGGACGAAGGAGAAATCCTGGTGGATCAGGAACCGGTCTATGAGAATGAAAAGATAAAACAGCAGATATTTTACATTTCAGACGGTGGATATTTTCCACAGGGATATACGGCAGCAGATCTGAAAGATTTCTACAGAGAATATTATCCGGACTTTATGACTGACCGTTACAGTAAATTAATGGACCAGTTTCATCTGGATGAGAAACGCAGGATCAGTTCCTACAGCAAGGGAATGAAGAAACAGCTTCTGGTCATTATGGGAATCAGTGCAGGGACAAAATATCTGTTATGCGATGAAACGTTCGATGGACTTGATCCGGTCATGCGTCAGGCAGTAAAGAGTCTGTTTGTGTCTGAAATCATGAATCGGGATTTTACCCCGGTGATCGCATCTCATAATATGAGAGAACTGGAGGACGTGTGTGACCATGTAGGATTCCTGCACAAAGGAGGAATTCTTTTATCCAGAGAACTGGAAGACATGAAATTCCATATCCATAAGATCCAGTGTGTACTGCCGGATCAGACAAAAGAAGAAGCACTTTTGAAAGAATTGGACGTTTTAAAGAAAGAACATCAGGGATCACTTCTGATACTTACTGCAAGAGGGACCAGAGAAGAAATACTTCAGAAAGTACAGACACAGAATCCAATATTCTGCGAAGTGATTCCATTGACACTGGAGGAGATATTTATCAGCGAAACGGAGGTGGCAGGCTATGAAGTCAAAAACATTTTCTGGTAGATCATTAAGAAGCAGCTTAAAAGGCAGTACCTGGATTCTGGTGCTGTTGTTACTGGGGTTTATGGTTGCATTTCCGGTAGCAGAACTGATGCTGATCGGAAATCAGACGGATGAAATCCACAGGATGACTTTTGCCATGATCTGTTCCTATCTGATAGTTCCAGGCTTTTTGGTTACAATGCTTGCGGCCGTTGTAAATGCCCTGAATGAATTCTGGTATCTTTTTTCCAGAGATAAGATTGATTTTTATCACAGTCTTCCGGTAAAAAGAAGCAGGTTCTTTTGGGAAAAAGCAATCAGAGGTCTGGTGCTGTATCTGGTTCCATATGTGATCATGGAACTGATCACAATGGCGATCGCAGTCAGCAAAGGACATGGTAGTCATCTGATCACGGCAGCGGGGAAAATGTTTCTGGAACATTTGCTTATGTATCTGCTGCTGTATTTCGGAGCAGTGTTGGCACTGGCAATTGCGGGAAATATTCTGGCAGGTATTCTGTCATTATGCTGTGTTTACCTTTACGGACCGGTACTGGGCATTCTTTTATGGGTGCTGGAAATGATGTATTTCAGAACGAATATGGGACTTAAAGAGGGAATGGCAGAAAAGATATCTGTTTTTCTTTCACCTGTATCTATTTCCGTGGCATTGCGGACTTATTCAGGACAAAAGAATTTCTGGATCATTATAGTGGGCGGGATACTGCTTCTGATTGTTCTGGCAGTATGTGCATATCTGGCATATACAAAGCGTCCAGCTGAGAAAACAGGAAAATCTTTTGTTTACGGATTTCTGGAACCAATCCTTTTGTTTATGGTCGTAATCCCTGCTGCTCTGGCAATTGGAACGATGTTTGCGCTGATCGGACCGGAAGAGAACAGGACTGGCTGGTGGATATTCGGGCTTGTGCTGGGGACAGTTGTATTTTATGGAATTTTGCAGGTTATTTTTGCAATGGATTTCCGTAAAATGGCAGCACATAAGCTGCAGCTTCTGCTTTTGGGAATATGTGTAGCTGTCAGTGCCTGGATATTACACACAGATGCCATCGGATATGATACAAGAATTCCGACAATGGCAAAAACTGAGGGAATCAGTCTGAATCTGGAGTGGATAGGAACTGAGAGTGTGAATGAACCGCAGATGGAAGTGAGTTCTGGTTCATATAAACTGGACAGACTCTTTTATTTTATGGGCGGAAATTATGGCAGATGGACAGATGCGGGAATGTCAGATAAAATCTATGAAGTGTTAAAAGAAATTGCGTCTTATCAGAACAGTAAGGAGTGCAGCGGAACAGAAATAGGAGTTCAGTTTAAAAAGAAGAGCGGTTTCGATATTACCAGACAATATATAGTGACAGCGGAGCAGCTTGGCAGACTGCTGGAAGCATGCTATGAGCAGGGAACATTAAAAGATAATAAATATGATATTCTGGAAAAGTACAGACAGAAAGTGTCTTTTATAACAGTAGATCCTTTAAATGAATTAGATGATCAGTACTCTGTAACATTGGAAAAATCTGACAGTCAGAAGCTGCTGGATCTGCTGAAACAGGATATAGCAGAAGCCTCACCGCAGGAACTTATAGGAATCCCGTGTGGACAGATGGAGCTTTACGCTACTTCCTATGCAGATATGGATGAGCATATTGCACCGGAATCCTATGCAGAAGTAGGAAGATATATTTTCCCGACATTTAAGCGGACACTTGTTTTCCTGAAAGAAAAAGGTTATGCTTTTGTTACGGAAAAAGAAAATCTGAAACAGTACGATTATTCAGTGACATATAATGCAGAAGAAATGGATGTCACAGATCCTGAACAGAAAGAAGAATTAGCCCAGAGCCTGATCCGTGAATTGGAGTGTCCGGCATGGCTGGAAACGGAGGCGGGTGTGAGTGTGAAAGTGGCTCTGAACAGTACAGAGTCTGCCGGAGAATCGCTAAACGGAATAGAGTTTGCTGTACTGAAAGCGAAAGAGCCGGAATTTATAAAGAAAATAGTAGAAACTGGCGAGGAAGAAGAATGAAGAAAGCAGTTCGTCTGGACAAGTTCCTGGCAGATGCAGGAGCAGGAACCAGAAGTGAGGTAAAAAAATTTATTCAAAAAGGAAAAGTCCAGGTCAATGGTGTGCCTGCAAAGAAATCGGAGATCAAGGTCAGTGAAGAGGATGAAGTAGTTCTGGACGGAAACAGAATTTCCCAGGCACCGGAATTTGTCTATTATCTTCTGCACAAACCGGCAGGGTATGTTAGTGCCACAGAAGATAAGCGGGACAAAACAGTGATGGAACTTGTAGCATCAGACAGAAAAGGCCTGTTTCCGGTGGGAAGACTGGACAAAGATACGGAAGGACTGCTTCTGATCACAGACGACGGAGCACTGGCGCATGAATTGCTTTCTCCAAAGAAACATGTGGACAAGACCTATTATGCGGTTACAGACGGATGTATGGCCAAAGAGGATGTGCAGCGCTTCGCAGATGGTCTGGAAATCGGAGAAAAAAATCCCACAATGCCGGCAAAACTGGAGATCCTCAGTACAAGAAAAGTTGAAGAGACAGAACTGGAACAGTACCCGTCAGGATGGTCATCAGAAATTCAGCTTACGATCAAAGAGGGGAAATTCCATCAGGTCAAGCGAATGACAGAAGCAGTAGGAAAGAAAGTCGTCTATCTGAAACGAATTTCCATGGGAGTATTGACATTGCCGGATGATCTCAAAAAAGGCGAATGCCGACAGTTGACTGCAGAAGAAGAAAAGAGATTAAAAGAAAGTGTTGTCACAAAATAAGTAAAATTGTAAG
>OIWL01002205.1_pt1 | contig 17110 bp, 15 predicted proteins | sample 1587561 | NCBI WGS metagenome assembly OIWL01 (sample SAMEA3888903, study PRJEB22519) | human gut metagenome | biome: human gut; feature: human-associated habitat; material: faeces | place: Denmark | collected 2010 | reverse complement strand
CCAATTGTGTATGCTTATTCCAAACGTGGAAAACCAGAAGTTTCTGGCGTGGATTTTTCTCTGTCACATTGTAAAAAATGGTGTGCGTGTATTGTGTCGGATTTGCGTGTGGGTATTGATGTTGAAATGCTGGGGCGTTATCGTCAGAGTGTCGTAGAACGTTTTTTTTCGGAACAGGAGCAAACCTTTTTGGAGAGCGAAAAGGAAGATGCCGATTTTTATTTTACGGTCTTGTGGACTTGCAAAGAGGCGTTGGCAAAATGCCTGGATCTGCCACTGCCAGAGGTGTGCAAACAGTTTGATATGCATTTCTTTTTAGAAAATGTAAAAAAAGACGCAGGCGCGCAGCCGGTGGAACTGGGGGCGCTTTGTTATCGGGAAAAGACGGTAGCGTTTGCGATGCAGCAGTGTACGCAGGCCGTTGCTAGTTATTGTATAGAAATTGAGAAAGAGAAATAAAAATGAAAAAGATATGTATGATTGCGGTGGGAGGCACAATTGCCTCCGTAGAAACGCAGGAAGGATTGCAGCCGGAAATTTCATCAGAAGAAATTTTGACCTATATTCCGGAAGTATCTGGGATTTGTCAGATTGATACCATACAATTGTTTAATATTGATAGTACCAACCTTTATGCAAAGCATTGGAAAGCACTTGTAGAATGTATTGAAGAAAACTATGAAGCATATGATGGCTTTGTGGTGACGCATGGTACAGATACAATGGCTTATACAGCGGCAGCGTTGTCTTATTTTATTCAAAATAGCAGAAAGCCGATCGTGATTACGGGTTCACAGATTACGATTGCAGCAGAGAATACGGATGCGAGAGATAATCTTTTGAATGCGTTTATTTATGCAGCAGATGATCATGCGTGTGGCGTCCATGTCATTTTTGATAACAAGGTGATTTTGGGAACGCGTGCTAGAAAATCGAGAACAAAAAGTTACAATGCATTTTCCAGTATTGATTTTCCGTGCCTCGCCATGATCCAGGATGGCAATATCATGCGTTACATTCCACCGGTTCCGTATGAAGAGGAAGTACAGTTTTATGAGGAACTGGATGAAAATGTGTATCTGATCAAGATGATCCCGGGAATCAAGCCGAGAATTCTGCGCAGTGTCTTTGAGAATTACGACTGTATTATTGTAGAAAGCTTTGGGGTGGGTGGTATCCCGCAATCGATCGCCGATGATTTTTATAAGCTTTGTCAGGAGTTCCCGAACCGTCTTGTGGTAATGTCTACACAGGTCGCACACGAGGGCAGCGATATGACGGTCTATGAAGTGGGACACGATATGAAAAAATATTGCCGTTTTCTGGAATCTTATGATATGACTCTGGAATCTGTCATCGCAAAGGTGATGTGGATGTTAGGCAACCGGGAAGCACTTAGCGGTGATCTGGAAGATATCTTTTATAAAAATGTAAATTATGATGTCATTTTCGGGAAAAACAGGAAGTGCTGACAGAAGTATCATCTCAGAAAAAAACATGATTTCAAAAATATTTGCATCTTATGCTGTATGGTATCATAATGGTGCAAAGGAAACTTTGGAAAGGTGGTTTGGACATGAAATTTGGACCGATTGAAATCAAGGATAAAAGTAATCGGACGATCGTACTGAGAAATGCAACGCCGGAAGATGCAGAAGATTTAATCACGTACTTAAAAGTCACCACAGCGGAAACACCATATCTGATCCGGGAACCGGAAGAAGTTATCATGACACAGGAGCAGGAGACAGCGTTTATCAATAATTGCCTGAATTCGGACAGATCCTTAATGTTAATTGCAACGTTGGATGGAAAACATATCGGAAACTGTTCTTTCAATCCGGTTGGAAACTATAAGAGATATCGGCACAGATGCGAAGTGGCAATTGCTTTGTATCAGGAATTCTGCGGATATGGTATTGGAAAAATCATGTTGGAAACGGTGCTGAAAGCAGCAAAAGAGAGTGGATTTGAACAGGCGGAGCTTGAAGTGATCTCGGATAATCAAAATGCAATTACATTGTATGAAAAACTGGGTTTTCAGAAATATGGCACATTTCCAGATAACATGAAATATGCGGATGAACATTATGCGTCTGCGGACTGGATGATGAAAAAATTATAAGATAACAAAAACTGCCCTCGTTTTTAACAAAATCCATCCGGTATTGTTAAGGATACCTGGTGGATTTTCCATTTTCTGCAATTTATAATAATGTTAAAAATAATTGCAAAGGTGGTAAAAATATGAGAAAGTTATACATAGACAATATCAGATGGATCACAGTTGTGCTTGTGGTTTTGTATCATGTTATTTATATGTTCAATGGAATTGAAACATTTGGAGTGATCGGACCATTTTCGGATGTGCAATATCAGGATGCATTTCAGTATATCGTATACCCATGGTTTATGCTGTTGTTGTTTGCGGTATCCGGAATGAGCGCAAGGTATGAGCTGGTTCGTCGCTCAGAAAAAGAATTTATAAAAAAAAGGACGGGAAAATTGTTGGTTCCATCCACCCTTGGGCTTTTGGTGTTCTGGTGGATTTTAGGATACTACAATCTGCTGATCGGCGGTGGACTAGAGCAGATGGCAGCAGTTCCAAAACCGGTTTTATTTATCATCATGGCAGTCAGTGGCATCGGACCGCTATGGTACATCCAGATGTTATGGATTTTTTCAGTACTGCTCATATGGGTTCGCAGAGTGGAAAAAGACAGATTGTGGAAGCTGGGAGAGAAAGCAAACGTTCCATTTCTTGTGCTGTTTGCAATTGTGATCTGGGGCGCAGCTCAGATTTTAAACACACCAATGATTGTGGTATATCGCTTTGGTATCTATGGGGTTGGATTCTTTGTGGGATATTTCATTTTCTCACAAGATGAAGTGATGGAACGCCTGGAAAAATGCTGGCTGCCGCTCACGGTGTGTGCCGTAATTTTAGCGGCTGCATTTACAGTGTTATACTGGGGCAGACCATACGCCGAGCATTCAGTTTTAGACACACCGCTATGCAGCCTGTTTGCATGGATCGCGGTTATTGCAGCTTTGGCTTTCATGAAAAAATGGGGGGATATTTCCAACACATTGACAAGATGGATGGCAGCGAAATCATGGGGACTTTATTTATTCCATTACCTTTTCATTGCGATGACAGCATATTATCTGACCATGTATACAAAATTGCCGGCAGTGCTTCTTTATCTTTTTGTGGCAGCAGCGGGATTTGCCGGTGCATATCTGGCTTATGAGATCATCCGCCGTATTCCGGTGCTCCGGTGGATCGTCTGTGGAATTGGAGGAAAGAAAAAATAATGTTTGCAGAAAATCTCATTCAGCTTCGGAAATTAAATCATATGTCGCAGGATGAACTGGCAGATCAGATCGGTGTGTCGAGACAGACACTCTCGAAATATGAGACAGGGGAATCCCTGCCGGATATCGAAAAGTGCAAAAGGCTTGCAGATGTCTTTGGCGTGACGGTGGATGACCTGATTAATTATGAAAAAAAGGATTCTCTTGGGTTGGAAGTTCCACCGAAAGGAAAACACATTTTTGGCATGGTAAAAGTAGGTGAGAAAGGTCAGATCGTGATCCCGGCAAAAGCCAGAAAAATATTCGACATCAAGCCCGGAGACAATCTCATCGTGCTTGGTGATGAGGGGCAGGGCATTGCGCTGATCAAGGAAAAAGGGCTGCTTGATCTTCTGAAAGCCGCCAGGGAAGAACATTAAAAAACTTCCCACATATCGCAGGAAAACCGGATATGTGGGAAGTTTTTTAATGTGTTTTGCGGTTGATATAATTGGTCTTATATTTGGAGTAAATAATTTTCTGGCTGCTGTATAGGCCATAGTATCCGGAAAGCATGTAGCTGAATGCAACGGCAAGCAAAAAGTAAGGCATGCCGTCATAGCCGAACAACTCAAAGCTGATGAGCAGGGCAGTGATCGGGCAGTTTGTCACACCACAGAAAACTGCAGCCATGCCGACTGCCGTACAGAGGGTCGGTGAAAAGCCTGACAGGTTTCCAAACAGACAGCCAAATGCCGCCCCGGTAAAAAACGATGGAACAATCTCGCCACCTTTAAATCCGGCACCTAATGTTAAAGCAGTAAAGAGCATTTTCATAAAAAAGGCTTCCGGGCGGACCGTGCCGTCAATACACTGTTCAATGATATTGATTCCCGTACCGTTATAATTCTGGTTGCCCACAAGCAGCGTTAAAATGAGCACGAAACATCCACCGGCGAAAATGCGCACATAAGGATTTTTGAAAAACTTCTTATAAAGGTGTTCTGACTGATGCAGCATGACACAGAAAATAATGCTGACACCGGCACATAGAATCGCAAGGACAGAGATTTTTACAGCACTTGTGATCTTAAAAGCAGGAATCTGGCCGATCAGGAACATTTCCTGTGAGACACCAAAGAATTCTGCAACAGCATGTGCGACCAGTGAGGAGATCACGCACGGGACTAACGCCGCATAATACATAACGCCGACACTGACAACTTCCATGGAAAAGACAGCCGCAGCCATCGGTGTGCCAAACAATGCAGAGAATGCGGCGCTCATGCCGCACATGATCATAATGTGTTTGTCTTTTTCATCAAAGCGGAACAGTTTTCCAAGACCGTTTCCGATACTTCCACCGAGCTGTAACGCAGCACCTTCACGTCCGGCAGAACCACCAAACAGGTGGGTGATGAGTGTGGAGATAAAAATCAGCGGAGCCATGCGCAGCGGCAGATCTTCATCGGAATGTATCGCAGATAATACAAGGTTGGTTCCGGTATCTTTTTCATCATGAAGCAGGCGGTAACATCCGACGATCAGGATACCACTCACCGGGAGCAGAAAAATAAGCCACGGGTTTTTGGTTCTGGTCAGTGTGACCACATACATGCCGAAATAGAAGAGTGTGCCAACACCCCCGACAAGCAGTCCGGAGACGATGGAGAAAAGCACCCATTTGGCAGAGGTTTTTATTCGTTTGAAATCATGTTGTAATTTATGACAGATCAGTTCTTTCATATGTTCTTTCCACTTTCCCTTTTGATCAGAATGAAACGGCAGTGCCCGGATTTCATTTCCATAATATTATAGTAGCATTTCAAAAAATCTTTTTCAATGTAAAACATCATTGCATTCTAATTTTATGAAATAAAAGCGGCAGGGCAGAAAGTAATACTTTGAGCAAATTTCCACCAGAAAAAAGAAAAATAAGAAAAAGCATCTTGCTGATATACAATTTGCACAAAAAACAAAAACAAAAATTATGAAATATAGAGAAGATAACGATTCAGTATTGCTTTTTTATGAAAAAAGAATATAATTCAATTATCAACTGAAAACGTTACCGAAAACAATACCGAAAATGTTACCGGGAACATTTCAGCGAAGTGGCAGAGTGCCAGAACAATCATTGCACAATACAGATGTGCAGAAAGTATACGGGAGGAAACGACATGAAGAGAAAAGTTTTATCAGTAATGCTTGCTACAGCAATGACAGCAACTTTATTTGCAGGATGCGGCAGTGATGCTTCCAATGCAGACAGTGCAAACAGTGCAGATGCAACAGCAAGTACAACAGAAGCAGGAGATGTGAAAACAGATGCAGCAGCATCAGGAAGTGGTTCCGTTTATTATCTGAACTTTAAACCGGAACAGGATCAGCAGTGGCAGGATCTGGCAGCAAAATACACAGCAGAGACCGGAACAGAGGTTACAGTTATCACGGCTGCAGATGGTACATATGAGCAGACATTAAAATCAGAGATGGCAAAATCAGAAGCACCAACCTTATTCCAGGTAAACGGACCTGTAGGACTTGCAAACTGGAAAGATTATTGCATGGATCTTTCAGGCAGTGAGTTATATTCACATCTGACAAGTGATGATTTTGTATTAAAAGATGGAAACGCAGTACAGGGTATCGCTTATGTTATCGAGACTTACGGTATCATTTACAATAAGACAATCTTAAATGACTACTGCACAATGGACAACGCAGTGATTTCTTCTGTTGATGAGATCAACAACTTTGCGACATTAAAAGCAGTTGCAGATGATATCCAGTCCAGATTAGATGAGATTAATGATAAGTTTGGATACGATCTTCAGGGAGCATTTACTTCCGCAGGTATGGATGGATCATCTGACTGGAGATTTAAAACTCATTTGGCAAATCTTCCAATTTACTATGAATACAAAGACAAAGGAATTAATTCTACAGATGCAATAGAAGGAACATACCTTGACAATTACAAGCAGATCTGGGATTTATACATTACAGATTCCACCTGTGATCCGGGAATGCTCTCATCTAAGACAGGTGATGAAGCAGAATCTGAATTCGGTATGGAAGAGGCAGTATTCTACCAGAATGGTACATGGGAGTATGGTAACCTCACAAATGAAGAGAATGGTTATCTTGTAACCGCTGAAGACATGAGCATGATGCCAATCTATATTGGTGTTGAGGGAGAAGAGAATCAGGGACTCTGCACAGGTTCTGAGAACTACTGGTGTGTAAACAGCAAAGCTTCTGCAGAAGATCAGCAGGCAACACTTGATTTCCTGAACTGGGTTATCACATCTGACGCAGGACGTGAATCCATGGCTCATGAAATGGGATTTACAACACCATTTGATACATTCACAGGCGAATATGAAGCAGACAATGTATTTATCCAGGCTTCTAACCAGTACATCGCTGATGGTAAATACTCTGTAACATGGAACTTCTCTACTATTCCATCTGAGACATGGAAAGACGGTGTAGGTTCTGCATTATTAGAGTACGCACAGGGAACAGGTGACTGGGACGGCGTTGTCAGTGCATTCGTTGACGGATGGGCTACTGAGTATGCAGCAGCTGCAAACAAATAAAAAGTAATGATGAAGTAACATGGAAAGGGTGTGTGGCCTGCCACTCACCCTTTCAGATTATTAAGGTTTTATGAGAGGATGGAAATTATGGAGAAAGCAATCAAAAAATATTTTCCTGTTTTTGCACTCCCTACATTAGTGGCATTTACAATAGGTTTTATAGTTCCTTTTATTATGGGTATCTACTTATCATTCTGTGAATTTACAACCGTTACAGATGCAAAATTTGTAGGATTAAAAAATTATCTGCGCGTGTTCAGTGATCCGACATTTATGCATGCATTATGGTTCACTGCATTATTCACCATTGTATCAGTGCTGACGATTAATGTTTTTGCATTTGTAATTGCGATGCTTTTAACAAAGGGAATTAAAGGTACGAACTTCTTCCGTACAGTATTTTTTATGCCAAACCTTATTGGTGGTATCGTTTTAGGTTATATCTGGCAGATCCTGCTGAATGGAATCTTAGGTCATTTTGGAAGAACACTTACTTATTCTTCTTCCTATGGATTCTGGGGATTGATCATTTTAATGAACTGGCAGCAGGTCGGTTATATGATGATCATTTATATCGCCGGTATCCAGAATATTCCGGGCGAGCTGATCGAGGCGGCAAAAATGGACGGGGCGTCCGACTGGCAGTTATTGAAGAGTGTTACGATTCCAATGGTAATGCCATCCATCACGATCTGTACATTCTTAACACTGACGAACTCTTTCAAACTGTTCGATCAGAACCTGGCATTGACAGCAGGAGAGCCGTCCAATAATTCGCAGATGCTTGCGCTTAACATCTTTGAGACATTCTATGGAAGAACCGGTTGGGAAGGTGTCGGTCAGGCGAAAGCAGTTATCTTCTTTATTATAGTAGCAGTTATCGCACTGGCACAGAACAGACTGACCAGAACAAAGGAGGTACAGCAGTAATGGCAAAGAAAGTAAAAGAAAATAATGAGGTAAGTGCTGTAAGAAGATCAAAACACGGAGGAGTGCTGACCGTATTTTTCAGTCTGCTGACCGTTTTTTATCTGTATCCGATTTTTCTGGTGCTGATCAATTCCTTCAAGAAAAAAGGATTTATCACAAAAAATGCATTTGCACTGCCGGATGAGAGATCCTTTACCGGATTGTCAAATTTCATCCGGGGTATTGAAAAAACAAACTTTTTTCAGGCGTTTGGCTACTCGGTGCTCATCACCGTTGGCTCTGTTGCAGTGATCATCTTATGCACCTCCATGTGTGCATGGTATATTACAAGAGTACATAATAAAGTGAATGCAACCATTTATATGTTATGTCTGTTTTCCATGATCGTACCATTCCAGATGGTAATGTTCACCTTGTCAAAACTGGCAAATATGATGCATCTGAGCAACCCGGTCGGTATCATTTTAGTATACCTTGGATTCGGTGCAGGACTTGCGGTGTTTATGTTCTGCGGCTTTGTAAAAAGTATTCCGATCGAGATAGAAGAGGCGGCGATGATCGATGGATGTACTCCGATCCAGACATTCTTTCAGGTGGTATTTCCAATTATGAAACCAACGGCGATCACCGTTGCAATTTTACAGGCAATGTGGATCTGGAACGATTATTTACTTCCTTATCTGGTATTGGATATCAAAAAATACAAGACGATTCCAATCGTCATTCAGTACTTAAAAGGTGGTTATGGAGCAGTAGACTGGGGTACGATGATGGCAATGCTTGTACTTGCAATTGTTCCAATTGTAGTTTTCTATGTGGCTTGTCAGAAATATATTATTGAAGGAGTAGTTGCAGGAGCGGTCAAAGGCTGATATTACAGTAGAAGATTGTAAAAAATACATGTTTTACGAAAAAAAACGAAAAAACAGTAGACAGGAAAGAAAAATATGGTTACGATAAAGGATATAGCCAGGGAATCAGGATATTCCATCAGCACGGTTTCCAGAGTCCTGAATCATAGAAATGATGTCAGTCCCGATGCAAAGAAAAAAATCGAAGAAGTAGTTGAAAAATTTCATTTTGTTCCGAATAATAATGCGAAGCATTTGAAGCAGAGCAATACGAAAACAATTGTTGTATTAGTCAAAGGTATTTCCAATATGCTGTTCTCCAACATTGTGGAGGAGATCCAGCAGATGATCGGAAGGACCGACTATACACTGGTTGTTTCCTACATTGACGAGGACGACAATGAGGTGGAACAGGCATTACAGCTCTGCAGGGAGCGAAAGCCGTTAGGACTTCTGTTTTTAGGTGGTAACCCGGAATTTTTTAAACAGGGATTTGCAAAGGTGGATGTGCCGAGTGTGCTTGTGACAAACCGGGCAAATAATCTTCCATTTGAGAACCTTTCCAGTGTTGCAACAGATGATATTGCCGCAGGAAAGTGTGCTGTGGATGCTTTGCTTGAAGCAGGACATGACAAGATTGGTATTATCGGTGGTGATCCGGTAAAATCATACACCAGCCACCAGAGATATTTAGGATGTAAGGAAAGCTTTGCAGAACATGGTAAGGAAATGGATCTTGAAGTCTGCTATGAGAAAGCAAGATTCTCATTTGACAGTGCTTACCGGGCGATGAAACGTCTGGTGGAAAAGTATCCTGATCTGACAGCAGTATTTGCAATGTCAGATGTGATGGCTATCGGCGCGATCCGTGCGCTGCGCGATATGGATTATCGTGTACCGGAAGATATTTCTGTGATTGGTTTTGATGGCACCGTATTAGCAGAATATTATAATCCGAAACTCGCCACGATCAGACAGCAGTATCAGACACTTGCAGTGAGAAGTGTGGAGATACTGTTTGGGCAGATCGAACTGAAGAAAGAGCCGATTTATGAGGTGGTTCCGTTTGAGTTCGCAAGTGGGGAGAGTATAAAGAATTTGAAATAGGAGTTTTTGAACTCAAATAGGAGGAATTATTGTTATGAGAAGCAGCGGTGTTTTAATGCACATTTCATCCCTGCCATCCCCTTATGGAATTGGTACAATGGGAAAAGAGGCAAGAAAGTTCGTAGATTTTCTTGATAAATCAGGTCAGAAATACTGGCAGATCCTTCCAATCTGTCCGACCAGCTATGGTGATTCACCATATCAGTCATTTTCCAGTTTTGCAGGAAATCCTTATTTTATCGATCTTGAGATTTTATGCAAGGAAAAACTGTTAAAAAAAGCAGAGTGCGAATCTTTTCCATGGGGCAGCAATCCTCATTATGTAGACTATGGGGTTATGTACAATTCCCGCTATGCATTACTGAAAAAAGCCTATGCACGTTTCATGAAAAAACAGCCGGAGGATTTTGCATCTTTTTGTGAGAAAGAAGCAGAATGGCTCGAGGATTATGCACTGTTTATGGCATTAAAAGATGCCCATGGTGGAATTGCATGGTTTGAATGGGAAAAAGAATTAAAGACAAGAGAACAGAAAGCATTGTCAGAAGCAAAAGAAACTTATGCAGATGACATTCTGTTTTACAAAATGCTCCAGTATCTGTTCTTCAAACAGTGGTGGGCATTGAAGGAATATGTAAATGAAAAAGGCATTGAGATCATCGGAGATGTTCCAATTTATGTTGCAGGAGATTCTGCGGATGTATGGGCTAATCCGGCTCAGTTCTACTTGGATGAGAACTTAGATCCGATCGATGTTGCAGGATGTCCGCCGGATGCATTCTCCGCAGATGGACAGCTTTGGGGAAATCCGCTGTTCCGCTGGGATGAGATGAAAAAAGACGGTTATAGCTGGTGGACAAAACGGATCAAAGCAATGTCAAAATTATATGATATTGTACGTATCGATCATTTCCGTGGATTTGATTCTTACTATGCGATTCCTGGAACAGACGACACGGCACGTAATGGTGAGTGGAGAGAGGGCCCTGGAATGGATCTGTTTCATGCATTGGAGAAGAAGCTTGGCAAGTTAAATATCATTGTGGAGGATCTTGGATTCCTGACACCTTCTGTATTGAAGCTTGTAAAAGATTCCGGTTTTCCGGGTATGAAAGTGGTACAGTTTGCATTTGATTCCAGAGAGGGAAGCGATTATTTGCCACATAACTACCCAACACACTGTGTTGTATACACAGGAACACACGACAATGATACGATCCTTGGCTGGATGAATACAGCACCGAAGGCAAGTGTAAAATTTGCAAAAGAGTACTTAAACCTCACAAAAGAGGAAGGTTATAACTGGGGCATGATGCGCGGTGCATGGGCTTCCGTCGGTGATCTCGCAATCGTTCCAATGCAGGATATCATTGGTGTCGGTTCTGAGGGACGTATGAATACGCCATCCACCTTAGGCGGCAATTGGGAGTGGAGAGCAACCGCAGACCAGATTGACAACAAACTTGCAAAACGCCTTTATAAATACATGCAAATGTACGGACGTGTAAGGAAAGATGTGAAGGAAGAAGCCAAAGAAGAAGCTAAAGAAGAAGCGTAGATAATAAAAAAGTAAATTGTAGAAAGAAAAGTCGCACAGACAACAGTGATTTCCTTTGTGAGCTCTGCGAGCAGGAACATCACAGTTGTCTGTGTGACTTTTCTTTTTGCCAAAAACTTGAATATCTACGCTTCCCAATGGCTTGTAAAAATGGAGAAAACCATCTATAATAAGTAGGCTGTGGTATATCCACGGAATACGTGAGAGAAGAAGGTTTTACATATGCTGATCGAGAAATTTTTAAAACAGGCAAAAGAAGAGATTATCATGGATACCGTGTTATCTGATGAGTTTATGGATAAAGTGCAGGACAATTTTGCACCGATCGAGAGTCTGATGGCATACTACCGGTGTGCGATCATGGAAGTGGAGACAAAGTTCAATGTTTTGAATGAGCAGTTTTCCCTGCAATATGACAGAAATCCGATCGAGTCCATTAAGGCGAGAGTGAAATCGTTTGACAGTATTTTAAAGAAAGTGAAGCGGAAACAGATTCCGTTTTCACTGGAATCCATAGAGGAAAATATCAACGATATCGCAGGAGTCCGCGTAATCTGTTCATTTCAGGAAGATATTTATATGCTGGCGGATTGTCTGCTGCAGCAGGACGATGTCAGACTGATCGAGCGGAAAGATTATATTAAAAACCCGAAGCCGGGTGGATACCGCAGTCTGCATCTGATTATTGAAGTGCCGATTTTCCTTGAAAAAGAAAAACGTCCGATGAAGGTGGAAGTACAGCTTCGGACGATCGCAATGGATTTCTGGGCAAGTCTGGAGCATAAGATTTATTACAAATTTGAAGGAGATGCTCCTGATTATATCAGCAGGGATCTGAGAGAATGTGCAGAGATGGTATCGACTCTGGATGAGAAGATGCTGTCACTGAATGAAGCAATTCAGGAATGTCTGGAGAAGCAGGAAGAGTTAAATATGAGTACAAGGACAAAAGAGAGCAACAGAGAGGATCAGCGTGTCCTGCAGGGACTTGACTAAGATACGCAGGAGACACTGCCGTAGGCAGTGTCTTTAACGTTACTATAGATACGATCTATATATAAGACGGCATATTAAGATTCCCTATTTGAAAGCCGGTGTGGTTATTTATATAATGAAAAGTAAGAGAAAAGTTTAGTATGAATAAAAACAAAGGAGCCGGGAAAGTATGTTTGTAGATACGCATATGCACGAAATGACCTGTTCAAAAGACAGTTTCTTAAAATTAGAAGAGATGGTAGAAATTGCCAGAGAGAAAGGTCTCGGTGCAATCTGCATCACGGACCATGATGATATGGGACTAAAAGAATACGCAGCAGAATATTCGAAGAAGACAGGATTCCCGATCTTTGGAGGAATTGAATTCTTTTCTCTGCAGGGAGACATTATTGCATTTGGAATTGAAGAATATCCGGATGAGAGAATTTCCGCGCAGGACTTTATTGATCTGGTAAAAGCACAGGGAGGCTTCTGCTTTGCGGCACATCCGTTCCGCAATAATAACAGAGGTCTGGAAGAGAACTTAAGGACAGTCAAAGGTCTGGACGGCCTGGAAGTCTTAAATGGAAGCACTTCTGTAGAGGCGTGCCAGAAGGCGGCGAGATATGCACAGGAACTCGGACTGTGTACGATGGGATCCAGCGACTGTCATGTACCGGAGAAAGTCGGTGCGTGTGCGACCTGGTTTCCGGAAGAAGTAAAGACAATGGAAGAGTTTATGCAAGCTCTGAAAAAAGGTGGTATGAAACCGGCATATTATGAGGACGGTGCATATCACATACTGGAGGTACAAGAGTATGGAAATGGATACCCGAAGGTAGGATTCTAAGGATAGACGTTTTCAGACTTTTATATAATAATTCTATAAATTATATATTTACCTTTTCCATAAATGATGATAGAATGAATCTATATGTGTTGATTGTGGAAATGGTGATAGAAAGGTGGAATCATTATGATTACAGTTAATGCTATGGGAGACAATTGCCCAATCCCGGTTATTAAAACCAAGAAGGCAATGGCTGCACTGACAGGACCGGAGACGATTGAAGTTCTGGTTGATAATGAGATCGCAGTGCAGAATGTAACAAAGATGGCATCTAGCTCAGGAGGAAAAGTAACTTCTGAAAAATTGGGGGATGCCGAATATAAAGTTACGATTGAAATGGAAGGAGCACCGGCAGCAGATGGAGCTGAAGCAGTATGTGCGCCGGATGCAAGAGACAATACAGTCGTTGTCGTTTCTTCTGACCGTATGGGATCTGGAAATGATGAATTAGGAAAAGTTCTGATCAAAGGATTTATTTTTGCAGTGACACAGCTTGATACACTGCCAAAGACAATGCTTTTCTATAATGGAGGAGCAACTTTGACTACAGAAGGTTCTGATTCTCTGGAAGATCTGAAATCTCTGGAAGCACAGGGAGTAGAGATCATGACATGTGGAACCTGTCTGGATTATTATGGTCTGAAAGACAAGCTTGCAGTTGGTACAGTAACGAACATGTACAGCATTGTTGAAACGATGGCAAAAGCAGGAAGAATCGTCAGACCATCATAAATTAGTTACATACCTGGATAAAAAGCCGGATTCCTGAAGTAAGATACAGGGGTTCCGGCTTTCTTGTACTACGGCGTATGTATAATGAATACAAAAGAGTCTGCATGACAGTTCATCGACTGTACTGCCTCTGAAGAAAGGTATGAAAAACAGGAGGAGTAAAAAGAATGAAATCAGATGTAAAATTAACGAGTTTAAGCAAAACAGCAGGTTGAGCGGCCAAGATTGGTCCGGAGACCCTTGCTCAGGTTCTGAGTAAGCTGCCAAAATTTGAGGATGACAATTTAATAGTAGGAATCGAGACTTCCGATGATGCTGCCATCTACAAAGTGACAGATGATATTGCGATGATTCAGACGGTTGATTTCTTTACTCCGATTGTGGATGATCCATATATGTTCGGACAGATCGCCGCTGCCAACTCGCTCAGTGATGTATGGGCGATGGGAGGAGAACCGGCGGTAGCCCTGAACATCGTAGGTTTCCCGAATTGCCTGGATCCGGCGATCCTCGGCGATATCCTTGCGGGAGGCGCAGACAAAGTAAAAGAAGCAGGTGCAGTATTAGTCGGAGGACATTCGGTACAGGATGATGAACCGAAATACGGTCTCTGCGTATCCGGATTCGTTCACCCGGATAAGATCTTTAAGAACTATGGCTGCAGACCGGGAGATATATTGATTCTTACAAAACAGATCGGAAGTGGTATCGTGAATACTGCGATCAAAGCAGAGATGGCATCGCCATCGGCAATCCGCGAGGCACAGACGGTCATGGCATCCTTGAATAAGATAGGCAAGCAGGTTGTGGAAAAGTATGATGTTTCCGCATGTACGGATATCACTGGATTTGGACTGCTTGGACATTGTGTTGAGATGGCATCGGCAAGTGATGTGACATTTGAACTCAGTGTGCATGACATTGCGTATCTTCAGGATGCATACGATTATGCGAAGATGGGCCTTGTTCCGGCAGGAGCTTATAAGAATAAGAGATATTCGATCAATCAGGTGGAAGTTGGTTCGGTAGAAGAGACATACTTAGATCTTCTCTATGATCCACAGACTTCCGGCGGACTTCTCATCAGTGTTTCGCCTAAAGAATACGAGAATATGATGAGAGACTTCAGAGCATCAGGACTGGATACAACCGTTTCCGTAATCGGAACAGTTGCACCAAAGAGTGATAAGCTGATCCGGTTATTCTAGATATGAAGTCATAAAAGAATGACAGAATGGAGAAACATAATGAATAAGAATGTATTATACCGGAGTATCCCCAAAGTAGATATTCTTCTGGCGGATGAAGGAATCAAAGTATTGATAGAGGCCTACAGCCGTGAAAGTGTAATGGAAGCGATCCACAGTGAGATGGAAAAGCTCCGTGCATATATCGGAACATGCGATGATGAAGAAAAAGCAAAACACCAGATCGCATTACTGAATGAAAATATAGAAAACACCGAATATGAAAAAGGTGATCAACGGAACCGGAACGATCCTGCATACGAATCTCGGACGTGCACCGATCAGTTACGAACACATGATGAAAGCAGCAGAGATCGTCAGTGGGTATTCCAATCTGGAATACAATCTGGAAGCAGGAAGAAGAGGAGAGCGTTATTCGCATTTTGAAAAGCTTCTGTGTAAATTAACCGGCGCAGAGGCTGCCATGGCGGTCAATAATAATGCGTCTTCGGTACTTCTGATCTTAAGTTCTCTGGCAAAAGGCGGAGAAGTAATCGTTTCCCGCGGGGAGCTGATCGAGATTGGTGGTAAATTCCGCATTCCGGATGTGATGGAACAGAGCGGTGCAAGCCTCGTGGAAGTCGGAACGACGAACAAGACACATTATGAGGATTATGAAGAAGCAATCACAGAAGAGACGAAAGCTCTTCTGAAGGTACACACCAGTAACTACCGTATTGTTGGATTTACAGAAAGTGTGGGAATTGATGAACTGGTACCGATTGCGAAGGAACATGAGATTCCGGTTGTGGAAGATCTCGGAAGCGGTGTGCTGATCGACTTGGAGAAATACGGTCTGACACATGAGCCGACCGTACAGGAATCCATCAGAAAAGGAGCAGATGTGGTGTGCTTCAGCGGCGATAAGCTGCTTGGGGGTCCGCAGGCTGGAATTATTATCGGTAAGAAAAAATATATCGATATGATGAAGAAGAACCAGCTTACCCGTGCACTTCGTATTGATAAATTTACGGCGGCAGCACTGGAAATGGTTCTGATGGAATATCTGTCAGAGGAGATGGCTGTTCAGAATATTCCGGTATTGCGTATGATCGCAACGCCTTTGGAAGAAATTGAAAAAGAAGCCAGAAGCTTTGTGCGTATCTTGCGTCACACTGGAATGGATGCAAAGATTCAGATGGTATCCTGTGAATCACAGATCGGCGGCGGATCCCTTCCACTTGAGCGTATGGAAAGCCGTGCAGTTGCAATCCAGCCAAATGGCATGAGTGTTGCAGAGATGGAAGAGAAGATGCGTCATCTGGAGATCCCGATCATTCCGAGAACGATCAATGACAGTATCTGTCTGGATGTCAGAACGATCGAACGCAAGGATTATAAGATGATTGCAGCAGAGCTTGCAGAATTATTAGGAAAGAAAGAAGAACGGTAGGTGCAAAAGAAGGCTATGAAGAATATTATTATCGGAACGGCCGGACACATTGATCATGGTAAGACAACACTGATCAAAGCACTGACCGGAAGAAATACAGACCGCTGGGAAGAAGAACAGCGAAGAGGAATTACGATTGACTTAGGGTTTACGTATTTTGACCTGCCGGGAGGAGACCGTGCGGGAATCATCGATGTACCGGGACATGAGAAATTCATCAATAACATGGTTGCCGGAGTTGTCGGAATGGATCTGGTACTCCTGGTGATCGCGGCGGATGAGGGAATCATGCCGCAGACAAGAGAGCACATGGATATTCTGAACCTTCTCGGAATCGAGAAGAGTATCATTGTGCTGAATAAATGTGATCTCGTAGATGAAGAGTGGCTGGAGATGATGGAAGAGGATGTAAGGGAAGAACTTTCCGGAACATTCCTGGAACATGCGCCGCTTGTCAAAGTATCGGCAGCGACAGGTGCCGGCCTTGATGATCTGGTAAAAGAGATTGAACATCAGACCAGAGACGAAGTGGTACAGAAAGATATTCATACTATTCAGCGTCTCC
>OIWL01002202.1_pt1 | contig 17122 bp, 14 predicted proteins | sample 1587561 | NCBI WGS metagenome assembly OIWL01 (sample SAMEA3888903, study PRJEB22519) | human gut metagenome | biome: human gut; feature: human-associated habitat; material: faeces | place: Denmark | collected 2010 | reverse complement strand
TTGTGCCGCACCCAGCGTAGAGTCGCCGATCTGTGTAGCAGTCAGAAAACAGCTTGAGCATCTGCGGTTGAGAAATGGGCGGCCATTGGCCGCCCCTACGGAAGATGAACAGTACGGCCGTTCCCCCATAGTCTCAGTTCTCTGATAGCCGCCGTGCTAAGCGGAAACGGGGAGATTCACAAGAGGGGTGGAAACCTTGGTGTCCATCCCTCTTGTGCCCCCGCCGGGTAGGCGTTCCCCTCGCCTCGAAGGCGAAAAACCTACGTTAAATAAGCGCCATCGAACGCAGAATGAACAGCGTCAATGTCAGCGTAACCGCACTCAGCGCCGTGCTGAGCACAATGATCGACGATGACAAAACATGATCGCCGCCCATATTTTTCGCCATAACATAACCGGAGGCTGTGCTCGGCGCACCGCACAGGATGACGATAGCCACCAGTGTCTGCTCGCGGAAGCCGAGCGCCACGCCCATCGGCAGAAAGATAGCACTCAGCAGCACCAGCTTGATAAACACGGCTGCACAGGTCGGGCCGAGCTTTTTGATGGCCTTTGCGCCCTCAAAACCCGCGCCGATACTCAGCAGCGCCATAGGCGTTGCGCAGTTGCCCAGCATTGACAAACCCTTGTCCAGCATCGGCGGAAAGTCGATTGCCAGTAGCGAGAACGGCAGACCCGCGAAAATACCCAGTATGATCGGGTTGGTGATGATGCCGCGCAGCGTTTTGCCGACCAGGCCGCGGTGGTCCGCCTGCTGTGCGTCCGGCGCGGTGACAGTCAGCACCAGCACCGAAAAGATGTTGTACAGCGGCACGCTTGCCACGATCATCAGCGGCACAAGACCGGCATTGCCGTACAGATTCTGCACAAAGGCCACACCCAGTATCGCCTGCGAGCCGCGGAAAGCGCCCTGTGTGAACGCGCCCACCATACTCTTATCTTTAAGAAAGAGGGACGCGCCGATCCAGACGGCAAAAAAATACACCGTTGTCGCACCCGCACAGAAAAAGAAAAACACGGGGTCGAACTGCTCGGTGATGCGTCCCTGTGCAATATCGCGGAACAGCAGGATCGGCAGCAGCACCTTGAACGACAGACGGTCAATGTCGGTCAGCGTCTGCTTGGTGAAAAAGTTTTTGCTGCGCAGCCAGCGGCCAAGCACGATGATCGCAAAAATCGGCACGGTGGCATTCAGACAGAATATCAGATTATCCATTGGTTTCTCCCTCCACGGCTGCTTCCTCGTGGCGGAAGAAGTCCTGCAGTTTCTCTAGGCTCTGCACCAGAAGCGCGGTCTGCTCTGGCGAGAGCGTGTCCACCAAAGACGCGATCATACGCTCGTGAAAGTCCTTGTGGTACTCGTAGGCGGCCCTGCCCTTGTCGGTGAGCATGATATTGACAACGCGGCGGTCCTCCTGGCTGCGCACACGGCGCACCAGTCCCTTGGCGACCAGCTTGTCGCACGCAACCGTCAGCGTAGCCAGTGTTACGCCGATTGACCTGGCAACCTCGCTCATACGCACAGGTTCCCTGTCACCGATCTTCTCGATGATATGGATTTCGGTGATGGACACCGCGCTGCCCAGTCCGCCCGCCATGGCGCGTTCTTCGATTTTATTGATCCGGCCGAACACATCGACCAGAAAGGAATTGAGCTGCTCTGCGTCTTCCATGTTCGCGCTGTCCCTCCGTTAGTTCGTTAATCTAACTAAATATTAGCATAAAATTGTCGAGCTTGCAACAAAAAAGGCGCAATCGTAAGATTGTGCCTTCGGATATATGGAGTTTTCGCTAAAGCAGGTGGAATGGTTGCCAACCTTTGGCTGGGAGGTCCAAAAGGATAGACACCAAGGTTTCTATCCTCTTGGGACTCCAGTTTCCTTTATTTCTTAGTCTGGAGAAAATCGGAGAACGGCGACCGCTTCGAAAAGGAGAACGGCAGTCGGGTTACCGTGGCGTATCTTTCTCCGCCTTTTCGCAGTTCACAGACAGCGTACTGCTACACATGCGTTTTCATCTCCGCTGAGAATTATGCCTGTCGGCCAACTCCTGCCTCCTCACTCCTAACTTACGGAATCTCTTCGCCCTTTGCAAAACTTTCAATCTATGTTTCACGCCATCCCAGCTGTGCATTTGTGCATTTTGTATAAACTTACACATTGCACAGTGCCGCTATCGCGGCCCTCAGGAAGGCGCTCAGCACGGCAAGCGTAATACACAGGAAATACGGCATCCTGCACGTTCGAAGCGAATACCGTCCGGTGGCTTCACCGCCCTGCCAGACCATAGAGCATGCGGCAAGCAGCGCGGAGACGCTCAGCACGGCGGGTACGCCGGCTGCTCCGATGATAAGGGCGTTTCCTTCTCCCACGCTGACCGCGACGGTCATGGCAAGCACGAAGCCGCGTGCTGCGGCAACCGCACTCAGCAGCAGCTCTCTCGGGCGCAGAAAGGCGCACACGAGCGGCAGCAGCACCCAGATGAGCGCGCACAGCGTGCTCTGCACCACATGCGCGGGCAATTCAGCCAGCAGACCGGAAAGCACTGCCGCGCCGTCCCCTTCGCCGGCCCGCAGACCGGTCAGACCGCCCGCCGCTGCACCGCACAGGAACATCGCACACAGGAACAGGAACACCGGTGTCCGCACCAAATCGTCAAAAAAACCGAGAATATGCTGTTTGTTCATACGTCTTCCCCCTTGGAAAAGTCATAGAACAGCATATTCCCGGTTTTATCTTTTTAGAACAACAGACGGACTTAGCCTTCCTCGTTGATCATCTCGCACATCGCGTCCACCATGTCCTTGCAGGGCTGGCGCAGGAACGGGCGTGCCTTTTTGTTGATCTCGTAGGTTGCATACAGCTTGCCTTCCTCGTCACGGTGCAGCACGGCCGCGATCAACTCGGTTGCAGCGGCGATGCGGTCAGTCAGGTACGCAAGATCCACCTTTTCGCTGTCGCACACGGAAACTACCACGCGCTTTTGCGAACTGCTGGAAATCTTGGCAAGCTCGGTCGGCATTTCACGCTTGGAAGCGGTGAGCAGCACAATCTCGCTCTTGATCATGGCAGCAAGTTCGTCCTCGCAGATACGAACCTCGTCGTAGCCCTCTGCAGCCTTGCAGGCCGCCGCATTCTTCGCGGACAGGAACAGATTGCGCTGCGGTACGACCTCCTTCTCCAGGATGGCGCGGATCAGCTTCTGAAGATATTCACCTTCACCAAGCACGGAAACCAGTACATTCTGCGGCATAATATCATCTCCTTCACAGGGCAGTACAAATACAAGAGCAATTATACGCACAAACAGTCCGTTTCGCAACGGATTTTACAGATTCTTTTTACAATTCATCACTTCGACTGATTTGCACAAATTTTATCCATTACCTTTAGATAAATTGCACATTCCAGACGCTTGCGCTCCATCTCGCAGCCGAGGTCGTAGGAGTCGTTCATGTCGTGGTTCATGTTGTAGTTTGCTGCCGAGCAGCCGCCCGAGCAGTAGAACTTTGCCCAGCACTTCTGGCACTTCGGACGAGAATAGATGTTCATGCCGGCAAACTTCTGCGCGATGTCCATATTGAAGGACTGGTCGAGCACACTGCCCTGCTTGAACTCATCCTTGCCGACAAACTGATGGCAGGGATAGATGTCGCCATCCGGCGTTACGGCCACATACTCGTAGCCCGCACCGCAGCCGCGCAGACGCTTGACAACACACGGGCCCTGATCCAGATCGACCATGAAGTGGAAGAACGTGAACGGCTTGCCCTCCTTCTTGCGCTCGAGCATGATGTCGGTCAGGCGGTCGTACTCGGCCTCGATCTTGGGCAGATCGTCCTCGGTCAAGTCGTATCCGCAGCCCGGGTCTGCCGTTACCGGCTCGACGGACAGGCGGTCAAAGCCTGCATCCGCGATGCTCAGAACGTCCTCGGCAAAGTCGAGGTTGTGCGAGGTGAACGTGCCGCGCGCGTAGTAATCGAGGTTCGGGTCGCGCTCGTCCACCAGCGCCTTGAACTTGGGCACGATGGTGTCATAGCTGCCCGTACCGGCTACCGTCTTGCGGAACTCGTCGTTGACCTCACGGCGGCCGTCGAGCGACAGCACGCAGTTGTCCATGTTCTCATTGATATACTTGCGCTTGTCCTCATCGAGCAGCAGACCGTTGGTGGTGATGGTGAAGCGGAACTTCTTGTTATACTTCTCCTCCAGGCTGCGGGCATAATCGACCGTCTGGGTAACGGTATCCCACGCCATGAGCGGCTCGCCACCAAAGAAATCGACCTCGATGTTGTGACGCACGCCGGAACGCGCGATAACAAAGTCGATGGCCTTCTTGGCGATCTCGGGCGGCATGATCTTGCGGCCCTGACCAAAGTCGCCGGTGGATGCAAAGCAGTACTTGCAGCGCAGGTTGCAGTCGTGCGCTACATGCAGGCACAGAGCCTAGACCGGTGCATTCACCGGAATGTAGCGGCTTACGTCGATGTAGTCATCCTGCGCGAACAGCTGACCGGCCTTTTTCAGCTCGTACAGCTCGTCATATGCCTCGCGGATCTCGTCCGCGGTGTAGTCCGGCAGGGCGTCAATGATGCTCTGCGGACAGGTATCACCCATGTTTTCATCCAGCAGTCCGGACACTGCATAGCTGATATCATCGAGCAGATGTACCGCGCCCGAATTGACATCGAGCACGAAATTCAGCCCTTTTTTCTGATAACGATGAATCATTTATTTTCCTCCGATATACAGGAACAAGGCGCACCCGCAGGCGCGCCTTGCATATTCCTTTTAAGCGTGATTACTTTGCGTGCTCGCACTTCTGGTTTGCCACGGTGCAAGAGGTCTTGCATGCGGACTGGCAGGAAGTCTGGCACTCGCCGCAGCCGCCGTGTGCTGCAGTCTGCTTCAGGGTTGCAGAAGTCAGGGTAGAAATATGCTTCATTTGATTTCCCTCCTATTTTTTGATGTGGCTGTAACGCTTCTTTTTCCGCATATTGGCACCGGCGTAACCGCCCAGTGCCGAGGCGATCAACGAGCAGAGCAGGCTGATCACCGTGCGTACAAAATGAATGGATTGACCGAGCGGCAGCACCGCAACGATCAGCAGGATCAGAAAAACCGCAAAACCTGCGCCGAGCGACCAGTAAAACTGTTTTTCGCCTGCGCGCTTTGCAGCGACCAATGCAGCAAGCGCACTGCCGAGTGCAAGGAACACCAGCGCACAAGGCGCTATTGCACCCTCTGCCAATGTGCCGCGGTGAACGAGCACCGCACCGAGCAGCATCAGCAGCAGAGTACCGAGCAATCCGGCAAGCACCGACGGTAAAAGGATACCGACCGGTGACTGACCCTCATTGGTTTTTCTCATCATTTCATAGCCTCCCGCCGAATTTTATTTATATGTCATGCTATTCGGCAAGAAATGGGGTTATTACTTTGCGTCCTTCTTTGCTTCCTTGGGCGCCTCGACCGTCTCGGTCGCCGGAGCCTCCTTACCGCGGATTGCCCAGCGGTAAATCTTGAGCTTCGTGCGGTCGCTCGAAGACTCGATGACCAGAACGTCGTCCTTGATGCTGACTACGCGGCCGATAAAACCACCGATGGTGGAAATCTCATCACCGATCTCGATGGAGTTACGCATATCGCGCTCCTGCTTGTCGCGCTTGCGCTGAGGACGGATCAGGAAAAAGTAGAATACGACGATCAGAACTACAAACGGCAAAAACTGCGCGATGATCGCGCCATAAGCCGGCATTTTGTCCAATGCCATAACCATGGTTACACCTCCCTATGCAATTTGCTGTAAATACTCACTATATTATACTGGATATTCTGTCAAATTACAAGCCTTAATTTGTGATAACGCGACATAATTAGCGTTGTGGTGATACGCAATCTATCCGCCGCATAAAATAGCAGTATCTTATCGAAATGAGGTGCTGACCATGCTTTTCCCTGCTTTATTTGCGCTCGGCGGTGCATTTTTCTTCTTTGTGCTGCGTGTACAGGGCGCGGACGGATCGTTTCCCAAGCCGCTCACGCCCGATGAGGAGGCGGTTCTGCTACGCCGCATGCAGCAGGACGGGGACGCCGAGGCACGGGAAAAGCTGATCGAGCACAATCTCAGACTGGTAGCGCATATCGTAAAAAAGTATTACGCTGTAAGTACGGAGCAGGACGATCTGCTGTCCATCGGCACGATCGGACTCATCAAGGCGGTGAACACCTTTAAGGCGGATAAGAATATCCGGCTGGCGACATACGCCTCCAAGTGCATCCAGAACGAGCTGCTGATGTATTTCCGGCAGAAGCGCAAGAGTGCGGGCGAGCTTTCGCTCTCGGACACGCTCGAATCGGACGGCGACGGCAATGCGCTTGCCCTGCAGGATATCATCTGCTGCGAGGACAGCGGTCTCACTGCCGTCGAGGAGCAGGACCGGTACCATGCCATGCACCGCGCGCTGGCAGGCTGTCTCTCTCCGCGTGAACGCGAGATCATCCGCCTGCGGTACGGCATCGGTCTGGCATCTCCCCTGCCGCAGCGTGAGATTGCCGCGCGGCTGGGTATTTCGCGCAGCTATGTTTCGCGCATTGAAAAGCGTGCGCTCGAAAAGCTGCGGGAGGCTCTCGAACGCGAGGGACGGCCGCCGTAAAAGCGACGGTTGTCCCCTTCCGAAAAAAATTTTAATTTTTTTGAAAAAAGGGTTGACGAATCCCGGATTCTGATATATACTAAACAAGTCGTCAGCGATGAGTCATCAAAACGACAGCAAAACTTAACAAATAGCCGAATTGTGTAAAGGTAGCACGACAGACTCTGACTCTGTTTGTGAGGGTTCGAATCCTTCTTCGGCTGCCACCGAAAACCGTCTTTTCTTTGAAAAGACGGTTTTTCTTTTGCCTTTTCGTAGTTTTCCTGTGACGGCTATTTGACAGACGGCCTCTCTCCCGATATACTAAAGTATATATAAAGGAGCGATTACCATGTTTTGCATGAACTGCGGCACGCAGCTGCCGGACGGCGCAAAATTCTGCATGAACTGCGGCACAAAGGTCGGTGAGGTCGGCGCCAGCACTGTCCCTGCCGGCAAAAAATATCCCTCGTACGCGATGCTGTACCCGGACAGCATGGCTTATCTCGAGTCCCCTGCCTATCAGCGCGAGCGCGGTCTGATGAAGCAGTCCGAACTTGGCGCGACGCCGTATGCGGGTTTTGACTTTACCAACTACGTTTCGCTCGATGACGGCACGATGATCGGCTTTGTGTTCGGGCACACCGCGCGTTACCGCGCTGCCGAGGACTTCGGCTACAATCTCTACCGCCTGAATCCGGACGGCACAGCTGTTTTCCTGAATGCCGGCTGCAGACGCGGCGGCTCCGAGCTGTATGTACAGGACGGAAAAGCGCACTGGACGGTGAATGGAGAAACGTTTTCTGCATCTATTTGAGCATTAAGGCACCTGGTATCAGGTGCTCTTATTTTTTGCATATTTTTCGTAAAACCGCTTGACTTGGAGCACACTCCAAGTGATAGAGTTAATTCAGAAAAAATATTCAGGAGGAAAACTATGTATATCGAGAACATCAACGGTCCCGCTGACGTGAAGAAGCTGAACATTGCGCAGATGACCGTGCTTGCATCCGAAATGCGCGATGCACTGCTGACCAAGCTGAGCCGTCACGGCGGCCATTTCGGCCCGAATTTCGGCATGGTAGAGGCAACCATCGCACTGCACTATGTATTCGAGTCCCCGAAGGATAAGTTTGTATTCGATGTTTCCCACCAGTCCTACCCGCACAAGATGCTGACCGGCCGCAAGGACGCTTTTCTCTACGAGGAGCACTACGACGACGTTTCCGGCTACAGCAGCCCGCACGAGAGCGAGCACGACCATTTCACCATCGGTCACACCTCCACTTCGATCAGTCTGTCCTGCGGTCTGGCCAAGGGCCGCGACCTCAAGGGCGAGGACGGCAACGTGGTTGCTATCATCGGTGACGGATCGCTCAGCGGCGGCGAAGCGCTCGAAGCGCTCGACTATGTGGCAGAGCTGGACGGCAACCTGATTATCCTCGTCAACGACAACGATATGTCCATCGCGGAGAATCATGGCGGTCTGTATCAGAACCTGCGCCTGCTGCGCGAGACGGGCGGCAAGGCAGAATGCAATCTGTTCCGCGCGATGGGTCTGGATTACCGCTTTGTAGCCGACGGCAACGATATTGCTTCGCTTATCGAGGCATTTAAGACCGTAAAGGACAGCACGCAGCCGGTTGTTGTGCACATCGTCACCCAGAAGGGCAAGGGCTACGCGCCTGCCGAGCAGCACAAGGAGGCATGGCACTACTGTGCTCCGTTCCATCCGGAGACCGGCGAGCCGCTGATGGACATGAGCGGCGAGTGCTACGAGAGCATTACGCTCGACTTTATGATGAAGAAGATGCAGGCTGACCCGTCTGTGTGCATGATCACCTCGGGTACGCCGACCGTGCTTGGCTTCACCGAGGAGATGCGCAAGAAGGTCGGCAGGCAGTTTATCGACGTAGGCATCGCCGAGGAGAACGCAGTTGCGCTGGCGTCCGGCATTGCGGCAAACGGCGGCAAGCCGGTCTACGGCGTGTACAGCACGTTCATTCAGCGCGCTTATGACCAGATTTCGCAGGACCTGTGCATCAACAGCAACGCGGCTACCATTATTGTTGCGTGGGGTTCGGTTTACGGCATGAACGATGTAACGCATCTCGGTCTGTACGACATTCCGATGCTGGCGAACATCCCCAACCTGGTTTATCTGGCGCCGACCACCAAGGAAGAATATCTGGCGATGCTCGACTGGAGCATTGAGCAGAACGAGCATCCGGTCGCTATCCGTATGCCGGGCGGCGCACTGGTTTCCGACGGAAAGGCTGTTACTAAGGACTTCGGCAGACTGAACACCTACGAGGTTAAGGAGAAGGGCGCAAAGGTCGCTGTCATCGGTCTGGGTTCGTTCTACCCGCTCGGTGAACAGGCGGCGGCGCTCATCAAGGAAAAGACCGGCGTACAGCCGACTCTTATCAACCCGTACTATATCACCGGCGTGGATACTGACCTGCTCGAGAGCCTCAAGGCGGATCACGACGTGGTCATCACCCTTGAGGACGGCGTACTCGACGGCGGCTTCGGAGAGAAGATCGCGCGTTTCTACGGTGACTCCGACATGAAGGTACTGAACTTTGGTCTCAAGAAGGAGTTCCTCGACCGCTATGACGTAGACGAGGTACTGAAGGACAATCACCTCACCGCAGAGCAGATTGCGGAGGATGTGGAGAAGGTTCTGTAAGATTCCCTTTCCATTAGGTATTCGGTAACTCTCCTTCGCAGGGCGGGCTGCTCTACGATTCTCTAAACACTGTTGCACATATTTGTGCATGAAAAAACACGAAAGGCTTCGGAGCAATGCTCCGAAGCCTTTCGTGCTGTATGTCAAGTTTGGGGAGGTTTATGCCAGTCCAAGTTCCTTTACACGAGCCTGTGCCGCTGCCAGACGTGCGATCGGCACGCGGAACGGCGAGCAGGAAACGTAATTCAGGCCAACATTGTGGCAGAACTCGACGGAGGACAGGTCGCCGCCGTGCTCGCCGCAGATGCCGAGCTTGATGTCCGGGCGGGTGCGCTTGCCTTCTGCAACAGCGAAGCGGATCAGGCGGCCTACGCCGTTCTGGTCCAGACGAGCGAACGGATCGGACTCGAGGATCTTCTTGTCGAAGTAGGTCTCCAGAATGCGGCCCACGTCATCACGAGAGAAGCCGTAGGTCATCTGGGTAAGGTCGTTGGTGCCGAAGGAGAAGAACTCTGCTTCCTTGGCCACATCGCCTGCGGTGACTGCGGCACGCGGCGTCTCGATCATCGTGCCGACCATATACTTCATCTTCAGGCCGGACTGCTCGATCAGCTCGTCAGCCTTAGCCTTGATAACCTTCTTTACAAAGCGCAGCTCGTTGATCTCGGATACCAACGGAACCATGATCTCCGGCGTGATATGCAGGCCGTCTTCCTTCCAGACATTGATAGCTGCGGATACGATAGCCTCGGTCTGCATCTCGGCGATCTCCGGATAAAGAACGTCCAGACGGCAGCCGCGGGTACCCAGCATCGGGTTGAACTCGTGCAGGCTTTCTACCTTGCCCTTGAGCTTCTCAAAGGTTACGCCCATCTCATCGGCCAGCTCCTTGATCTCGTCATCCTCGTGCGGGAGGAACTCATGGAGCGGCGGGTCGAGCAGGCGGATGGTAACCGGCAGACCGCCCATTGCGCGGTAAATTGCCTCAAAGTCGCCGCGCTGCATCGGCAGGATCTTGGCCAGAGCGGCCTTGCGCTGCTCGAGCGTATCGGAAATGATCATCTCACGAACCGCCTTGATGCGGGCCGGCTCGAAGAACATATGCTCGGTACGGCAGAGGCCGATGCCTTCTGCACCGAACTTGCGGGCCTGCGTTGCATCACGCGGGGTATCGCCGTTGGTGCGAACGTGCAGGGTGCGAATCTCGTCAGCCCAGCCCATGAAGCGGCCGAAGTCGCCGGTCAGCTCAGCCTCCTGCGTTGCGATCGCGCCGAGGTATACGTTACCGGTGGAGCCGTCGAGCGAAATAATGTCGCCCTCGTGTACTACCGTGCCGTCGGCAAAGGTCAGGGTCTTATCCTCTTCGGAAACCTTGATGCCGTTTACGCCTGCTACACAGCAGGTGCCCATGCCGCGTGCTACTACGGCTGCGTGCGAGGTCATGCCGCCGCGGGCGGTCATGATGCCCTCAGATACGGCCATGCCGTCGATATCCTCCGGAGAGGTCTCCTGACGGACGAGAACAGCCTTGATTCCGGTCTTGTGGGCCTTGGCTGCATCATCAGCGGTGAAGTAAACCGCGCCGCAGGCTGCACCAGGAGATGCCGGCAGGCCGGTGGTGATCGGCGTAGCTGCCTTGAGCGCTGCCGGATCGAACGTCGGGTGCAGAAGCGCGTCAAGCTGCTTTGCCTCAACCTTCATAACCGCCTGCTCCTTGGTGCAGACGCCTTCGTCTACCAGATCAACCGCTACCTTGAGCGCTGCCTGTGCGGTGCGCTTGCCGTTACGGGTCTGCAGCATGTAGAGCTTGCCGTTTTCGATGGTGAACTCCATATCCTGCATATCGCCGTAATGCTTTTCAAGGCGGCTGGAAATGTCAACAAACTGCTGATAAACCTCCGGCATGGTATCTGCCAGCGCGGAGATCGGCTGCGGGGTGCGGATGCCGGCTACGACGTCCTCGCCCTGTGCATTCATCAGGAACTCGCCGTACAGCTTCTTTTCGCCGGTGGCCGGGTTGCGGGTGAAGGCTACGCCGGTGCCCGAGGTCTCGCCCATATTGCCGAATACCATGGACTGTACGTTTACGGCAGTGCCCCAGCTGTGCGGGATGTCGTTCATGCGGCGGTAGGTGTTTGCACGCGGATTATCCCAGGAGCGGAATACTGCGCGGACAGCCTCCATCAGCTGCTTCTTCGGGTCCTGCGGGAAATCTTCGCCGAGGGACTTCTTGTAGTGATCCTTGAACAGGACGATCAGCTCGGACATATCATCTGCATCGAGCTCATTGTCCATCTTCACGCCCTTTTTGTCCTTAACCTGATCGATAAACTGTTCGAAGGAGGACTTAGGCAGCTCCATAACAACGTCAGAGAACATCTGAATGAAACGGCGGTAGGAGTCGCGTGCGAAACGCGGGTTATTGGTCAGCTTGGCAACTGCTTCGCAGATCTCGTCGTTCATGCCGAGGTTGAGGATGGTGTCCATCATGCCGGGCATGGATGCGCGCGCACCCGAGCGAACGGATACGAGCAGCGGCTTCTCGGGATCGCCGAGGGTTTTGCCGGTAATCTTTTCAAGCTGATCGAGGTAAAGCAGGATCTGATCCTGAATATCCGGATAGATGGTCTTGCCGTCCTCGTAATAACGGGTGCAGGCCTCGGTGGTGATGGTGAAACCCTGCGGCACAGGCATGCCCAGTCCGGTCATTTCAGCCAGATTGGCACCCTTGCCGCCAAGCAGCTCACGCATTTTGCCGTTGCCCTCCGGGAACATGTAAACATACTTTTTCATTTGGGTATTTCCTCCGTTTCGATTGATGCTCTCTCTAATACTCATTCTCTTTATCACGCAAGCACATTATAGCACGTTAGCGGTGAAATATTCCATTGTAGTATTATACCGATTTCCCACGAATATATTGTGCATTTTGACTAATCATGTATTTTTAGCCGAAGCTCAAACGTTTGCGTAAAATCTATCTTTTTAATTTATCAGAAATTTTGTCCGAATTTTATTTTATCTTTTCTCGTTTTTCTCGATTTTTATGGCATTTTGGGCGTAAATACGTTTCATGCCCGTCAGCTTTCATTTCATTAGGCGTAATGCACAAATTCCTGCAAAAGAAAATCGACGGTCTGAGGCAGACCGCCGATAGAAGCGAATGAATTGCTGGAAACCACGACGCTGATCGCAGGGATGCCGTCGTAGCTGGTCTCGTAGAGCTTGACCGAATACGGATACGTCGAGGACGAGGTGAACGAGCCGCCGGTAAACTGGTAGAAGGTGTTTTCACCCAGTGCGGCGTAGTAGCGGAGCAGGATCTTGTCGCCGGCTTCTACCTCTTCCCTGTCGTAGTAGTAGGTGGTCGTGGTGCCCTCCCGGATGGTGCCGAGCAGCGTGACACCGGTCACCGTGCCGAAATCCGGCACCGGATAGTGCTTGCTGTAGCAGCGCGATGCATCCGGCTTGTGGTTGCGGTTATACTCGCCGGGAGAGTACGCCGTGCCGTCGCCGATCAGGCTGTTCAGGTAGCGGATCGGCACTGAGTAAGACGGTACGCCGCCGGAATGGCTGCTGACCGTAATGCCGACAACCTTGCCCTCATCGTTGATGAGCGCACCGCCGGAGTTGCCGCTGATGACCTGCGCCGTGCTTTCGATCATCGGTGCAAGGTAATCGTCGTTTTCCGGGTCGGTCACCTTGCCGGTCGTAACCGTTGCGGCGCCGCCGCCCGGGTAACCGAGCGCGTAGACCGTGTCGCCTTCCTCGACCTCAGTGGTAACACCGAGGTACGGCAGCGTGCTGCCGACTACACGGATATGCGCGATGTCCGCGTCCGCGTCAAAGCTGTAGATCGTGACTTCCCGCTTGGTGCCGTCGTACATCTCAGCCACAAGGCGGTAAACGCCGTTGACAAGGTGTCCGCAGGTTACTGCATCGCCGCGTGCGCTGAGCACAACGCCGCTGCCGATGCCGAGGATATTATTCTTATAATCGTAGGCGTACAGCTTGAAAATCGCCGGTACACAGGCACTGAACACCTCGTCCGCCGTCATGCCGACATGTGCTTCCACAGTGAAGCTCTGCCGCAGATCCGGCTTTGCCATACGGGTGACGATAGCCGCAACCTCGCTGCGGCGAATGTTGGTGTTCGGCTTGAAATCATGCGCGTTGTTGCTGCCCGTAAGTACGCCCGCCCGGTACAGACGGTACACATCAGCGGCATAGCCTGCCGACATGTCAACATCCGCAATCGCACCGTCCGCAATGTCGTTGATCGCGGTCAGGGCGTCCTCCGGCAGCGCGTTTGCAAAGATGGACGCAAACTGTGCTCGGGTCGCCGGCTGATCGTAATCCGCATAAGTCGTGTTAATAATACCATTTTCCAGCGCATACGTCACATACGGCTGATACCACGGACGCGCAGTCTCAAAATCGGTCGTGCCGCTGACATAGGTGCTGTGCAGACACGCCGCCAGCTTGATCGCCTGTGCGATCGTCAGGTTGCTGTTCGGCTTGAACTGGGTGGCGTTTACGCCGTCCACCAGCTTGTATTCATACGCCGCCTGAACATTCTGCGCGTACCACTCGGTTGAGGGCACGTCGGTGAACTGCCCGGCAGGATACGTTGTTTTCGAGGTAAAGTTTTCATAGCCCGCAAAAGCCGCAGGCAGCATGCCGACCATCAGCGCAGCCGCTGTGATCAGACTAAGCAATCGTTTTTTCACGAATTGCATTCCTCCCTTTTGAGGCGTGGGTTTGTGGATTGGGATACAGGGCCGCAGAGCGACCCTGCTGAGCTGTCGCGAAACTACAGTTTCGCCGACAAGAGGAACGGACCGTGGGCCGTTCCAAAGTCGTCCGAAAGTTCCTATTCAGAAACTTTCTCCCTCTAGAAGTCAAAAAAGCGTGATACATGCTCCCGCTTTTTTGGCATTTGCGCAGCAAATGCTATTTCATGCGCGCTTCCGCGCGAAACACTTAGAAATACCAGTTAAATAGCATCTCCAGCAAACCGGTTCACATTTACTTAAATATACACCGATTCTGTGAGGAATTGGTGAAATATTTGTAAAAATCGGTTTACAGAACGGTTTGCAAAACTTAGTTCTCGTAAGCGGCTACGATCTCGCCGATATACATGGTGTGGTAGTCGTGATCGCCGTACCACTTGTCCTGCACTTCCTGAGCCATGTCGTCCGGTGCGATGTCGGTCACACCGCGCTTGCGGCAGATGAGTACCAGCTCGGCCTCCTCGAAGGTCGGCTGACCCTCTACGAATACCGGGGTAAGGCCGCTCTCGTGCATCTTATCCATGTCACGGCCGGACTTGGAGCCGAGGGTGTTCAGTGCCTGACGGTTGCCGTCCTTGAGCACGGTCAGGGTGAAATACTCGCCTGCGTCTACAAACTCCTTGGTGAAGCGGCTCTTGCGGATATAGCAGGTCGCACTCGGCTTGCCCCACATAACGCCTACAGCGCCCCAGCTTGCGGTCATGGTGTTCCACTTGTCCTCGGTGCCTGCGGAAATCAGCATCCACTTCTGACCGATCAGATCGAACGGATTGAAAGACTTTTCGGCAATGTTGATCTTCTTCATGATATGTTACCTCCTGAGAGAATTGTTTAGCAAATTGAGAATGGAAAATGGAAAATTGAAAATTAGCGCAAGGATAGCGACATTCTCAATTCTCCATTATCCATTACTGCTGCTTATCCAGCGGCATTGTGCGGCGCAGCTTCATCTCCTGCCAGTCCTCACGCGAGATGAGGATCTGGCGCGGCTTGGAGCCTTCGGACGGGCCGATGATACCGCGATCCTCAATCTGGTCGATGATACGCGCGGCACGCGAATAGCCCAGCTTCAGACGGCGCTGCAGCATGGATGTGGACGCCTGACGGCAGTCCATGATGACCTCGATGGCTTCCTCGATGAGTTCATCCTCATCGTCGCCCGGGTCGTTCGTGCCGCTGCTGCCGCCCTTGTTATTGCCCACCTGCTCGGCCTGCTGCTCGATATGCTCGAGGATTTCCTCGCTGTACTCGGCGGTGCTGGTCTCCTTGATGCGGGCAATAACAGCTTCGATCTCCTCGTTGGAGATAAAGCAGCCCTGTACACGAGTCGGCTTGCCCTCACCGAGCGGCGCATACAGCATATCGCCCTTGCCGATCAGCTTTTCCGCGCCGGTCGTATCCAGAATGATACGGGATTCGATCTGGCTGGCTACCGCAAACGCGATACGCGACGGGATATTTGCCTTCATGATACCGGTGATAACGTCAGCCGACGGACGCTGTGTTGCTACAACAAGGTGCATGCCTGCGGCTCGCGCCTTCTGTGCGATACGGCAGATGGAGTTCTCGACTTCCTTGGCAGCGACCATCATCAGGTCGGCCAGCTCGTCGATAACGATGACGATCTGCGGCAGCACCTGATACTGCTCGGGATGACCGTCCTCGGTCTGCTCTGCTTTGGCCTTTTCAGAACGCATGAGGTCGTTATAGCCGACCAGATTGCGCACCTGATGGTCCGCGAACAGCTTGTAGCGGCGTTCCATCTCACCGACCGCCCAGTTGAGCGCACCGGCGGCCTTTTTCGGGTCGGTAACGACCGGAATCAGCAGGTGCGGAATGCCGTTGTAGTTGCCCAGCTCGACCATCTTCGGGTCCACCATGATGAGGCGGACCTCCTCCGGCGTGGACTTGTACAGCAGCGAAATCAGCATGGAGTTGATGCACACCGACTTACCGGAGCCGGTGGTGCCGGCAATCAGCATGTGCGGCATCTTGGCAATGTCACCGATGACCGGCTTGCCGGTGATGTCCTTGCCAACAGCAAAGGACAGGCGGCTTTTCGCATTCGCGAACGCCGGAGAGCCGATACACTCGCGGATAAAGACGGTATTGACCGTCTTGTTCGGCACCTCGATGCCGACCGCAACCTTATCCGGGATAGGCGCGATACGCACGTTCGCCGCGCCGAGCGACAGCGCAATGTCGTCCGACAGGGCAGTGATGCGCGAGATCTTGATGCCGCGCGGGATGGTCAGCTCGAACCGGGTGACGGACGGGCCGCGCACGATGCCGATGATCTGCGCCTCGATGTTGAACGAGTCGAGCGTATCGAGCAGGCACGCCGAGCTTTCGCGCAGCTCGGCTTCTGCGCCCGCGACAGAGGCGTGCTTGCCCTGTGTCAGCAGGTCGATCGGCGGGTAGTCGTAGACCGGCATGGGCGCTTTCTGGCTCTCGTCGATGGCAATATTCATGGCTTCCTGCTCGGTCTCCGAGATGTTCTCGGTCTTTTTCGACCTGGATGCCGGTGCCGGAGCCGCCTCATGCTCCGGCTCGGAAACATGCGCCGATTCTTCCTCCGGCTGCTTGTTTTCGACCAGATCCATAATGCTTCCAGCCTTTTTCTTCACGTTATCACGCAGTGAGCGCAGATATTCGTCCGGTGCGATAGCCTTGCCCTTGCGCTTTCGCGGGTCGATCAGTTCCTCGCCCGGCTTATCCTCTCCGGGCGGGTCAGTGTCGATCGGGATGTCAAAGTCGGATTTACGGTGTGCGCGGCGTTCCTCTCGACGCTGTGCATGCGCAGCTGCCGCTTCGTGGATGTTCGGCAGCTGGAGAGGTGCTTCGTAGCGCTCGCGTTCCTCCTCGTCCTCGTATTCGTACTCGGGCGGACGAACCATGTCGTACAGCGCCTGCGGCGTAATCCGGCAGGCCACCAACAGCGACACGATGAACAGCACCAGCAGGATTGCCAGCAGCGTGAACAGCGATGTCAGGATTCGC
>OIWL01002194.1_pt1 | contig 17155 bp, 8 predicted proteins | sample 1587561 | NCBI WGS metagenome assembly OIWL01 (sample SAMEA3888903, study PRJEB22519) | human gut metagenome | biome: human gut; feature: human-associated habitat; material: faeces | place: Denmark | collected 2010 | reverse complement strand
GATAGATTAAAAGACTGTATTTCTTTATCATCTATTTGTTTCCCTTTGCGAAAATTTGCGTTTATCTGCGTTTCAATAAAGATTTAACTCAGTGTTACTCTGTGGTAAAATCTTCCATAATTTATATATTATGAAAAAGTCCTCCCTCATAGTCCTGTCACTGATCGCCACTGTAATCACAGGCGGTCTGCTTCCGGCATGTACCTCCTCTTCCGGGCAGGCAGCCGCCTCTTGTGCCATACGTATAGAGTATATCTCCGGTTTTCCGGATGGTGAACCCGGATACTCTCTGGGAGTATCGGCATGCTATGCCGGTTTTATAAACGACGATCTAATCATTGCAGGCGGTTGTAATTTCCCTGATATACCCGCTTCCGAGGGAGGCGAAAAACGTTTTTATAAAGGTATATATAGGGGCCTGCCCGCTAACGACTCTACATTGACATGGACCCAAATAGGTGAACTTCCCGTTGAGGCTGCCTATGGAGTAACGCTTTCACTGCCTCATAAACTGATCTTTGTGGGTGGCAAGCATTCCGTAGGCGGGCTTTCTACCACCTACTCTTTGTCATTGAATGCCACAGGCGACGCTGCTATTCTTGACACATTGCCCACGTTACCTTTTGCTTTAGATAATATGGCAGGCGCTGTTCTTGGGAATGTTCTTTATGTGTTCGGGGGTAACAAAGCAGGTGTTCCCTCTGCTTCTCTGTTCTCTTTGAGCATGGAGAATCCTGCAGAGGGTTGGAAGGAAGAGCCGGCCTTGCCCGGAGCTCCACGTGTGCAACCGGTTTGTACTGCTCAGGAGGATGCGCTCTACATTTGGGGAGGCTTTTCACCTTCCTTGGGAGAGAATCAGGAGGCCATGGTTGCTACGGATGGCTATCGGTATCTTCCGGCATCGAAAACATGGGAACCTGTATCGGCACCTGTGGTCCCGGCCACAGGCGAACTGCTTACTTTGACGGGAGGGGCCTCCATAGCCTGCTCGGACAGTCTTATTCTTTGTGTAGGCGGAGTGAATAAAGAGATTTTTCTGGATGCAATCAGCGGAAGTTATAGCCGGGTTACTAAAGAAAACTATCTGACGCAACCCGTAAGCTGGTATCGCTTTAACAACCGCTTGATGGTATATGATATCCACCGGAACGGTTGGGATGAATGGGGACAATCTTCCGGTCTGGCACGTGCCGGTGCTGCTTTGGCAGGAAGGCAACAAGAAGTCTTCGTTATAGGTGGTGAGACAAAGCCCGGCATTCGTACAGCACAAATTTGTAAGATCGTAATTGAATGAACATTAAGAAGGAATAATTTATGAAGAACAAGTGGATTTTTATCGTGCTATTGCTTGTTTCAGTTGCAGGCAATGCCCAGGAGCGGAAATACTCAACGTTTTATTATCAGCGGGCTACTTTGTTTGAAGAGTTACCCGTCACCTCGAAGGATATTATTTTTCTGGGAAACAGTATCACGAACGGAGCGGAGTGGGCCGAGTTGCTTGGTAATAAGCATGTCAAGAACAGAGGGATCAGCGGGGATGTCTGCATGGGAGTGTATGATCGCCTGGATGCGGTTCTGAAAGGGAAACCTGCGAAGATCTTTTTGCTGATCGGCATCAATGATGTAAGCCGGGGTACTCCGGCAGACACCATTGTGCAGCGCATCGGTATGATTGCTTCTAAAATAAAGGCAGATTCGCCCCGAACGAAATTATATCTGCAAAGTGTACTCCCGGTAACCGATCATTATGGGCTGTTTAAGGGCCACACTTCCCGTTGGGAAGAAGTAGAGAAGATCAACAAAGGGATACTCCGGCTGGCTACGGAGAGGGGGCTTACGTATATCGACCTTTACGCTCATTTTGTCGATCCGGCAACGGGAAAAATGAATATGGATGATACGAATGACGGATTACACCTGTTGGGTAAAGGTTATCTGAAATGGGTGGAGATTGTTAAACCTTATGTTAACGAAAAATGAGAAAGATAGTACTGAGTTATTTGCTGGTTCTTTGTAACCTGGTTGCTGTAGCCCAAACGCCAGTAAGGGTGGCTTGTATAGGAAACAGTATTACGTATGGAGCCGGGATTGAAAACCGGGAACGGGATGCGTATCCTGTTCAGCTGCAACGGATGTTGGGAGAGGGGTATGTGGTAGGAAATTTTGGTAAATCAGGAGCTACATTGCTGAATAAAGGGCATCGTCCCTATATCGAACAGAAGGAATTTCAGCGGGCATTGACCTTTGCGGGAGATGTTGTTGTGATCCATCTGGGCATCAATGATACTGATCCGCGCGACTGGCCCAATTATCGTGATTATTTCGTCAGAGACTATCTGGCGCTGATCGACTCTTTCCGTGTAGCCAATCCAAAGGCGCGTATCCTGGTGGCGCGAATGACTCCCATAACCAACCGTCACTCCCGTTTTGAGTCGGGCACGCGCGACTGGCACGAACAGATACAACATGCCATTGAAAGGGTGGCCGAGCTTGCCGGGGCACAACTGATAGACTTTCATGCTCCCCTTTATCCCTATCCCTTTATGCTTCCGGATGCGGTACATCCCACTGCCGAAGGAGCAGGGATTCTGGCACAAACGGTTTACTCGGCCATTACCGGTGATTATGGTGGTCTTCGTCTGCCGCAGGTATACAGTGATAACATGGTGTTACAGCGTGATTGTCCGTTGGAAGTGCGGGGTACTGCCAATGCCGGAGAGGAAGTAACGGTAAGCATTGCCGGACAAAAGCAACGGGCTAAAACCGGATCGGACGGACAGTGGTGCGTGCGTTTGAAACCCATGCAGGCGGGAGGCCCTCATACACTTGCTGTTGCTGCCGGAAAGACCCGGTTACACTTTTCCAACGTGTTGGTAGGAGAAGTATGGCTTTGTTCGGGACAGTCCAATATGGAGTTTATGTTGAAAGAAGCCTCTACCTCCCGGATGGATATTCCTCAAAGTGACAATAATAACATTCGTTTGCTGGATATGAAAGCCCGTTGGCGTACCAATCCAGTAGAGTGGGAGGAGTCCGTACTCGATTCTCTAAACCATTTGCAGTATTATAAAGATAGCCAATGGAAGGTTTGTACGTCGGCCAGTGCTGCTGATTTTTCTGCTGTGGCATACTATTTCGGGAAGATGTTGCAGGATAGCCTGCATGTACCCGTTGGTTTGATTTGCAATGCAATTGGTGGTTCGCCCACAGAAGCGTGGGTGAGCAGGCATGCATTGGAGTTTCACCTTCCTATCATGTTTCGCAATTGGACGAAGAATGATCCGCAAAACTGGATACGCGCACGCGCTACATTGAATGTTAAGAAATCGACGAATAAGTTTCAGCGTCACCCCTATGAACCATGTTATTTGTATGAGTCCGGCATCCTCCCATTGGATAGATTTCCGGTGAAAGGAGTGATCTGGTATCAGGGAGAATCCAATGCTCCCGATTACGAGACACACGAGAAGCTATTCCACCTGCTTGTAGATAGCTGGCGCAAGAATTGGGAAAATCCGGAACTTCCGTTTTACTACGTACAGCTCTCTTCCATGGACCGTCCTTCGTGGCCGTGGTTTCGTGATAGCCAGCGCAGGTTGCTGAAGGAGATACCTTATACGGGTATGGCTGTTTCGAGCGATCAGGGTGATTCGCTGGATGTACATCCTAAGAATAAGAAACCGGTGGGCGAGCGTCTGGCGCGTCAGGCATTGAACCGTACGTATGGTATGAAAACGGTTGTACCTTCCGGACCCTTGTTCCGCAGTGCAGAGTTCCGCAAAGGGGCTGCTTATGTTTCGTTTGATTTTGCCGATGGAATGTCTTCTTCGGATGGCAAAGTGTTGCGGACTTTTGAAGTGGCAGAAACCGAAGGGCTCTTCTATCCGGCCAAAGCCGAGATCGTTGGCGATCGGATAAAAGTATATAGCGATCAGGTGAAGCATCCCCGTTATGTGCGTTATGGCTGGCAACCTTTCACCCGTGCCAATCTGGTGAATGCTCAGGGGCTGCCGGCTTCTACTTTCCGATCTTATTAAGAGAGAGGAAATACCTGCTGTATAACATCTCCGAATACCCTTTTGTAGTCCACGCCTTTACTGCATGCAGGCAAGGCGTTGCCTGTATGCTGTTCATATAGCGTCTTTTTGCTGCTGATTTCATAGGCTCTGTTCTGTGATATTCCGGAAGCCGGAAGAAAACTCATTACTTCACGAACCCCTCTATCCTTTTTTTTGTTATAAATGTATATTGAAGATGTATATACCTTAAAAAAAAGAGATATCATGAAACAACACCACACTACACATTTGAGATTTTTTCTCTTATGTCTCTTTTCTCTGTTTCTTTTTTCGGATGTCGTGGCCCAGAAGCCCGGATTAGTTCCGCTCGATTCTTTAATAACCGTAGGATATGCCACCGGAAGTATTAAAAATCTGTCTGGTTCCGTTGAGAAGATCACCGAGTTACAGATGAACCGGGATCAGATCACGAATCCTCTCGATGCAATCCGTGGCCGTGTGCCGGGGTTAACCATACAACGGGGAACAAACGGGCAGGCCGCCCTGGATGCCGTTCGCTTGCGGGGTACCACCTCTTTGACCAGTGGCAACGATCCGTTGATCATCGTCGACGGGGTATTTGGCGATTTGAATATGCTTACCTCCATTTATCCCACTGACATCGAAAGTTTTACTATCCTGAAAGATGCCTCCGAAACTGCCCAGTACGGTTCCCGTGGGGCTTCCGGTGTCATAGAGGTGACTACCAAAAAGGGTATTAGCGGCAAAACCCGCGTCAGCTATAATGGTAGTTTCGGTATAACCTCCGTTTACAAGAATCTCAGCATGCTATCGGCAAACGGCTTTCGGCAGGTGGCCGGTGAGCGGGGACTTTCCATTCTGGATTTGGGAAACAATACCGATTTTCAGAAAGAAATAGAACAAACCGGATTTCAGCAGAATCATCATGTCGCCTTTTATGGCGGTTCCGATGCCTCCAGCTACCGTGTCTCCCTGGGATATGTAGACCGGCAGGGGGTGATACAAAATCAGGATATGAGGAATTTTACATCCAACATGAATATGAGCCAGAACATTTTTGGCAACTTTATCCGTTGCGAGTTAGGCATGTTTGTGCAGAAGAACCATAACTTGTTCGATTACCAGAAGACATTTTACTCTGCGGCTACTTTCAATCCCACCTTTCCCAATCATAAGAATACGGAAACCGGTTCGTGGGATCAGATCACAAGTGCCAGCCAGATCACCAACCCGCTGGCATGGATGGAAGTGAAAGACCATGATGCTACTTCTCACATCAGTACACATGCCCGGCTGACGTTCAATCTGATGGATGATCTAAAGCTCGTCATGTTTGGTGCATACACCTACAATATTGTAGAGAACTCCCAGTATCTCCCCACATCGGTCTGGGCACACGGGCAGGCATACAAAGGGACGAAGAAGATGGAGTCTCTACTTGGCAACCTGATGCTGAGCTATAAAAAGAACTGGCGGAAACACTTCTTTGATGTGCTGGCACTTGCCGAACTTCAGAAGGAGACCTATACCGGATATTATACCACCGTCACAAACTTTAGTTCCGACCAGTTTGGATATGACAACCTTCAGGCAGGTGCAATCCGCCTTTGGGAAGGTACGAATTCTTATTATGAAGAGCCACATCTGGCTTCCTTCATGGGGCGCTTCAATTATACCTATGCCGACCGCTATATTCTTACCGTGAATGCCCGTACAGATGCTTCCTCCAAGTTCGGGAGCAATCATAAGTGGGGCTTTTTCCCTTCCGTATCCGCAGCATGGGCGGTGAGTGAAGAGGAGTTTATGAAGCGTATCCCTCTGGTTGACAATCTGAAACTACGTGTAGGTTACGGATTGGCGGGAAATCAGAACGGGATAGATTCATACACCACCCTCGGATTGGTGAGACCCAACGGGGTAGTGCCTGTGGGCAATTCGGCAGTAGTTACCTTGGGAGAGATGCAGAATATAAACCCCGATTTGAAGTGGGAGGTGAAACATACGTTTAATGCCGGGGCAGACTTAGGGATGTTTGGCAACCGCCTGCTACTCTCTGTCAATTACTACAACTCAAAGACCACCGATATGCTCTATCTTTATAACGTCAGTGTGCCTCCCTTTACCTACAACACGCTGCTGGCAAATATCGGTTCCATGCGTAACAGCGGTACCGAGATAGCCATTGGTATCACTCCACTCAAAACGCCGGATATGGAACTGAATATCAATGCCAATATTACCTTTCAGCGCAACAAACTACTCTCTTTGAGCGGTACCTATAATGGCGAGAATATCTCGGCACCGGAGTATAAAAGCCTGGCAAGCCTTGACGGTGCAGGCTTTCATGGAGGATACAATCACATCGTCTATCAGATAGTGGGACAACCGCTCGGTGTTTTTTATCTTCCGCACAGCAACGGGCTTGTATCCGATGGCGATGGCGGATATACCTATGGCATAGCCGATCTGAACGGAGGAGGCATCAGTCTTGAAGACGGTGAAGACCGCTATGTGGCAGGGCAGGCAGTACCCAAAACTTTACTGGGGTCTAACATCAGTTTCCGTTACAAGCGTTTTGATATTTCGGTACAGATCAACGGAGCTTTCGGACACAAGGTCTACAACGGCACTTCGCTGACTTATATGAATATGAACATCTTCCCCGATTATAATGTGATGGAAGAGGCTCCCCGGCGAAATATAAAAGATCAGACCGCCACCGATTACTGGCTGGAAAAGGGAGATTACGTCAACTTCGATTATCTTACCATCGGCTGGAATGTCCCGTTAGCAAAGGCTCAGAAGTATATCCGGTCACTTCGTCTGGCATTTACGGTCAATAACCTGGCTACCATCAGCGGCTATTCCGGACTTTCGCCGATGATCAATAGTTCCACCGTCAACTCTACATTAGGAGTAGATGATAAACGTGGTTATCCGCTGGCGCGGACTTATACAGTAGGTTTGAGTATTAACTTTTAAAAGGGAGCTACGATGAAACGTTCATTTATATATACAGTATGTTTTCTGTTGTTATCACTGGCGCAACTATCCTGTGATGACTTTTTACGTGAGAAACCGAGAGACCGCATCTTTGAGGAAGAAGCATATAAAAACTTGTCCGATTTGTATCTCAATGCAGTCGCCTCATTGTACAACAATATTGGCGGATACAGTGACAGCCAGGGCTTGCAGGGCACCGGACGCGGTATCTACGATCTGAATACCTTCACTACCGATGAGGCTATAATGCCCACCCGGGGTGGCGACTGGTATGATGGTGGTTTCTGGCAGGGGCTTTATCTGCACAATTGGGGTGTCAATAATGATGCTATACAAGCCACCTGGGAATATTTGTATAAAGTGATAGGTTTAAGTAATAAATCGCTGGAAAGAATAGCGCAGTATGCCGGGACGCACAACGACAGGGAGTTAGTGGCCTATGAAGCAGAGGTGCGAGCATTACGTGCCCTGTATTACTATCATCTGGTAGATTTGTTTGGAAATGTTCCGTTGGTATTGTCTTCTTCTATGCCGGTGAAAGAAGTGAAACAATCCACCCGCCAGGAGGTTTATGATTTTGTTGTACGCGAGTTACAGCAGTCGGCTCCCGAACTGAGCACTGCCCATGGCAATCTGCCCGGTACTTATTATGGACGCATTACCCGCCCCGTTGCCCATTTCCTTTTGGCTAAACTGGCTCTGAATGCAGAGGTATATACCGATAATGACTGGACGGACGGCATACGCCCGGATGGCAGAAACATCTATTTTAATGTAGGTGGCGAAGAGCTTAATGCCTGGCAGACCGTTGAGGCTTATTGTGATTCTGTCACGAAGTCCGGTTACCGGCTTGAAGAGGATTATACCACCAACTTTGCCGTATTCAACGAATCATCGGCCGAGAATATCTTTATTATACCGATGAATAAGAACCTGTACACCAATCAGATGCAATATCTCTTCCGTTCGCGTCACTACAACCATGCCAAAGCATATGGCTTGAGTGGAGAGAATGGTTCAAGTGCCACCATTGAGGTTCTGAAAACCTTTGCCTATGGCACTCCTCAGGTTGATCCCCGTTTTGACAAGTGCTACTTCGCCGGCATTGTTTATGACTTGAAAGGAAACGTTGTGAGGCTGGACGACGGTACGATACTTGAATACCTACCCTGGGAGGTGGCTTTGGATATATCCAATGAGCCTTATGAGAAGACAGCAGGAGCCCGTATGAAGAAGTACGAAGTAGATGATACGGGCACGAAAGACGGTAAACTGATGGAGAATGATATTGTGCTTTATCGCTATGCCGACGTGCTGCTGATGAAGAGTGAAGCAAAAGTCCGCAACGGAGAGAACGGTGATGAAGAATTGAACCGGGTACGTTCCCGTGTGGCTGCTCCTTACCGGGAAGCTACCTTGAATACCCTTCTTGATGAGCGCCAACTGGAATTTGCCTGGGAAGGCTGGAGGCGACAGGATCTTGTGAGGTTTGGATTATTCACCCGTCCGTATAGCAGCCGGCCACAGTTGGCTGGCGAAGCGAGTGGGTATACTACGGTATTCCCCATACCGGATAAGGTGAGGCGTATGAATCCGAATCTGGTTCAGAATCCGGGGTATAAATAAGGATATAACGTATTCCGGAGTAAGAGTAGCTACCTGTCGGTACATTTTCTAATGTTAACAGGCAGCTGTTTTTTTATCTGTATATATCAACAGAACGTTGTTGGGTGGTAGAAAAGATGTTAATAAACATATACCGAAAATGTAAAAAAAAAGCATAAATAGTTGTTTGTTAGCTTTGTTTTCGTAATTTTACAAATTCCTTTTTCCCTTTGTTCTTAATGAACTCGTAACAAGAGCACTGACTTAACTTAATAGAAGATATGAAAAATTGTACTTTGTTATTCCTTTTGTTTTTTATGATAACACCAGGCTGCTTAGCTCAGCAGCTATCAAAAGAGGCTTCACAGCCCCGATCTGGTGATGTGCTTTATAAGATACAACAAGACTATACTACTTCCGGGGCAAAAGGTTCAGGAGTAGTATGGGATTTTCGTACACAAAAAGCAGATAATGACACCTACAGAGTTGGTTATACCGGTAAGATTGATTCTGTACTTTGTCTATCAGAATCCCGTACACAATACAAGTACCGGCTTTCCACTGATTCGTTGCTTCTTATAGGCTATGAGAATGCCAATGCCCGGGTAGACAACAGGTTTCCGATGATTGCCCTGCACTATCCATTTGCCTATGGCGATTCTATCAGCTCTTATTTCTATGGTGAAGGGAGTTATAGCCATTCTTTAGGCATCTCTTCCTACGGTTTTTCTTCCGTTGTGGCCGATGGATTAGGGTGTTTGCTACTTCCCGACACGGATACTTTGCGGCAAGTTCTTCGTGTTCGTCGTGATCAGTATATAGGGCAGACTTACTATGCCAATAGGCATTCTACTCCCTGTATTGACAGTATTCCTCATTTATCCGATACTATACAGGTATGGTTGCAACGAGACCCTGCTACCTGGCATGTTGTCCATTGCCAGTGGTATGCTCCCGGCTATCGTTATCCGGTATTCGAAACCTTTGAAAATTCTATATATAAGTCCGGTATTTTACACAAACACTTCAATACCTCCTTTTATTATCCCCTTACAGAACAGCAATATCTGAAAGATGATCCGGAAAACCGTGCTATTCGTGAACAGTTAGCGGTCGTTGCAGAAAAAACTCCCGGACAGAATTCGGAAAACAATCCTTCCGTATCAGGACCTAGGTACAGGTCTTTTCTGTTGGATTATACGTTGGTTCCCGGGAAACAATTGACACTGAACTATCAAATGAATGAACCGGTACAGTTGGAGGTGATTCTTACTACAGTTTCGGGTATTGTTATCCACTATCAGTCTCCTCACATAGTTTCTGCGGGGGGGTATTCTGAGAAAATAGATGTTTCGCAGAGCGGAGACAAAGAGTTTATTCTTAGTACTATTGTGAATGGAAAGCAAGAGTCCCGAAAAATAATGTAATAGTGACCTTAAAACTAATTATGTATGAAGATAATAACAATATTTATTTCTGCACTTTTGTACTGTTGTCTTTTGGGAGCACAAAAAGGGCAATCGTTATTTAAAGATATTACTCCTTCTCCCAATTCGTGTGCATTAGCGCAATATGTTGACTATCCGGTATCCCTGTATACCGGAACTCCTTCCATCAATATTCCTATTCATACGATTGAAACAGGGCCTTATAGCTTTCCGATAAATCTTAGTTACCACGCTTCGGGTATCCGGGTTGCACAAGAAGCTACTTGGGTGGGATTGGGCTGGTGCTTGAATGCCGGCGGTGTGATAACACGTACAATCCGGGGGAAAGATGATCTTGGTACCGGATATTATTATAATGAGACGGATATTCCTGATGTAGTGGATGGTTCGGTAGATTCGGAGTATATAAGAATGTCTCATGAATATGGTACTCCTTTTCCGTTTCTGTTCCCCAGATTATCGCGGGATGCCGAACCGGATGTATTTTATTATAACTTTGGTGGATATACAGGCCGTTTTTATTGTAAATTGGGAGGGCATAAACTGCAACAGGAGAATCCGGGAAGCGGGTTTATCTATTCTAATCCGGAAGATAATCTGAAGATCGAGGAGATTGAACTACAAGGAACGACTACTTTTATCGGATTTCGAGTAACTGTTCCTGATGGTACCAGTTACTGTTTCGTGCAACCGGAGATAAAATATTCTCGTTCATATACAGAGTCGAATGCCAGTATGTCAAGTATTGAAGGTAATTTTGAACAAGGTGATATAGATCCCAGTAATCCGGCAGATAATCATGTGACGGCTTGGTATCTGAAAGATATCTACTATCCAAATGGCGACCGGATTACTTTTGAATATGATGAAGAGTTGAATGCTTATGTGTCTCCGGTGAGAGTATCGCAACATATATATACAATATTGGCACAAGATGGAAAGAAATTTCCGTATGATACATTTACTCCCAAGGCTACTTACTCTGCTGACCTGACTGTAGAATATCCCCGTCTGAGGCGTATTAGCTGGAAAAACGGGCATATTGATTTTGTTGCAAGCCAGGATAAAAGAGAAGATGTACGTTCTTTGTATTATTATAAACATAACGCTGATTGGGGTAATCATTTCCCGGCTCGTGCATTGCAGGAGATTAAAATTTGTGGCTCAGATAAAGAACCTCAGCCTTTGAGTAAGTACTACTTTCATACCTCCTATTTTACTTCATCAGATTCGTGCAAGAATTACCTGTCGCTTCGGCTGAGACTGGATTCTATAACTGTAACCGGGACAGAGGCACGTAGTGTTATGTATCGCATGGAGTATGACACAACCCATCTTCTTCCTCGTAAGAATAGTTTTTCTTGTGATCATTGGGGATATTACAACGGTATAAAGAACAATTGCCTTTATCCTTCGATGATTACGGATCAGGATTATGAGGGTTTTGCACATAATATCATTATTCCAAAAGGAACTCATTTGCCTGGTGCCAATCGTGGCACACTGCCCGATTATGTAACTTCTTGCATGTTAACGGCCTTTGAGACACCCGAGGGCGGACGTACTGAGTTCACTTACGAACCAAAAGCCATTGATGGAGAAAAAGTAAAAATACCTTTGTCTGATGAAGGTACCTGGAAGGAAACATTACGGTTTGTAAAACCTGCCAGTGAGCATTTGAAAACCAGCCGGTTTTATATGCCGTTTGACGGATATGTGGATTATGATTTCATGTATGGTGGTAATGAATTTCACGCAGAGGAAGAGAAGGGAACTGTTATTTTTGGTTTTCGTGATCGCAGGCATACGGCAAAAGATATAAATTGGGATGACCGGTCAATCCGGGGGCGTAAAGTTTATCTGACAGAAGGTTTTTACACTTTTGATATGCAGTCAAATACTACTGTTGTGGAACAAACGGCAACTTTAAAGTTATATAAGGTTCCTTATTATAAAGGGTTGCCTCTTGCCGGTGGAGTTCGTATAGCTCAGATCAAATCACCGTCAACTCTCCGGAAATATCAATATATGAATGATAATTGGAAAAGTTCGGGCATTCAGATACGTAACCCTTTATACGCTGTCCGTGAAGTCTCTCTTTGCTATGATGTTTCACCTGCAGATCCCGGTAATTATTATGTGGCTGGTCGTACGGTTGTATTGAACCGTTCTTCCGGTTCTGTTAATCCAATGGAAAGCCCGACAGCCGGAGTAGCGGTTGGTTATAGCCAAGTAAGTGTATTGACAGATACATTGCGGGAAGACTTTTATTATTATAACAGGAAAGAGAAAGATGGAGCTGTTCCCGGATTTCCGGGAGAATTCATTTTTCAAAATGGGAAATTGCGTCGACATTGTATCTATGAAAACGAAAGAATGACAAAAGCTACTTACTATACTTATCAGGAACGGGAGATTATGAGATTAAAGGCGCTTCGGGAGGATCCGGGTAATTTCTTTGTTATTTCGAAGTACCATATTCCGATCACATTCTGTGCTGTGTCTCATCAGTATGATTCAATTATCGATATTCACGGAACGACTCCGGTTGTTCGTAATTTGATGAATAGTTATCTATACAACACAACCAACTTCCAACCTCGGACTATAACTAAAAAAGTAACAGACCGGAATCTGAATGAAACTCATGAGATATTTTATTCTGTTGATTTTAAAGATCGTTCACCTTATAAAGAGATGTGTGAGAAGAATTTAGTCTGTACACCTGTTGAAGAGAATTTTCGTAAAGGGGCACAAAACCGATTGGTTCGGAAAACACTCCATACATACAAGAAGAATAATAAGAATAGTCAGTTTGTTCCGGAAGCCGATTATATTTATTATCAACCATTTGGTAAGGAGGAACCTTCTTCTTTATATGGCGATATGAGCTTGTTTGGAAAAGCGGAAACTACCTATGCAGACTATGACCCTCAGAGTAATTGCACCTCCATACAAAGCCGGATGGGGCAGACAGCTGTTTATGTGTGGGGATATAAGTCACAATATCCTATTGCACAAATTTTTAATGCGACTATAGAAGAGGTAAAAGCGCAAGGAATTGATGTTGACGTTATCGGGCGTTCCGATGAACCGACTCAGGCACAGTGGCAGGCTTTGCATACCCTTCGCACTAAACTTCCACGTGCGGAAGTTATTATAATGACTTATCGTCCGTCAGTGGGCATCACTTCAAAGACAGATGGACGGGGTATCACCACTTATTATGAATATGATGATATGGGACGCCTGAACTGTATACGGGATAATGACCATAACATCATTCAAACAAATCACCTTAAAATGGCTACTGAAAAATGAAACGCACATTAATTATATATAGTCTTTGCTTGCTGCTTGTCCATGTGGGAGTACGTATTTGTGCTCAGGAGAATAGTATCACTTCTCACATTTTGCGTGAGCCGGTTCAGGAGTTGTCAGCAGTTAATGAAAACAATTCCCTCACTACTATTGAGTATTATGATTCTGCCGGTCGGTTAATTCAAAAACTTCAGAAAGGGATTAGTCCTGATAAAGGGGATTTGGCAAACTATATAGTTTACAATACGGTTGGCCAGAAATCACAAGAGTATCTTCCGTTTCCTTTTTCTGGTAATAACGGGGCTTTTGTTTCTCATGCAAATTTTGAGTCTTCAGGTAGTGCATGGTCTCATGATTATTGTTATGAACCTGTTATCGGAGGGCAGCTGCGGGAAGTTTCGGGGCTTCATTTAGGTGGTAAAAATGTTACTTACAAGTATCGGCTGAGCACTTCTGCTATACCGGAGTTGAATGCTTTTGAATTCAGAATGCAAGGGGCCACTACACTTGAAAAACGTATAGCAGCGACAGGGGCCTATCAAGTCACCTGGGAAACGGATGAGGATGGCCATCAAACTTTGCTTTTTGTGGATAATGACGAACGTACAGTGCTGAAGCGTCAAATAGGAGAAGACGGATATCATGATACTTATTCTGTATACGATAATTATGATCGTCTTTGTTGTGTTCTTCCCCCTGCTGCTGTAGATGGATACACCTCTTTCAACAATCAAAGTCTGTCTGAGGGGAATTATCTTGATTTATATGCCTATTTTTATATCTATGATGATGATAACCAATGTGTGGAAGTGAAATATCCGGGTGCAGACTGGATCTATACAGTATATGATGGAGATCATCGCCCGATTCTGATACAAGATGCTAACAGGAGAGTAAAAGGTGAATGGAGTTTCATTAAATATGACGGGCTTGGACGGGCCGTTGTAGAGGGGACGGTCAAAGATAGCCGTAGCCGTGAAGAACTGGCAGCACTCTACCGGGATGTACTGATACGCGAAAATTACAGGGGCGCTTCCGGTTCATGCATGGGTTATTCCGACAATGTGAAGCTGGGGCAGGGAGGATATACATTCATTTGTGTTCGGTATTATGATACCTATGATTTTACAGAACTTACCGCAGAGTGGCCCTCTGTCGACATTTCCACTTCCGTTTCTGCAAAAGGATTGCAGACAGGGGTGTTTGAATCTGTATTGAATCTTCCGGATAAAGGGCGGTATACAGTCAGTCGGTATGATGATAAAGCGCGGTTACTTACTCAGTCTTCAAAAGAAACATTATCCGGCAACAGCCTGTCTACAAATTATAATTACAACTTTCAGGGGGCATTGATACAGAGTGAATCGCATTATGACAATCGTTACTCTTTGAAGTCGAATTATACCTATGACCATGCCGCACGTGAAAAAAGCAGTACCTATGCTTTAGGATATGGGGCAACTCGGCATACTTCTCCTTTGCGTACATTTAATTACGACTCTTACGGACGTGTTATTGAAAAGCAATTGCAGGGTGATAAAGTTACAGTGATGTATAATTACCAGAATGATGGGACTCTATATAATATTATCAGTACGAGCCGGTTTAATGAAACTCTTTATTATGGGAATTCTATGTTGCCCTATCAACTCTCTCGTTGCTACAATGGTAATATAGCCGATATCTCTATTAGTCAGGATGGCCGTTCTTATTTTTATCATTTTGATTATGACGAATTCAATCGTTTGACTTCAGGCATGATGTACGGGATGAGTGGTAGCCGTTTAAAGAATGATGAGTTCTATAGTTATGATAAGATGGGTAATATCACGTCTTTATATCGTTTGGAGGAAGCAGGAACTGTAAATGGTTTGGATATTCATTATCGGGGTAATCAGCTATTGAAGGTGACCGATGACAACAAAAGTTTTCATGGCACTTATGATTTCGCCATTTATCCCGATCTTGCTGATAGCGAACAAGAGTATTATTATGATGGTAATGGCAATGAAACAGCTAATCTTGATAAGAATATTGTGGCAGTACGCTATAATATCCTTAATCTACCGGATACGGTACAATTTGGTGATGGCAACCGTATCGTAAATTATTATCTGTCAAGTGGTATCAAGTTGGGAAGTATTTCCCGTACTTATACCACTCCGCTCTCCGTACCCTTGGATAAGATAACCAATAGTACCGATCCTTTTGTAGAAACTAAAGAGTGGCGTAATGGAGAAATGCACTACAAAGGTGATGTTGCGGAACGGATAGATATTCAGGATGGTTATTTGCAATTATGTGTAAATAAAACATCCGGCAATTTGGATTCTCTTAAATCTTATGCGTATGTTTGCGATCATTTGGGTAGTGTCCGCCAGGTTTGCGATGCTGCGACAGGCAATGTAGTCCAGAGTTTAGAGTATTACCCGTCCGGATTGATCTTTCGTAGCACGAACTATGATCTTCAACCAGATAAATATACGGGCAAGGAGTTGATCTCCATGCATGGTTTGAATCAATATTATTCAAAGGCACGCATGCAAGAGTTTCAGATCCCCCATTTTACAACCCGGGATCCGTTGTGCGAGAAATATTATGATCTGAGTCCGTATGGATACTGTGCAGGGAATCCGATGAGGTATGTGGATCCGGATGGACGATTTATTGGAACTGCCATAGGAACGGTTTTTGGAGGACTAAAAGGTGCATATGAAGCCCATAAAAATGGTACGGATGTTTGGGCAGGGGCTGCGGAAGGAATGGTAGCTGGCGCTATAACCGGTGCGGCTGTAGATCTGGCTGTTGCAGCTACGGTTGCTACAGGAGGTGGAGCTTTAGTCGTAATTGGAGTAGGTGCTGCTGCAGGAACGGTTGGTGGAGCTACAGGGGCAATTGCGGGAGATGTTACGGGACAGGTAGTATCAGCAATAAGAAAAGATAATACTCTTTCTCAAGCAGTAAGTAATGTTTCGACAAATAATTTTACAGATAAGGCTAAAGGTGGAGCCATAAGTGGGGCTATAAATGGTTTAAGTGGTGGATTGTTAGGGGTAATGGGAAAAGCAGCTACTTCATCTGCACAGGTTATTCAAGGAACTATGTCCAAAAACATAACAACAACAGCTACTATATTAACCGAACAAGGTGCGACTCAAGGAACTGTAAATACAGCCGTAAATGGCATAACACAAGGGATGGGTACTGTAGTAGCTAATACAACAAAATCAATGATAAAAGTGGAAGCTGTGACATCAGTAGTAACTGAAGTTTCAACAAAATTAGTAGAAGAACATTTAAAAAATGGAGGGCGTTAAAATGAAACTTTTTATGAAGTTAGTGTTTAGTATTGGTTTTTTGTTTTTAGGAGGAGGTTTTTTACTTGCTTTTTTACAATATATAGCGTACAATGGTTTTGGTGATATTTTTGAATATGTTAAGCCGGAGTATCTTGAAACGCGTGTTGAAATAGATTCTATCACAGAAACTAAAACGATCATCTATAAATACACTATAGATAAAAAAAACTATGAATCAAAGCAGTCTATTTACATATCAAGAATTGCTGCTCGTGATTTTTATGAAAGCAATGTGTATTATAATAAGCAAATACCTTGCCTGAGTTATATTGGAAAGAAAGAATTAAAATTAAGGAGTACTAAAATAGATATGTGCATTACCGGTTTTTTCTTTTTGTTTATTTTTCTGATATATAAGTATGCCGACATGGATAAATGG
>OIWL01002181.1_pt1 | contig 17265 bp, 14 predicted proteins | sample 1587561 | NCBI WGS metagenome assembly OIWL01 (sample SAMEA3888903, study PRJEB22519) | human gut metagenome | biome: human gut; feature: human-associated habitat; material: faeces | place: Denmark | collected 2010 | reverse complement strand
GGTTCAAATCCTCAACAGTGTTCAGGGAATGGGCTTTCAGATATTCCACAGCCCGTTTGACTTCCTCAAAGTCCCGGACAGTGCATTTCAGTTTTGCCTTGCCAGACCAATCGCTGCGCTGCTCGTTGCGGAGATTGAAGTAATCCACCAGTAGGTCGGACAGCGTGGGTTCCTTCGCCTTTTCCAGAGCGTCCAGAAGAAGCTGCTTCTTTTCGTTCAGGTCTGCGATCCAGCGTTGCAGCCCACGGATGGCGCTGCGGATGGACTGCATCAGGCTGTTGGCGGCTCGAATATCACGATTCAGATTGCCGAGAAAAGTTTCGATGCCACGTTTTTCCATCTGGTGTGCAGCGGGACCGAGATGGACGGTCGGTATCTGCTGGATGCCCTGCCGCTCAAAGGAGCGCAGGTCAACACGTTCCGGGCGGCCAGCCGCTTCCAAATAGCGGTTGGTAATGGTCTCCCAGCCATGCCGCCAGACCTCGGCATACTTCTGGTCGTTCCAGTCCACCGTGTTTTCCTTGTGGCACTTCCAGTTGCCAGAGGGGAGCTGGATGCGCTCACCGTTCTCGTCAAGGTCGTACACCTTTCTGGCTTTCGGGAGCCACTTGCCGTGTTCATCTATTGCCCGGAGCGTCAGCAGAATGTGAGCGTGTGGGTTTCCATCTCCCTTGTCGTGGATGGCAAAGTCGGCAATCATCCCTTTGGAAACAAACTGCTCCTGACAAAACTCTTTTATCATGGACAAATACTGCTCCTTCGGCACCTCCACCGGGAACGCCAACACGATGCGCCGGGCAAGCTGGGAGTTCCACTGGTTCTCCACGGCTTCCACGGCGTTCCAAAGGGTTGCCCGGTCTGCATATCCGGGCGGCGCATGAGATGGCAGCATGATCTCGGCATGGACAAGCTCTTTCTTCTTGTTGTAGAATTTCGTTTTCTGGTCGTACTCGCTGAACAGCCGTTCGCCGCTCTGGTAAGCGGCCCCGGCAACAGCGGACTGCCCTTGGCTGCGCTTGACGATAGTAATTTTGAAATGCGGACACGGAATAGGCATCACCCCCAAACAAAAAGACCGCCCAGCAAGATTGCTCTTGGTGAACGGTCTGGAATTGTATTCGGTTTTGCTCGCCGCCTTAGAACGGAGTGCCATGCGCTTCGATCTCAGGCGGGAGCCGCAAAAGGATAGCTGCAAAGCAGCGCAAGGAAAATGCAGTTTTCCTTGGGATGGAATCGGGCTGGCGCACAAACGCCAGCTTCGATTTCATCGAGCCGTCTGCAAGACCGCAATTTCACCGGAACGGTGTATAATTGCGCCCTTTATTCTAAAGGGTTTTGGACGTTGCTGCGTTCGTGAACATCATGCACCATCTTTGCAAGTGCCAGCACGACTTCAGGCTGGCGGAACGAGATTTTCAGCAGTTCCATCACCTGATCATCGGTCAGTTCTCCCGGACAGACCAGAAAGCTTTCCAGCATTCCGGCACGAGTGCAAAGACGATGCACACGCTCTCTCCGGTTCAACTCTGACATCTGACGTTCAAGGATCTTCTCCCGGTGCTGGCAAGAGCGCAGCTTCTGCTCTGCTTTAGCTTTTTCGTTGCGGAGGTAGGCAAGGTCAGTTTTCGGTTGGGTCAATGGCATCACGCTCCTTTTTACAAAAAAGAGCAACAAAGGGAAAGGCTCCTTTGCTGCTCATAGTAAACATAGTTAGTTCTTTTTTGAATTCGGAAGTTCCTTGATGGAAATATCATACAATGCAACTGCTAACCGAACATCTCGCCCTGTATCTTCGCGGTATTTCACGCAGTCCCAAATATTAGAGTTCCATTGCTTACAGCTTTTACAATTCTCTTTAAGCCAACTTTGAATTTGCTGCTGAACTCCTGCAAAATTCTTGTTTTCCTTATTAAAAATAATGAGGGAAAGTTTAGTGTCCTTCCACGTTGCATAGCAAAACAATTGTTCAATAGCGTCAGAGAAAAGTTTTATTCCGTGCCAAACTTTGCATTCTGCAATGAAAGCAGCCTTATCTTCACGTTGAATCTGAATGTCGGTTTTTCCAACACGCCTGAATGTTTCACCCGTTACGGTGTTCTCATAATGAGAACTCAACATTCCCTTGATGTAGTCACGAAGTGCTTCTTCATTAAATTGATTGAATGTCTTAGCACTTTCTTCCAAAGCCGCTCCGCAAAGATGAATGATTTTAATGATGTTTTCAAAATCGCTATCATCAATATAAAATTGTTGTTCTTGTGCGTGAGGCTTCGGCTCATTTAGATTTGCTCTATGTGGTTTCTTTAATGGAATCGGTGTTAGATTGGGAGAAGAAGAATTTAAGTTGAGGGGGATTTTCAATGCTTTACTAAAAGAAAAGAACACATCTGCTTTTTCTCGGCGTTTATTTAACAGCTGTTGTACATTCGATGTTAGATTTTCATTATAACTTCGTATATCATCGTTTGCGTAGCCGCTCATCTTTTCAAAGCTGCTAAACTGATTTCGGAAATCACTATTTACTTTCTCTTCCAGATTATCTCCAAAACCTTTCATTTCTTGGTTTGTATATGATAATCGGATTGTGATAAAGCCATAATTCGTGTTACTTGGTTTTTGAAATCCAAAGATTTCAAAACTAGTCATTATATAAGTAGACGGCGTACATTTAAGAAGCACGTCATCCCCGGAAAAAGGAACTTTGTAATCAATATTGCATCCATCGACCATATAGAATTGAGGTTCACCATAGACATCACCAAAGTGGCACCACGGATTATTCCTTTTGATTTGGGTTTTCTGGATACTCCTTGTAGCATAATCCACATAGAAAGAAATTGGCTCAACTCGATATTTTTCCGTAAGGTATTCCGTCCATTCATCAACGTCACAATTCACAATCTTTTCATCCGCAAATGAATCAATTTCACCTTCTAATTCGCCATAAAGTTTCCTGAGGCAATCTGATACGCTTCCGTTTTCATTTGAAAAGAGATTCACTGTCTGCTCCTTTGGTCAGAGGTTTTCAATCGAATAGGGGGAGTTCATTATATCACAGTTTTTGAAAAAGTTCAATTAAGCGTAGTTTTTTGAACGAATATCTTGCTAAATATAGGGATCAGTCTTCTGCACCCGCTGTGTAACACATCATTAGCAAACCTACAGTGCTTCTACCCAATGTTCTAAAAATCAAATTGATTTCATAGAGGAAATATGCTAGACTGCTACTAACAAGTAAATTCTAATTCAAGGGAAGTGGTAAAGTGTTAGCGATGTCTGATACTCCGATAGAGCAGTTTTTTCCTCTGTTCGCCAACACAGGCGTTCCGGTTGCTTTTTTAGTCCCAACACCTACCGGCTATGGTAAATCCATCATGGATGCGACCGGCCCCGTTCGTGAGCTATTCAAAAATGCAAAACTCCACGATTACGAAGTACAAGGTCAAGGACCCGAACATAAGGTCATGATTAAAAGTTACTTCGTTTATCCTGACCGAACACAAGAAACCGCAGCTTCTCTTTATCGTCCCGTGACAAAAAAAGGCGACCCACGGATTTGGTTTAAGGACCTAAAAAGTTACTGCATGCCTTGCAACCTCCTTGCTCTCATTACCATAGAAGATTGCATTTATGTAATCAACCTCTCCAATCCAATGGTTGCGGCATCGCTTTGGAACAAGGGCTATGTATATGATATTTTGCTTGAAGCGGCTCATAAGGACCGGCTGATAGCTGATGAACTTTTACAAAAAATACAGGCTATCCACAATCAAGGATTTTTGCCCTCCATTACGCCGGGCGATCCAGAAGTCGGCGATACGCTTGAGCATGCACTTGGTATCGAACGAAACAATTCAAGAGCACCCGATTATAAGGGAATTGAACTCAAAACAACGCGTCTTACTCGTAATGGTGTTTCAAGACAAGTCACGCGTTCCACACTTTTCACAAAGGTTCCTGACGTAGGGATGACATATCGTGAAATCGTTGACCACTATGGTAAGATTCAGATTCCAAGAGGTTCTACCGTTGCTCGACTTCAGCTCTACGAAACTTTTAGGGTATCAAGACCAAACGCATACGACCTTGTTCTTGAAGTTGACCAAAACAACGACCAATTACAGTTGCTCCATCAAGAGACCCAACTAAGGAAATATGTGTCTGCTTGGTATCTCAGTACCTTAAAGCAGGCACTGCTCTTGAAGCATCACGAAACCTTTTGGGTAAAGGCAGTATCGGAGAACAGGGATGGACAGGAATGGTTCCGTTACGACAAGATTCTGCACACGAAAAACCCAAACACCTCTCTGCTTGCCCCCTTACTTGAAGCCGACAAGATCACCGTCGATCTAGCTGCACATTATAATCCCGACGGTAAATGGAGAGATCATGGCATGCTTTTCAAAATGTTGCCAATTGACCTTCCGCTTTTGCTCGGTGATCCGATTGAATACGACCTTACACATCCATAAAAGTAAGACCGCTACACAGCATCGTGTAGCGGTCTTACTTTTACAATACTTTCATGATTTCAAGTGCAACTGCTTTTGCCAAAAGCGGCGGTACAGCATTGCCTACTTGCGTATACTGAGGAACCTCTTTTCTGCGAAGGAGACCTCCAGTTGTGCGTTTTCCTAAAAACTCAAACGAATCATCAAACGATTGACAACGAGCCATTTCTCTTACACTGAAAGTTCTAGGTTCCCAAGGACTAATATAGTCATCAGCGATAGTTACAACAGTTGCCGAAGGCTGATCTGGAGCAAACCTTTGGCGAATATTCTTCTTGGTAAGAAGAATTTCTGCTTGCTCCTTTGTTGCCCCAGGTTTTCCAAATAATTCAACAACAGCTGATTTGGATATGCCCAATCGCTCACTGCACATAGCAATTAAGCAGGGCTTATCAGAAATGTCAATTCCTTCTTCCATAACCCTACGCTTAAGATATGTTCCAGATTCTCCCGGTCGGAAGAGTTCAAAACGTTCACACACAATATCCGTTTGCTTCGGAAGTTCGGTGTTTGTAATGCGTTTCGCCGCAATCGGCTTTCCATCGATTTCGGGAGTTCTCCCATGGAAACTATCTAGCTGATACTGGGTAGGGACAGGGTTAATTGTCGCTTTTTTCTCTGAATCAGAAATCAAGTCTCCAATTGCATCAAGCAAGGTGAGCCTTTCTTCGGGCTTCACTGTTGGTTCCGGATACTGCGGAGGTGTAAGACCTCTTCGATATCCCATAAATATTATTCTGTTTCTTCGCTGAGGAACGCCATAATCTGCGGCATTAAGAATTCTTGGTTCAAGGGTATCATATCCAATTTCATTTAATTCACTTCTAAGAATAAACGGGGTCACACTTCCATCCGGGTACTCAATGCCAGTGATACCTTTGTACCCCATGAATTGCATATCAACGAAGCCTTCAACATTTTCAAGAACGATATACTTAGGCTTGATTTCATTAATGACTCGGACATACTCACCGAACAGCATATTTCTGGGATCCGACTTATCGCGTCGTCCTGCGCGAGAAAACCCCTGACAGCTTGGTCCCCCTATCATCAAATCAATTTCCGGCATTTCCTTGCCTTTAAAGATTTCTAGCTCTGTGATATGTTTGCGTATGTCATCGCCAGTTAAATCTCTGATATCAGAACGCTCAAACCATGTGTTTTTTCCCTGAATCAAACCAAGCTGTTCGTGCCTGTGCTTGTAGGTGACTTCGACCATATCACTGATATCAGAACTGAATAAAATATGAAATCCAGCCTGAATTAAGCCTTCAGAACAACCACCTGCACCGCAGAACAAATCAACTGCATAAGGCATATCTGAACCTCCATCCTTTTGAGTCTATTATATCAAATCCTGTTGGTAAAGTCCAGGAGTTTTAGACTTAAACATCTGCTACATTATAGCAAATTCAAGGCTCGATGTCCAGGTGATGTTCAGGAAAACATCTAAAACAACAAATCGATTATGTATTTTCACGCACAAATTGACGTATTGGTGCATTGTGCGTGAATCTTCAAGGTTTCTTCTAGGATAATGGCGTAAGATTCTTATTACGGGTTTATTTTAAGAAACTCAATAGTGTTCTGTGTGAAGTGATATATCACTCCGCCAGCATCGCCCCTTGACTTCCGCTGGCACACCTCCGGGTGCTGTGTAGCAAGGGCATCAAGCTGCTTCTGCAGGGCGGGATTCAACGTGAACACGCTGCTTGTTCCGTCATCACTGGCGTAGATCATGGTTTCCAGCTTAAACATTGTCATCGGGCTCGACAAAATCTTCCTTCCTCCATTCCTTGTCCTCCTCGATGTCCTGCATCAGGAGCAGCATGTTGGTGTAGCACTCCATCTCGGCACGGACAAAGTAGAACATCTGGTCGTACCAGTCTGCCAGCGTTTCGTCCTCCAACTTCCGGCAGAAGTCATACACCAGCCTGTTCTGGTCGGGGTCAACCGTCAGCCCGGCAACTCCGTACAGCCGCTTGCGGGTCAGCTCCAGATCGGCGCAGCCATAGGTGTAGAGCAGCTTCTTTTCTTCAAACGTCAGTTTCATAGGCTTGTACCTCCGTATTAAAAAAGGGTCTGCCCTGTGCAGACCCAATGTAACAAAAAAGACCGCCGTGCATTGTGCAGGGCGGTCTTGAACTCAGGATTGGAGAAAATCCCGGAGTTCCTCAGCGAAAAAGGAGATTTTTGCGATAGCAGCTATCGCTATGTAAGGCAGGACGAAAACCACAAATGCGGTAATCAGCATTTTCAGGACTTCGCCGCCGTCTGCCAGCTTCATGACCCAGCTTGTCAGAGCCACGAAGAAGAACAGCCCCGCCAGCAGATTCGTCAGGATCGCGGAGAAGGTCGTGAGGAAGATGCCCACCCACTGTGCCAGAATCAGCAGCAGAAGCAGCGGGAGAAGGGCAAGTTTCAGCATCCATTTCAGCACAGCCATCGTGGGCACCTCCTTATACAAAAATCAGCTCGGTCTTAATGATCTCCTCTGCACGGTTGCGGATGCTGTTCATCCTGCGCACCCATTCCAGTTGATCGGCAGCTTTCAGGGCTTCGGTCACGCCCTCGGCTTCCTGCACCTGCCGGACGGTCAATGCAAGCTGTTCTTCGGCCTGTTTGTCCAGCTTGGCAAGGTAGCTACTCAGTTCCCCGGACAGGAGCAGTTGATTGTACCGGATGGGATGATGTTCTTTCAGATACCTTTTATGTAAGCGGCCCCACCGCCCGGTGGGGTGCTGCTCTGTCGGGGCTGCTACGGTCAGATTCGGCAGATAGTGGTCATTGACAAGGGTGTAGTCCAGACCGTTAGCGTTGTCATGGATGGAATTTTTCATGGTAGTCATGCTGCATTATCCTCCTTTGGTTTCGGCGTTGGGACTGCTTCTGGGTCAGGTTTTGGATTTCCTTTTTTCTTGTGATAGAATTCCAAGGTTTTCCTGTTGTGGTTAATTCTCCTGCACTCATCGGAACAAAATTCCTGCTGGCTGTGTGTAGGCCAGTAGGAGTGACCGCATACGGCACAGGTGCGCTGCCGGTAGTAGTGAGTTCCTCTCTCGGCTTCTCTAGCCGCTTCCTTTTGTTCCTGTCTTGCCTGATTCCAGCATTCCCTTGAACAGAAAAGCTGTCGGTTGCTCGTAGGTGTAAACATCTTCCCGCAGTGCGGACACGTTTTGGTTTTAATGATCTCGCCACCGTTTTCAGCGATTTTCTTTGCTTTTCGCTTTTCTCGATAGGCTTTTTCACGTTCGCGCTGCTTTTCCATGCGCTGCCGTTCTTCCTGCTCCTTCTGCGCTTTCAGTTCGGCAAGTTCTTCCTCGGTATAAGCAATATCGACTTGGCCGACATAGTTGAAATAAATGTCAACCTTTTGTGTGCGGGCATTGCCTGCACCCTCGGCTTCATAAACAACGATTTTATCGACAAGTTCGTTAAACATTGAATCGGAGATTTCTGTTGGATTTTTGCACTTGCGAATCAGCGAAATGAAATGCCGAATATCAGCAGAACTTGATTTATCTTCGTCAATTTCGGATTTCATCGTTTCCATCTGCGATTCCAATTCTGCCTGCTCGCTATCATACTGTGCCATCAGCTGCTTGTACTGTCGTTCGGGCAACAGTCCAGCCATAAGATTTTCGTACAGGCTACGAATAAGGGCAGAAAGCTCATCATAGCGTTTTTGACAACGTTTCAATTCCGATTGGTTCTGCTTCGGCTTTTCTTCACGTTTCTCTTTCCAAAGTGATTGCAGTTCCAAAGCGAAGGTTTCTTCATCTTTTAGAACAAATCTCGAAAAGCGTTTGACCGACGCCAATATCAGGGCTTCAACATTATCGGCACTGATTGAATGGGCAGTACAGCCATTCACCCGACTTGCATATCCACCACAACGATAAGAATATTGAGTAGACCCATCCTTTTTACTGTAGTGTGTTTGCAAGGTCAATCTTCTGCCGCAGTCGGCACAATACAGATACCCGCTTAAACGGTTGGTGTGCGTTCCCCAAGCAGAAGCACGATTCACTCGGCATCTGCGTTTCTGAACACTATCCCAAAGTTCTTGCGATATAATCGGTTCATGCGTGTTCTGGAAAACGTACTGTTCATCTTCATCTGTTTCTTTTCTCTTGTGAAGTTTGAAATTTGTGCTTACAGATTTTCGTAAAACAGTGTGTCCCAGATATTCCTGCCGACCTAAAATTGTTCTTACGGAGGAGGTGCCCCACAGGTACGGATTGGAGAACTTTGTCCCATTGTACTGCTCCGGGTGATATTTCTTTGCGTATGCAGCAGGAATCAGGACTTTTTCCTCTGTCAACAGTTCTGCGATTGTCCGTGGGCTTTTTCCTTCGTTCGCAAGAAGAAAAATGCGCTTTACGACTTCGGATGCCACCGGATCAACAACAAGTGTCTGCTTGTCGTTCGGCAAACGGTTATATCCATACGGAATAGAGCCGCTGCAACGTTTTCCATCTTTCATCCGGGCATCGAACACAGCCTTGATTTTATTGCTCGTGTCTTTGGCATACCATTCGTTCATAATATTCAAAAATGGAGCAAAATCATTGTCTGAAGCATTGTTGCTGTCGATGCTGTTGTTGATTGCAAGGAATCGGACGTTTTTCTGTGGGAACAGAACTTCCGTATAAAAACCGACTTGCAGATAATTTCGTCCTAAGCGGCTCATATCCTTCACAATAAGCGTTTCGACATTTCCTGCTTCTACCTCTTTTATTAGAGATTGAAAGCCGGGGCGATTGAAATTCACACCTGAAAAGCCATCATCTGTAAAATGGCGGATGTTCTTGAAGCCGTTCTTTTGGGCGTAATCTTCCAGATATTTCTTTTGGTTGGTGATGGAATTCGATTCACCAGCAAGATCATCATCTCTTGACAAACGCTCATAGAGTGCGGTAATTCTTGGTGTTTTCGGCATTTGTTCTACCTCCTTTCTTATGGAATTTTTCAATTTAGGACAATCAAGTTTATCGTCCTATTAAAGTATAGCCCTCCGGGGCGAGCTCAATAGCCGTCGTGGTCTCCCCAAAGGTGGATGCCCAGCAATCGAAATGGGTGAGATTCTTTTTCTGCAGCGTGCCATACTGCAAATAGCGCATAACCGTGTACAGTTCCGTCATAGAGTTGCTCACCGGCGTGCCCGTGGCAAAAATCACCCCGCGCCCGCCGGTCACTTCATCCAGATAGCGGCACTTGCCGAACATGTCAGAAGATTTCTGTGCCTCGCTTGTACTCAAACCTGCGACATTCCGCATTTTTGTGTACAAAAAGAGGTTTTTAAACGCGTGCGATTCGTCCACAAACAGTCTGTCCACGCCCAATTGCTCGAAGGTGATAACGTCGTCTTTGCGGTCTGCTGCCCGCAATTTTTCCAACTTCTGTTCCAGATTTTTGCGGCTCTTCTCCATCTGTTTCACGGTAAAACGCTCACCGCTGGCATACTTCAGCTCCGAAATGGCATCTTGGATTTCATCGATTTGCTCCTGAATGATGCGTTCCTGCCGCTCAAAGGAAAGCGGAATGCGCTCAAACTGACTGTGACCGATGATAACCGCATCATAGTCACCCGTAGCAATCCGGGCGCAGAACTTCTTGCGGTTGGCCGTTTCAAAGTCCTTGCGCCGTGCAACCAAAAGTTTTGCATTCGGATAGAGGTGCAGAAATTCTGCCGCCCACTGCTCCGTCAGGTGGTTGGGGACAACAAAAAGACTTTTCTGACACAAGCCCAGTCGTTTTGCCTCCATAGCGGAGGCTGCCATCTCGAAGGTCTTCCCTGCTCCCACTTCGTGGGCAAGCAACGTATTACCGCCATAAAGCACATGCGCAATGGCATTGCGCTGGTGCTCCCTCAGACTGATTTCCGGGTTCATTCCGACGAAATGAATGTGTTCGCCGTTGTATTCGCGGGGTCGGGTGCTGTTAAACAGCTCGTTATACTGCCGCACCAGCGAAATGCGCCGCTGCGGGTCCTGCCAAATCCAATTTGCAAAGGCATCTTTGATGGACTGCTGTTTCTGCTGCGCCAGCATCGTTTCCCGTTTGTTCAGGACACGCTTCGGCTTTCCGTCGTCATCCTCAATGGTGTCGTAGATACGCACATCCTTCAGATTGAGCGTTTCTTCCAGAATTTTATAGGCGTTTGCCCGGGATGTGCCGTAGGTTTCGCAGGACATGATGTCGCCTTTTCCCATTGCGGTTTTACCCTCAATGCGCCATTCCGCAGTGCGCTGCGAGAACTTCACGTTGATGGAGTGCCGCATATAATACGGAATCTGGAATGTTTCCGCCATAAATTTCTGGATAATCTCCGGGGCAAGCCATGTGGCACCCAGACGCACATCAATTTCCGACGCTTCCAGATCTTTCGGCTGTGCTTTAAGCAGTGCCTCTGCATTGACAGCGAATTCCGGGTTCGTTTCAGCGGCAAGCTGTGCAGTACGCAGCTTTGTGCGCACATCGCCGGAAAGGTACTCATCCGCCATCTGCCATCCTGCTTCCGGGTCGGCAGGGTCAGCATTGGGATCTTTGAAAATCACGCCGGATAATTCGCCGGTAATCTGCGCATATTCGCCGGGTGTGCCAAGAAGCTCTGCCATATAGGGCAGGTCTACCTTACCATGTTCGCCAATCGACACGGCAAGCGCTTCACTGGGAGAATTCACACTGGTAATGACACGCTCCGGCCGAATGGTGCGCTGAGTGAACATGTCTGCCTTTGATTTCAGCTGTCCCTGTTCATCCAGATTTTCCAGAGAGCAAAGCAGGTAGTAGGAGCTGTCATCTTCAAACAGCCTGCCGTTTTTCCGGTCATTCAGCAGGCCGTATTGCGCGGTAAAGGCATCGTAGGCAGCATTCAGTTGCTCCTGTGCTTCCTTGATATCTTCTTCCGGGTAGTCGTTCAGCTGCCGGTCAATCAACTCATTGACAATCTGCCTCAGTTCTACCATACCGACCACGCGGTCTTTGGCATTGCCGGACAGCTCCACCTGCGTCATGACAGAGTTTTCGCGGTAATAAACCTCTCCTTCCACCACGGTATAGCTGAAGTTCTTCACCTCGGGGTCTGCAGGCAGGGTTCTGCGCTCCGCTTCCGTCTCTGCAATGTCCGGCACCTCCGCAGCAGCTTCCAGATACTGCCCTTCTAACTGCTGCACGGCCTCACGGAGCTGGTCTGCCAGATTTGCACCTTCTATCGGGACGACCGTAGCTTCTTCTTTGCCATACTGTGTACTTTCAGTGGTCAATTTACCCAGAATCATCTCCGGGTGGTCCGCAAAGTAGCTGTTGATGGCGATGCCATCTGCCGTCTTTCTCAGCTGCACCCATGCGGGTTCATGGTCCATGGGCCGGTCGCGTTTCTGCAAAAAGATGATGTCACTGACAACATCGGTGCCCGCATTGGCGCGGAATGCGTTGTTTGGCAGGCGGATTGCTCCCAGCAAATCCGCACGCTCCGCAATATGCTTCCGGGCAGCAGAATCCTTACTGTCCAGCGTATAACGGCTAGTGACAAATGCCACAATGCCGCCGGGCCGCACCTGGTCGATGGCTTTCGCAAAGAAATAATTGTGGATGCTGAAGTTCAGCTTGTTATACGCTTTGTCGTTGACTTTGTAATTGCCAAACGGTACGTTGCCGACCACTAAATCGTAGAAATCCCGCCTATCCGTGGTTTCAAATCCGGCCACTTTGATGTTGGCGTCCGGGTACAGCTTTTGGGCAATCCGGCCCGCGATACTGTCCAGTTCCACACCGTACAGGCGGCTGTCTGCCATGCTTTCGGGCAGCATCCCGAAGAAGTTGCCAACGCCCATGGACGGTTCCAGAATGTTTCCGGTACGGAAACCCATGCGTTCTACCGCATCATAGATAGCCCGGATGACAGTGGGGCTGGTGTAGTGAGCGTTCAGAACAGAGCCGCGGGCAGCTTTGTATTCCTCCTCGGAGAGCAGCCCTTTCAATTCGGCGTACTCCTTTGCCCAACTGTTCTTGTCCGGGTCAAAGGCATCCGCCAAACCACCCCAGCCTACATACTGCGAAAGCACCTGCTGTTCTTCGGCAGTGGCACCGCGGTGTTTCTGTTCCAGAGTGAACAGCGTTTTGATAGCTTCAATATTCCGGGCGAACTTCTGTTTGGGGCCGCCTGCGCCGAGTTTCTCATCCGTAATACGGAAATTTCCGGCGAGCTCCGAAGCGCCTTCTTCATTCAGACCTTCTTCTGCAGCGGCCGCCTCTGGGGGCGTCGACACCTCATTGGCTTCTATCGAAACGGGCAGCTTATTCGAATCTTCACCGGGCAGCTCCAATCCATCCGAGACCAAAACCGGCGGTTCCGGTTCCTGCTCATACAGTTCCCGTACTACCGCCAGCGGTGCTTCCCGAAAAATCGGCATCCGCAGTTCTGCAAGTGCCATATCCTGCAGAGTAACACTGTCCTTGTCAAAATCAACCTTGTCTACCCGGAACTCCCGGCCTTCCATGTGGACAATGGAACCGACCGGCAGATAATCCTCTCTGCGCAGATATTTGGTCTGATGGTGCGTGCCATCTTCATTCAGGCCGGCAAGGTAGATATTTTCACCGCACTCCCACAGCTGCTTGGCACGATACACCCACTGCTCTCTGGGAAAACTGGTGACTGTCACAGTTCCCAGCGCCGTTTCTCTTTCCAGCAGCTTTCCGCCGGTCAGTTCACAGATTTTCCTGGCATCCTCGCCGTAGAACTCGAACTGTCCGTTTTGCTCAAAACCTACCAGTGCATCCGGGTACTGTTCTTTCAGAGCATTATATTCGGCGGCACTGTCGGCATTTAGTTCAAAATACAGTTCAATAGCGCTTTTTTCTTTATCTGTCAGATAGCGGTCGGCCTGCATCATCAGATCAATATATTTTTCCACCTGATTCCAGCGAAGAAATATCTTCTGATGGTCCGGATAATGTTCAAATGTCAGTCCCTTGCTGTCGTGGTCAAGCCAACCACTGCTTCCATCCAGATAGGTGTGCGAACATCCACCGGGACCGTGCGGTGCATATTCTTTGGCAAGCGCTTTTGCCCGGAGTTTTCGGTTAGGCTGTGTCTGATAAATCTCCCAAATCCGAAGCTTGCTGTTTTCAAAGTTAGAACCTCTCCGCAGTGCTTTTTCAATATCAGCTTGTGACAAAACAAAAGCGGAGGACGATTTCTCGTTCTCCGCTTGGTCGATGGATTCGATTTGCTGTGCTTCCGTGGGGATGGCCGCCTCCAGAAAACTCAGCTGTAAATCAGCTCGGTCAGGATCATTTCCTCCGCCTGTGCTTTCAGGCTGTTCATGTGCTGCACCCACGCCATCTGTTTTTTCTCCTTGTCCGGAGCCGGGTTCCTCTCCAACAGTTCTTTCATCAGCTGTTGCATCCTGTTTTCTGCCGTCTGTTCCACCTCCCATAGGTGCGGGTACAGGGTCCCGTTCAGCAGCATCGTGCTGTACACCACCGGGCGCTGCTCCATCAGATAGTTCCGGCGCATCCTTCCGTACCGGTTCAGCTGCTTCCGGGGCTGATTCAAGGTCAGGTTCGGCAGAAAATAATCTCCAGTCTTCGTGTAGTTCAGATTGCTGCTCATATTCTTCTTGGCTCCTTTCAATGTTTCTGCGGCGAATCGTCGTTTTAACGGTGCGCTCAATCTGACGTAAGACTTCCCGGCTGCAGTCGCTGACGGCGGTTCCCAGCGCATAGACGGCCGACGGCGTTGTAAAATCGTAGACTGCCTGAAAATCTTTCTCATCAAACCAGCCTGCGGGGTCCAGTCCGCACCGCTCCAGCAGTGCAATGCCCTTGGAACCACGCCGGACGTAACGGTTCATTTTATTGTTCCATACATCATACTCGGCACAGGCCGTGGCATCCGGTCTTTGGGCATAGATCATCAGCTGATCCGGGTAACTGTATTTGTACAGCCGTGCCGCTGTGATCAGAAATTCTGCCCAGTGCTCCCACCGTCGCGAAAAGCTGTCTGCCGTTTTGCAGGCAAGTGCAAGATATTCTTCGGTTTTGTTTGGCATTTGAAGCCTCCTTTCGGTTTCAGGGTACAAAAAGAGCGGGCAGCCGTTTCATCGCTGCCCGCAGAGGTATGGAATGATTTACTTATTTGATAAACTGGAAGTTAGCGATTTCTTTTTCCGGTATTCTCTGTCCCTCGGATTTCCTCATGATAGAAATAATCCACGATCACCGGATGTCCCTGCGGGACTCTGCCATAAGGCATTTCATTATCCACAAAGGCACAATCATACTTCTTAGCCATTTTCTCAGCTTTTACTTCAAGTGCTTCAAAGTAGCTGCGGTTATGCTTGTTATAGATCTCGTCGTAAAGTGGTACAAGATCAGGATATTTTCCGGCGATATAATCCATAATTGTCTTTTTGAAACCGCCTCGAAGATTGAGATTTTCGAGCCAGAACAGATCGCACTGATCCTTTACCCGCTCAAAGATTGCTTCAAAATCCGTGATACCGGGGAATACCGGGGATACGAAACAGACTGTACGGATACCTGCCTCATATACCTGCTTCATAGCAGCGATACGGTGCTCAATGCTCGAAGCAGAATCCATATCGTTCTTGAAATTTTCATCTAGTGTGGCTCGGCTGGGTTTGCTATTTTTGAATGGTAATTGCAGATTTAATTCTTGCGACTATATCCAATGATGCTTATTATGAGGGAAATTCCAAAAATCAAAATTGCCGCTATCCCTGTGATTAGCACATATGAATGAACAGAATTTACCATAGTAGCCATTCCCGGTCCATCTTCAAAATATTTTACAAAGTAAAACATTGGAATTACCACAATCAATCCCATAGTTTGTGCAGAACGAAAACCAAACCAATAAGTTAATGGCAAGCAAATTCCTGTCCATAATAATGGGATAATAATTGCTGCTGCAATCGAAAATAACCAGATAAGCATATCAAAGTTTTGAAAAATTATGCTGGATAAACTATTGAACGCAATGCTTCCCAAAATGCTGATTGCAACAGTATATATTACGGAAACATATTTACTTGCAACAACAGTAAAATTGCTTATCGGCATAGCTAATTGATATTTTTTCCAGCTTGCCTTTTCATCACTTGCGAAACTCATAATATTTTGCATACCGATTGTCATGGCAAACATAACGGAAGCAAATAAGCCAGCATAAATTCCAGCATTGAAAATAAGCAGAACAATAGCTGCTGTTGCAATCAGAATAAGTTTCTTATCAATACTCTTGAAGAAAATGGATATGTCTTTATATATCAATCCTCGCATGATGTGCCTCCTTTAACATATAAAAGTATAATATCTTCTAATGTGGCATTATCCACAATGATGTTTTTGTATTTTCGTTTGAATGCTTCTTTGTTATGAACAAGACACTCCACGCTCATATTTGTAGTTCGGTGTATGATATAATCATCAGTGGAAAGCTGTGCAAATTTTTCTTTTCCGCACTTTGCCACGCCATAATTATAAACAAGATTATCTTTCTGTTCCTCGAAAATGATTTTTCCCTGATGAATTAAAATCACATAGTCTGCAATTTTTTGTATGTCCGAAGTAATATGCGATGAAAAGAAGATAGAGCAATCTTCATCTTGGATAAATTCCAAAAATAGGTCTAACACTTCATCACGCACAATGGGGTCAAGACCCGTTGTCGCTTCGTCTAAAATCAACAGTTGAGGTCTATGTGCCATAGCGCAGATAATGGAAAGTTTCATCTTCATTCCTTTTGAAAAAGCACCAATCTTTTTCTTGGTTGGGATTTTGAATTTTTTCAAGTATTGCAAAAAGAGGTTACTATCCCATGTCTTATAAATGCCTTTTAAGATTTTTTCAATATCTGTGGCTGTAAACACATCATGAAAATTACATTCATCAAAAACAACGCCAATATTGTCTTTGACTGTTGGAATTGTGTGGTCTATTCCAAAGACCTGTATCTGTCCGCTATCTTTGTTTAGTTCATTTAATATCAGATTGATAGTAGTGCTTTTTCCTGCACCATTCTCGCCAATAAAGCCTACAATCCTACCTTTTGGGACTTTGAACGAAACATTGTCCAAAGAAAATCCCTCAAATTGCTTGCATAAATTCTGTACCAAAATGTTATTATCCATGCCTGTCACCTCTCGTTACTCCTCGTAAAACAGTTTTAAGATATTCGTCATTTGCTCAAGACTAATGCCATGCGCCCGACCAATTTCTGCGACTTTTTGTAAAAGTTCTTCAGCAATTCGTAACTGTTCCTCTTGAATAAATTCCCTATTCTGTGATGCTACAAAACTGCCTTTTCCAGATACAGTTTCTATAAATCCATCTCTTGTCAAATCTTCGTATGCTCTCTGAACGGTAATAACACTTATATGCAAATCTTTTGCTAAAGCTCTCATAGAAGGGAGGGCTTCGCCAGCAGATAATGTGCCGTCCATAATAAAACTTTTTACTTGCATACAGATTTGTTCGTAAATAGGCTTATCACTGCTATTACTTATGATAATCTCCACTTTCTCACCTCGCCATGCGTACTTATCGTAATAAGTGTACTTATTCAATAAGTACAGTTTAGGCAATTTGTGTGAACCTGTCAAGAGAAAAGATGTAAATACATTCGGAAAAGTGAGTGGCTGTCTATCAAATTCTTGTGTGTTACTTTACCGCACATAAGCATTATGTGCGGTCTTGGATCCAGATGATTCTGGTTCCGTTT
>OIWL01002177.1_pt1 | contig 17290 bp, 18 predicted proteins | sample 1587561 | NCBI WGS metagenome assembly OIWL01 (sample SAMEA3888903, study PRJEB22519) | human gut metagenome | biome: human gut; feature: human-associated habitat; material: faeces | place: Denmark | collected 2010 | reverse complement strand
TCAAAATCGCCGACGTCTTTAACTATCAGAATTTGACAGTGTCCGCCGGAAACCAAAAGCAGCAGATAAGGGTAAACAACGTCTTCGGTGAGGCGGGCGCAGAGTGCATGGCCTTCCAGATGATTGACGGCAATGAAAGGTTTGTTGAGGGCAAGTGCCAGAGCTTTGGCAGCCATAACGCCGACAACTACGCCGCCGATGAGTCCGGGACCCGACGAAGCGGCAATCGCATCCAAATCTTCCAATCGGATACCGGCTTTGCTGACGCAGCTTTCAATGATTTCGTCAATATGGTCAAGATGTGAACGGGCTGCTATTTCAGGCACGACACCGCCGAAAACTTTGTGTTCTTCCTGAGAAAGCAGACTTTGTCCGAGAATTTCCCTTTTTTCGTTGACGACAGCGGCTGCCGTTTCATCGCAGCTGCTTTCAATTCCCAATACCAACATTTTTATTATCCATTTTTATTTATTGCAGTTTTTTTTAAATTATATACACTATAAAAAGTTTATTGCCAAGAATTATCACAAGAGGATTATAAAATGGTCAAAAGTGTTGAAAACAAGCCGGTTGAGGTTTCAAAAAGCCAGATTGCCGCCACAGCCAAAAAAGCGATGCTCAGAATTGTTTTCTGGGTGCTTTTCCTGGGGATTTTATACGGATTATGGCTGAATCCGCAGATTATTACCAATATGGTCAAGTTTATTTCAATGCAGACGGCCACAGAGGAATCCCAAGAAGAAAATACGGTTCGGGAAGATGAATTTTATCGGCGGATGACTGTGCTGCAAAACCAGATTAACCAGCTGCAAAATCAAATCAGCTCTTTGCCGGAGGGAAGCAGTGCTACGGTTGATTTAAGCCGTTTTGACAGCAAATTGGAGGCGATAGAAAAGCAAAATCTCAACGTGATTGATTCCAAGGCGGACGTGGCAACGGTTTTGGGGATTATTACCCGGTTGGACAAGATTGAAGAGCGGTTGGATACTTTGGCCAAAATCAGCGATGACGGTGCTTTGGTTCTGACGGCGACGATGATGGTTAAGGAAAGTTCGGAAAACGGCACCAATTTTGCTTATGAGGCGGAAATTTTGCAGCAACTGGCCAAAAACGACACGGCCATTCAAGGCGATGTGGAAACGATTTCGCGTTATGCGCGGGAGGGCGTCAAGTCGCAGAACAGTCTGATTAACGAGTTTAAGAAAATTTACCGTCGTTTGGCAAAAGTTCAAACCAAGCAGGATTTGGAAGGCAAGAACTGGAAAGAGGTTTTGAATATTAAATTTAACGAAGTGGTCAAAGTCAAAAGAGTCAATGACGTTCTTTCTCCGCAGAACGAAGCCGAAAACGAAAACAATTTCAAAAAAATAAACGAAGAAGTTAAAAACGGAAACCTGCAGCAGGCTTTGGACGGGCTGCACCAGCTTGACAGTTCATTTATCGTCAACGATCCGGCTATGCAAAAGTGGATGACAGAGGTTCAGGCACGCATTAATTTCAATCAGGCGATAGCCAATATTTCGGCACATTCACTGGCTTTGATGAAAGTGAACAGCATTAAAAGCAATTAACTTGCGAGGCAGGCATGACTAACGAAGAATTAAAGAAAATCTGGTCAGAAAAATTTGCGGTTGTTCCGCAAGTTTTGGAAAATATGAAGCAGGTTCAGGCGGCGGCAACGGCATTTAACACCAATGTAGACGCAGTGGTTAAAATCAGCGGAGCGAAAATTGCCGAGCTGGCTGCCGGTTTGGGAATGGATTTGGCCGAGCTGGAAGATGTGCGGCAGACTAAGCTGGATTCAGGCAAAGACGTGGTTAAAGGCATTTTCAAATGTTTTACCAAAGGGATTGCCGAAGAATGGCTGACCGAAGACAAACAAGTTTATGACTGGATGGTAAACAATCTGGGGTATGACCGTCTGCAAATGGGCGGTCAGGGCGGAATTGTGGCCAATGTTCTGGCGGTTACCGGCGTCAACAAAGTCTATGCTCATGCCAATTCTCTGCCGAAGTTACAGGCCCAGCAGTTTTTAGAATTGGACAATTTGGTTTCTTTTGATGAAAAAGGGGCCGAAAAACCGGCTTATCTGATTAACCGGGAAGTTGACATTCCTTTGATACACTGGATTATCGAATTTGACCGGAATGATACGGTGCATATCGGCGGCAAAGATTTCAAATGTCCGAAATCGAACCGTTTTATTGCCACGTATGATCCGTTAAATCTGCATTTGGTTATGGATCGTCATTTTATTGATGCAACCGGCCGCCGCAAAATGGATTATGTGGTTTTATCCGGTTTTCACGCTCTGACGGAACACAACGACGGCGTACGCCTGCAGGAAGGCGCTTTACCGATTATTGAAAACTGGAAAAAGCAGGGAGATATCGTTCATTTGGAGATTGCCTCCACGCAGGATATTGCGGTGCGCAAGTCGATTATCAAATCGATTGCCCCGATTGTAGATTCAATCGGCATTAACGAGCGTGAAGCTATTGACATTTTGGAGGTTTCCGGATGTGAAAAACAGGCGGAAGCCTGCAATGCACGGACAAACAGCGTTAATATGTTTGAAGCATTGATGTTGATAAAGAAAATTATCAAAGCGCCGCGCATTCAACTGCATATGTTCGGTTTGTATATGACGCTGCAGGATAAAGGCTTTAAAATTACACCGGAAGCCAATTTGCGCGGAATGATGCTGGCTGCGACCGTTGCCGCCAGCAAAGCCGGCACCGGAAACATTAACAAAAAAGAAAATCTGCTGTGGGCTCACGGCGAGCAGGTTTCCGACGTGGGATTAAAAGAATTGTCTGATTTGGCTAACCATTTGCACAAACCGGAGTTAACGGAAACCGGCATTACCGAGGTTGACGGTTTTGATTTGATAGCCCTGCCGACTATTTTGGTAGAAAAACCGCTGACGCTGGTAGGCATGGGTGATACGATTTCATCTCTTTCGCTGATAGGTTCAAGGTAATCATCGTCTTTTTTGAGGTTTCAGGAAAGATTTTATATAAACCTATCGGGAAACCGAATCAGCAGAGAATGTTTCTCCAAACACAAAAAAACCGCTGTTTAAGCGGTTTTTTTGGATGAAAGAAAATTGTCAATGGCGTCAATAACGCGGAGAACCGTGTTATCAACCTGTTCTTCTCTGGTTTCGACCACAATATCTGCTTCGGAATAATAGGGATATTCTTCACTGATATATTTTTCGAGTTTGTTTTTGAGGTGGGAATCGTCACCTTCGAGAAAAGGGCGGTGTTTGCGTCCGGCGGTGCGGTTATACAAAACGTCAACATCGGCTTTCAGCCAGACGGTTATTGCATGAATTTTTGCCAGTTCGCGGGTTTGTTCGGCAACAAAAGAACCGCCGCCGGAAGCCAGAACACAGGGTGCTCCCTGCAGCAGACGTTTCATAACCCGTTTTTCGCCGGCACGATATTCTTCTTCACCGAAACATTTCAGCACATCGACTAATGATAAACCGGCTGCTTTCTCAATTTCCTGGTCGCCGTCGACAAAAGGCAGATTGAGCTTTTTGGCCAATCTTTTTCCGACGCTGGTTTTACCGCTGCCCATCAGGCCGACCAGCAATATTATTTTATCGATTTTTTTTATCATAACCTATTTTTTAATTCTTCTTTCAAGTTTATTATGCTAGATAATATAAAGACTTGAAATTTTATCAACATTTTTTTTAAGGTTATAGCTTATGAGACAGAAAAAATCAAATTTAATCTATTATGTTATCGGAATCGTTGTTTTGGCAGGTGTCTTGTTTGTTGCCTCACAGGAAGTTCCGGTTAAGGTCGAGCAGGTGGAACAGCCGCTGGAAAACAGTTTTCTGAACAAATAGGCTGTACGATGGGCAATGAGGCCGTTAATCGATTTTTGGAGATGATGTCCGCAGAAAGGGGCGCCTCAGCCAATACGCTGGAAGCTTATGGGCGTGATGTTGAAGAATTTCTGACATATTGCGGAGGCTTGGCGTTGAAGGAAATCAGCCGCGATGACGTTGGCGATTTTGTTCAATATCTCGGCCGGGAGGGGCGGTCGCCGAAGACGGTGGCGCGGAAGCTCTCGGCGGTGCGGGAATTTTTCAAATTTCTATATACCGAAAAAGACATTAAAGACAATCCGGCGGTGGATGTTCTGACACCAAAGCAGGAAAAACCTCTGCCCAAATTTCTGTCGGAAGATGAAATCAAACGGTTGATTGCTGCGGCAAAAGAATGTTCCGGGCCGAAGGGCAGGCAGATGACAGCCATGCTGGAGCTGATGTATGCCAGCGGCCTGCGGGTTTCAGAGCTGGTTTCTTTACCGGAAAACTGCATTAATTTTGACCGGAGACAGGTTTTCGTACGCGGCAAAGGCAGTAAGGAAAGGGTTGTTCCGGTGGCTCCGGCGGCCATTCAGGCCGTTTTTGACTATCTTGAACAGCGGGATTGTTTTATTCGTGAAGGGCGGCGTTCCATCTGGCTGTTTCCCTCCAAAAGTTCCCGCAGCGGACATATCAGCAGAGATACTTTTTTTAAGCGCCTTAAAGAACTGGCTGTCAAAGCCGGTATTTATCCTTCCCGGGTGACGCCTCACGTTTTAAGACATTCTTTTGCGACGCATTTGCTTAACCACAACGCCGATTTGCGTTCGGTGCAGAAAATGCTCGGGCATGAAAGCATCAACACGACAGAGATTTATACCCATATTTTATCGGATAAGCTTTTGGAAACCGTTCAAAAATTGCACCCTTTGGCCGGCAAACATTCTTAAGTTGATTTCCTTTCTGAAAGGGTTTATAGTGCAACTATAGGTAAACTTAAAAGAAAATGCCGCCTATCTGGCAAAGTTTGGTGAGAAGGAGTGTATGATGGCCGGAAAAGTAAATAAAAGAGGACGAATGCCCGACGGGACACCTAATCCGGTGGATGTGCATGTCGGAAAGAAAATTTTTACAAGACGGATTGAGCTGGGTTTATCAATGGAGAAACTGGCGTCTTCCGTCGGATTGACCTTTCAGCAGGTTCAGAAATACGAGAGAGGGATGAACCGGGTCAGCGCCAGCCGTTTGTTTGACTTCAGCAAAGTTTTAGGTGTGCCGATTAATTATTTTTTCTCAGATTTGGATAATATGACGGAGCAAAACAGTCATAGTTTGTTCTGCCGTCAGCCGGGGCAAGGGGAAGAAGATGATTTTGATGATCCGCTTTGCCGTGAAGAAAGCCGCGTTTTGGCAGCCGCTTATTATAAAATTGCCGACCGGAGTATTGCGAAGACTCTGTTTGAGCTGATGAAGGCACTCAGCCGGCCCAATGAAAGAACGGCCGAGAAGCAAGATTAATCAGTATAATAAAAAAGGGCGGCGAAATGCCGTCCTTTTTTTGCAGACTGCAGTATTTATTTTTTCTGCAGTTTTGTCTTTTTGGCAGAAACAAAAGCGTCAACGATGTTGCTGACGGTTGTTTCGGGTTTAACCCAGTCAAACCTTGCCGGAAGATGAACGTCCAATTGGTCTTCAGTCCACCAAATAGGCAAGTCCCAGTCGTTTTCACCCTGGAAGCCGGGGTTTTTGCATTCGTAAACCAGTTTTTTTCCGAAAGCTTCAAGTTCGTCATCCGAAAGATTTTCCCAGCCGCAGTTCAGGGCATAAGCCTTCAGAACTTCAATGCGGAAAATGTCCAGATAGGCCTGGATATATTCAGGCGCGGCCTTGAAGATTTTGCAGCGGATGTCGTGAATTTTCTGCGAGCCGACGGTGAAGTAGTCGATGATGTCGTTGTAGGTGGTTCCTTCTCCGAGATACTGCATCGGCGTGCGGCAGTCAGCAAGAATTTGGCGGCCGGTGATTTCTTCGCACATTTCACAGATGCGAATCGCCAGACAGCGGGTGATTTCTTTGCTTTCGATTGAACTCGGAAGCAGTTTCTGCATGCTGGCGCCGGTTTCCTTTTCCCAAAGCTGGATCAGACGCTTGCGGCTGACTTCAACCTTAACGGCCTTGGTGTCGGCGTAATAATTTGCCAAGTCGTCAAACGTCAGCAAGTCCGGAAACTTCAGAAAAACGCGGAAGCTTTTGTTGCTGGAATAAAATTCCTTTACGGTTCGGCAAAGTTTTTCAATCTTTGTTCCGGGAAGAGAAGATACCGGTTTGCTCAAAATATCGGCAAGGGCTGCGGTTCTTTCTTCAACATTCATTTGCTGTAAGTCACTCTTGTCTGCAGTTACAAAATCGCTGATGAACTGCATTACTACTGGCAGGGAATTTTTCTTTTCCATGACTAATAATTTTTTTAAAAATTTAACATAAAAAGGATAAATCTTTTATTTTTGTAGCATGAGTTTTTTTAATTGGCAAGGATAAATAAGAAAATTTTTGACAAAAAAATGGCAGCACGATGAAGTGCCGCCGTTAAAGAAGAATCAGGTTTCAAGAACCGGCAATCAAAGCAATCAGATTTCCGACGCTGCCGTTTGCGATCAAATTCGGCGGGGTCTTAAAATCAAATGTTTTTTCAAGCCAGCAGAGAGTTGTCAGATATGAGTTTTTTTGTTTTCCGCAGACGGGAAGGGTCAATTCCCGCAGGCTCATATTGTCGCTGATCAGTTCCGGAGGACATTCGAGAAGATCAGCCAGGTAATGTCTTACGGTTTGGGCACTGGGGCGCGGGGCCAGTATTTCGGCCCGGAGCAATGCCGTTTCTTCCGGTTTGCCGCTGAGCAGGCGGGCGATGGTTCCGATGCTGACATTGTTCCAGTTCCAGGCATATCTGCTGCGGGGACTGAATTCAGTGCGGAAACATCTTTCAGAAATGCTTCTGACAATCGATTTTAAAAAATTAATTTCGATTTTTCCGTCATTTAAACGGATGTTTTCAACGTTTTTTAATTGGGTCTTTCTGCTGAAGACGCCAATGATCTGCTTGTAGTTCATAATTTCGGGATTTAAAATAATAGATTTATAGGTAATCTTATAATCTATTTTTTATTCTTTTTCAACAAAATTTTGACAAAACTATTTTTCGTCAGCAAGTGCGAGAAATTGTTGAGGAGTTAGTTCTTCGGCACGGGCGGTGAGGGGAATGTTCAAACGGGCGCATTTTTCTTCCAAGCCGGCAATGCTTTTCAGGCTTTGGCGAATCATTTTGCGGCGTTGTCCAAAGGCCAGTGTTGTCAGTTTTTCGACTTTGGCGATTTGTTCGACGGTCAGCGTGTTTTCCAGCGGCCGAAAAAGCAACACGGATGACCAGATTTTCGGAGCCGGGGTGAAACAGCAGGGGTTAAGGTCCAGCAAATGATCTATCCGGCATTGAAGCTGGCTTAAAACCGATATTCTGCCATAGTCTTTGGTTTTTATCGGTGCCGTGATTCTTTCGGCAACCTCTTTTTGGAACATCAGTGTCAAGCTGTCATAGGCATTGATGTTTTTAAGCCAGCCGACCAGCAGCGGTACGGAAATGTTATAAGGCAGATTGCTGACGATATGGCGCGGAGCGGGAGCAAGAACGGAAAAATCGGTCTGCATGGCGTCACCGTTGATAATATGAAGAATGTCGCCGGTTTTTTCTTTGATTTCATTCATAATGGCAATGCAGCGCTCGTCCATTTCAACGACGGTTAAGCTTTTCGGCTCGGCTGCCAAAACAGCCCGGGTCAGCCCGCCGGGACCGGGACCGACTTCAAAAACATTAGCGCCGGAAAAATCCTTTTTGTTTTGTTTTTGCAGTGAGAGATTAATAATTTTGTCGGTAATGTTCTGATCAAGAAGAAAGTTCTGTCCCAAAGCTTTTTTGGCCATCAGGCCATGTGCTTCGACGGTTAGGCGCAGCGACGGGAGTGCGGCTATTTTGACAGACATTTGTTCGGTCATCGTCAGTTTCTCAATTCGATAACCGCGCGCTGGCGGACATTATGGAGGTGTTTGGCGGAGATTTCTTCCATTTTTTTGTTTTCCATGAACTTTTTCATTTCTTCTTTGGAAGGGAGTTTGGGTTTGTCCCTTTTGGGGTTATAGACCTGCACCAGTTTAAGAATATAAAATTCGTTGCCGATTTGTATCGGGTCGGAGACCTCGCCTTCTTTCATGGCGAGGACTTTGTTATCCAGCGGTTCAGCCAGCTGGCCCTTGTTCAGCCAGCCGAGATTGCCGCCGTTGGATGCGCTGGGGCTTTCGGAAAACTGGGCGGCGTATAATTCAAAACGCGGATCTCTGCGCAAATTGGCAACCAAATCGTCGAGATTCTTGGCGTTTTCTTTTTTGATGACGATTTCGGAAACCATATATTTCGGGGTCATCATATCTTTGGCAGACTGGTTAATGCTTTCTTCAATTTCCTTATCGGTTATGTTTCCGGCAGCCATGAGCTGGCGGCGGATAACGCGAATCCATGCCAGGTCGGATTTCATCTGCTCACGGAAGACTTTCATGCTGACGCCTTCTTTGGCCAGCAGCGATTTGAGCTGTCCGGCGGGAATTTTGTTGTTTTGTTCAAAATTTTGTATGGAAGCATCGATTTCTTTGTCACTGATTTCGATTCCCTGACGTTCGGCTTCCTGAAGTTTCAATTTTTCATCGATTGCCGATTGAATAACCTTGGCGATAATCATTTTTTTGGTTTCGGCGTTAAAGGGTATCCTTGTGTTCATCACAAAGGCTTTAGCCCTTTCTTCAATATCCGTCGAAGAAATCATTTCACCGTTGACAACGGCTATGATTTTAACATCTCCGGGACCGAACAGGCGAATCGGTTCACTTGGCGGCGTTTGCGGTTTTGGCAGAGGCTGCGGTTCCTGAAAAAGGTCTGATTCCGGCTGTGTTTCGGTTTCGGCCGGGTTTTGGAAAACGACGGAATTGCGCGTTTCTTTGCCGCTGTCGGCGGCAAATTGGGCTAAAGCGGATTGAGCGATGATAGTCAGACTTAATATTGCAAACAGCAGTCTTGTCATTTGTGTTCTCCTGTAGCGGTTATTTTGAACCCACGCCGCCTAATGTTTTCAGATAGAGCGAAACGGTGAATTCATAGTCGTTTTCGTCTTCGGGGTCGGTTGAATCGTAGCGGTGCAGATTGCCGACAACTTTGATGCATTCGTCTTCATAGGCCAGCGAACCTCCGTGTTCTAGCGAGCCGCCGCCTTTGGTCAAATCCTGGCGGTTGTAAATGCTGATTGTCCAGTCACGGGTCAGGCGGGAGCCGACAGCCAGGTATAATTCTTTGCGTTCGCTGATGTTTTCTGCCAGAGTTGCTTCATTTCCCTGCAGATAAATGTAGGAAACATAAGTGTGGAGGATGTCGGGGCCGATGCGGGCGGCCAGTTCGCTGTATTTCATTTCCAAATCGTCTTTGTCAAAACGGAAACGGTAGTTCATGTCCAGATATTGGTTCGGGTTGGCATAGATACGACCGACATAGTCACTGAAACGCCAGTTTTCATCATCACTGGGAGCAAAACCTTCTTTATTGCTGAATTTGTAGCTTTGAGCGATGAATGCCTGGGTGCGTCCCATAACAGTTCCGTAAGAACTCCAGTTGATACCGTAACTGATGCGGCTGCCGGTATCGTTGCGGTCGTAGCCGGCATAGCGGTCGATATCAAGGACGTTGGTGTCGTCGAGTTCGGAGTTTTGGCTGTCTTCATTGGGAATCTTGTCTATTTTATTGCCGCCGTTAGGAGCCGCAACGGCAACAATTACCGGCTCGACAATATGGCGGGAGGTTTCGGTGGCACGAACAAACGGCATTTTCCATTCCAAACCCAATTGCGGGAAGACACGTCCGACTTCGCCGGTGAATTTTTCTTTGTCGGGGTTGGTATAATTGTCAACATAATACAAATCTGATTTTACCGAAGCAACCAAACGGTATTTTTCGCCGTAAGGGCTGGTGTAAGGCAAATTCCATGAATTTATCATGGACAGTCTTTGCGAACTGACATCCTGATCCCGCATTACGGAGGCAAAATCGAAAGTGTTTTTGAAGTAAGCACCGTGGCTTCCGGGTTCGCTGATGTTTTCATAAGTGATTAACGGAATGGCATACGGTTTGTCGTATTTGCGGCGCTGAAACTCCTGGCTGTCAAGCACACGGAGGTCATAACTGATGAGTTTGTAGTAATAAGCTTCGATGGCGGCATAATTGCGGTTGTCAAATCCCTGCAGTTTGGCACTTGAGGTTAACCAGGCATCTTCTTTTTTGGGCAGGGAAAGGTCTTTCAGGTATAAAGAATCCGAAACATAGTTTAAATCCAAATCGGAAACCCAATAATCATTGAGTTCGTAACGGGATTTGACATATAAGTTGCCGCGGGTTTCGTCGTCGTCCTGATCCCGCATAATCGACCCCTGTGTTGTTAAATAGCCGCGTTCAAAATAGCGGCGATAGGTGCCGTTCATAATCAGTCCGTGATTGGTGCTGATATAAGGAGCGAGGGTCAAATCTTCATGCGGTGAAATGTCCCAAAAATATTTGGGCTGCAAATAAGCGTCAAGATAGCTGCTGGAACCGAACCCGGGAATCAAAAATCCCGATCGCCGCGAGACGTTCGGATCCGGATGTGATAAAAACGGAGTATAGAAAACCGGAAAACCTTTGATTTCAAGTACGGCATCTTTGTAATAGACGTTTTGGCTTTCGGCATCATGTTTGATTTTGCGGGCTTTGAGCTGCCAGAGCGGATTGGGTTTGGCGGTGCAGACGTCACAGGGGGAATAAACCGCGTTGTTCATAATTTTGTTTTTGTTGCTCATGGTTCTGACGCGGCGGGCGGCGATGCGGCTTTCATCTTTCATGATGATTTTGATATTTTCCATTTCGCCCTGAGACATTTGGTTGGTTAAAACCACATAATCAGAAAAAACAACGTTGTTTTCGGCGTCTATCATGCGGACGTTGCCGATGGCGGTAACAACATCGTCACGTTGGTTGTAAACCACTTTGTCCGCATTCAGCGTCAATCCTTCGCGGATAATGTTAACATCGCCGATAGCCGTAATCGTATCCAGATTTCGGTTGTTTTCCATTTCATTGGCGCTGAAGTAGATTTCCTTGGTTTGTTTTTGTACCGGCATCGGCGTCATGAAATTGGTGATGTTGGGATTTTGTTCCAGTTCGCCGTAGGGTTTGGGGGAGACTTTGCTGTATTTTGTTCCGGGGACGGTTTCTTTCAGATCGGCAGCCCAAACCGCTCCGGAGCTGAGTATGCTTCCGGCCAGCAGCAGGATATGTAAGAGACCTGGTTTAGTCATCCATAAGTTCCCCGGGTTTTTTACGACGGACAAAGAATGCCGGATTATAGAACAAAAGGAGATAAATGCAAGCCGTCAGAGGCAATATAAAGTTCAGGTAAAGCAAGGGAAGCCAATAAAGATGTTTAGCCGCCAGATTGCCGAATATGAGGTCGCAGGCCTGAACCGCAACCATGGAAATGATAGACATTGAAATGATTTTGTTTTGTCCGCGGCGGTTAAAGTTGCCGACCAGCAGCCCGGTGCAGGCCATCAGGGCAAAGACCAGATTGTAAAGAGGGGTCAGGATGCGTTTGTTTCCTTCAACAATATAGCGGTTGACTTCCGCCGGAGTCAGGCTGGGATCGCTGCGGGCGTTCAGCAATTCCCAAAGTGTTTTTTCCCGGGCGCCGGTTTCTTTTTCCTTGGTTTTGTTTTGACTGCCGAAATCTACCGTCAAAAGAGAGAGAAGAGAACTGTCCGCTTTTCTTGTTGATTTCCTGACGGACGCCGTTAACCATAATCAGGCGGGGGCCCTTGTCGGTGTAAACAATGCGTCCCTTTTCGGCGGAGATGCTCATTTTGCTGTCCGGGTCACGTTCGTCGTTGACAAGAATGCCGGAGACCGATCCGTCTTTTTCATGGGTGGTGATGAATACGGTCAGATTATATTGGAGCGTGGTGAATTCGCCTTCCCGGAACATCAGGTGGGAGACGTCATTTTTGACTTCCCATTCCAGTTCGTTAAAAGCTTTTTCGGCGGCGGGAATGATGATATTGTTGGTATAGATGTTAAAAAAAGACATGAAAATGCCGACATAAATTGCCGGTTTGGCTCCGGCCCAGGGGCTGATGCCGGCGGCTTTCATGACAACCAGTTCCCGGTCGGAAAGCATACGGTTGTACACGAACAATATTGCCACAAACAGGGCTATCGGCGAAAGAATGACAAATATGCGGGGCATCAGCAAAGAGGTCATTTTGACGAACAAAATAACCGGAAGCCCCTTATTGGTAACCAGTTCCACAAAACGCAGCGATTGGGTCAGCCAGATGATGGACATCAGCGAGAACGTCACCAACAGAAAGCCAATCATAATTTGGGTTACTATATATTTGTTTAGTTTTTTCATTAAATTTTCTAGCTAGCTTTATCGAGGCGATTATATCCAATTTTATTAGAAATGGAATCATTATTTTGCATATATTGCAAAATATATGAAGATTTGGTAAGCGGAAGATGGTTTTGATTATTGGAAACGTTTAAATAACTTGCTCAGAAAGTCAAAAGGGTTGAAGCCGATAGCATCGGCAATTTCCAGAAACTCAATCAAATCAAGGCGCCGGACGCCTTTTTCATATTTGGCAACGTAGGGCTGAGACTGTTCCAGTTTTTGGGCCAGCAGAGTTTGAGTCAATCCGGCTCTTTTACGTTCTTCAATCAGCAGTTTTAAAAAAATCCGGTACTCTGTGGTAAAAACCGATTTAGTCATGATGGAAAATCCTAAAAAAATTATCAGGATCTAAATTAAGTCAATCTTATATTTATGCGAAAATCGTATATTACTTATATAAGATTTATATATTCTTATAGGTGTTTATTCTGTAATGTATATTTTAAAAGTTGTAAATGGTTTTTTGTGATTTAAAGATTGTGGCAATGTCTGATTTATTCAATTACAAATTTAGAAAGGACAGTATTATGGGGGGATTAAATCAATCTGCAGAAAAGACTTCTGTAACTGGAGATTTTACACGTCAGAACTTATTGGAGGAAACAAAAGACGCTTGGAATCAGATAACCGGTGCCGTGGGGGATATGTCTGAAGAATATTGGCAGATGAAAAAGCATGGTTATGTAAATCTTGATGATTATCATCATTGTAAAGCTAATTACAAAGCAACGCAAAGAGGAAAATGGGGAGAGCGTACGGCAGAAGTTTTGGGTAATGAAAAGGAGTTGTTTGATTATTATTTTAATAGGGGATATAAAGGGTTAAGTAAAGATGCAGCAGAAGCAGACATGAAGCATGATTTAGATATTAATAGAATCGGCCGTGACCGCGCTAAAAATTATAATTATGCCTCTCCACAAGAAGCTTGTGCTGATTTCCGTGAGTATAATAAAAGTTTTCCCCAAAAATATTGGTGATTAGAATGAAAAGATTTTTAAATATTTTGCGTTACGTTTTTTGGTTGTTGGTTATTATTCCGCCGATGTTGTTTTGGGCGATGGTGATTGGTTATGTCTTTGATGAGGCCGGGGATTGTGCCGAAAACGGGAAAGTTTGGGATTATAATGAAAAACGCTGCCGAGATGACTGTTTGACGTGGAATGAAGTTAATGGTTGTATTTATATGGATGAGGAATACAGAAGATTATTTAGGGCTTGTGCAGATAAAACGGCGGATTGTGACCGGGAAAAATTAGATTTGTTAGATAAAGAGCTTTGCAAAAAATATAATGCGCCCTTAAATTTGAAATACGGTTACTGTGATTTTGGTTTTGAAGTAAAAGATTGCTTCAAATTAGAAGGTGAATGGGAATATCCTGAAATATGTTATCAGTAAAAAATCTATTTAAGTCAGCTGTTGTGATTTTTATTTTGTGGCAGCGAATTGCGGAAAGTTAAGCGGAAGTTGGGAGTATCCGGCCAGTTGTTTGACGGAGGATTAATGAAAAGTTTTTTGACATTCCGAAACGTTGATGATTGTGTAAAAAGGAGTAAAGATTACGACTGTATCGGAAGATAACTGATTAGTAACACAATACCCCTCTGAAGTAAATTCAGAGGGGTATTGTGTTAAATTGCCGAAGCAATTAGATCATAGCCATACCGCCGTTGATATTAATGGTTTGGCCGGTAATGTATTGAGCTTCATCAGAAGCCAAGAAAGCAACAACGTTAGCGATGTCCTGAGCTTCGCCGAGTTTGCCTTCGGGGATTTTTGCCAGCAAAGCAGCTTTTACATCTTCAGGCAGAACATCGGTCATCGGGGTACGAATAAAGCCCGGTGCGATGGAGTTGACGGTAATACCGCGGGAACCGACTTCCTGAGCCAGACATTTGTTCATGGCAATCATACCGGCTTTGGAAGCGGAATAGTTAGCCTGTCCGGCGTTACCGGTAACACCGACGACGGAAGCAATGCCGATGATGCGGCCGAAACGGCGTTTCATCATGCCGCGGACGGCAGCTTTAGCCAATTTGAAACCGGCGGACAGGTTAACGTCCAAAACCAGCTGCCAATCTTCATCGCTCATACGGATAAACAGATTGTCGCGGGTTAAGCCGGCATTGTTTACCAGAATATCGATACGGCCGAGTTTTTCTTCAACCTGAGCAACCAGATTTTTAACATCTTCCGGGTTAGTCAGGTTAGCGGTGAAGACTTCAACGCGGTCGCCCAGTTCGGCTTTCAGTTTTTCCATCGGTTCAGCACGCATGTCGGTCAGAGCCAGTGTGGCACCCTGTTTGTGCAGAGTGCGGGCAATTTTATCACCCAAACCGCCGGCGGCACCGGTGATGAGAGCTACTTTGTCATGTAATTCAAACATAAATAAGTTCCTTTTGTTGTTCGAGTTATAAATCTTTTGCCAGAGCCTCGATTTCGGCGACGGAGCCGACCGAGACGGCGTTTATTTCTTTATGGCTGCGCTTAATAATTCCCGAGAGAACTTTGCCGGCGCCGAGTTCAACAACGTCGGTGACGCCCTGATCAGCCATATAATTGACGCTTTCACGCCAGCGGACCGACCCGGTTACCTGTTCAATCAGATGTTTGACAATTTCTTTTTCATCGCTGATAGCCGTTGCCAAAACGTTGGCAATGAGCGGAATTTCAGCTTTATGAGCTTCGACTTCTGCCAGAGCTTTAGCCATAACTTCAGCCGCAGGCTGCATCAGAGGGCTGTGGAAAGGTGCGCTGACCGGAAGTTTGATGCAGCGCTTGGCTCCGAATTCAGAGGCAATTTCAACGGCTTTGTCGATGGCGGCCATATGTCCGGAAAGGACGACCTGGCCGTCAGCATTGTCATTGGCGGCAACACAAAGGTTGTTATCGTCAGCGCAGGCTTCAGCCAAAGCCTGGACATCCTGATAAGAAACGCCAATCACAGCAGCCATGCCGCCGACCCCGACCGGGACGGCCTGTTGCATAGCTTCACCGCGGGTCCGCAACAGTTTTGCGGTATCGCGCAGAGAGAAGACGCCGGCAGCGCAAGCAGCCGAATATTCACCCAAAGAATGTCCGGCGACAAAGCTGGCTTTGTCTTTCAGTTTAATTCCGAAATCTTTTTCCAATACGCGAACGACGGCCATGGAATTGGCCATAAGGGCAGGCTGGGCATTGGCGGTGAGCGTCAGCTCGTGTTCCGGCCCTTCAACCATCAATTTGAACAAATCCTGAGAAACAGCGTCGTTGACTTCTTGAAATACGTCCCGTGCCGACTGAAAATTATCGGCAAGTTCTTTCCCCATGCCGACAAATTGTGAACCCTGGCCGGGGAATACAAAGGTATATTTCATCTAAAAAACCTCTATTTGTTATTCATATGTACTGTTCAGGTTTAGCGTTTTTGTGCAAAAAGTCAAGTTTTAATCCGCGGTTAGTCAGAGGTTTGCGGCAGCGGGGATTTTTGCAAAATTAATAATCTGTTGATGATTTCTGACTATAATGGGCTTAATTTCGGATAAACAGGTGAGAAAAATGGCTAAAAAGAAAACCAAAAAACAAAAATCTTTAATGCGGCGGCTGATTGAACGCTTGGGCGGGCTGATTCTTATTTTAATTTTTATTGCGGTTTTTGCCGCCGTGGCGGGTTATCATCCTCAGGATCCCGGTGCCAATGCCGCAGGGGTGCTGCCGGTGCGTAACTATCTTGGTTATCCGGGGGCTTATCTTGCCGATTGTGTTTTAAAGAGTTTTGGTTTGGCTTTGCCGGTATTTCTACTGGCTTTTCCGGTTTGGGGCTATACGCTGCTGCGGCAAAAAGAATTTTTGCATCCGTACAGCCGGACGGCGGCCTGGATTTTGGGAGTTAATTTTTTTGCCGCATTTCTGGCCTTGCTTCCTTCGTGGATGGGCGCTTTCGAAATGGGCGGATTTATGGGAAAATTTTTAAGCCGCCATTTGATGAGTTTTATCAGCATTATTTATAAATATGGTTATGCGCAGGTATGGGCCGGGGCCATTTTGCTGTTGCTGGCCTGGCTCGCTTTTGATTATGTTATGGGAATTACTTATAAAACCTGGTGGAAAGGTATCCGTACCGCGGCATTGGCGGTTTGGAAGGTTCTGAAGGCTTTCAAATCAGCTTTTGCGCTGATGTTCAGTTTCCGCAAGCGTCCGTATTTGCCGGAAGAGGCGGACAAACCGGCCAAGAAAAGCCGCAAAGCGGGTAAAGCCAAAGCGAAAGCTGAAGAAGAACGGATTGAACCGGGATTTGGCGAACGTCAGATTGCGGCGCGGGAGGAAAAACCGGCGGACAAAGCGCCGCTTCGCAAGGAAAAGAATATGCCGAAAGGAGATGTTTCGGATGACGGTTATCAACGTCCGAGTGTTGATTTGCTGAAACGTCCGAAAGACAAGGGCGGTAACAATGTCAGCAAAGAAGAGCTGGACAATATTGCCCGGGAATTGGAAAGCGTGTTGCAGGAGTTCGGCGTCAACGGCAAAATCGTGAAGGTTCGTCCGGGGCCGGTGGTTACGTTATATGAGCTTGAACCGGCGCCGGGAACCAAGTCGGCCCGGGTTATCGGTTTGGCCGATGATATTGCCCGTTCGATGTCGGTGATTTCGGTTCGTATTGCGGTGGTTCCGGGCTGCAATACCATCGGTATTGAATTGCCGAACAAAAACCGTGAAACGGTTTGGCTGCGCGATTTGTTTGAAGATCCGGATTTTATGAATTCCAAAAATGAGCTGAACGTTGTTTTGGGCAAAGACATCGGCGGCAAAGATGTGTATGCCGATTTGAGCAAAATGCCGCACTTGCTGGTTGCCGGTACGACCGGTTCCGGTAAATCCGTGGGGGTCAATTCAATGATTTTATCATTGTTGTTC
>OIWL01002175.1_pt1 | contig 17294 bp, 14 predicted proteins | sample 1587561 | NCBI WGS metagenome assembly OIWL01 (sample SAMEA3888903, study PRJEB22519) | human gut metagenome | biome: human gut; feature: human-associated habitat; material: faeces | place: Denmark | collected 2010 | reverse complement strand
AAAAATGTTTACAAAATATTGCAAAAATGTTATATTATCTTTAACTGACACAGGCAAATGAGATCAGAAAGGAATATAAATTATGAAGAAAAGATATGTTCTTGCTGCCCTGGCAGCAATGGTAGTACTGGCAGGATGCGGGGGGAAAGCTTCCACAGACAATACAGATACACAGAACACACAGGATGCCCAGGACGATTCTGCAGCAGCATCTATGGATGACGATGAGCTGTCTGAGCTGGACCCGGAATTTTCCCAGGATCTGGAGAGCAATGAGGAAATCGATGCCGTGGATGATACAGAAGAGACAGCACTGGATCCCATCACTCCATCTGATTATCTTGTGAAAAATGCTTCCGATTACGTTACCATTGGTGATTACAGCGATGTGGAAGTGACCAAGTACACCTATGAGATCACAGATGACATGGTGCAGGAGGAAATTCAGGAAGAACTGGAGAGCTACAGCGAGGAAGAGTCTACAAATGCACCTTCTGAGGATGGCAATATTGTATATATGAATTTAACTGCTACAGTTGACGGCGAGGCCGGGGATGAGGAAGAAACCTTTATCATTCTCGGACAGGAAGAATACGGCGCTGAGTTTGATGAGAAGCTGACAGGCGTTTCTGCTGGGGATCAGCTTGATTTTTCCGTCACATACGGGGATGATACCTGGCAGGAGGACTGGCAGGGCAAAACCGTGGACTTCAAAGTAGAAGTAACGGATGTCACCAAATCCAACACGCCAGAGTACAACGACGATTACGTAAAGAACAACACAGACTACGACACCAAGGCAGACTACGAAGCAGCCGTAAAGGAAAACCTGCAGCAGAGCTATGACGAGCAGAGCACCTATGATGCGGAAGAGGAGCTGATCACGGCCTGCGTGGCCACGGCGGCGACCTCGTCGACACGCTTCAGCCTGATTCCCAAAAACTCCGCCGACGACTCCTTCTCGGTCAACCCGGCCGGATTCACCCGCGCCGAGTCGTCGCTGCTGATCTTCATCGTCTCGGCAATCGCCGCCATCGCCTGGGTCTGGTGCATCCTGCTCTATGTGCGCGGAACGCTTCCGGCACACATCGTCGCCGGGAGCGTGATGTTCGGAATCGCCTGCGTCTGCACGTCGCTCATCGCGCTGGTCGCCAGCATAGCCCGCCAGGCCCGCGGCAGCTACACGATGGCCGAGAAAGGCAAATGGACGGGACTCGTGCTGACGATGGGTTCGCTGGCATTCGTGCTGGGGCTGATCCTGATTTTCGCCTATTGGGATCATCCGATCAACTTCGTGGGATTCGTGCTGATCGGTCTGGCGCTGATCTGCTGGAGCATTTCGAGCAAGGTGATTCTGCTGGCGAAAATCTGGCACGCCGATTTCCCGCTGGCCAACCGCATCCCGATCATTCCGGTACTCACGGCGCTGGCGTGCCTTTTCCTCGCCGCGTTCCTCTACGAAGCGGCGCTGTTCGAAACCAAATACTTCGTTCCGGCGCGCGTACTGACGGGATTCGGCGCCATCTGCTTCACGCTCTACTCCATCGTCTCGATCCTCGAAAGCGGAGCCAGCAAGAAGTAATTAAAAATTCATTTTAAGGAAGAGCAGATTTTGCGCCCCTATTTTTGATCAGTGCGACGCAGATGCAAAAGCACCTATCGTGATTTTTGATTATCGCGGAGCAGATTCGGCTTAACGCAGTTCGGCCCGGACGGGACATACAGAGGTATTTCCCGTTCGGGCCGGACAAGGCAGGGCGAAAGGCGCCCGTGAGAATCGAAAATCAGAATAAATGGAAGGCGACCGTAAGCCCCGCCATCACGATCGCGACCATCGACATCAGTTTGATGAGAATGTTGAGCGACGGACCCGACGTATCCTTGAAGGGATCGCCGACCGTATCGCCCACGACCGTGGCCCGGTGGCAGTCGGAACCCTTGCCGCCGAAATGCCCCTCCTCGACCATCTTCTTGGCGTTGTCCCAGGCGCCCCCGGCATTGGCCATGAAGACCGCCAGCACGAAACCGGAACTCAACCCGCCGACCAGAAGGCCCATTACGCCCGCCACCCCGAAGACCAGTCCGACAACGACCGGAGCGGCGATGGCCAGCAGGCTCGGAAACAGCATCTCACGCTGCGCACCGCGGGTCGAAATGGCGACGCAGCGCGCGTAGTCGGGCGTTCCCTCGCCCGTGAGGATGCCCTTGATCTCGCGGAACTGGCGGCGCACCTCGTTCACCATGCTCTGGGCCGCACGCCCCACGGCGTTCATCGTCAGCCCGCAGAAGAGGAACGACATCATCGCGCCGATGAAGACGCCGATCAGCACCGTGGGGTTCATCAGCGACACGCGGTAATATTCCATGAAATCGAGAATCGAGGCGTCCTGCACGAAGCGCATCGTCCCGTCGGACATTTCGAGCATCGTCACCCCGTTGTGGATCAGACCGATGCGGATCTCCTCGATATAGGAGGCCAGCAGCGCGAGGGCCGTCAGGGCCGCCGACCCGATGGCGAAGCCCTTGCCCGTGGCGGCCGTGGTGTTGCCCAGCGCGTCGAGCGCGTCGGTGCGTTTGCGGACCTCGGGGCCGAGGCCGCTCATCTCGGCATTGCCGCCCGCATTGTCGGCGATAGGCCCGTAGGCGTCCGTGGCCAGCGTGATGCCCAGCGTCGAGAGCATGCCCACGGCCGCGATGCCGATGCCGTAGAGACCCATCGACATATTCTGCGGAGCCATCATATTCTCGATGTCGAAGCCGATGGCGCAGAGGTAGGCAAGGATGATCGCCACGCCGATCGTCACGACGGGGATGGCCGTGGAGATCATTCCCGAGCCGATGCCGGCGATGATGACCGTCGCTGGGCCTGTCTGGGCGCTCCCGGCGATCTTCTGCGTCGGTTTATAAGAATGGGAGGTAAAGTATTCCGTGGCCTGCCCGATGACGATGCCCGCCACGAGGCCCGTGATGACCGAGAACGAGAGTCCGACCCAGTTCTCGACGCCCAGCAGGCAGAGGATGCCGAACGTGGCGGCGGCGATCAGCAGCGAGCTGAAATTGACGCCCACGCCCAGCGAACGGAGCAGTTCGCGCATCGTGGCCCCCTCCTTTGTGCGCACGAGGAAGATGCCGAGGATCGAGAGCAGGATGCCCACCGCGGCGATCAGCATCGGGGCCATCACGGCCTTGATCTGCAACGCCTCGGAACCGGCCGAGGAGAAGGCCGCGGCGCCCAGCGCCGCCGTGGCGAGGATCGAACCGCAGTAGCTCTCGTAAAGGTCGGCGCCCATGCCGGCCACGTCGCCCACGTTGTCGCCCACGTTGTCGGCGATGGTCGCGGGATTGCGCGGATCGTCCTCGGGGATGCCCGCCTCGACCTTGCCCACCAGGTCGGCGCCCACGTCGGCCGCCTTGGTGTAGATGCCGCCGCCGACACGCGCGAACAGAGCCTGCGTCGAGGCGCCCATGCCGAAGGTCAGCATGGTGGTCGTGATGACGACGAGTTTCTGCGGTCCGGTGACATCGACGAAATATTCGAGGATGACGTACCAGAACGAAATGTCGAGCAGGCCGAGGCCCACGACCACCAGTCCCATCACCGCACCGCTGCGGAATGCGACCTTCAGGCCGCGGTCCAGCGACTGCCGCGCGGCATTGGCCGTACGGGCCGAAGCGTAGGTCGCGGTCTTCATGCCGAAGTAGCCCGCAAGCCCCGAGAAAAAGCCGCCGGTGATGAAGGCGAAGGGAACCCAGCCGTTCTGCACCCCGGCGCCGTAGGCCAGCCAGGCGAAAAACAACGCCAGCACCGCGAAGACGATGCCGACGACCTTGTACTGCTGGCGCAGGTAGGCCATGGCGCCCTTGCGCACGTGCGCGGCGATCTCGCGCATGCGCGGCGTACCCTCGTCCTCGCGCTTCATCAGGCGGTAAAACGCCCATGCGAAGGACAGGGCGACGACGGACGCGGCAGGCACGATCCAGAAAATCGAAGGAATGTTCATATCATAAATTATAGTTAGTTGGTTGTATGCCTCTGCAAACTAATCAAGTAAGGTGAAAACAAATATAAGAAAATATCCCGGCCTCAAAAAGCCGGGCTGTTTGGTTCCGGGATTTTCCCGCTTATTTCTTCTGCTCTTTCAGCAGGTCGCGGATTTCGGTGAGCAGCAGCTCCTCCTTCGTCGGTGCGGGCGGTTCGGGAACGGGAGCCGGAGCCTCTTCCTTTTTCTTCATCAGCCGGTTCATCAGCTTGACCATCAGGAACACGCAGAGCGCCAGGATCGTGAAATCCACGCACTGCTGGATGAATGCGCCGTAGTTCCAGTAGATCGGTTCTGCCGCTGCGGCAGCCTGTGCGGGATCGCCTCCTCCGGTCACCATGTCGCCCACGGAGTGCATGGCGTTCGACGTCACGTCGCGGACTTTCGAGATGTCGAGCCGCAGCTGCGAGAAGTCGGTGTTTCCGATCAGCGCGCCGATGGGCGGCATCAGGATGTCGTTCACGAGCGACGATACGATTTTGCCGAACGCGCCGCCGATGATCACGCCGACGGCCATGTCCATTACGTTGCCTTTGAGGGCAAACTCCTTGAATTCTTTGAGAAATGCCATATCGTTTAAGGGTTTGATGTATAATTAGTAGCAAAAATAACTGTTTTTTCCGGAAATCCAATACGACATACGATCTTCCGCATCCTGTTTTCGGGTTTATAAAATCCGCGCTTACCCGCCTTCGTGTCCGTCTTTTTTTATACCTTTGTAATTCGAACCCAAATACAAGTTATGACTCCTGCCGCCGTTACCGCCACCGTCCTGGGCTACATAGCCGTCCTTTTCGCCGTCGCATGGGCCTCGGGCCGCCGTGCCGACAACGCCGGCTTCTTCACCGGCAACCGCCGCACCCCGTGGTACATGGCGGCTTTCGCCATGATCGGCGCCGCGATGTCGGGCGTGACCTTCATTTCGGTCCCCGGTTCGGTCGCCGCCGACTCGTTTTCCTACATGCAGATGGTCGCGGGCTTCACGGTGGGGCAGCTGATTGTGGCTTTCGTCCTGATTCCCACGTTCTACCGCCTGCGGGTCGTCTCGCTCTACGAGTACCTCGATAACCGTTTCGGCGTAAAGTCACACCGCACCGGGGCGTGGTTTTTCTTCATTTCGAAGATGCTGGGCGCCGCGCTGCGCGTCTATGTGGTCTGTGCCGTGATGCAGCTGCTGGTCTTTTCGCACTACGGCTTCCCGTTCTGGGGCAACGCCCTCGTCACGATGTTTTTCGTCTGGCTCTACACCCGGCAGGGCGGCGTCAAGTCGCTGATCTGGACCGATACGCTCAAGACTTTCTGCCTCGTGGCGAGCCTCGTGCTGTCGATCGTCTTCATCATGCGGGGGCTGGGTCTCTCGTTCGCCGATACGGCCCGCGAGGTTTCCGCTTCGCCCATGTCGCGCATTTTCTTCTTCGACGATCCCGCTTCGGGCCGCTATTTCTGGAAAATGTTCGCCGCGGGTATCGTCCTGCTGGTGGCCATGACCGGACTCGATCAGGACATGATGCAGCGCAATTTGAGCTGCGCCACGCCGCGCGACTCGCAGAAGAACATCGTGCTGACGGCTGTGAGCCAGATTTTCGTGATCTTTCTGTTCCTCGTGCTGGGCGTGCTGCTCTATTTGTACATGGAGCGCAGCGGCATGGCCGCACCCGCCAAGAGCGATCAGGTCTTTTCGCTGGTCGCTGTCGAAGGTGGATTGCCGCTTATCGTTGGCATTCTGTTTGTTGTAGGACTTATTTCAAGTACTTATTCAGCTGCCGGGTCGGCCCTCACGGCTCTCACGACCTCTTTCACGGTGGATATGCTCGAAGGCACGAAACGCTATGGCGACGCACGCCTCACGCGCATCCGCCGCGGGGTCCACGTGGCGATGGCGCTCGGGATGGCCGGCGTGATCCTGGCCTTCGAGTACTGGGCCGACGACAGCGTCATCAATCTGGTCTACAAGGTCGCCAGCTACCCCTACGGCCCGATTTTGGGTATGTTCGCTTTCGGTATCTTCACGCGTCTCAGGGTGCGCGACGGCTGGATGCCCCTCGTGGCGCTCGCCGCTCCGCTGCTGAGCGCCCTGCTGCAATACTGGGCGTATGAGGCGTGGGGTTACCGGATCGGTTTCGAACTGTTGATTTACAATGCCGCCTTTACGATGATCGGCATGCTGTTGCTTGTGAAACGCCATGAAAAATAAGGTTTTATACACTCTTATCTCACTCTTTGCTTTAGGTAATGTCTCCGCCGCGGAAATCGGTTCCGCGACGCGGCAGGAGATCGGCCGGACCCTTTCGCGCATCGTTTCGCGCGAGGTAACGAGCGGTTACCAGAAACCGGAGCCGATCACCGTGCGCGTTCAGGCCGTCAAGGCCTCGCGCAGCCGGGTGCGGATCTACGCCACGGCGGCGTTGGCCAACTATCCCTTCCGCGAGGAGAACCTGCGGGCCATGCGCGACTCGGTGCGCGCCCTGCTGCCGCATGAGTTCCGTAAGGCCGCCGTCGAACTTTACACCGACGGCCGCGAGGCCTCCGAGTTGATTCCGCTGGCCTGCCGCAACGCCACGCCGCTGCGCAAAGCGGTCGATAAGAAGAAGATCGTGCTTTTCACCAACCGCTCCGGGCGTCCGCTCGTGACGCGCCTTTCGGCTCCCGAGACCCCCGGACGGGGACTTTCGGGACGCCATATCGCCCTGTGGCAGAGCCACGGACGCTATTTCGACCAGACGGAGAACCGCTGGAAATGGCAGCGTTCGGCGCTCTGGCAGACCTGCGAGGACCTCTATACGCAAAGTTATGTCTTGCCGTACCTGGTTCCGATGCTCGAAAACGCCGGGGCATGCGTGCTGCTGCCGCGCGAACGCGACGTGCAGAAATACGAAGTGCTGGCCGACAACGACAACGCCGGGCAGTATGCGGAGGAGGGGGCGTGGGAGAGCGGCGGCGCGGGCTTCGCGCACCTCCGGCAGGTCTATCATACGGGCGAAAATCCCTTCCGCGACGGCACGACGCGCCGTGTGCGGACCGTGACCGGCGGGGCCACGGGCCGTGCCGTGTGGCAGGCCGACATTCCCGAGCGGGGCGAATATGCGGTTTATGTGAGCTACGAATCGACGCCCGAAAGCGCCGACGACGCGCATTATACGGTCCGCCACCTCGGCGGCGAGACCTCGTTTGCCGTCAATCAGACGATGGGCGGCGGGACGTGGATTTACCTCGGGCGTTTTCCCTTCGCCGCCGGACGGCAGGAGGTCGTGACCCTTTCGAACCGTTCGCGGGCGGGCGGGCGCATCGTCTCGGCCGACGCGGTGAAGATCGGCGGCGGCTACGGCAACGTGGCCCGCACGTCCTGCGACTCGCTGCGCCTGCCCGGCGCGGAGCATGCCGGGGAGACCAGCGGTTACCCGCGTTTCTGCGAGGGGGCGCGCTACTGGCTTCAGTGGGCGGGATTTCCGGAAGAGGTCTATACGCCGAAAAACAACACCGACGACTACAAGGACGACTACATGTCGCGCGCCCATTGGGTCAATGCCCTGATGGGCGGCTCGGAGCGTCTGCCCGACTCCGCGGGGCTGCGCATTCCGGTCGACATGGCGCTGGCGTTCCACTCCGACGCCGGGGTGCGCGACGGCGACGGCATCATCGGCACGCTGGGCATCTTCTTCACCCGCGAGAACAAGGGCAAATTCCAGGGCGGGGCCGACCGCTACCGTTCGCGCGACCTGACGGACCTCGTGCAGACGCAGATCGTCGAGGATATCCGCCGCACCTGCGAACCGGCCTGGAGCCGCCGCGGGATGTGGAACCGCGCCTACTACGAAGCGCGCGTGCCGGGCGTCCCGACGATGCTGCTCGAACTCTTGTCGCACCAGAATTTCGCCGACATGCGCCTGGGGCACGACCCGCGCTTCAAGTTCCTCGTGAGCCGGGCTGTTTACAAAGGTATCCTGCGTTATGTCAGTTCGCAATACGATCTGCCCTATGTGGTCCAGCCGCTGCCGGTCGAGGCTTTCGCCGCGGAATTCGCCGGCGCCGGCGAGGTCGCGCTCTCGTGGAGCCCGGCGATGGACCCGCTCGAAGCGACCGCCGCGCCGACGGGTTATGTGGTCTACACGCGCGTGGACGACGGCGGTTTCGACAACGGCCGCTATGTCGACAAACCCCGCCTGACCGTCCGGCAGGAACCGGGGCGCATGTACAGTTACCGGGTCACCGCCGTCAACGAGGGCGGCGAGAGCTTCCCGAGCGAGACGCTCGCGGCCTGCCGCGTGCCCGACGAAAAGGGCTGCGTGCTGATCGTCAACGGGTTCGACCGCGTGAGCGCCCCGCAGAGCGAACGGAACGATTCGCTGGCCGGATTCCGCATGGACCTCGATGGAGGCGTTGCGGACCGGCAGGACATCGCCTTCATCGGAGCGCAGCGCGTCTTCGACCTCGCGCAGGCCCGCTGCAACGTCGACAGCGTCGCCCTCGGGGCCTGCGCGTGCGACTGGGAGACCGACGTGATCGGCGGCAATACGTTCGACTATCCGGCCCTGCACGGGCGTTCCGTCGCGGCGGCGGGCTACTCGTTCTGCTCGGCGTCGGCCCGGGCCGTGGAGCGGGGCGAGGTGTCGCTCGAAGCCTATCCGGCCGTCGACCTGATCCTGGGCAAGCAGCGCACCACGCCGCTGGGCCGCGGTGTGTGCGAGGCGGCCTTCCGGACCTTTCCGCCGGAGTTGCAGGCCGTCCTGCGGCGTTATCTGGCCGGCGGCGGAGGGCTTTTTGGATCGGGAAGCTACGTGGCGGCCGACCTCTGGGCCGAAGGGACCCCGGAGGAGGGGCGCGCGTTCGCCCGGGAGGTGCTCCGCATCGACTCCGACGGGGGACATCCCTCGGAGCGCGGACGGGTGCGGGTCATGACTTCGGACGCGTCGTTTTCGCGCGGCGAATACCGCTTCAATACCGAGTACCGCCGCGACCGTTACGTCGTCGAGCGGGCCGATGCGCTGAAGCCCGCGGGTGCGGGGGCTTTCGCCGTGATGCGTTACGACGACAGCGGCCGCACGGCGGCCGTGGCCTGCGATGCCGGAGGACGGACTTTCGTCGCGGGATTCCCCTTCGAGTCGATCCCCGACGGCGTGCAGCGCGACCGGCTGATGCGCGACGTGCTGCGGTTTTTGTTTTCCGATAAATAAAATGGAAGCAGTGGAACTGAAATTGAGAACCGAACAGCCTGCGGATTACCGCGAGACGGAGAACGTTACGCGGGAGGCGTTCTGGAACCTCTATTCGCCCGGATGTTGCGAGCACTACCTGTTGCATGTCATGCGTGACAGTCCGGCGTTTGTGCCCGAGTTGGATCTCGTGGCCGAGCGCGATGGGCGAATCGTGGGCAATGTCGTTTCCTTGCGCGCGGTTCTCCACGGTGACGACGGAACGGACTGTGAGGTGTTGAGCCTCGGGCCGATTTCGGTCCTGCCGGAGTGCCAGCGTCAGGGCATCGGCGGCCGGCTGATCTCCCGGACCCGCGAACTGGCCCGGGAACTGGGATTTCGGGCCTTGCTGCTCTGCGGCGACCCGGATTATTATTTGTATCAGGGCTTCGTTCCCGCCGAGATGCTGGGAATCCGCACGGCGGATAACATGTATGCCATGGCCCTGCACGTCTGTGAACTGTACGACGGTGCGTTGTCCGGCATTCGGGGGCGCTATGTCGAGGATTCGATTTACGACATCGACCCCTCCGCCGCCGAGGCTTTCGACCGGGAGTTTCCTGCGAAGGGGAAAGTTGTCGGAACGGAGTCGCAGCGGCGTTTCGACGAGATTGTCGTCGTGCGGCGGCCTGCGGAGTGAGAAATTGGTTGTTTAACTTAAAAATAAGAAAGTCATGTCGTTGGAACAGCAGATTTCGAAAGGAATCATGGAGGCCATGAAGGCCAAGGACACGGTGCGCCTGAGCGCGCTGCGCAATGCGAAGAAATACATCATCGAGGCCAAGACCGCAGGTCCGGAGATCGCCGAACTGCCCGACGCCGACGTGCTGAAGATCATCTCGAAGCTCGCCAAGCAGGGAACCGACTCGGCGGCGATCTTCTCCGAGCAAAACCGTCCCGACCTGGCGTCGGAGGAGCTGGCCCAGGTGGCCGTTTTCCAGAAGTTCCTGCCCAGGCAGCTCACCCCGGAGGAACTGACCGCCGAGGTCAAGGCCCTGATCGCCGAGGTCGGCGCCACGTCGATGAAGGAGATGGGCAAGGTGATGGGCGTGGCTTCGAAGAGGCTCGCGGGCCGCGCCGACGGCAAGGACATTTCGGCCAAGGTTAGGGAGCTGCTGGCTTAAAATGCACCTGCTGGAACACCTGCATCGCAACGTGAAGACCGTCGCCATGCCGACGGCCATGGTTGTCGGGGCGTTGCTGTGCCGTCCGATCTCGGCGCTGGAGGAGCTGTCGGGGCAGATGATCACCCCGACGCTGATCTTCCTGATGCTGTTCGTCACCTTCTGCCGCGTGAAACCCAGCCAGATGAAGCCTTCGATGCTCCATGTGTGGCTGCTGCTGGTTCAGACGGTGGCCTGCATCGGGGTTTTTCTGCTGCTGCGTCCGCTGGACCTCATTCTGGCGCAGGGGGCGATGGTCTGCGTGCTGGCTCCCGTGGCGATGGCCGCGGTGGTCATCGGCGGCATGCTGGGGGCCAACGTCGCCACGATGGCTACGTACAGCCTGCTCTGCAACATGGCCGTCGCGCTGCTGGCGCCCGTGATCCTGACCTTCACGGGGACGGGGGCGTGCACCTTCGCGCAGATCCTGGCCCGCATCGCGCCGCTGCTGGTGATGCCGTTCGCCGCGGCGCAGTTCTGCCGGCTGGTCATCCCGAAGGCGGCGAAATGGGTCGGTGACCACAGCCAGATCTCGTTCTATATGTGGCTGGCGTCGCTGCTGGTCATCATCGGCCGCACGACGGCCTTCATCATCGACCTGCGCGACGCTTCGCTCGCGACGGAACTGTGGCTGGCCTTCGCCGCGCTGGCTATCTGCCTCGGGCAGTTCAAGGTGGGGCGCATGCTGGGCCGCCGTTACGGCGACGCTCCTGCGGGCGGACAGTCTCTCGGGCAGAAAAACACGGTCCTCGCGGTGTGGATGGCCCAGTCGTTCCTCGACCCGATCTCCTCGATCGCCCCCACGGCGTACATCGTGTGGCAGAACTTCGTTAACTCGTATCAGATATGGAGAAAGGACCGCGGGAAATGAACCGGGCGGGCAGGACGGTCTATCCGATCCTGCTGATGGTCTGCGCCACCCATCTGCTCAATGACATGATGCAGTCTGTCATTCCGGCGGTCTATCCGCTCCTTAAGGAGAAATTTGGCTTCACGTTTGCCCAGATCGGCCTCATCACACTGGTTTTCCAACTAACATCGTCGCTTCTGCAACCTGTCGCCGGGCGGCTGGCCGACCTCCATCCGCGGCCCTATTCGCTGGCCGCGGGGATGTGTTTCACGCTGTGCGGACTGCTTGCGCTCGCCGCCGCTCCCGGCTTCGCCCTGATTTTGGTGTCGGTCGGACTGATCGGCTGCGGTTCGTCGGTCTTCCATCCCGAATCCTCGCGCGTGGCCCAGCTCGCCTCGGGAGGTCGCAAAGGGCTGGCGCAGTCGATCTTTCAGGTCGGCGGCAATGCCGGAAGTGCCATGGGGCCCCTGCTGGCCGCGCTGATCGTGATTCCGTTCGGGCAGGCTTCGATCGGTTGGTTCGCACTGGCCGCGCTGCTGGCTATCTTCATCCTCGTAAAGATCGGGAACTGGTACAAACGGCAACTGGCTTTGGCAGCCCGCAGGCCCGCCGTTGCGGCGGATACCACGGGGCCCGGACTCTCGAAACGTAAAATTCGGAATGCGCTCATTATCCTGGGCGTGCTGGTCTTCTCGAAGTATTTCTACATCGCCTCGATGACCAACTATTTCACCTTTTTCCTGATGGACAAATTCTCGATGTCGGTGCAGGGAGCGCAGTATGCGCTTTTCGCTTTCCTCGCGGCTTCGGCGGCGGGGACCTTCATCGGCGGGCCGGTCGGCGACCGCATCGGACGTAAATATGTGATATGGGGCTCGATCCTCGGTGCGGCGCCCTTTACGCTGATGCTTCCCTATGCCGGCCTGACCGGTACCATCGTGCTGGCCGTCATCATCGGACTGGTCATCTCGTCGGCCTTCTCGGCCATTCTGGTTTATGCCACCGACCTGATGCCCGGCAAGGTCGGCATGATCGCCGGGGTCTTCTTCGGGCTGATGTTCGGACTGGGCGGCCTCGGCTCGGCCTTCTTCGGGTGGCTGGCCGACCGGACGAGCATCGAATTTATTTTCCGGGTCAGCACCCTGCTGCCCCTGCTGGGCATCATCACGAGCTTTTTACCCAACATAGAATTGAAAAGAGATGAAAAATAAGATATATCCCCGCGAGGGGGACCGGCAGACGGTCTATCTGAAAGAGGTCGTCAGCGACCCGAATATCGAGGTGGGGGAGTGGACGATCTACAACGATTTCGCGGCCGACCCCGTCGATTTCGAACGCAACAACGTGCTGTATCACTATCCGGTGAACGGCGACCGGCTGGTCATCGGGAAATTCTGCTCGCTGGCCTGCGGCGCGCGGTTCCTCTTCAACAGCGCCAACCATACGCTCAAATCGCTGTCCACCTATCCGTTTCCGATTTTCTGGGGCGAGGAGTGGGGCATCGACAAGTCGGAGGTGGCTTCGGCGTGGGACAACCGGGGCGACATCGTTGTCGGCAATGACGTGTGGATCGGTTACGAAGCGGTCGTGATGGCGGGCGTTACGATCGGTGACGGGGCGATCGTCGCCTCACGGGCCGTTGTGACGCGCGATGTGCCGCCCTATGCCATCGTCGGAGGCGTTCCGGCCAAGGTCATCAAATACCGCTTCGATCCGGCGACGGTCGAAAGCCTGCTTGCGATAAAATGGTGGGAGTGGCCTGCGGAGACGATCCGCCGGGCTTTGCCCCTGATCCGCGGCGGGAAGGCCGAAGAGCTGGCGCTATTTGCGGAAAATGAAATAGACGGCTAAAACCAGGCAGAGGAATCCCGCGAGGTGGTTCCAGCGCAGGGTGTCGGATTTCATAAAGACCAGCGCGAAGACGGTGAAGACCGAGAGCGATACGACCTCCTGAATCACCTTCAGTTCCCAGATCGAGAACGGACCTCCGAATTCGGCGCTGCCGATGCGGTTGGCGGGGACCTGGAAGCAGTATTCGAACAGCGCGATGCCCCAGCTCAACAGAACGATGGCCGTCAGCCCGAAGCGTTCGAGCCGCGATTTGAAGGCGATATGCCCGTACCATGCCAGCGTCATAAAGGCGTTGGAGACGACGAGCAGCAGAACGGTGGCGAGACCCCGAAACATAGGATACAGATTTTTAAACCGCGCAAAAGTAGCAAATTATTCGATATGATCTCCTCCCGGCAGCGAAAATACGCATTGGTGACCGGCGCTTCGTCGGGAATCGGCCGCGAATATGCCGCGCAGCTGGCGGCAAAAGGGTATGATTTGGTAATGGCGGGCAACCGCGACGAAGAGAATCGCGCCGCGGCCCGGGAAATTGCGGCGCGTTACGGCGTGCGCACGCTGCCGCTCTGCATGGACCTTTCGGAACCGGATGCCGCCGTGAAACTCCATGCCGAAACCTCGGCGCGCGGCATCGAAATCGGGGTGCTCGTCTGCAATGCGGGCATCGCGCAGGTCAAGCTGTTCACCGACACCACCGACGAGGACTGGCGGCGGATGATGGCCGTCGATCTGGACGGCGCGTTCTACGCCTGCCGCGCGGTGCTGCCCGGTATGATCCACCGCAAATACGGCCGCATCCTGCTTGTCAGCAGCATGTGGGGCCAGACCGGCGGCAGCTGCGAGGTCGCCTACAGTGCGGCCAAGGCAGGGCTCATCGGCCTTGGCAAGGCCCTTGCTAAGGAGGAAGGACCCAGCGGCATCACGGTCAACGTCATTGCGCCCGGTGTCATCAACACCGACATGATGGCCGGCTTTACCGACGAGGACCGCGCCGCGCTGGCGGAGGAGACCCCTGTGGAGCGCCTTGGTGAGCCGGACGAGATCGCCCGCACGATGGTCTTTCTCGCTGACGAGGCCAGCGGCTACATCACGGGGCAGGTGCTCGGTGTCAACGGCGGGCTGGTGATTTGATGCGCGCCGAATACCGCGAGGGCGAACGCTTTGAGCGCCTGACCTTCACCGGGAAAACGTTTTACGACTGCGACTTTTCGGACTGCGTTTTTGCCGACTGCACGTTTGAGGACTGCAAGCTCGACCACAGCGTCCTGACCGAATGCCAGTTCCTGCGCTGCACGGTCACAAATTTAAAAACCACTATGTCACGCGCAAAATTCACAGATTTTGAGAACTGTACGCTGAACAACATCGACTGGATTTCCCTGCAGGGCGACGGCGCATTTGCCGACCCCATCGAGAGCCTGCGGGACTGCCGCCTGAAATACAACACCTTCACCGAAATGAATCTGACAAAGTTCAAATTTGCGGGCAGTGTCATCCAGCGCTCGATGTTCGCCAAGTGCAATCTCGTCAGCGCGGATTTTGAGAAATGCGACCTGCTGGACACCGAATTTTTCCAGTGCGATATGCGCAAGGCAAACTTCAAAGAGGCCAGCGGGTATAAAGTCGACATTTTCGGCTGCAAGCTGCAGGACGCAAAATTCTCCCTGCCGGAGGCAGTGTCGCTGCTGGGAGATTTGAGGATCAAATTACTGTGAAAAATATACAGATTGAAAAGCTGTCCGATGCGTATACAATTCGCCGCCTGGCGTAAAGGCTCCCTGGCTGCCGCCCTTGCAGCGGAAACAGATATTACACACCCCGCCCCCTCTTTGCATATTATACCGCAAAGGGGGGCTTTTTATGGCGCTTTTCCAAAACGGCATTGACGTGTCGCGCTATCAGGGCAATATCAACTGGGGCAGGGTGGCGGCGGCGGGCAAGCAGTTTGCCATTGTCCGCGTCGGTTCCGCCAACAGCGGCGGCCTGTACGTGGACCCGTACTTTTTGCAGAACGTCAACGGGGCCAAGGCCGCGGGTCTGCGGGTAGGGGCCTACTACTATACCTACGCCCGCACCCGCGCCGCCGTTGCCAACGAGCTGACGACGTTCCTGAACGTCATGGACGGCCTGCAATTGGAGTACCCGGTCTTTGTGGACGTCGAGGACTCGAGCCTTACCAGCCTGGGCCGTGCCGAGCTGACAAGTCTGGTGCAGTACGCCATGGACATTCTCTACCAGCGCAAATGGTACGCCGGGTGGTACAGCTACACAAATTATATCAACAGCTACCTGAATGCCGCCGCGCTGAGCCGGTACCCGCTGTGGGTCGCAGATTACCGCTCGGCGCTGGGGTACAACGGCAGCTATGCCATGTGGCAGTACACAGGCAGCGGCAGCGCCAGCGGGATCTCCGGCGCGTGCGACCTGGACCGCAGCTACAAGGACTTTCTGCCCGAGATCAGAGCCGGAGGCTACAACAACTATGGGGTCTCCGGCCCTTCTATGGAGACGGTCAGCGGCAAGCGTCTGGTCGTGTTCAATGCCCGGTGCGAGTATTTTAATACCGCCAACTTCAACGATGTGGTCGGTTACCTGCCGCTGGGCAATTACTGCGTGGTAAAGCAGAGCACACGGAAATATAACGGCTATGACTGGGTCATCTTCCGCTATCAGGGCACCGAATATTGGACCGCCGTCATAGGAGACCGCAACCGGGTGGAGGACTGTAACTGTGACTGCAATTAAAAACAACTTGACAACAACTGAATGTTGTATTAAACTGAGCTTATAGGGGCGGAGGCGGGCATCGACCTCTGCAAAAAGCAAATCTGACCAAATCAAATTTGACAAACCGCTGTGCCTTGTGGTTTAATAAATCTACATGTGCAAAAACTACCACTGCTTTACTATAAATTCGGAGGGACCCGCCGCATGGCAAAAAAACAACAGGAATACGGCAATGACAGCATCCGCCAGCTGAAGGGCGCGGACCGTGTGCGAAAACGCCCGGCGGTCATCTTCGGCTCCGACGGTGTCGAGGGCTGCGCTCATTCCATCTTTGAAATTATTTCCAACTCCATCGATGAGGCACGCGACGGCCACGGCAACCGCATCAATGTCACGCTGTTCCCGGACCACGTCGTCGAGGTCGAGGATTTTGGCCGTGGCATCCCCGTTGACTACAACAAGGCCGAGGAGCGCTGGAACTGGGACCTGGTCTTTTGCGAGCTGTACGCCGGCGGCAAATACGCCGAGGGCAGCGGCAACTATGATTTCAGCCTGGGCCTGAACGGTCTGGGCCTGTGCGCCACCCAGTATGCCAGTGAGTGGATGACCGCCGACATCTACCGCGACGGCTTCCACTATCACCTCGACTTCAAAAAGGGCGGGAACGTCGGCGGCCTGCAGAAGGAGCCGTTCAAGGGCAAGCGCACCGGCTCGGTCATCCGCTGGAAGCCCGACACCGAGGTTTTCACCGACATCGCCGTCCCGGCGGAATCCTTCAAGGATATGCTCCGCCGTCAGGCCGTCGTCAACGACGGCGTTACGCTGGTCTTTACCGACAAGTCCGGCAGCGACGCCGAAAAATTCGAGTACCTGTACGAGCATGGCATCACTGACTACGCCAACGAGCTGGTAGGGGACAAGGCCCTGACGCCCGTGCATTTCTGCTCCGGTGCCGCCGCGGGCCGTGACCGCGCCGACCAGCCCGACTATCAGGTCAAGATGAACGTCGCGTTCGCGTTCTCCAACACCGTGCAGTGTCTGGAGTATTACCACAACTCCAGTTGGCTCGAGCACGGCGGCAGCCCGGACCGCGCCGTGCGCACGGCATTCGTCAGCCAGATCAACGCCTGGCTGAAAAACAAGGGTCTGTACAAAAAGAACGAGAGTGCGATCACCTTTGCCGACGTGCAGGACTGCCTTGTGCTTGTCTCGTCCAGCTTCTCCACCCGCACGAGCTACGAGAACCAGACGAAAAAGGCCATCACGAACAAGTTTGTAGCCCAGGCCATGACCGAGTTCCTGAAGCATCAGCTGGAGGTCTACTTCATCGAGCACCCCGATGAGGCCGAAAAGGCCTGCAAGCAGGTGCTCATCAATAAGCAGAGCCGCGAGCACGCCGAAAAAGCGCGCATCACCATCAAAAAGACGATGACCCAGCAGATGGATCTGGCCAACCGCGTGCAGAAGTTTGTGG
>OIWL01002158.1_pt1 | contig 17411 bp, 10 predicted proteins | sample 1587561 | NCBI WGS metagenome assembly OIWL01 (sample SAMEA3888903, study PRJEB22519) | human gut metagenome | biome: human gut; feature: human-associated habitat; material: faeces | place: Denmark | collected 2010 | reverse complement strand
TCGGAAAATTGCCGCCCGAACGGGTGTGGATGCGGCGCACGACCTCCACGGCCCGCTGCGTGAGCGGTGCGCCGCTCAGCCGGCCGCTGCCGATCTTGTCGAGCGTCGTGCGGCTGGTGTGCAGCCCTTCGCGGTTGTGCGTGCCGTTGGTCGCCACGATGCCGTCGAGGGGCGTTTCGAGCAGAATGTCGCTGATTTCGTCGATCACGGCGTCCGGCATGTCGGGCGATACCTTGAGCATGATCGGGCGGTATTGGTTCTGTCCCCGGCGGAAGTCGAACAACGGGTCGAGAATCCGCAAGATATGTTCGCGCGTATGCGTCGCGCCTTCGCGGCACGAGTTGTCGCAGCTGATGTTCACAGTGAAGTAATCCGCGTACTGGTAGAGGTTGCGGAAGAGTTTGAGGTAGTCGGCCGCGGCGTTTTCGGCGAGGGTCGCGGTGTTGCGGCCGATGTTGCAGCCGACGATGAATCCTTCGTGGGGCCGGCGCAGGTGCTGGATGGTCTTTTCGAGACCGCGGTTCGAAAGCCCGATGCGGTTGATGATCGCCTCGTCCTTCGGGAGCCGGAAGACGCGGGGGCGGGGGTTGCCCGCCTGCGGGCGCGGCGTCACGGTGCCGACTTCGACGAATCCGAAACCGAGGGCCGCCAGTTCGCGGAACGCCTCGCCGTTGCGGTCGAAACCTGCGGCCAGCCCGACGGGGTTGGCGAATTTGATGCCGAAGACCTCGCGTTCGAGCGCGGGGTGTTCCACGGCGTAACACTTGCGGAGCAGCCACCGTCCGCCGGGAATCAGCCCGATGGCGCGCAGCAGTATCAGTACGGCGCGGTGCGCCCGCTCGATGGTGAGCGAGAAGAGGATGGGCTTTATGATGCTACGGTACATGGTCTCAAGTGGCGGTTTCGCTTATGGCCGCAAAGGTACTAAAAAAGAATTGATTTCGCTAAAAGTATTCGCGGCGGTAGCGGTAATGGTCGCGCATCGGCTCGAAATCCTCCGGCCGGGCCTTCAGGCTGCGGCTCTGGGCCTCGATGTCGAACGCGCCCCCGATAGTGGTGCAAAGCTCCTGCCACGAGATCGGCCGGGGCGTCGAAGGGGCGGCCTGAGGCGGGTACCATCCGGCGAGGGGCAGGCCGAAGAAACGGGCCAGCGTATCGACCGACATGGCCGTGGCATTGGCTTTGCCCTGCTCGGAATAGCCCGCGATGTGCGGCGTGGCGAGCAGTGTGCGGGCGAGCAGCCGGCGGTCGATGGCGGGTTCGTGCTCCCAGACGTCGAGTACGCAGGCAAGGCCGCTTCGCAGCAGGGCCGCGCCGTCCACGACCTCGCCGCGCGAGGAGTTCAGGATTACGGCGCCGGGTTTCATCCGTGCAAAAAGGGCGTCGCCGGCCATGCGGCGCGTCGTGTCGTCGAGCGGCGTGTGGAACGTCAGGATGTCGGCTTGGCGGGCGACCTCCTCCAGCGGCAGGAAGCCGCAGTGTTCGCGCGCCTCGCGCGGCGGGTCGCAGCAGAGGACCCGGAAACCCCATGTTTCGGCATACTCCTTCACGAGCGATCCGACGTGTCCCACGCCGACGACGCCCAGCGTACGCCCGGCGGGCTGCCAGCCCTGCGTGCGGGCGAGGTGGGCCAGCACCGCCCCCGCCCATTGGAGTACGCCTCTGGCGTTGCAGCCGGCGGCCGTGCAGACGCGGATGCCGTGCGCCGCGCACCACGCCGTGTCGATGTGGTCGAAGCCGATGGTCGCCGTGGCGATCAGCTTTACGCGCGAATCCGCCAGTAGTTTTTCGTCGCACCGCGTGCGGGTGCGGATCACCAGCGCGTCGGCGTTGCGGACGTCGGCGGCCGAAATCGCCGTTCCGGGGAGGTATTCCACCTCGGCGAACGGCTCCAGAACGCCCCGCAGAAAGGGAATGGCGCTGTCGGCAATGATTTTCATGGTAACGGGTGTTTTTTTCGTTTTTCGTCTTTGAGCAAACAAATATAGGTAAAAAATAAAAAATGCGTACCTTTGCAATTCAAAAGCATGTTATGGAACAGAAAAACTTCGATCCGGACGGGGTCGGCGTGGACAACGGAACCTATTTCGGACTTCCGTTCGCTCCCGAAACGGCGGAACTGGTGCTGATCTCGGCGCCGTGGGACGTGACGGTCTCCTACGGGGCCGGAGCGGCTTATGCCCCCGACGCCATTATCGAAGCCTCGACGCAGCTGGATTTCCGCGATCCGCTGGCTCCCGGCGCCTGGCGCCGCGGCATCGCCACGGCCGATGTGGACTATTCGCTGCTGGAGTCTTCGCAGCGTCTGCGGGCCGACGCCGCACGGGTGATCGACCACCTCGAAGGAGGCGGCTGCCTGGAGGACGACTATGTCGTGCGCAAGGTCCGCCGTGTCAACGAGGGGTGCATGTCGATGAACGCCAACGTCGGGGCGCAGGCTTCGCGCTGGCTCGATGCGGGCAAGACCGTGGGGCTGGTCGGCGGCGACCACTCGACGCCCTACGGGCTGATCCGGGCGCTGGGCGCGCGCCATGCGGCGTTCGGCATCCTGCACGTCGATGCGCACTGCGACCTGCGCGATGCCTACGAGGGGTTTGAGTTTTCCCACGCCTCGATCATGTTCAACGTCCTGCGCGACGTGCCGCAGGTGACGAAGATCGCCCAGGTCGCCGTGCGCGACTTCAGCGAGTCGGAGGCCGCGCTGGCCGCTTCGTCCGGGCGCATCGCCACGTTCGACGACCTTTCGCTCGCGGCCGCCCTTTTCCGCGGCGAGACGTGGGATGCGCAGTGCCGCCGCATCGTCGACGCGCTGCCGCAGGAGGTCTACGTGAGTTTCGACATCGACGCCTTGACCTTCGAAAACTGCCCTCACACCGGAACGCCGGTTTCCGGCGGCCTTACGTTCAACCAGGCCGTCTGGCTGCTCGATACGCTCACCCGCTCGGGACGCCGTATCATCGGTTTCGACGTGGTGGAGGTGTGCCCCGCGCCCGACGAGCGGATCGACGCCATCACGGGCGCCCGCATGCTCTGGAAACTCTGCGGGCAGACCCTCAAGTCAAACGAATCATAAAACGACCGATAGATGCGACTTTTTTCGATGTACCGCTGGGTTCGCCAGCGACACATGATGGGGCTTCGGGGCCGCAACTTCCTGGAAGCGCCCTGGGCCGGAGGCGTGGTGCTGCTGGTGTGCGTGATCGCCGCCATGCTGCTGGCCAATCTCCCCGCGACCAAACTCTATTACCACCACCTGCTGGAGACCGACCTTTCGCTGATGGTCCATTCCCCGGACGGTGTGATCGACTGGATTTTCCCGCGGGGCATGACCGTCGAGAAGTTCATCAACGACGGGCTGATGGTGATTTTCTTCTTTGCCGTGGGGCTTGAGATCAAGCGCGAGATCGTCTGCGGGCAGCTTTCGTCCGCGCGCCGGGCCATCCTTCCGGTGCTGGCCGCTGCGGGCGGCATGCTGGTCCCGGCGATTTTCTTCACGGCGTTCAACCACGGCACGATGGCCGCAAACGGCTGGGGAATCCCCACCGCCACGGACATCGCCTTCGCCATAGGCATCCTCTCGATGCTGGGCAACCGCGTCCCCGTGTCGCTCAAAATCTTCCTCACGGCGCTGGCCGTCGCCGACGACCTGGGGGCCATTCTGGTCATCGCGCTTTTCTATGGCGGCAAGGTGCAGATCACCTGTCTGCTGGTGGCGCTGGTCATCATGCTGGGGGTCTACTTTATGAAGCAGATGGGCGAGAAGCGCATGTTCTCCTATCTGGTCCCGGCCTTCGTGGTCTGGGGGCTGTTCTATTACTCGGGCGTCCACTCGACCATCTCGGGCGTGGCGATGGCGCTGCTGATCCCGATGGAGCCGCGTTACAGCAAGGAGTATTTCGCCCATAAGATGCGATGGCTCAATGCGCTGATGCTCCGCGCCGCCTCGCACGAGGACTTCCCCAACGAGGAGCAGCGGTTCTACCTGCGGCGCATGCACGACCTGTCGTCCAACTCGGTGGGCATGAGCTACCGTCTGGAGCACGGACTGGCGCCCTACGTCACGTTCCTGATCATGCCGGTCTTCGCGCTGGCCAACGCCGGCGTCGAGATCACGTCGCTCGAATACCTCAATATTTTCCACTATTCGCCCGAAATCGGATCAATCGGCATGGGCGTCTTCTTCGGTCTTGTCCTCGGCAAGCCGCTGGGCATCTTCCTCGCCAGCTGGGGAGCCGTGAGGACGGGTCTTGCGGAGCTGCCCGAGGGGGCGACGTGGCGCATGCTGCTGGCCGTGGCCTGCCTGGGCGGTATCGGGTTCACGATGTCGCTGTTCGTCGATTCGCTGGCCTTCACCGACCCCGATCTGGTCGACCGCGGCAAGATCGCGATCCTGATGGGTTCGCTGGCCGCCGCCGTCGTGGGGTGCCTGCTGATCCTGATCTTTTCGGGGAAAAACCGCCGGACCCGGCAGGGCGGGCGGTAGGCATCCGCCGCGCAGGCGGCGTTTGCCGGAAATGGCGTCCGGTCCGGACCCGTGCGGCCGGAACAGATTTATTTGCTTCTGCCGGCGCCTTGCACTATCTTTGCAAAAAAGATTCGATAATGATGAAAAAGACCTTCCCGATCCTCCCGGCCCTCGTGCTGCTGCTGGCCGGAGCCTGCTCGAAAAATTCGGGCGGAGGCGGCGTGAAACTCCGGAACGATACCGATTCGGTGGCCTACGTCATCGGCATGAACGTGGGCGCGAACCTGCTGAAAATGGATTCGACGATCAATGTGAACGCCGTTTGCGAAGGCATCCGCGACATGTTCCGCGGCAATCCCAGACTCTCGGCGGCCGATGCCGAGACGTTCTATCTGAGCTACGTGAACTACGCCCTTCCCGAGAAGGCGCGCGCCTATGAGGAGCAGTTCCTCCTCGACATCGCCAAGTCGAACCGCTCCTATGCCCGCACGTCGTCGGGCGTGACCTACACCGTTACGGACGTCGGGGATCAGAATCAGGTTCCCACTTCCGAGCGCGACAGCGTGGCCCTGCGGTGGGTGATCCGCACGGCGGCGGGCGACGAGATCACCTCCTCCTACGAGCGGGGCGATACGGTGCGTTCGCTGGTCCGCAACCTGCGGCGCGGGGTGCAGGAGAGCGTGAAGCTCATCGGCAAGGGCGGCAAGATCAACGCCTGGATGCCTTCGTCGGCAGCCTACGGCGCCGAGGGCGACAAGGAACTGGGCGTGGCTCCCAATGCGACGCTCTATTTCGAGATCGAACTCGTCGACCTCGACAAGTATACGACCCGGTCGCGGCGGCGTTGACGGTCCGTCCGGCGCCGCCGGTTCCGCGGCCGGATCGTCCGGCCGCGGGGATTTCGCCAAAATAGTTGCTCGGAATCATTTCGTTAACAAAATTTTTATATCTTTGCGGGGAATAAGCCCGCGCTTTGATAGGCGGCGCCTCGGCAGAGCCGGATAAATTCGCCTCTGCTCCTGGTTTGCACTGTCTTTGCGCGTGCGACGGCGACAATATAAAGGAAACATCAAACATAGTGAAAACAACAATGAAAAAAATCTTTTTTGCTGCGGCGCTCGCGGGTGCCGCAATGCTCGCCTCCTGCGGAGGAAACAAGGGCGGGGTACAGCTGGGCAGTCTGTCCGAGTTCGACTCTCTGTCGTATTCGCTCGGAGCCAACATCGGCTATGGCATGAGCTACGAAATGAAGGATATTCCGTTCGATTTCAAGGCTGTGGACAAGGGTGTCCGGGAAGGCGCTCTGGGCAAGGCCACCCAGGAGCACGACAAGTCGCTCGATATGCTGCGCGAATATTTTATGACCAAGCGCGGCGAGCGTGCGCAGGCCGTGGCGCAGAAGCGTGCCGAGGCGGACAGCGTGCGCCTGGCCGGCGGCGACACGACCAAGGTGGAGTATCCCGCGGCCGATCCCGACATGTTCGAGAGCGAGGAGGAGCGTACCGAGATCTCCTATGCCTTCGGTAACGACATCGGTTACAACATCGCACAGAGCGGCATGCCCATTCAGCTGGTCTGGATCGGCGAGGCCATGCAGAACGTGCGCGACAACAACGCCAAGATGACCGAGGACGAGGTGAACCAGTACTTGCAGTACTACTTCATGGTGAAGCGTCCGGCCGAGAACGCCGAGGCTTCGAAGGCGTGGCTGGAGAAGACGGAGAAGAAGTCGGGCGTGAAGAAGACCGAGTCGGGCCTGCTCTATAAGGTTACCGACGCCGGCGACGCTTCGGTGATGCCCAAGGACCCGCGCGACGTGGTGAAGGTGCACTATACGGGCCGTACCCGCGAAGGCAAGGTGTTCGACACCTCGAAGTTCGCCAACCGTTCGAAGGAGCAGCAGGAGATGATCAAGAAGCAGCGTCCCGATGATTTCGACAAGGACGAACCCGTCGAGTTCCCGCTCAACCGTGTGATTCCCGGATGGACGGAAGGGTTGCAGCTGGTGGGCAAGGGCGGCAAGATCACGCTCTGGATTCCCGCCGACCTGGCTTACGGTGCGCGCGGCGCAGGCCGTGACATCGGTCCCAACGAGGCTCTGGAGTTCGAGGTCGAGCTGATCGACGTCACTCCCTACGTGGAGCCTGCTCCGGCCGATTCGACCGCAACGGCCGAGAAGCCCGAGGCTGCTCCCGCAAAATAGTCGGACCGCGGAAAATGAATCCGGATGTGCGCATGCGCATCCGGATTTTTTATAAATAGGCATCTAAAAAAACTCCGGCCTTCGAATCATCGAAGGCCGGAGTTTTTCGGTTGAGTCCGTTTAGAACGGCAGGTCGTCGACCTGTGCGGGCGCAGAGGCGTAGGAAGGCTCCTCGGCGATGGGCGGCATGTCGGGCATCGGGGCCGCCGCGGCCTCCTGTTTGGGTTGCAGACGCCATGCGCGGATGTCGGTGTACCAGCGGCCGTTGTATTCGCGCGACTCGATGTTGACCGAGACGTTGTAGGTCGAACCCTCTTTCAGACGGGCCACGTCTTCGGGCTTGTTGAAGAACGTAACGCAGATTTTGCGTGTGAAAGAGCCTTCGTTCATTTCGAAAACCACATCCTGACGCTGCCACTCACCGCGTGCCGACGTTCCCTTCGTCACGGGCAGTATTTTGTAAACGGTTCCTTCGAATTCCATAGTGTAAATAGGGTTTGTTTGCGGCAAAGGTAGCAATTTTCCGGGACATTCGGAGCCTTTCCCGCGGAAAAAACGCCTGACGTCCGAAGATCGGCGGATACGGCGTTTCTGTCCCGGAACCGCGGCGTGCACCCCGTTCCGGTCGGCTCCGTCGGAGGTTCGGCCCTTTCTTTTTGCTGCCTGTTACAGTGGTCTGCGGCCCGTAATCCGTATAAAAAAGCAGGACCCGGTTTGCTTTTTTTGCTTTTTTTGAATTATCTTTGGTGCTGTAATGATATTTTTTATTTGTCGGAGCGTTCTGCCGGGCTGTCCGGTTTCGGCTGCGTCCGGCGTGTTGGCACCTTTGTCCATGATGAAAAAACTACTGCTTTTTGTTGCGCTTCTCGGCCTTGCGCTGCCCCTGCGGGCGCAGGACGACAAGGCGCTGGCCGCCGCCGCTGCGAAGGCCGACCTGAAACTGATGTCGTTCAACATCCGCTATTACAAGCCCGGCGCCGACGGCGACAACGGCTGGGTTGCGCGGCGCACCGCCTGTCTGGAGATGATCCGTGCGGAATCGCCCGACGTCATCGGCTTCCAGGAGCCGCACCGGCCGCAGATCGACTATCTGAAGGTGAACCTCCCCGAATACGCCGAGGTCGACATGGGACGCGACGCCGCGACCGACATCGAGAAGAAACCCGACGGCGGCGAGCATCTGATGATCATGTACCGCCGTTCGAAATACATCCTGCTCGACAGCGGGTTTTTCTGGATCAGCCCCACGCCCGAATGCCCTTCGCGGGGCTGGGACGCCATGTGCCGCCGCGTCACGGTGTGGGTGCAGCTCAAGGACCGGAAAACCGGAAAGGAGTTCTTCTATTTCGACACCCATTTCGATCATATCGGCAAGCAGGCCCGCGCCGAATCGGCCCGGATGATGGTCGCCCGGATGAAGCGGATCGCCGGTGAGAAGGCCGCCGTCTTTCTCTCGGGAGACCTGAATACGACCTACGACAACGCCCTGCTCGACCCGCTGAAGGCGTGGATGCAGTCGGCGCGCCATGCGGCCCCGGTGACCGACGAACTGCCGACGTTCAACGACTTCGGCAAGCGTTCGCTGTGGATCGACTTCATTTTCGCCCGCAACGCCCGTGCGCTGGCCTACCGGACCCTTGTCGATTCCGGGCGTTACGGCGTTCCGTTCCTCTCGGATCACAATCCCGTTTACGCGCTCTACAAACTCTGAATCCGCCGGACGGCCGACAAACCCGGATACAACCAAATTCCGATACCATGAAGAACCTTTCCCTCGTTTTCCGCAGCCTCGCGCTGCCCGTGCTGCTGCTGACGCTGAACGCCGCCGGTGCGCAGGAGAAGCAACCGCTCCGTTACGTCGATGCCGCGACGCTGACCGTCATCGGCAAGAGCATGCCCACTCCCAAACTGTTCCAGCGGGTCGACACCGCCCGTTACGAACTCTGGCAGCCCGTGAAGAACTACTCGGCCTTCTCCACCGGACTGGCCGTCGTTTTCCGCACCGACAGCCGGACGATCCGCGCCCGGTGGAAAACCGGCGGATACGGATTGGGCCACAACATGACCGCCATCGCCCGCAAGGGTCTCGATCTCTACATCGAGCGCGACGGGCAGTGGGTCTACGCCGGTTTCGGCTGGCCCAAGGGCGACAACCACGACAGCGCGCTGGTCGAGTATATGGACGAGGGCGAAAAGACCTGTCTGGTCTACCTGCCCCTGTGGGACGAGGTGCTTTCGCTGGAACTGGGCATCGACGGCGACAGCCGCATCGAGGCCGTTCCGAACCCCTTCCGCCACCGGATCGTGGTGCTCGGGTCGAGCATCACCCACGGCGCTTCGGCCGGGCGTCCCGGCATGACCTGGACGGCGCGGCTGGCCCGCCGGATGGGACTCGATTTCCTGAATCTCGGTTACAGCGGGCAATGCAAGCTGCAACCCGAATTCGCGCGGATGCTGGCCGAGATGGATGCCGACGCCTTTGTTTTCGACGCCTTCTCCAACCCGAGCGCCGGGGAGATCGAGGAGCGGCTCGACGCCTTCGTGGCGACCGTCCGCAAGGCGCATCCCTCGACGCCGCTGATCTTCATTCAGACCGAGGTCCGCGAGACCGTGAATTTCAACCTCCGGGCGCGGAAATTCGAATCCGACAAGCGCGCCGCCGCCGAAGCGGGCGTCCGGCGGCTGATGAAGGACGACCGGAACATCTACTTCATCGACTCCCGGGGGATGATCGGCACGGACCACCTCGGGACGGTCGACGGTTCGCACCCCTCCGACCAGGGTTTCATGTACATGACCCGCCATCTCGAACCGCAGCTGCGCAAGATTTTCCGGAAATACGGAATCCGCTGATCCGCAGACCGGCAGGGCCGCAGCTTTCGGGCTGCGGCTTTTTTGTTTTTTGGGGCAGGAGGTTGCAAATCTGAAATTAATGCTATCTTTGCTTCCGGTATGACCGAAGATTTCATTCAGGAAAACGAGGATCGGGAACTGTTCCGGCGGATCAAGCAGGGGAGCGAGGAGGCTTTCCGGGTGGTTTACGGGAAGTATCACCGGATACTCTATGCCGTGGCCCTGAAGATGCTGAAGGACCGTTCCGCGGCCGAGAACGCCGTGCAGCACGTCTTCGTGAAACTTTGGATCGGGCGGCAGGAGATGACCGTCATGCTGAGCCTGCGGAACTACCTCTACACGATGACCCGCAACTACATCCTCAATTACCTGCGCAGCCGCAATACCGAGCTGGTGCACAGCTACCGCCTGGCGCAGCTCATTCCCGAGGCTTCGGACCCGCTCGACGCGCAGATCGAGCGCGAGGATCTTTTGCAGATGCTCGATACGGTGATCGCGGGGCTTCCGACCCAGAAGCGGCAGGTCATGTACCTGCGCAAGGCGGGCTATTCGAACCCCGAGATCGCCGAAATGCTCAATCTTTCGGTCAACACCGTCCGTTCGCACTACCAGGAGGGCGTCAAACTCCTGAAGAGCCGTTTCGGCCATATCGTCCTGCTTATCTTCATCCTGCAAACTTTATTTTTATGAACAGACCTTCGGAAGAACTTTTGCATAAGACGCTCGAAAACCGCGCCACCGCCGCCGAGGCCACTTCGGTCGCCGAGTGGCTCGCCACCGATTCGGGCCAGGCATGGGCCAGCCGCTACATCGGCCGCGACTTCGACCGGCAGGAGTCCTGCGGCGACTATGAGCGGGAGGAGGTCGCCTCGGAGCGCATCTTCGCGCGGATCAAAACCGCCCTCACGCGCAGCCGGCGCCGCCGCATTCTTTTTCGCGTCGCCGCCGTCGTGATTCCCGTCGCGCTGGTGCTGGGCGTCGCCCTGCGTCTCGACCGTCAGGTAGGGGGCATCTTTTCGGATGCGGAGTACGGCGAATTCGTCGTCGACCGGGGGCGGCGTACGCAGTGCCTGTTTCAGGACGGCACGGTCGCCCACCTCAATTCCGAGTCGAAAATCCACTATCCCGTGAAGTTCGGGCTTTTCGAGCGTCGCATCCGGCTCGAAGGCGAAGCCTACTTCGAGGTGACCCACAATCCCCGGCGGCCGTTCGTCGTGGAGTTCGAGGGCGGAGAGATCCAGGTGCTCGGCACGTCGTTCAACGTCAAGGCCTACCGCGACGATGACATCGTCGCCGTAACGCTCGACGAGGGGCGCGTGGTGCTCGACGACCGTCGCGGCGGTCGTTTCGAGCTGTCGCCCTCCGAACAGCTGCTCTACGACCGCCGCTCGGGCGAGGGGCGGATCGTCCGCGGAGCCGACGCCATGCGTTATTCGATCTGGAAGGACGACGTGATCTCGTTCCGCGACACGCCCCTTGCAGAGGTGCTCGAAACCCTTTCGCGGTGGTACGACGTGCGCTTCGAAACCGACGGACAGCCCGATCGCCCCATATCCTACACCTTTGCGACCGACAACACGCTGCTGGATAGTGTTTTGCGTGAAATGGAACTGATCTCTCCGGTGCGTTTCGAACGCACCAAAACAGAAATAAAGGTAAGTTTCAGATAAAAAAAAGAGTTTCGGCTCATCGTTTTTTCCCGTTTGCGTGTCTATTCTGTGAAAAGCGCGCAAACGGGCTTTTTAGTAAACAACTACCTAAACTAATCTGTATGAAACGAATCAGACTACTATTTCTGATGCTGCTTTGTGTAGCCGGGACGGCCCTGACGGTCCGGGCGCAGAAAGTGACGTTGAATTTCCGGAATGCCAAGCTCGAACAGGTGTTCGGGCGGATTACCGAGCAGACGGGCTACACGTTCTACTACGCGCGTCCGACGGTCAATCCCGACAAGGTCGTCAGCATCGCCGTCGCGGATGTCGACGTGCGTGCGGCGCTGAAACAGCTGCTGGCGGACGACAAGGTCGAAATCGAGATCCGCGACGGCAAGATTTACCTTTCCCCCCCCCGGCAGAGTGCCGCTGTGCCGCAATCCGTTAAGGGCGTCGTCCGGGATGCCGCGGGCCAGCCCGTTGTCGGGGCCGCGGTGATTGTCAAGGGAACCACCCGCGGCGTGAGTTCCGGGACCGACGGCTCGTTCTCGTTCGAGGGTCTGGCTGACGGCGCCGTGCTGCAAGTCTCGGCGCTGGGCTACGCCTCTGCCGAAATCCCGGTCGGCAACCGTTCGTTCGTCACCGTGGAGCTGAAGGAGGACGCCACGCTCGTCGACGAGGTGGTGGTCGTGGGCTACGGCACGCAGAAGAAGGCCAACCTGACGGGCGCCGTCGACCAGGTCTCCTCGGAACTTCTGGAGAACCGTCCCGTGGCCAACGTCACGCAGATGTTGCAGGGCGCCGTGCCCAACCTCAATATTTCGCTGGCCGACGGCAAGCCCAACCGCTCGGCGTCGTACAACATCCGCGGCAAGACGTCGATCGGCGCGGGCGGATCGGCTCTGGTGCTGATCGACGGCGTTGAGGGCGACCCCGCGATGCTCAACCCCAACGACATCGAGTCGGTCTCGGTGCTCAAGGACGCAGCTTCGGCCGCCATCTACGGTTCGCGCGCACCCTACGGCGTGGTGCTCATCACCACCAAGGACCCGGGCAAACTCACCGACAAGTTCACGATCAACTACACGGGCAACGTCTCCATCCAGCAGCCCACGGCCATTCCCGACGTCGTGGACGATGGTTACGTCTATTCGCGCCTCTTCTACGACGCATGGTACAACTACCGCTTCAACGAGCCGACGGGCTTCAACAACTCGCAGAACTTTTCGCGTGCGTGGCTCGACACCTTCCGCCAGCGCAAACTCGCGGGCAACAAGCTCGAAACGACGGTCGAACCCGACGGCAAGTATGTCTACTACGGCAATACGGACTACTACGACGCACTTTACAAGGATACGGTGATCGCCCAGACGCACAACATCTCGGTCAGCGGTTCGAACGGCAAGATCAGCCACTACCTTTCGGGGCGTCTGTACGACTACAACGGCCTGTTCAACTTCACGCCCGACACCTACCGCACGATGAACCTCCGTTCGAAGGTCTCCTCGCAGGTGTTCAAATGGCTGAAGATCAGCAATAACTTCGACTATACGCACGACCACTACCGTCAGCCGATGGGTTATTCGAAGGAGGGCGGAGGCGTGCTGTGGCGTTCGCTCAACGACCAGGGGCACCCTTCGTCGCCGATCTTCAATCCCGACGGTACGCTCACCAAGTCGGGCGCCTACGCCATCGGCGGCCTGGTGACGGGCAACAACTGGCTCGACCGCACGACCAAGACGCTCAAGAACACCACCACGCTCAACGTCACGATGCTGGAGAACCGCCTGCGCCTGACGGGCGACTTCTCGTTCCGCACCAAGGACTACACCGAGACCAAAAAGACCACGGCCATTCCTTACAGCGCCTACGAGGGCGAAATCGTCTACCTCGGCACGCCCGAGACCGACGACGTGATGAAGGAGTCGCTGCAACTGACGACCTATATCGCCACCAACGCCTACGCCGAGTTCGAGGACACCTTCGCCGAGAAACACTATTTCAAGGCGCTGGCCGGTTACAACTACGAGCAGCAGGACTACAAGTCGACCTACTCCGAGCGCAACGGCCTTCTGATGCCCGACGCCGACAACATCAACTTCGCGCTGGGCGACATCATGTCGATCACCGCCGGCGGCAGCCGCTGGCGTTACGTGGGCGCTTTCTTCCGCTTCAATTACGCCTACGACGACCGCTACCTGCTCGAAGTCAACGGCCGCTACGACGGCTCGTCGAAATTTCCGAACAACTCCCAATGGGGCTTCTTCCCCTCGGCTTCGGCCGCCTGGCGCGTTTCGCAGGAGAAGTTCTGGGACGTCAGCCCCAAGGCCGTTTCGAACCTCAAGCTGCGCGCCTCGTACGGTGCGCTGGGCAACAGCAACGTCGATCCCTACACCTACCTCGAAACCTTCGGCCTGTCGACCTTCGGAACCGGTTCGGGCGACGCGGCCCGCTACCTCTTCGGGCAGGCCAAGCTGCGCTACACGAGCCTCCCGGGCCAGATTCCCGACAACATCGGCTGGGAGACCTCCAAAACCTTCGACGTGGGACTGGACGCCGGTTTCCTGAACGGACGGCTGAACCTCACGGCCGACTACTACATCCGCAAGACGGTGGACATGTACACCGTCGGCCCGACGCTTCCCGACACCTTCGGAGCGACGGCCCCCAAGGGCAACTACGCCGACATGAGCACCTACGGCTATGAAATCGCGTTGAGCTACAACGATTCGTTCAAGCTGGCGGGCAAGCCCTTCAATTTCGGAATCAAGGCGACGCTGGCCGACTATTATTCCATAATCGACCGCTATAACAACGCCTCGCGCAAGCTCTCCGATTACTACGAGGGGCAGCGTCTGGGCGAGATCTGGGGTTTCGTCTGCAACGGGCTGTTCCAGTCGCAGGCCGAAATCGACGCGGCGTTCGGCGGCAAGGGCTACAAGAATGACATCATGCAGACCTCCGAGAAGTACATCACCTATCCGGGCGACATGCGCTTCGAGGACCTGAACGGTAACGACGCCATCGACCGCGGCAGCAGCACGGTCGACGATCCGGGCGACCGGAAGATCATCGGCAACTCCGAGCCGCGCTACCTCTACACCATTTCGCTCAATGCCGACTGGAACGGTTTCTTCCTCTCGGCGCTGTTCGACGGCGTGGGCAGACAGCAGTGGTTCCCCAGCGACGAGAGCCTTTTCTGGGGCATGTACAACCGTCCCTACAACCAGGTTCCGACGTGGCATCTGCAAAACTACTGGACCGAGGAGCGTCCGAACGCCTACCTGCCGCGCTACGTGGGCTACTACGGCCCGATGAACGCCAATACGGTCAACGTCAATACGCGCTACCTGCAGGACGTGTCGTACATCCGGCTGAAGAATCTTCAGTTCGGTTACGAGCTGCCCAAGCGGTGGATCTCGAAGATCGGTCTTTCGAAGGTCTCGGTCTACTTCTCGGGCGAGAACCTCTGGAGCTGGTCGCCGCTCTACCGCCACACGAAGGATTTCGACGTGACGGTGGCCAGCAAGAAATCCGACTCGGATATTTCCAACAGCAAGGGCGACGGACATAACTATCCCGTGATGCGCAGCTTCAGCTTCGGCATCTCGATCACCTATTAAACTGTTTACGTGCTATGAAAAGATCAACCTATATATGGAGTCTGCTCGTGGGCTGCGTTGCGTTCGCCACGTCGTGCGACCTGACGGAGAACGTGCAGGTGAAAGCCGACAAGTCGATGATCTTCGGATCGAAATCGGGTCTCGAACTCTACTCCAATTCGTTTTACAAGGCCCTGCCGACGCTCAAGAACGGCTTCATGCAGGACAAGATGTGCGACGTGGGGGCCGTCAGCAACACCGACACCTTCATCAAGGAGGGTGCCTACAACACCGAGACGGCGACCAGCTGGAGCTGGGGCGCGCTCAAGAACGTGAACTACTTCATCGACGGCTGCAACGACCCGAAATACTGCACCGTCGAAGCCGAGACGCGCGACAACTACCTGGGCATCGCCCGTTGGTTCCGTGCGTGGTTCTACTACGACAAGCTGACCACCTACGGCGAAGTTCCCTGGTTCCCCAACGACATCCAGTCCTACCAGAACGACGTGATGTACAAGGACCGCGACAGCCGCGACGTGATCATCCGCAACCTGATCGCCGACCTCGATTTCGCCTACGAGCACATCCAGGCCACCTCGTCGACCGGCAGCGCGACGCTCACGCGCTGGGCCGCCGCCGCGCTCAAGTCGCGCGTCTGCCTCTTCGAAGCGGCTTACCGCCGTTACCACAACCTCACGGGGCTTGAGATAACCCCCGAGGAGCTGTATCGCGAGGCCGCCAAGGCCGCCAAGCTGGTGATCGACAACAGCGGTTGCTCGCTCAACACCGCCGCGGGCAAGAAGGGCGCCTATCGCGATCTGTTTTACAGCGAGACGCCGCTGACGCAGGAGGTGATCCTCGCCGTCTGCGCCAACGAGAAATCCGGCATCTTCGGCGAGCAGAACTGGTGGTTCAACGCCCGCTCGTACGGACTGTGCTGGAGCCTCGTCCGCTCGTTCGTCCACACCTACCTCAAGCAGGACGGCACGCCCTTCACCGCCGCCGCCGACTACGCCGTGAAATCCTTCGCCGAGGAGATGGAGGGGCGCGACCTGCGCCTGGAGCAGACCGTGCGCGGCCGCAACTTCCTGTGGGACGGCAAGACGGCGGTCGCCGACATCAAAAACCTTTCGCTCACGGGCTACCAGGTGATCAAGTATACGCTCGACGAATCGAAGTACGACGGCGGTGCGAAGAACATCAACAGCATTCCGCTGATCCGCTATGCCGAGGTGCTGCTCAACTACGCCGAGGCGCAGGCCGAACTGGGGGTGATCACCGACTCCGAATGGGCGCTCACGGTCGGTGCGCTGCGTAAGCGCGCGGGTATCACGGGCGGCACGGAGACGCTGCCCACGACCGTCGACAGCTATCTGCAAAGCACCTTTTATCCGGACGTGACCAGCCCCGTGCTGCTCGAAATCCGCCGCGAGCGGGCCATCGAACTCGTCGCCGAAGGCATGCGCTTCGACGACCTGCGCCGCTGGAAGTGCGGATCGCTGATGGAGACCCTGCGGTGGAGCGGCATTCACATCCCCGGGTTGGAGCAGCCCGTCGATGTCAACGGCGACGGCGTGAACGACTACTACTTCACCGAGGGCGAGGTTGCGTCGGCTCCGGCGGCCTACAAGAACATCGCCGTCCGCGTCAATCAGGACGGCGTGGGGCTTTATGCCGAGGCGAATCCCGTGTCGGGTTACGATCTGGTCTACAAGACCGGTGCGGGCGACCGCTACTGGTATCCCGACGGGCGCCAGTACCTCTATCCGATTCCCGCCAAGGTGATCCGCGATTACAGGAACGCGGGCTATACGATCTCGCAGAACCCCGAGTGGGACAACGAATAAATAAAAAGCAAGACCATGAGAATATTCCGTTATTTACTGACTTTTTCGTTGAGTTTCGCCTTCGTTTTCGCCGCCGGGTGCAGCGATCCGAAGCCCGATTACTCGGAATTCTACAAACCCCAGCCCGGTGACGAACCGGAGGAGCCGGTCAATCCCGGACTTGAGGACAATCAGCTGAAAGTCATGTCGTTCAATGTGCGTTACAGCTCGGGCGACGACGGTGCGAACAGTTGGGACAACCGCAAAAAGGCCGTTCCGGCGATGTTCGCCGACCAGCAGCCGACGGTGCTCGGCGTGCAGGAGGCGCGGCTCGACCAGAAGACCTACATGGACGAGAACTGCGCGGGCTACAAGAGCGTCGGCGTGGGCCGCACCGACGGCCAGAATGCCGGTGAGTTCATGGCCATCTACTACCTCGCCGATGCCGTGAAGCTCGAAAAGTGGGGGACCTTCTGGCTCTCCGACACCCCCGACGTCCCGTCGGTCGGCTGGGACGCCTCGACCTACCGCACGGCCACGTGGGCCTTGTTCACCCACTACAAGTCGGGCCGCAAGTTCTTCTACGTCAACACTCACATCGACCATGTGGGGCAGGTGGCGGCCCAGAAGTCGATGGAGCTGATCGAGGCGAAGATCCGGTCGCTCAACCCCGACAACCAGCCGACGGTGCTGACCGCCGACTTCAACAAGATGCTCGACAGCCCGATTTTCGACGGCGTGAAGAAGTTCATGGCCGACGCGCGCACGACCGCTCCCGTGACCGACAACAAGGCGTCGTTCAACAAC
>OIWL01002133.1_pt1 | contig 17600 bp, 10 predicted proteins | sample 1587561 | NCBI WGS metagenome assembly OIWL01 (sample SAMEA3888903, study PRJEB22519) | human gut metagenome | biome: human gut; feature: human-associated habitat; material: faeces | place: Denmark | collected 2010 | reverse complement strand
AGGTGTTGTGGATGTATTCTATAATCTGCGTGGAACAGACGAGGCAAGCTTCTGTGGCGGAGAGTTCATTGTTATCAGATGCGAGAACGAGAAGATGTGGGAAATCCTCATCGGTAAAGGTCATGTAGTAAGCCGTAACAAGAAATATGCATGTATCTATCTGCCGTATCATTTCATGGGACTGGAGACTCCGGTATCCATCATCCTTGGCGATCTGATGGGAATAGGATGCCATCCGGAGTGCCGTCAGGTATCTGTTCTGGCAGGTGTGGCTGAAGAGGATATGGCGAAGGGAACAGAGCTGAAAGTACATGGACATCATCATGCAATCGATGGACTGGTTCCGGAGCTTCTGGAAGTAAAAGAGGCAGGAAATGCAGCACCATTCTATCTGCTGAATAATACTACACTTTTAAGAGATGTGAAAAAAGGACAGCCGATTACTCTGGAAGATGTGGATCTGTCCGGACTGGAAATCTATAAATTGTATCAGGATGGACTGAAACTTTCATAATTTATGGACAAGATTCCTGTATATTAGAGAAAGGAGAGGGCGGATATGCCTTCTCCTTTCTCTTTGTTTAACGATCCCATTTGTCGCAGAGGGAATTGATCTGACTGATAAATTTGGCGAGATCCTTGTTGGCTCCGCCTTCGTTGTGGTAAATGACCTGCATAAGCCGTTTGCCTGCTTCGATAAGTCTTGTGTACATATCGGATTTGCGTTTGGCAGCAGGTTTCTCGGCAGATACTGGAATCTTCAGGCCTTCCTTGATCCATACGCCGGTGGCAAGATCGAACAGGGCACCGGAGAAGGGAGCGAAAGCAGGAATCTGGTATTCTTCATTGAGGCATGTGGTAAAATCATCACAAACCGTATCTTCGCCGTGTACGACGAATACCATTTCTGGTTTGGGTGAAAATGCCTTAACCCAATTTAACAGACCGTTTTTGTCGGCGTGGCCGCTGATACCCTGAAGCTGTTTGATCTCAGCTCTGATTTCGATCGTCTCACCGAAGAGCTTTACGACCTCCGCACCATCAATCAGGCTTCGCCCAAGCGTTCCGATAGCCTGATATCCGGCGAATACGATCGTACATTCCTGCCTCCAGAGGTTATGTTTTAAGTGGTGGCGGATTCGTCCGGCATCACACATACCTGCCGCGGAAACAATGACCTTCGGCTCTGAATTGAAGTTTATAGCCTTGGAATCGTCACTGCTGACGGAAAGTTTCAGTCCGGGGAATCCGATCGGATTGATACCCCGGTTCACAAGATCCATTGCCTCCTCGTCAAAGCACTCGGAAATGTTTTTATTGAACACATGGGTCGCCTCGACAGCCAGCGGGCTGTCCACATAGACCGGGAATCCGTCATGTCCGGTGACGAGTCCCTCTTCCTTGATCTTACGGATAAAGTAAAGGATCTCCTGAGTCCTGCCCACCGCAAAGGCCGGGACCACAACATTTCCTCCGCGGTCCAAAGTTCTCTGGATGATCTTCGCGAACTCCTCGATGTGCTCATGGGTCCTGTCGTGGGAGCGGTCGCCGTAAGTGCACTCCATCACCACATAATCCGCCTCATCCGTATACTGCGGGTCCTTGATCAGCGGCTTATTCTTGTTTCCGATATCGCCGGAGAACACGATCTTTTTCTTTACGCCGTCCTCGTCGATCCAGATCTCGATGGACGCGGAGCCGAGCAGATGGCCGACATCAGTAAAGCGTACCTCGATCCCTTCACAGATCGTCAGGATATCGCCGTAGTGGCACGGGACAAAGTGCTTTAAGACGCCCTCAGCGTCATTGACCGTGTAGAGTGCCTGAACTTCCGGATTTCCGGCACGTCTCGCCTTTCTGTTCTTCCACTCTGCCTCCATCTCCTGGATGTGGGCACTGTCCTTTAACATAATGTTGCAGAGATCACAGGTCGCCTGGGTCGCAAAGATCTGACCCTTGAAGCCCTTCGCGTAGATCAACGGCAAAAGGCCCGTGTGGTCGATATGGGCGTGGGTGATAAAGATGTAATCCACATCGGAGAACGGGATTGGAAGATCCGCATTCTCATAGACGTTTCCGCCCTGTTCCATACCATAATCGATCAGGATGTTTTTTCCAGCCGCATTGAGATAATGGCAGCTGCCAGTCACTTCATGATCCGCGCCGATAAATGTCAGTTTCATGGAACCCCTCCTCGCGCTGCAAATCAGCTGTATTATTTGTATCTATTATAGCAAATTTCAGATAATTATGCAAATCATTCCTCCATTACTGTCATTGATAATTTTCTGTAGCGTATCCTGGAGTTTCATCTGGCAATCCTCTGTCATCTGGGAGATCTTCGCCTGCATGCCGTCCTCCACGATCTGTTCCACAGATTTTCCAAAGATATTCGTATCCCAGACGCCGTCCTCCGTCGCTTCCCCGTCCTTTATGTACGCGATCAGATCCTTCGCCTGCTGCTCGTTTCCGACGATCGGGGCGATCTCCGTCTCGATCCGCGCTTTGATAAGATTGATGGACGGAGCCTGGGCATGGATCTTCACCCCGTATTTGCTGCCGTGGCGGATCAGCTCCGGCTCATCCAGGGAAATCTCCGTCTTATCCGGCAGGACGATGCCGTATCCTTTCTGCCGGACCTCCGCCAGGGCATTTTTCACCTTCTCATACTCGCCCTGCATCTCCGCTGAATCTTTTAGGATCTTAAACAGGCTGTATTCATCGCGCACCGGCAATCCGGAGATGTCGCTCAGGACCTCAAAGTACGCATTCTCGTCGACGACGACCCGGATCGTCACGCGCCCGCTCGCAAGATCGAGTTCATCCGCGATCAGCTTTTTCACCGCCCGGTCTTCTTCCGGGACCGTCTCCTTCGGCACATCTTTCATCTGAACAGAACGTTTTAAAAGCTTTTCCGCCTCCGCGATCATGTCCGCCTTGATCGCATGGGTATCCGGCAGGATCTCCGCCCACTTCGGGATCTCGAGGTCGAGTTCCGTCACGGGGAACTCCAGAAGGACTGTCCCCAGGATCTCCTCAATGTCCTCCTTCTTTAACTGCTCACAGTTTGCCGCCCGGACCGGAACTCCGTACTGGTTTTCCATCTTAAGCGCCAGCGCTTTCGTATCCGCCGCATACGGTCTCGTGGAATTGAGCACGATCAGGAACGGCTTTCCGATCTCCTTTAGCTCTGAGATTGTCTGCTCTTCCGCTTCCCGGAAGTCCTCCCTGGTAAGCTCCCCGAAGCTCCCGTCGCAGGCCACGACAATACCGATGGTGGAATGGTCCCGGATCACCTTTCTTGTCCCGATCTCCGCCGCCTGGGTAAAAGGGATCTCGTAGTCGTACCAGGGAGTCTTCACAAGCCGTTCCTCCCCGTTTTCCATGTGTCCCGCGGCGCCTTCCACCATAAATCCCACGCAGTCGATGAGCCGCACCTTCGCCCGGATCCCCTCCGCGAGTTCCAGCTCCGCCGCCTCCTTCGGAATAAACTTCGGCTCCGTGGTCATGATCGTCTTCCCAGCGGCGCTCTGCGGGAGTTCATCCCTGGTCTGCGACTTTTTCTGCCCGTCCGGAAGGTTCGGGAGAACGAGAAGTTCCATAAACCGCTTGATAAACGTAGATTTCCCGGTGCGCACGGGTCCCACGACGCCCACATAGATCTCGCCGCCCGTCCTCGCCTCGATATCCTTGTATACATGGAAATCATCCATAAAAATACCCCCTCGCATATACTGTTTCAGTGTATGCGCGAGGGGGATGTTTTTATTCACTCATGCGGCAGGTCTGTCCGGATCTTTATTCCCACGGAAGGTCGCTGTGCTCGATGCGCTTGTCGCGGAGCATCAGGTCAGCAACGGCCTCTTTCGCCGGTTTTCCTTCAAACAGGACCTCGTTGACCTGTTCAACGATCGGCATGGAGACGTTATATTTCTTTGCAAGCGCTCTCGCAGCCTTTGCGGAATAAACGCCTTCCACCACCATCTGGACTTCCTTCATGGCTTCCTCCATCGTGTATCCTTTTCCGATGAGGATCCCGGCACGGCGGTTTCTGCTGTGCATGCTTGCACATGTCACGATCAGGTCTCCGATCCCGGAGAGTCCTGTGTAAGTCTGATATTTTCCGCCCATGGCAACGCCAAGTCTCGCGATCTCCGCCATTCCGCGGGTGATGAGGGCCGCTTTTGCATTGTCCCCGTAACCAAGACCGTCAGCGATCCCGGCCGCCAGGGCAACAACGTTCTTCAACGCTGCTCCTGTCTCGATCCCCAGGACATCCGGACTCGTGTATACACGGAATACCGGACTGATGAAGGTGGACTGGATATACTCCGCGATCTTCTTTTTGTGGGATCCCGCAACACAGAGCGTTGGGAGTCCGCGGCTTACCTCTTCCGCGTGGCTCGGTCCGGAGAGAACGGCCGTCTCAGCCATCGGGAGCTCCTCTTTGATGATCTGTGTCATTGTATCGAGAGTATTCTCCTCGATCCCCTTTGCGACATCGACAATGAGCTGGCCATCCTTACAGAACGGTTTCATCTTCTGCGCCGTACTGCGCACGAAAACAGACGGGACTGCCATCACAAGAAGATCTTTATCCGCCATCGCCTTTTCAAGATCCGCAGTATAGATGAGTCCTTCCGGAAGTGTCACACCCGGAAGATTCCTGTGGGTCCTTGTCTTTGCCATCTCCTCGATCTCTGCCGGGATCGCGGACCAGAGTGTCACCTCATGTCCGTTATTTACCAGCAGTACCGCAATTGCGGTTCCCCATGTACCGGAACCGATAATACCAATCTTTTCCATGTTCAGGAACTCCTTTTTCTACGCCCTAAGGTTGATTTTCTTATGTACGCACCTGATGCCGGTTTATTTCTTTCCGCCCCAGAGCTTATTCTCCGTACCGGATAGCAGTCGTTTAATATTTGCCCTGTGTCTCCAGATCGCCATCGCCATCAGGACGAAGGCAACGGCATAAAACTCCATGAGATGATCCGCAGAGACGGTAAATGTTCCATGCGCCCCGTAGACCAGTATCTGGATAAAGAATGAGATCACCACCAGAATAGAACCAAGGGAGACATATCTTGTAATGATGACAGCTCCAAGGAACAGTGCTGCACAGACAAGTGTCACGCGCCAGTCCATGGACACGAGGATCCCCGCCATGGATGCGATCCCTTTTCCGCCTTTAAAGTGCAGATAGCACGGGAAATTATGTCCAAGGACAACTCCGAGACCCGCATAGAGCACGTAGAGGTCTGTGTCCGGGCTTCCCTTAAAGATGATCCGCGCCGCAAGACAGGCGAACACCGTCTTTAAAAAATCTCCCGCGAACACGATGAGCCCCGCTTTTTTTCCCATGACCCGGAGCGCATTTGTCGTTCCGGAGTTTCCGCTGCCGTAATTTCTGATATCGATATGGTTCATCTTCCCGTAAAGATATCCTGTCTGGAATAATCCGAACACATAACCTATAACAAGACAAAGCACTCTGCCCATCGCTTAATCCTTCTCCTTCCTCTCACGGATGATGAATTTCAGGGATGTTCCGCGGAAGCCAAAGGCCTCACGGATCTTGTTTTCCAGGTATCTCGTGTAGGAGAAATGCATTAACTCCTTATCGTTCACGAAAATTACGAAGGTCGGCGGTTTTACCGCAACCTGGGTCACATAGTAGATCTTTAAGCGTTTGCCCTTATCGGACGGCGGCTGCTGCATCGCGACAGCTTCTGTCACGATCTCGTTTAAGACGCCGGTCGCCACACGGAGCGTCTGGTTCTCGCGGACCATATCGATCAGCTCAAAGAGTTTTTCCATTCTCTGTCCGGTCAGGGCGGACACGAAGATATACTCCGCATACGGCATATAGGACAGGGTCTCTTTTAATTTTCTTGTGTACTCATAGATCGTCTTATCATTCTTCTCGATCGCATCCCACTTGTTGACAACAACGATCACGCCTTTTCCGCGGTCATGGGCGATCCCGGCGATCTTCGCATCCTGCTCGGTGATCCCCTCAACGGCGTCGATGACCATGAGGACCACGTCAGCGCGCTCAACGGCTGTTACCGTGCGGATGATGCTGTAGCGCTCGATATCCTCTTTGATCTTGCTCTTTCTTCTGAGACCGGCCGTATCGATAAAGATATATTCCGTGCCGTTTCTCACGATCTCCGTATCAACGGCATCTCTCGTTGTTCCGGCGATGTTGGACACGATCACACGGTTCTCGCCGAGAAGCTTATTGATAATGGAAGATTTTCCGACATTCGGTTTTCCGACGATCGCGATCCTCGGACGGTCGTCCTCGCTGTCGTCATACTGGTCCTCACGGAAGTATTTTACTACCTCGTCAAGGAGCTCACCGAGACCGAGTCTCGACGCTGCGGATACCGGAACCGGATCGCCGATTCCGAGGTTGTAGAATTCGTATACATCATTTCCGAATTTTGCCATACTGTCCACTTTGTTGACCGCAAGAACGACCGGTTTCTTGGACTTTCTGAGCATGTCCGCAACCTTGGAATCCGCGTCAACAAGTCCCTGGCGGACATCGACGATGAAAATGATCACGTCCGCGGTATCGATCGCGATCTGAGCCTGTTCCCGCATCTGGGCAAGGATGATGTCCTTGGAATCCGGCTCGATTCCGCCTGTATCGATCAGGGTAAAGTTATTGTTTAACCAGGTGCAGTCCGCATAGATACGGTCTCTTGTCACACCCGGAGTATCTTTTACGATCGAGATCGTGCTGCCGGCAAGTACATTAAAGAGTGTGGATTTTCCCACATTCGGTCTGCCGACGATCGCCACTACTGGTTTACTCATATTTTTTCCTCATTTCTATACTTCGCCGTCCCAGTCCGGAATGACTTCTCCGTCTTCCGTGAGTCCGGCATCTTTCATTGTAAGCTCATATGCCCCGTGTTCCGCAGTCTGCTCTCTCGCCGCTTCCGGATCGAGGATCGCATCGACAAGGTCATATCCGCTTGATTTTACTATATTTATCGGAATCTGTAAAGCATCTTCCGCCTGGGTCTTTGTGATGTCATCCAGGAAAACTTCTTCTCCGCTTTTGAACATGACGGCCGGAAGAAGCAATCTCTCTCCCAGCGGTCTTTCTTTCAGCTGTGCGATCAGATCCTGCCCCGTGATGAGGCCGGCCACCGTGATCTTCTCCCCGAAGAAGTCATTCCGGATCCGATATACATGGACGTTTCGTCCCGGATAGACCTTTTCGATCTCCCTCACAAGCTTTTCCAGATACGGGTACGGCAGGTATCCCGTCGCGATCGAGAGTTCTTCCTTCACCCCGTCGTCCTTCTTCCCGTCCAGAGCGTCCATCACCTCTTCCTGAAGGAGACGCAGCATGCCGACGCCATTTTCCAGCTGGATGTATCCGTCATAGCGTCCTTCCTCCGGCATCTCCCGTTCCGCCAGAATATACCACTCGTCGCTTGCATGGATAAAATGGATCCCGTGGCGCTCATAATTGATCTTCTGCCATTTTTCGATCAGGTCGATGACCTCACAGGCATCTTCCTTTGTAAACGGTTCCAGCGGATAAAGGCCGTCACGGTATTTCGAGAGTCCGACCGGAACAACCGACACACTCTGCATTACCGGCGCATACTTTGAGAGCTGCTCGATCGTGTACGCCAGTTCCTTTCCGTCATTGACGCCTTTGCAGAGAACGATCTGCCCGTTCATCTCCGTCTCCGCCTCGTAAAGCCGGTCGATCTTCTTTAACGCCTCCCCCGCAAACCGGTTGTGGAGCATTTTGCAGCGCAGCTCCGGGTTCATCGTCTGGACCGAGATATTGATCGGAGCCAGATGGAAACGGATGATACGCTCGATATCCTTGTCCTTCATATTTGTCAGGGTGATGTAGTTTCCCTGGAGGAACGAAAGTCTCGAGTCATCGTCCTTAAAGTAGAGAGTTTCACGCATTCCCGGCGGCATCTGGTCGATAAAGCAGAATATGCACTTGTTGGAACATGACTTGTAGTCACTCATGAGTCCGTTCTCGAAGGTGAGTCCTAAGTCCTCCCCGCCGCTCTCGATCTCAAGTTCCCACTCTTCGCCGTCTGCTTTCCGGACGACCATCACGAAGCTCTCAGCGTCCGTCATATAATCATAGTCGAAGATATCTTCCAGTTCTTCCCCGTCTATGGTAAGAAGCACATCGCCCGGCTCCAGTTCCAGTTCTTCTGCGATGGAACCGGGAGCGACTGCCGTAATTTTATGTCCCTGATATTTCACTTTATTTTCCCTTCCTGCATGGTTCTAAACACAATCATACCAATCTTCCTCCAATTTGTAAAGGAATGTTCTGACGAATTTTCATGCGAAACTATTGACGAAAAATGTCCGAAAATGGTATACTCGGCGTGGAATGCCTGCTCATCCCGTATAATAAGGAAATGCAGGTCAAAAATATGATCGGACAGTCTGACCTGACAAGAGATCAGACCGCACCACTAAAAATCGGAGGATTATCTGACATGTCTAATCAGTACGTTTTCAACGACCGTCTGCCGCTTGCACCGCTTAAGATCGCTGCTCTTGAGAGCTGCCGTGATCTTGCGCAGAAAGTCAATGACCACATCGTAAACTTCCGCCGCAACGATACGGAAGAATTAATTCGCCGTCAGGGCAATTTACAGTACCGCGGCTACGATGTTGACTCCTACCTTCTCGACTGCGCATGCCCGCGTTTCGGAAGCGGTGAAGCAAAGGGAATCGTAAATGAGTCTGTTCGCGGAACCGATATTTTCTGCATGGTCGATGTAACAAACCATTCTCTTACCTACAAGATGTCCGGATATGTAAACCACATGTCCCCAGATGACCACTACCAGGACTTAAAGAGGATCATCGGTGCGACCGCATCAACTGCACACCGCATCAACGTGATCATGCCGTTCCTTTATGAGAGCCGTCAGCACAAACGTACTCACAGAGAGTCTTTAGACTGCGCAATGGCATTGGAAGAGCTGGTAAACATGGGTGTTTCCAACATCATCACCTTCGATGCGCATGACCCGCGTGTCCAGAACGCGATCCCGTTATCCGGCCTTGACAATTTCATGCCGACCTACCAGTTCGTAAAAGCACTGTTTAAACATGACAATACCTTAAAGATCGATAAAGACCACTTAATGGTCATCAGCCCGGATGAGGGTGCTATGAGCCGTGCCGTATACCTCGCCAACAACCTCGGCGTTGATATGGGTATGTTCTACAAGAGAAGAGACTACTCCAAGGTCATCAACGGAAGAAACCCGATCGTTGCCCATGAGTTCCTCGGAAGCTCTGTAGAAGGAAAGACTGTGATCGTTGTCGACGATATGATCGCATCCGGCGAGAGCATGCTCGACACCGCAAAAGAGTTAAAGGAGCGCAAAGCTGAGAAGGTTGTTGTATGCTGTACCTTCGGTCTCTTCACTGCAGGCTTCGACAAATTCGACGAGTTCTACCAGAAGGGTTATATCGACAGCGTTGTCACAACAAACTTAAACTACCGTTCCCCGGAACTCTTCACAAAGGAATGGTATGTGGAAGCTGATATGAGCAAGTACATCGCTGCCATCATCAACTCCTTAAACCACGACGTTTCCATCGGAAACTCCCTGTCCCCGACAGACAAGATCCAGAAGCTCATCAGAAAGTACAACGAGGGACTTCTGTAATCCTGAATTTCAGAAAATCTTTTACGCCGCCCGGTTTCTATTATGGATCCCAGGCGGCGCTTTTTAGTTTCATAAGAAAGGGCGGACTTTGGCTCGCTGTTCGCGCAAACTGGAAAAAGGGCGGGAACCCTGACACTTCTGCCGGGATTCCCGCCCCTTCTTATATTATTGCAATTTTTAGTTTCCATTCGTACGTCTCACCTTGCTGATATCCAGCTTATCGGCTGCGGAGGAGTCAAACTCGACCGCAAACTGTACATTGTCAGGAAGTGCTTTCTTCTTCAGGACCTCGAAGTACTGGGATGCATCCTTGATGACAAGTCCTGTTGTATTCCAGTTGTCGCCCGGAAGGATCCATACCTTTACGTTTGCAACTTTCAGCTCATACGGAAGCTTCTGGGATACCCACTCGGTCTTTCCGTATTTGGACAGACAGTTATATACATCGCCCATCGTAAGTTTTCCAGTCGATCCGTCAAAGAGTTCCGTCTTCTCGTAAGTGTTTGTTCCGCCCTTGTCGCTTGCCTCCTGGAGCGTATCGGCATTCAGTTTCAGATTTCCGGAATTTACGGCTGCTGCCTGTGTCGGCTGCGGATTTGCCTTTGTGGTCTCCTTCACAGTTTCTTTTACCGCCGCTGTCGTCTCCTTTGCCGCAGCGGAAGTTTCCTCTTCGGTCTCTGCCGTCGTTTCTTCTTCCGTTTCATCTGCAGCATCCGTCTCATCGCCGGCTGTCTCATCATCCTCATATGGATTGTGATCCAACAATTTTCCGTCCACATCCGCGAAACGTCCGTCCGGAGTCGTGTCGTCCACCAGCATTCTTCCGTCATCCTCGAAGTAATATACCGCGCCGTCAAGCTGCTGGTATCCTGTCACTGCACTCGCATAGAGGCGTCCGGCCGCCGAGCTGAAGTAATAAGAGCCGCCGGTCTCATCCGTATACCATCCAAGTCTCCAGGAACCGTCCTTGTTAAGGCAATATGTATAATCTCCACCGCTGATCACGCCCGCGTCATAGTTGGACGGCGCCAGTGCGAACGCACGTTTGTAATATTTGGAAGCGCCTTCCACATCTCCGGCCTCCAGGAGTTCATCTGCTTTCGCATATGCCTCATCCGCTGCGGAAGAACGATAACTGTCCAGTTCCTCTTTATAGCTCTTATTTCCAGGTCTCATGGAAGCTGCCTTCTCCCAGAATTTCAGGCATGCATCCATATCCTCAAGTTCCATATAATAGGAGGATGCTGAATTTAAAAATTCATCCAGCTGCTCATCCGTCACCGTGGAATTCTGGTTGACAAAGCGCTCCAGTCCGCTCTGGACGATGCTCTCCGCCTCTTTTGCCTTTCCGGTATCAACATACACGGTGATCAGCATGGAATACGCATCGATCCGGTCCGGAGCCTCATCGATCACGGCCTTTAAAGTCTCAATCGCCTGGTCATTTTTCCCTTCGTCATAACAATACTGCCCGTAGGAAATTCTCGCCTCCAGCAGAGCACTTTTAATACTCTCATCGTTCTGATCCGCTTTCTGGAGGACTGCCACTGCGTTTTCGTAGTCATCCATCATGGAGTACGCTTCTGAGAGCTGTAAGGAGTTCTCCACGGTAACCCCGTCGATCTCCTGAAGCTTTAAGAGCCACGGGATCGCAGTCTCATAGTCTTCATTGTCTGTCAGGACCTGGCAGATCGAGCGGATGCAGTTCTCCTGCTCTTTCTCCAGGGACGGATCTTTCGTCTTTTCATATCCCTGTTTTAAGATTGTCTCCGCCTCGTCATATTCCTCATTTCCGATATATGCCTTGGAAAGCTGGATATAAGCTTTGCTGTAATTCGGATCGAGTTCAATACATTTTAACAGTGATTCGATCGCACTCTCATAATCTTCTTCTCCAACATACCCGGCTCCTTCCTTATAAAGGCTCTCCGCTTCTGTTGAACTTGCCTGCGCTTCCTGGGTCACACCGTTCACCGAAGTGTCTTTCTTTCCGCACGCGGAGCAGAGTACAAGCGCCGCGGCCATGATCAAAAACCATTTTCTCATTCTAATTCCTCATTTTCTGTCGGAGCATTCTGCATCCCGGAAATCTTTTATCCGATCAGCAGGCTGTCACGTTCCAGTCTTTGTTCATAAAACGGTCATCCATAAACTGTAACGATTTTTCCGTTCATTCGTCTGCATTTATAGCTTATCAGTTTATAACTATACCATTTTTCTCTCTTTCTGTCCAGATGTAAGTCAATGGAAAACTATGGCATAACTTCGGCAAAACTGTGAACGTTCCGGGAAATCTCCTCACTCCGGTCAGGAAGTCTGTATTTTAACAAGACCACGGAAGTCTCTTACCTCTTCTGCAAGGTAATAGGCAGGGAATGGAATTTGCCTGTATCAGGCGGAACGTAAATATCTTTTGACCTCAACAAGTGAAAACACGCTTCGCGAGTTTCCCCTTGTTATCGCGACAGTCGCCAAGGTCTCGCGCAAGAGCGGACTTTGGCTCGTTGTTCGCGTAAAAAAGGGGATCAGCCTTGCGGCTGATCCCTGAATTCGTAGTCTGTTCGTAACTGTTCAGTGTCCTCACACCTACAGAAACCTCCCCCGGAGATTTCCTTCGGATGCATGGCAAGTTACGTGCAAAAACCCATTCCAAATCAGCTTCGCCGATGGGATTTTTGCCTTCCGTCCCATGTTTTATTACGGTCAGCGCAGCAAGTGCGCAGACCTACTGAATAGTTACCTCTATTCTTATCTTTCAAAAACTTTAAGCGTCCACTTCTCCGCCTGCAGTTCTCGCTTCCACTTCTTTCTTCTGTACATCGCCAGGAGCCTGCTCGTAACGGCTGAATTCATAGGAGAATTCTCCGATACCGCCAGTCATGGAGCGGAGATCCGTATTGTAGCCGAACATCTCGGACATCGGGACATCCGCCACGATCTCCTGTTTTCCGCCATGGAGAGAGTTCATTCCGAGAACGCGTCCTCTTCTTCTGTTCAAATCACCCATAACATCGCCGGTGAACTTATCCGGAACAACGACTTTCACAGAGGCGATCGGCTCTAAGAGAACAGGATTTGCTTCCATAAATCCTTTCTTGAAGGCCATTGTTGATGCCATCTTGAACGCCATCTCGGAGGAGTCTACCGGATGGTAGGAGCCATCGAGAAGAGTTGCCTTGATGCCGACTACCGGGTATCCTGCCAGAGGTCCCTTTAAGCAGCATTCCTGCACGCCTTTTTCAACTGCCGGGAAGTAGTTCTTCGGAACTGCGCCGCCGAATACTTTTTCTTCAAAGATATAAGGTGTCTCGAGATCGCCGGACGGCTCGAAGGACATCTTAACGTCACCAAACTGTCCATGTCCACCGGACTGTTTCTTATAACGGCCAGGAGCCTCCACTTTCCTGCGGATCGTCTCGCGGAACGCGAATTTCGGTTTGGAGAGTTCCACATCGCCTTTATAACGGCCGAGAAGCTTGCTGACGGTAACTTCAAGCTGCTGATCGCCGATTCCGTAGAGTAAGCTCTGGCGGTTCTCGGTATCGTTCACAACGCGGAGTGTCAGGTCCTCTTCCATCATTCTTGCGAGTGCGCTGGAGATCTTGTCCTCGTCTCCCTTTGTCTTGGCTGCAAACCGCATATAAGTGTACGGTGTGGAGATCTTCGGTTTGTGGTATACGATCGGAGCAGATCTGAGGGCGATCGTATCGCCGGTCTGTGTCACGGAGAGTTTCGCTACAGCACCGATATCACCGGCCCTTAACTCCGGAACCTCGATCACGTCCTTGCCTCTCAGCACGTAGACTTTTGCGATCTTTTCTTCTGCGTCTTTATTTACATTGTAAAGGGTGCTGTCCGGTTTTAATGTTCCGGTGCATACCTTCATTAAGGAATATTTTCCGATAAACGGGTCAACGATGGTCTTGAATACTCTCGCAGAGAGGGAAACCTCGTCATTGTATTTTGCGGTGAAATGCTCGCCGTTTGATACGTCAACGCCGACGCACTCGCCCTTATCCGGTGACGGGAAGTAGCGGTCGATCGCATTTAACAGCGCGTTGAAGCCCTGGCAGTTGATTCCGGAACCCATCATGACCGGAACGATCGAACCGTCGCACACATGAGTCTGTACTGCGGTATAAATCTCATCCTGCGTGAATTCTTCGCCGGAGAAGTAACGTTCCATGTACTCTTCACTCGTCTCGGCAACCGCCTCGATCAGGGCGTCACGGATAATTCCGAGGTTTTTCTTTGTGTACTCCGGGATCTCGCAGTCCTCATAATCGGACAGGTTTGTAAAGCGGCGGCCCTGCATCTTGACTGCGTTTACGAAACCGACGAATTTCTCGTTTTCGCGGATCGGCACCTGGAACGGAGCGATCTTTCTTCCGAACTTCTTCTCAAGTTTTAAGATCAGTTCACGGAAGGATGCGTGATCATCATCCATGTTTGTGACAAATATGATTCTCGGGAGTTTATATTCTTCACACAGATCCCATGCTTTTTCTGTACCAACTTCGATCCCTGCCTTGCAGTTTACAACAATGATCGCTGCGTCAGCGGCGCTGACAGCCTCTTCCACTTCACCAACAAAATCGAAGTAACCCGGGGTATCAAGAAGGTTGATCTTGATCTTTCCTTCTGCTCCCTCGTACTCGATCGGAACCATTGTAGTGGAGATCGAGAACTGTCTCTTGATCTCTTCTTTATCATAGTCACTGATCGTATTTCCGTCAGCAACCTTGCCCATTCTCTTTGTAACGCCGGTCAGATAAGCCAGTGCCTCGGCTACCGTCGTCTTACCGGCGCCGCCGTGCCCTAAAAGTACAACATTTCGGATCTGTTTTGTTCCATAAATATCCATATGAATCCCTCCCGTATATGTTTTTTTGCCATTTTTTCAAAAGACTTCCGCAAATTACGGAGTTCAGATGTTCTGGCGATACTGCTTATTGCCTATGGTCATATTTTACCAAAACTTTTCGAATTTTTCAAGCTAAATATCGAAATTGCACAAAATATTTTCGATTGTTTTTGGGATATTGCGGAAAACATGGGCGTTTTGGCGGAAAAGCTTTTAAAAATCTGGGTGGGTTTCTTATTTTCTGCGATATTTTTGAGATTGAGGAAAGATTTGTTTTGCGGTGAGTTTCCGGGTGGGAGTGCCGGGATGCGGGGAGGGTTCCTCTAAGCGTGCAGGAGACTGCTAAAGGCGGAGAACAGGGGACACAACTCGCTACGCTCAGACAAGTGTCCCCTATTCTCCAACGCAGTCACCTGCGCGTCAAGAGGAAGCCAGCTCCCCGGATCAAGCACTCCCACTCGGAAACTCACCGCCCGCGAATGGAATGGCAGCGGGGGGGGGCAATTTATAAAGTTTTATAGAATGTGAATAGGATCTCTCCTCCGCAGTCGTTACAGTGCCGTGCAGTTTTCTAAGTCAGAAAAAAGATAAGAAATGCATCGATGATCCGGGTCTTGATTTTGCCACTTTAAAGTGTTGATTTTTTCTGTTGACATTCCCACACCCATGTTATAAAATCGAAGAGATAAAGGAGGGATTACAAAATGTCTGATTCTACTTTTGGTTTTATCGGTCTTGGTCTCATCGGCGGTTCGATCGCCAGAGGCCTGCGCCGCGCAAATAAAGATATTACCATTATGGCGTACATGCGGACCCGCTCGAAGCTTGAGCAGGCAAAGAAAGAGGGGACGATCGATATCATCCTTGACGGGATCGATGAGACGCTCTCCGCATGTGACATCATCTTTCTCTGTACCCCGGTGGAGTACAATGCCATGTATCTGGAAAAGGTCCGTCCGTTCTTAAAACCGGGTGCCATTATCACGGATATCGGCAGCACAAAGACCGACATCCACAAGGCTGTGGAACGTCTCGGATATGAGGATGTCTTCGTTGGCGGTCATCCGATGGCAGGCTCTGAAAAGACCGGTTATGAGAGTTCAACTGACCATCTTCTCGAAAATGCCTACTATATTATTACTCCGACCGCAAGATCGACTCCGGAACAGATCGACCGGATCCGCGAAGTCGCCCTGGCGATCGGTGCCCTGCCGCTTGTTCTGGATTACCATGAGCACGATTTTTCTGTCGCCGCGATCAGTCATCTCCCGCACCTTGTTGCGTCCAGTCTCGTCAATCTTGTCCATGACAATGATTCGAAGGACGAGATCATGAAGCGGCTGGCGGCCGGCGGTTTTAAAGATATCACAAGGATCGCCTCCTCCTCCCCTGTCATGTGGGAGCAGATCTGCATGACAAATACTGAAAATATCCTGACCCTCCTGAAGCGCTACATCGCGTCCCTGGAGTCCATCTGTGATACGCTCGAGCACCATGACGGAAGTGCAATCTACCGGATGTTCGAGGAATCAGGAAAATACCGTTCTTCCTTCCCGAACCGCGGCCGCGGTCCGATCGAACGCGATTATTCCTTCAGTGTCGATGTTCTCGATGAACCGGGATCCATCTCCGTCCTCTCCGCGATCCTTGCCGCAAAGGGCATCAGTGTCAAAAACATGGGCATCAATCACAGCCGTGAGGAAGGGGAAGGCGCTCTCCGCATTTCCTTTTATAAAGAAGAACAGAAAAACGAGGCAGCAAGTCTCCTGAAGAGTCACAACTACGTTCTGACAAAATAACAAGTGAAAACGCGCTTCGCAAGTTTCCCCTTGTTATCGCGACAGTCGCCAAGGCCTCGCGCAAGCGCGGACTTTGGCTCGTTGTTCACGCAAATAAAAACATCGAGGTATTTACCATGAAACTCCATAAAGCAGCTCATATCCGGGGCGAGATCACTGTCCCGGGTGATAAATCCATCTCCCACCGCAGCGTCATGTTCGGCTCCATTGCGAAGGGGACTACGGAGATCCACAATTTCTTAGAGCGCGCTGACTGCCTTTCGACCATCGGCTGTTTCCGCCGCATGGGGATCGAGATTGAAAATAAAAACGGTACCGTAATCGTCCACGGAAAGGGCATGCACGGGCTGACCGCCCCGTCCGGGACGCTTGACTGTGGAAATTCCGGAACGACAACGAGACTCATCTCCGGCATTCTCGCTCCTCAGAATTTTGATGTAACACTGACCGGTGACGAATCGATCCAGAAGCGCCCTATGAAGCGGATCATCGAACCGCTGTCCATGATGGGCGCTGACATCAAGAGCATCCGCGGCAATGACTGTGCGCCGCTTAAAATCTGTGGAATGCCGCTCGCAGGCATCCACTACACATCAAAAGTTGCCTCCGCCCAGGTGAAATCCGCCATTCTTCTCGCAGGTCTCTATGCAGACGGTCTCACGACCGTCACTGAGCCGCAGGTATCGAGAAACCACACGGAACTCATGCTGAAATTTTTCGGCGCTGAACTGGAGTCCAAAGAAACTTCCGTGACGATCTGGCCGGCAACGGAGCTTTTCGGCAACCGGATCGATGTCCCGGGTGACATCTCCTCATCCGTCTATTTTGTCGCAGCCGGCCTCATCCTGCCAAATTCCGAAGTCCTGATAAAAAATGTCGGGATCAATCCGACAAGAGCCGGACTCATCAAAGTCTGTGAGGCGATGGGCGCTGATCTGACGCTCTTAAATGAGAACCACGGGAACGCAGAGCCAACGGCCGATCTCCTCGTCCGTACCAGCAGCTTAAAAGCCTGCACCATCGAAGGGGATATCATCCCGACGCTCATCGACGAACTTCCGACGATCGCCATGATGGCATGTTTTGCAGAAGGTACCACCGTGATCCGCGACGCCGCCGAATTGAAAGTAAAGGAATCCAACCGGATCGCCCTTGTGGCAGAAAATCTGAGGGCCATGGGAGCCGACGTCACCGAGACCGACGACGGCATGATCATCGACGGCGGCCGTCCTCTCCACGGCG
>OIWL01002129.1_pt1 | contig 17633 bp, 13 predicted proteins | sample 1587561 | NCBI WGS metagenome assembly OIWL01 (sample SAMEA3888903, study PRJEB22519) | human gut metagenome | biome: human gut; feature: human-associated habitat; material: faeces | place: Denmark | collected 2010 | reverse complement strand
ATATTCCCGAATGGCTGTCGCCGTCAACCACAGTGTAATAGGACGCTTCTTCCTTTTTGGAATTTATCAGCTTGATGATTTCATCACTCGACACAATACTGTCCGACAGATAAAGACCGGGAACATACTCTATATCCTTCTCAAAGGCAACGTCCTCGTCCTTTGCGTTTGTGCGGTAGCCGTCAAGTATCTTCTCAAGCTCAGCCTCAACCGCTGTGTTGTCAACAAGCGCACCGTAAAACTTTCCGCCTATGTACATTCCGTATGCATCCTCGATAGGAGTATCGCTCAGCTCAAGCAGCTTGTTTGCAAGCTGATATTTCGTCAGATATTCCTGGTCGCCGAGCATTTCGAGCGAATATTCCGGCTCCATGCTTATCTTCTTCTCGTTGCCGATATATGTGATACGCTCCTGCATTATACGCTCTGCGTCATTGAATACCTGCTCGCTTTCGATATATCCTACAAACTTTCCGTCAACCGTCAGCTTTATCGCATAGTCTGTACCCGTCGCATATCCGACAACGCTCATAAGAAATACTATTGCGATGATCGGTGCGGCATAGTTGAACAGCGTTACCGCAAGACCCTGCTTGCCGAATACTGCGTCCTTCGCTATACTTCCGTACAGCTTTGCCGCCTTCTTGTTGTCGCCCTGCTCCTTTGCGGTCCTTATCTGTCTGTTTGTGCGCTGAAGCACACGCTTTGACTTTAACAAAGGTGCAAAGAAGAAGCTGCCTATTTCGCAGAACGTCCTCTTTACTGCGTCCCTGAAAAGCGCCGTATGCTTCCATATAAACACGGCGGCATAAGCCACATATACAGCAGGCTTTGAAAATACATCGGCTATAATATGGCAGAAATACTGCCCTGCCATAACCAAAAAATCAAAGATTCTGTCGGCAACAACCGATATACCGTTTTTGCCTTTGTCTTTTTCTTTGCAGCACTTACTGGCATTGTATTCATTGAGAATACCATTGCTCCTGCCATTGTCAATGCTATCAATGACTTAACTGTTGACTTACCGTTCATATGACTCCTCCTCTGCCTTTGTTTGCATCCCATCGTAAAAAATAAAACACGATCGATATGTGTGTTTTCATGCATCTGATGTGTTTTATTTTATCATATATTTATAATATTTACAACATTATATATTATTTAATTGTGCATTTTGTCGGTATATTTATGACATTTTATTGTGATATTATATATTTTTTCATCTATGAGCAGTTTTATTTTTATCATTTTTGAACATCTCAATACATCGGTATTGCAGAAGTCCTTTTAACATCTGTTAATAAATACAAAAATTATTAACCAATACCGTTTAACATACATACTGTGTAGTGATTTGAATAGCGTTCCGTTGTATGAGTCAGAAAGAAGATAAGAAGAAATATTTATAAGAAAAAAGGATGACAACATGAGCACTTTTTGAATGCGTTTTTTACAAATTCGCAGCGCCCTGTGGTTGATTGTCTGACCGTAGCTGCGGGCATTTTGGCTCGCAGCCAGGAAGTTATCAAAGGAACAGGCGCGGATCAGCGATTTGTAAAAAACGCTTTCAAAAATGCGGAGTGTCATCCTTTTTTCTTATAAATAGTTCTTCTTATCTTCTTTCTGACTCATACATGCAACACCATTACAAATCAAAACATTGTCTCTATTCATTACTGACAAACTATAAATACTGACAACAAAATGTCACTATTGAATGTCGTCAAAACCATCATATCAATCGCTTGTCCAAACCACCCATTGTATATATAATAATACGTGAAAGGGGATGATACAGAGTGTCTAAGAAATCCGGATTAACAAAAAGACAGAAACTTATCATTGAGATGTTAGCAGCTTTTAATGCTGACGATCCAATTACAATACAGGCAATATCAGAAAAACTGAAATTAAGTTCAAGAACCGTATTAAGAGAAATGCCTCGCATCAACGAATGGTTTGAGGAGAATGACTTTAAACTAGTCAAGAAACCAAGAATCGGGATGTATGTGGATGAAGATACAGAAACAAGAAACTATATTAAAGAACTCGTAGATATGGATGAGAACAAGCCAGTATACAGTAAAGCAGATCGCCAGATGATCATATTACTTGAACTGTTAACGATCAACGAACCACTCAAATATTTTTACTTTACATCCCTTTTTCATATTTCGGATGCAACATTAAGCAACGACCTGGAAGAGGTTGAAACATGGCTTGATCACTATAATTTGACTCTTTACCGAAGACCGGGAATGGGAATTTACTGGGAAGGAAAAGAGGAAGATTACCGTCAGGCAGTGACAATGGTATTGAGACAAAAGTTAAGAGGACATTCCTTAAAAGTATTGTTTGATAAAGAAAAAAAACTCAAAGAACGAATGTTTCCGAATCTTACGCAAGAAGTGTTAGATGATACAAGAGATATCATTAAAAATATGCAGGGAGTGTTAGATATAGAATATACTGACCATTCCATTAGGCATTTAAGCTTGTATTTATTGATCACACAAAACAGGGTAAGAATGGGACATGAGATCAAAGAAGAGAAAGACGTCAAATCGATCACTCATTTACCAGAATATCAGATTGCAAAATGGCTGGGAGGCAAGTTAAGCAACTTTGAAGGACATCAGCTCTCACAAGGAGAAGTATATAACATAGCAATGCAGCTTTTGGCAGCGAAGATCTGGAAAAACAAAAGTGAGAATAAGATTGATGAAGAAAGTTTTAAAGTCAGGCAGTTGGTCATGCGGATCATTGCTGAGATGGAAATACTTTTAGAAATGGAATTTTTTGAGAATGCAGTGTTGATCGATGGATTATGTAATCATATGAAACCAGCGATCAATCGAATGAAACAAGGTGTATTTACGGAAAATCAATACATTGATTTTTTAGAAGAAAAATATTCCAAAGTTTATGTGGCAACGATCAAAGCGTGTGAGTTCTTAAAAGAAGAATTACATATAAAAAAACTCCCGGAAGGGGAGATGGGGTTTATCGCATTATACTTCTGTGTAGCGGTTGAACAGCAAAAAGATAAAGAAGAAAAGTTATCTGTTTATGTTGCCTGCCCACATGGAGTTGGGACATCCCATATGCTAGCCGTTCATCTGAAAAAAGAATTTCCGCAGCTGATGGTACAAAAGATCATCTCGACAGCAGAGATCAAAGAAGAGGAGCTGATCGAAGAAGGAATTGATTTTATCGTTTCCACAGCAAAATTAAATCTGACATTTCCAAATGTCTATGTGAACTCTATTTTAACAGAGACAGATAAGAAAATGATCAATGCCATGATCAAAAATATCGACAAGAAGAAAAGAAAAAATCCCATAAAGACTGTAAAACCAGTCAAAAGGATTGGAAGAGAAGACATCGAGTATATGACACTTCTTGGAGAAGAGATCTTACAGGTGTTAGATAACATTAAAATATCAACAGGTGAAAACATTAAGAATAAGAAACAATTGATCGAATATGCAGGAGAATTATTTGCAAGAAATGAAACGACAGCAACAGAGATTACTTTTGCATTAAACAAACGCGAGAATATCGCAAGCACATTTATTCCGAGTATGAATGCATTATTTTTACATTGTGAAACAAAAGGCATCAGACATTGCAGATTTGGTTTTGTCTATTTAAATGATGAGATCATTGAAGATGGGAAGCCAATCAAGGGTGCGATCTTGATGCTTGTTCCACAGGGAGATGGAAGTAAGGTTTATCGCGAAGTTATGAGTGAAATAAGCGGAGCATTAGCCGAGAAAGACCAGATCATCACTTACTTATTTGACAAAAACAGAAATGCAGTTGAGGCAGAACTTGAAACAAGCCTTGGCAACTATTATGAAAACAAAATGAAGAGAAGATAAAAACAAAAGGAGGATATTGTAAATGAAAAATGGATTACAAAGATTTGGTAAATTTTTAAGTGCAATGGTAATGCCAAATATCGGAGCATTCATTGCATGGGGATTCATTACAGCATTATTTATCGCAGATGGATGGATTCCAAATGCGAAGTTAGCATCAATTCAGCCATACATGTTAACATTCTTATTACCAATGCTAATCGCCTACACAGGTGGTAAACAGGTCGGTGGAGACCGTGGAGGAGTTATGGGTGCAATCGCAGTCATGGGTTGTATCGCCGGAGTTGGTGGATTTGATGGACAGCCAATGTTAATGGGAGCCATGGTAATGGGACCATTTGCAGGATGGGTCATCAAGAAATTTGATAAAGCAATGGACGGACATATGCCAGCCGGATTTGAGATGTTGATCAATAACTTCTCTGTTGGTATTTTAGGAATGATCGTAGCGATCATTGGATACTTTATCATTGGACCATTTATGTCAACCGTATTAGCAGTGTTAACAGCAGGAGTTAACGTACTTGTAAAAGCAAAATTAATACCTTTAGCAGCAATCTTTATCGAACCTGCCAAAGTATTATTCTTAAATAACGCGATCAACCATGGTATCTTTACACCAATTGGTATTGAACAGGCAAAAGAAGCTGGTAAATCTATCATGTATATGTTAGAGGCAAACCCAGGACCAGGACTTGGAGTATTATTAGCATATGCAATCTTCTCCAAAGACAAAGTAACAAAATCATCTGCACCAGGTGCGATCATCATTCACTTCTTCGGTGGTATTCATGAGATTTACTTCCCATATATCCTGATGAACCCAATCGTGATCATCGCTCCGATCGTTGGTAACATTTGTGCGATCACATTCTTCACATTTACAAAATGCGGACTTATTGGACCATCTTCACCAGGATCAATCATCGCTTATTTATCAATGTCACCAAAGAGCCAGATTCCATTAACGATCTTAGGTGTACTGATCGCAACTGTAGTATCATTCTTGATCGCATCACCTATCATTCGTATGTCAGATGGTAAGAGTCTTGAAGATGCACAGGACGATATGGCAGCAAAGAAAGCAGAATCTAAAGGAATCACAGTTGACCCAGGAGAGAAGAAAGACGCAGATAAAGTTAAGAAGATCGTATTTGCATGTGACGCAGGAATGGGATCTTCCGCAATGGGAGCTACGAAATTCAGAAACCGTGTGAAAGCACAGAGACCAGATCTTACAGTTATCAATACATCTGTAGATAATATTCCAGCAGATTGTGATATCGCAGTTGTTCAGGCAGTTTTAGCAGACAGAGCTAGAAAATCTGCACCACAGGCACAGTTAGTAATTATCAATAACTTCTTACAGGATCCAAACTTAGATGGATTATATGAACAGATGACAGCAAAAGTTGATGCATCAGCACAGACAGCTGCAGCTGTTGAAGAAGTTGAAACACCAGTAGCTACTGGAAATGCAAAGATCCTTGTAGAAGAAGGAATCAAAACAGGATTAAAACCAGTCGACAAATTCGAAGCGATCAAAGCAGCAGGAAAACTGTTAAATGAACTTGGATATGTTGAAGAAGGTTATATTGACGCTATGGTAAAACGTGAAGAAACAGTTACAACATACATGGGATTAGGTGTAGCAATTCCTCACGGAACAGGAGATGCCAAGAAGAAAGTACAGAAAACTGGTATCGTAATGCTTCAGTATCCAGAAGGTGTAGACTTTGATGGAGAAAAAGCTCAGTTAGTCTTTGGTATTGCTGGAATCGGTGATGAACATCTTGGATTATTAGCTAAGATCTCTGAGATCATCGAAGATCCTGAAAGATTAGAACAGTTAAAAACAACAGAAAACGTTGACGAAATCATGGAAATGTTTAAATAAAATTTAAACAAAAAAAGGTCAATTTAATAAGCGGGAAATTCTTCTCGCTTATTGAATACCTAAGATATATACTTATAGATTTATATTTTAATTTTAGGAGTGAAGAAAATGAAGAAAGCAATTCAGTTTGGAGCAGGAAATATTGGACGTGGATTTATCGGTGGACTGTTAAGCAAAGCAGGATATCATGTAGTATTCGCAGATGTAAATCAGGAAATCATTGATAAGATCAACGAAGATAAGAAATATACAATTTTTGTAAAAGACGTAGAAAGCAGCGAGATCGTGATCACAGATATCAGCGGAGTAAATTCAACAAAACCTGAACTGATCGATGAAGTAAAAGAGGCTGAGATCATCACAACAGCCGTTGGAGTAAGAATTCTTCCGATCATCGCTCCATCTATCGCAGAAGGAATCAAAGCAAGAAAAGAAAATGGTTCTGAAGAATACTTAAACATCATTGCTTGCGAAAATGCAGTCAAAGCAAGTTCTCAGTTAAAAGAAGCTGTTTATGGAAACTTAAATAACGAAGAAAAAGCATATGCAGACAAATATGTAGGATTCCCAGACTGCTCTGTAGACAGAATCGTGCCTCCAGTACGTTTAGATAATCCAATCGACGTCGTTGTAGAAAACTATTATGAATGGAATGTCGAAGAAGCATCCTTTAAGGGAGCTGTTCCACAGATCGAAGGAATGAATCTTGCAGATAACTTAATGGCATATATTGAAAGAAAATTATTTACATTAAACACAGGACACTGCATCACAGCATATCTTGGAAACTACAAAGGATTCAAAACGATCGATGAAAGTATCGCTGATGAAGAAATCTTTAAAACTGTAAAAAAAGCAATGCAGCAGAGTGGTATGGCATTAGTCAACAAATATGGATTTGACAAAGATGCTCACTTTAAATACATCGACAAGATCTTAAATCGTTTCAAAAACCCATACCTTGTAGATGATACAGCTCGTGTAGGTAGAGAACCATTAAGAAAATTAAGTGCAACAGATCGTTTAACAAAACCAACAATGACAGCATTAGAATATGGTCTTCCAGTGGATGCATTATTAGCAGGAATGGCAGCAGCATTAAAATATGATAATGCTGAAGATCCACAGAGCGTAGAATTACAGGATAAGATCAAAGCAAACGGAGTAAAAGCAGCATTAAAAGAAGTATCTGGAATCACAGATGAAAAGATTTTAGATGATGTCGTAGCAATCTACGAAGCAATGTAGTCGAAATAATATCAATAAAAATCAACCAAAAATCAAATTAACAACCTTTTTTCTTAACTCATATAATCATAATACAAAGTGTCAAGAAACAATTTCTTGACACTTTTTTCTCGCATTATAAATACAACTGTCTATTCAACAATTTCAATTCCATCAATATTCGGAACACACATCATAGAATAATTTGTATGATAAATGACAAATCCAGGTTTTGCCTTTGGCGGCTTTCTTAGTTCTTTTCTCTGAACATAATCAATCTCAACCTTCGGTGCCTGACGCCCCTTGGAATAATAAGCTGCAAGACGGCCAGCTTCTTCAAAGGTAGCATCTGGAAGAGTCTCCGCTTGTTCCTTTCGTACAATAACATGGGACCCAGCCATATTCTTTGCATGGAACCACCAGTCCCCGCCATTTGCAAACTTAAAACTTAATTCATCATTCTGATAGTTATTTTTTCCAACATACATATGGAAACCATCAGAAGAGACAAAATGTAATGGTTTGGATTTTGCCTGTTTCTTTCCCTTTTTCTTCCCATGGCTCTTTATATAACCATAATCAGAAAGTTCATCTTTGATCAGCTGCAGGTCTTTCTCATCTTCGGATAAAGAAAGAGCAGTAGAGATCGAATCGAGATGATCAAGATCAGCTTTTGTCTCCACGACGAGCTCAGAAAGAGCTTCATAAGTACGTTTTAGCTTATTATATTTTGCAAAAAACTTTTTGGAATTCTCCAAAGGAGTCTTTGTTGGATCAAGAGGGATCGTAATCTCTTCGTTTGTGTAATAATTCATGCAAGTTAAAGATTTTGCATTTGGCTCTAGTCCATATCCATATGTCTGTGTAAGTTCTCCATAAACTTTGAATTTCTCACGTTTCTCGGTATCCTTTAATTGACGAAGCTGCAGATCGTATTTCTTGCTTGTTCTCTCAAGAGCAGTCTGCACGATCTTGCGAAGGTCAGAAGATTTCTGCTTCATTCTTGTATATTTTTCCTTCTCAGAATAATACCCAATCAGCACGTCAAAAATAGAATCATATGTTTTTTCTGTACAGTCAGGATAAGAAGTTAAAGGAATACAAGAAAATTCCTTAGGTTCCTCTCCAGAATAAATGATATTTGGCTGATACGCCTCATCTTCTACAAGAGCATTTAATTTTACAAGCTGACCATATAATCCAGCAGCACTATCATCGGTCAAAGAATCCGTAGATGCATTCCCATCGAGTCCGGCACGATAACAAAGTTCATTTGCGATTAAAGGACTCATACCTGTGATGGAAGTATAAAGTGCTTTACAAAGATTCAGTGGTTTTGTGATGATATGCTGATAAAAATTCTCCGCAGTCAGACTTGCTAAAGGATGTTTCCCTTTAGACGGTGGAAATGTGTAAGTACGTCCAGGTAAAACCTCTCTGACAGAACTGATATTTGCAGAGATATGCTTGATACTATCTAAAATCACATCATCATTGTTTACAAAAATGATATTACTGTGTTTTCCCATGATCTCAACGATCAGACGTTTCTGGCAGACATCTCCAAGTTCATCCAGATGCTCAATCTTAATTTCGATAATACGCTCAAAATCAGGCTGTGTGATCGAAATGATCCTTCCACTACTAATATGTTTACGAAGCAGCATGCAGAAGTTTGGAGCCTGCATAGGATTGGCTTTTCCTTCTTTCGATAAATAGACAAGAGGAAGAGAAGCACTGGCTGAGAGATGAAGTCTTGTTGTCAATCTCTCTTTTTTGATCACAAGCGTGATCTCGTCGGCCTCTGGCTGATAAATCTTATAGATTCTGCCACCGATGATCTGTTTATTAAGTTCTGATATAATATTTGAAATGACAAATCCGTCGAATGCCATGATAAATACCTCCTGGTAATAAAATCAGTTATCTAATTTAAAATAATAAGATAAATCCGTCAAACAATTATATCAGAAATTCGAAAAAGTATAAAGAAAAAACGATCAAATTCACAAATCATAGAAAGATAGTCGGGATTTTGTTGTAATTAAAATCATTTCTTATTATAATGAATATTAAGTGTACAATAAAATAATCTATGGAGGACAAGTCATTGAGAAAAGAAGCGTCAAAGAATGCATGGAAGCAGTTATACGACATTACATTAAAACTAGACAAATTAGAGCCTTGGAATTACCTTGGTGACACACAACTTGTAACCATTCAGCTAAAAGACAGAGAAGAACCTGTATTTTGCAGTGTGATGGGAAAATTCAGCGGAGAAAGAGGAATTGCAGTCTTTGATGGAGTTGAAGGCTTAGGAGATTTCTATATGATCCTTGGAAGTGAAGAAGGGGATCTTCCAGCACAGTATCTGATGGATGAACATACAAGTCTTACATGCTTCTGGGGAAGCATGATGAATGTGCCAGATGAACAAAGAAAAGTTATCGATGAATTAGATATTCGTTTTAAGACGATCAGTGACTGGATTTACTTTGTTTCTTATAAGAAAGGTTACAAACCATATCAGTTAGATGAAGATGAAGTTGCACTTCTTATAGAAACTTATGAGAACCTGTATATGGCAGTGGAAGCAGTCAGACAGGGAGAATTAAATCCAGAGATCGAACAGGGAGAAGGAATCGTTCGCCGTTATAATACTGAAAATGATACTTGGGAAATGTTTGTAAAAGAGATACCAGAAGCTGAAAAAGAATTTCCGTCAGTGATGTTAGAAGATCAGGAATTAAAAGATGAATTAAAGGATCAAAAACAGATCGATCTTGAAGTGATTTTAGATTTTACTTATCTTCCAGTTATGGTAGAAGGGGAAGAAGAAGGGGAGCGTCCAAAGAATCCACTTTTATTTATGGCATATGATAATACCGATGGCGGTGTGATCACAATGGATATTTTAGAAGAGGGTGATGATGAGATCAGCAGAACATTAGGATTCTTTATCAGTTTTGTGCAGCAGAATGGAAGAATGAAGACGATCAAAGCAAGAAATCCATGGATTTTTGGAGCATTAGAGGATATTTGTGAATATTGCAGCGTGGACCTTGTATATGATCCGGTAGAGATCATGGATCAGGTGATCGAAGAAGTTGTTTCTCAGTTGTAGGAATTTCATGTAACATATCAAAAGATGAATTAGAGTGAACGAGGTTGACAAATAAGTTAAGGATTGGTAAAATACAGATAATTTGATGTGCTACCTAAGTAGCACTTTAATTCGATAAAGTATCAAGGAGCGGCAAAAATATGAATAAAAAGAGAGTCCACACACCAGAAGGTGTCAGAGATGTATATGGAACAGAATATGGACAGCGAAGTAAGCTGAAGGCAAAATTAAACAAAGTCTTTGCATCTTACGGATATGAAGGGATCAGAACTCCAGGATTTGAATTCTTTGATGTATTTAACAGTGAAAAAGGAACCGTATCCGCAAGGGAAATGTTTAAATTCTTCGATAGAGAAGGAAATACCTTAGTTCTTCGTCCGGATGTCACACCATCCATTGCACGCTGTATCGCAAAGTATTTTAATGAAGAGAATATGGGAATCCGTTTATCTTATGCAGGAAATGTATTTTTAAATAACTCAAGCTATCAGTTGAAGTTAAAAGAAACATGCCAGTTAGGTGCAGAATTAGTCAATGATGCGTCTGTACAGGCAGATACAGAATCTATTGCAATGGCAATTGATTGTTTTCTGGCAGCTGGATTGACTGATTTCAGACTTTCTATCGGAGAAGTTGAATTCTTCAACGGATTGACACAGACGATCAAAGATGAAGAAGTCAAAACACAGCTTCGAGAGCTGATCTTAAATAAGAATTATTTTGGATTAATGGAATATGTAGAGACATTAGATCTGTCTGATAAGATCAAAGATGTATTTTTACATTTTAACGAACTGAATGGAGATGTAGCGATCTTAGATCAGGCAGAAGCAATGGTTGAGAATGAACAGTCTAAGAAAGCGATCAAAAGACTTCGCGATGTATATGATATTTTAAAATTATACGGCAAAGAGCAGTATGTAAGTTTTGATCTTGGAATGTTAAATAAGCATAATTATTACACAGGAATCATTTTCAAAGGTTATACTTATGGAACAGGAGATGCAGTTCTAAAAGGTGGACGATATGATAATCTGATCGAACAGTTCGGAAAGAAAGCCCCATCAGTTGGATTTGCGATCGTATTAGATGAGCTGATGATGGCATTAAGCCGTCAGGAAATTCATATGGAAGCAGATCATATGGATACAATGATCATTTATAAAGAAGCAACAATGAAAGATGCGATCCTTCGAGCAGAAGAATTAAGAAAAGAAGGAAAGAAAGTCATCTTAGAGAGAAAGAATGATCTGTGCAGCAAAGCAGACTATGAAAGATTTGCTAAAGAGCATCGCCTCGGTGGAATTCTTTATTTCATCTAATCAACAAATCGAGCAAAAGAAGGGAAACAAAAGACCATGAGATATATTACATTTGCCCTGGCGAAAGGGCGCCTTGCAAAGAAAGCGATGGCTTTATTAGAAGAGATCGGGATCACATGCGAGGAAATGAAAGACGAGAAAACAAGAAAATTAATCTTCGTAAACGAAGAATTAAAATTAAAATTTTTCTTATCCAAAGCAAGTGACGTGCCAACTTATGTGGAATACGGAGCAGCTGATATCGGTGTTGTTGGAAAAGATACGATCCTTGAAGAAGGAAGAAATCTATACGAAGTATTAGACTTGAAATTTGGAGCTTGCAAGATGTGTGTGTGCGGACCCAAAGAAGCGAAGAAATATTTAAACAGTAATGAGATCATCCGTGTGGCATCCAAATACCCACATATCGCTAAAGAATATTTCAATAATCAGAAATTACAGACAGTAGAGATCGTTAAGTTAAACGGATCTGTTGAACTTGCACCGATTGTTGGATTATCAGAGGTGATCGTTGATATCGTTGAGACAGGAACAACCTTAAAAGAAAATGGATTGGAAGTCTTAGAAGAAGTTTGCCCATTATCAGCAAGAATGGTAGTGAATCAGGTAAGCCAGAAGATGGAACAAGAACGAATCAGCAAGATCATCGTTGCACTAAAGAAGATCTTGGATGAAAAAGAATAGGCCGGAGGAGAGAAACATGAGAATAGTAAAAGTTAACAAAGATTCCATTGCAAATATTTTATCAGATTTATTAAAAAGAAGTCCTACAAACTATGGGGATTTTCAGGATAAAGTCGATGCGATCATCAAAAATGTCAGAGATAATGGAGATAAAGCTGTCTTTGATTATACAGCACAGTTTGATAAAGCGGAGATCAACGCAGACAATATTTTAGTTACAGAAGAAGAAATTAAGGAAGCTTACGAAGAAGTGGACGATGAATTGATCAAAGTTATCCGTAAAGCGATCAAGAATATTCGTGATTTCCATGAAAAACAGATTCAGAAGAGCTGGTTTGAGACAAGAGAAGACGGAGTAATGCTTGGACAGAAAGTAACACCAATGGAAACTTGTGGTGTCTATGTACCAGGTGGAAAAGCAGTTTATCCATCTTCTGTTTTAATGAACATTGTTCCAGCACACGTTGCAGGAGTGAAAAATATCATCATGACAACACCTCCTGGAAAAGACGGAAAAGTTACAGCAAATACATTAGTTGCAGCGAAAGAAGCTGGAGCAACAAAAGTATATAAAGTCGGTGGAGCACAGGCAATTGCAGCGATGGCATTTGGAACAGAGTCTATTCCAAAAGTAGACAAGATCGTAGGACCTGGTAACATTTTTGTGGCTCTTGCCAAGAAAGCAGTTTATGGAAACGTAAGTATCGATTCCATTGCAGGACCAAGTGAGATCTTAGTGTTAGCTGATGAGACAGCGAATCCAAGATATGTGGCAGCAGACTTACTTTCCCAGGCAGAACATGATGAGATGGCAAGTGCAATCCTTGTTACAACAAGCGAAGAATTAGCACATAAAGTATCTGATGAGATTGACGGATTCTTAAATCAGTTATCAAGAAAAGAGATCATGGAGAAATCTTTAGATTCCTTCGGATATATTCTTGTTGCAAGCGATATGAAAGAAGCAATTGATACGGCAAACGCTATTGCGTCTGAACATATGGAGATCATGACAGCAAATCCATTTGATGTTATGACAAGGATCAAGAATGCAGGAGCGATCTTTATCGGAGCATACAGCTGTGAACCTTTAGGAGATTATTTTGCAGGACCAAACCACGTACTTCCAACAAATGGAACAGCAAAATTCTTCTCTCCATTAAGTGTTGATGATTTCATCAAGAAATCAAGTGTCATCTACTATTCAAGAGAAGCCTTAGAGCCAGTACACAAAGACATCGAATTCTTTGCGAATCAGGAACAGCTGACAGCACATGCTAATTCCATGAAAGTAAGATTTGAAGATAACCAGGAAGGATAAAAATATGAGTAGAAGTGCATCAATTGAGAGAAATACAAGTGAGACAAAGATCAAACTTTCCATTGATCTTGATGGAAATGGAAATGGAAATATCCATACAGGAATCGGTTTTTTTGACCATATGTTAAATGCATTTGCACGTCACGGATTTTTTGATCTTGATGTGGAAGTTGAGGGAGATCTCTATGTAGACTGCCATCATACGATCGAAGATGTCGGAATCGTACTTGGAGAAGCGATCAAACAGGCCGTTGGAGATAAGAAAGGGATCAAACGTTATGGATCTTTCATGCTTCCAATGGATGAGACATTAATGTTATGTGCGATCGATCTGTCTGGAAGACCATATTTTGTGATGGATTGTGATTTTACGGTTGATCGCGTTGGAGAATTTGACACAGAGATGGTAAGAGAATTCTTTTATGCAGTATCTTACGGTAGCATGATGAATCTTCATTTGAAGAAATTACATGGAGAGAATAATCATCATATGATCGAAGCAGCATTTAAAGCATTTGCAAAAGCTTTGGATGAAGCAACCAGTATGGATCCAAGGATCACAGATGTACTTTCCACGAAAGGAGCCTTATAAGATGAGTAATGAGGCAAAACCATTAAATAGCAAGATGAGTTTTGATGAATTCAAATTAAACAGCGACGGAATGTTAACCGTTGTTGTACAGGATCATAAGACAAATGAAGTTTTGATGGTCGCATATATGACAAAAGAAGCATATGATAAGACGATCGAGACAGGGATTATGACTTATTACAGCCGAAGCCGTGATGAATTATGGATCAAAGGGGAGACATCCGGACATTATCAGTATGTCAAAGATTTATATATTGACTGCGACAGAGACACCTTACTTGCTAAGGTAAAACAGATCGGGGCTGCCTGCCATACAGGAAATTATTCTTGCTTCTACACAGATTTACTAGAAAAAGAAGATTAAGAACGTAATCTTTGTGAGAAAATATTTGTGTTTCTAAGTTCGATTTGGTATAATCGACTTTATAAGATAAGGAGGCAAGATTATGACAGCATTTTTATCAGAATTAGTCTCTTATGTATTGAAGTTTGCGATTCTTTTTGCATGCTCTGCGGCAGGAATTTATTTCGGAGTCGGTCGTGCGAAGGCAAAGAAGAAAGAATCATAAGATCATACATGATTAAGAGAAGATCATTTAGCTGCATGAGAATACAGGCTCATGCAGCTAAAAAGCCGTAAAGGCAAGGTCTTCTTAAATATAATGAAACGACACTAGGAGGATGAAACGTTGAGAGCATATGGAGTCAACGAACTCAGGAAGATGTATCTTGAGTTTTTCGAAAGTAAAGGACATTTAGCATTAAAGAGTTTTTCACTCGTGCCAAAGAATGATAACAGTTTATTACTGATTAACGCTGGTATGGCACCACTGAAACCTTATTTCACAGGACAGGAAGTACCACCAAGAACAAGAGTGACAACATGTCAGAAGTGTATCCGTACAGGAGATATTGAGAATGTTGGTAAGACAGCAAGACATGGTACATTCTTTGAGATGTTAGGAAACTTCTCTTTTGGAGATTACTTCAAACATGAAGCGATCGCATGGTCTTGGGAATTTTTAACAAAAGTGATCGGATTAGATCCTGACAGATTATATCCATCTGTATACGAAGATGATGATGAAGCATTCGAGATCTGGGAGAAAGAGATCGGAATCGCACCAGAGAGAATCTTCCGTTTTGGAAAAGAAGACAACTTCTGGGAGCATGGGGCAGGACCTTGTGGACCATGTTCAGAAATCTACTATGACCGTGGAGAGAAATATGGATGTGGAAGCCCAGATTGTACGGTAGGATGTGACTGCGACCGTTATATGGAAGTATGGAACAACGTATTTACACAGTTTGAGAATGATGGACACAACCATTATACAGAATTAGAGAATAAGAACATTGATACAGGTATGGGACTGGAACGTCTTGCAGTCGTTGTACAGGAAGTAGATTCTATCTTCGACGTAGATTCTATCAAAGCGATCCGCGATGAGATCTGTAAAGTTGCAGGAGTCACATATGGTGCAGACCACGAGACAGATGTATCGATCCGTGTGATCACAGACCATATCCGTTCTGCTACATTTATGTTGTCTGATGGTATCACACCATCCAACGAAGGACGTGGATATGTACTTCGCCGTTTGATCCGCCGTGCAGCAAGACATGGAAGATTATTAGGAATCGATCACCTGTTCTTAACAGATATCAGTAAAGTCGTGATCCGTGAATCCAAGGATGGATATCCAGAATTAGAAGAGAAAGCAGAATTTATCTTCAATCATTTATCTCAGGAAGAAAAACAGTTCAACAAGACAATCGATCAGGGACTGTCTATCTTAGCAGATATGGAAAAAGCTATGAACGAGAAAGGCAGCAAAGAACTTGCTGGTGCAGATGCGTTCAAATTATATGACACATATGGATTCCCATTAGATCTGACGATCGAGATCTTAGAAGAAAAGGGATTTACTGTAGATAAAGAAGGCTTTGAAAAAGAAATGCAGGTTCAGAGAGAGACTGCCAGAGCTGCAAGAAAGACAACAAACTACATGGGTGCAGATGCAACTGTATACGAACAGTTAGATCCAGCCATGACAACAAAATTCGTTGGATATGATGAACTTACTTGTGAAGGTGAGATCACAGCTATGACAACAGAGACAGAAGTTGTTTCAACTCTGAACAAAGGAGACAAAGGAACGATCGTCGCTGACCAGACAGCATTCTATGCTACAAGCGGTGGTCAGGAAGCAGATAAAGGTGTGATCATCAGCGGAGATGCATCTTTTGAAGTAGAAGATGTCATTAAATTATCCGGTGGTAAGTTTGGGCATGTTGGACATGTAGTCGAAGGAACATTCAACGTAGGAGACAAAGTGGTCTTTACAGTGAATGAGAAGAACAGAGCATTAGGTGCAAAGAACCATAGTGCAACTCATTTATTACAGAAAGCATTAAGAGAAGTGCTTGGAACTCATGTAGAGCAGGCAGGATCTTTAAACAATGCGGAACATTTAAGATTCGACTTTACACATTTCTCACCATTATCTGATGATGAGATCGCAAGAGTTGAGAAGATCGTCAACGAAAAGATCGCTCAGGATCTTCCAGTTGTGACAAAAGTTATGTCTATGGAAGAAGCTAAGAAAACAGGAGCTATGGCACTGTTTGGAGAGAAATACGGAGACGAAGTACGCGTTGTATCCATGGGAGATTTCTCTGTAGAATTATGTGGTGGTACTCATGTGAAGAATACAGGAGCGATCACAGCATTCAAGATTTTATCTGAAACTGGTGTTGCATCAGGAGTTCGAAGAATCGAAGCAGTGACAGATCAGGGAGTATTTAACTACTACCATAAGCAGGAAGAAGAATTAAAAGAAGCAGCCAAAGCATTAAAAGCTACACCAGCAACACTGCTGACAAGAATTGAATCACTTCTTGCAGAAGTAAAAGAATTAAAGAGCGAAAACGAATCCTTAAAGAGCAAACTTGCAAAAGACGCTCTGGGAGATGTTATGGATCAGGTAGAAGAAGTAAAAGGAGTGAAACTTCTTGCAACTTCTATAGAAGACGTTGATATGAATGGACTTCGTGAACTTGGAGATAACTTAAAAGAGAAATTAGGAGAAGGTGTCATTGTCCTTGCTTCCCAGAAAGACGGAAAAGTATTCTTAGTTGCCATGGTAACAGACGAGGCACAGAAAGCAGGAGCACACGCTGGAAACCTGATCAAAGCGATCGCCGGATGCGTTGGAGGCGGCGGTGGAGGACGTCCAAATATGGCTCAGGCCGGAGGAAAGAATCCAGCCGGAATTCCAGAAGCAGTAGCAAAAGTAAAAGAAATTTTAGAAAGTCAAATTTCATAGTTGACAAAAATCTAAAATGTGATATACTAATCTAGTGCAAAAAATTAAAACCCAAACAGTCCTATGCACAAGTACAAGACTGGAGGGGAGGTCGGGAATAGAATGTCAAACGTAATCGTTAAAGAAAATGAATCTTTAGATAGCGCTCTTCGCAGATTCAAGAGAAACTGTGCAAAAGCAGGAATTCAGCAGGAGATTCGTAAAAGAGAACATTACGAAAAGCCAAGCGTAAGACGTAAGAAAAAGTCTG
>OIWL01002126.1_pt1 | contig 17645 bp, 20 predicted proteins | sample 1587561 | NCBI WGS metagenome assembly OIWL01 (sample SAMEA3888903, study PRJEB22519) | human gut metagenome | biome: human gut; feature: human-associated habitat; material: faeces | place: Denmark | collected 2010 | reverse complement strand
GCATTAATTACTCTAATTTTTAACTAAGGAATCAAATACTGATTCGTATTATTTATAATAAAGCTCTATAAAAATAGCAATCCATATTAATATATTCTGCAAATAATGGATAATTTAGCTCTATACTTTTTTGTTTATCCCGGCAAGGTATATAAGCTCTTTATCACCTTGCTTTATCAAACAAAAAGAGACTGACTTTTTGCCAACCTCTTGTAATTTGAACTGATAAGCATTGAACTCCTAAATAGCTTTTGTTTGGCATGAATTCACGATAAACATTTGTTGGATGTCATCAATACTAATCTGTGATTCTTCATAAAGTGGATTGAGTGGGAATATTGTAATATGTCTATCGTTAATACTTGAAATACGCCTTACTGTATATCCGCTACCAATCTTTATCACATAATCATTTCCTATCTTCACGTCTTGTATATTAACCTCATCACATCGCAAATATTCACCATTAGCAAAGTTCCATTTTGAACCGTTATTCATGCTGTCGCCTATCATTCGGAAGGCAAAAGTAAATTCTGATACTTCATCAATTTCTTTTCTTGTTTCCATTTCGTTTTTGTAGTCTTAGTGATGGATATCCCACCAAATTAATAATATCAATAAAATAAATTTTCTCCGTCTTTTCTATACAGGTAGTACCCACTAACGAGGCTATCAAGTATTATAATTATCTCTATCATGGTTTAATCTCCACAATAAGAGCCATAGCCGTAACCCATCGAACGACTAATACGATTTTGATACTCAGCATAAGAGATGCCCGCTTTGCATGCTGCGATCTCGTTTCTCATGCGTTGTGCTTTGGCTTCTGCTTCACGTTTGATACGTTGTGCTTCCTGTTCTGCAGTAAAAAGAATAGAGCGAATTGCAGCCTATTCCCGTGCTTCCTGTTTCTTTGCCTCCTGAGCTTCTTTCTCTGTATCTATATCCTTGATACTCTCTGTTACTTGAACGTTGAATTTAGCCATTTTCCAGCTTTTGCGGAGTGCATCGGAGAATGTCGGGTACTTTGCACGTGCATTGTTATACAAGTTGTGTACTCTTTTCATTATTTGGGATAAGTTGTATCGTTTCATATCCGTAATGTTTTATGTTTCGTTTATGATGCAAATGTAATATGTAACGGTACATTAATCTAAATAGAAAGAAATATTTAACATTACTTTAACTGAAAAATGTACCGTAAAAACATTACATTTAATAATAATTCTTATATTTGTACCGTAAACTAAAACATTACGATATGGATTTAAGAATAAAGGAAGTTATAAAAGAAAAAGGCATGACCATAACAGAGCTTGCCGATAAGATGGGAATAAATAGAGTAAATCTGTCTAATATGGTTAATGGTAACCCAACGGTCGAAACATTAAACAAAATAGCGGATGCTTTGGAAGTTTCGGTTACTGAACTCTTTGAGCAATCCAAGACCGGAACCGCCTCTTTGTCCTGTCCTCACTGTGGAAAGAGTATCAATATCAAAGCTGAATGACCATGAATGAAGAAATAAAACAACTATTGAATGAAGTTGATACACTCAAAATACAATTATCAGCTTTGCGTCCGCTCCCTGAAGAAGCACTGAAAAAGATTCAGGATGCTTTGGATATTGAATATACTTACGAAAGCAACCGTATAGAGGGTAACACCCTTACTTTGCAAGAGACTGCCCTTGTTGTAAATGAAGGGGTAACCATATCAGGCAAATCCATGCGTGAGCACTTAGAAGCAATTAATCATGCGGAAGCAATAGACTACATTAAAGACATTGCGAAAAAGGATATAGAGATAAGCGAACATACCATTAAAGAAATACACGCCCTTATTCTTCATGGCATAGATCGTGAGAATGCCGGAAAGTATCGTACTGTCCCTGTTATGATTTCAGGTAGTACACATATGCCACCCCAACCTTATTTGATAGAGAAGCAAATGGAAGACTTTATTATCAAGTTTCAGCAGATGGAAAAAGAAAAGATTCATCCGGTTCTTATTGCTACCTATCTCCATGATGAACTTGTACGCATCCATCCGTTTATTGATGGTAACGGACGTACTTCCCGTCTATTGATGAATCTATATCTCTTACGTAATGGTTATACCCTTATCACATTAAAAGGCAGTAATGAAGCCAAAATAAGCTATTACAGGGCTTTAGAGAAATCGCATACAGAAAATAAACCGGAAGACTTTCGAAAACTTGTTGCTGAGGCTGAAAAAGAGTCTTTGTTACGGTACTTAACTATTATGGAATAGTTGAAATATGAAAAAAGTAAATAAAATTTCATGGAGAGCAAAGACTTTCTGTGAATGGTATGGATACGATGTAAACAAGGTTAGAAATTGTATGAAATTACCAGAATTTGAACTTCTTAAATGTGAAACTACTCAGGAAATTAAAGCTGCAGGAGTAACCAAAGATACTCCATATATGATAAACAACCCTTTACATTATGAAATCTCTAAAGAATAAGGCAAGAATGGATGCAATAATTGTATTTATATCAAAGGATATAGAAAGCATTGAATCAATTTTAAATTTTGGAATTAAAACTTACTATAAATGTAAGGATGAATATATATATTATAAAAAATATCCTCAAATAAGGATGGCAAAAGATGCATTAACTTTGGATTTACTTAAACTGAATTTAATATCTGAGGACTTACAAAAAGAGATAAGAAAAGGCAAAAAGCGTTGGTTCTCAGTGAATGGTGTCGATGTAAGTATTAGGGTTGAAAACGAACTAAAACACATGGAGCGTCTATGTAAAACACTTCCATGTTTTTAAAGATACGTAAAAAGTAACTGTGTGCTATTGATTTAGATGTTTTATGCCACATAACTTAAATTATTTAGGTTATGCCTTTTTTTTATAGCAGTCCCAAAAGTTTCATTTTCCGGTATAGTTTTAGTTACCATTTAAGTTTCCTCAAGTAACTAAAGAGGTAACATAAAAAACATACCTCTTTTGAGGTATCGGTAAGCCTCATCACGCACGTGTGTAATGATTATTAAAAAATCTTCCGGAACAGGTGTATGTATACTCTTCAGTTTTTTTTTGTGATTAGCTTTCAAATTAGTATCTTTAACAGCACTAACTTCGGTCAGTGCTGTTTTTAAGCATTTTACGAGCCTTGTATATAGATTTTTTTGAGTGGAGATAGTTGCTTATCCTTTATTGTAAATAAAAAAGTGGTTCGAATTGTAGAGTTCCAAAACTATAAAATAGAGGGATGAGGTCAATAACTAATTGCTTGCTTTTTTCATCTGTTTATGAAACGGTGGCCAAATACTAAATATTAAAAGCTGAACACAAAAACATTGTGCTCAGCTTTTAGCCTGAATGTAAGAGATTGTATGATATTGGCTTTATTTTTTAAGTTTCTTTCCGGGGACATCATGTAATTTCGGACGAGTTGGGCGGATATTATAGGTATTCATCCAATTTTCAAGAATATCACGGTGTTTTTGTAACTCATTATTATAAGTATTTTCCATTGTCAGGTTTCTTGTTTCACCTCTGTCTTCCTGCATATCAAATAGTTGTTCACGATGATTCCCTTTATCGTAAAGGACATATTTATAACGTTTGCTACGTACCATCCAACCTCTGGTTTTGCTACCGTCAAATTGTGTTTCGGTGATGATATAGTCCTGATGCGGACTTTGTGGGTTTCCTTCTTCCACAATTTTACGAAATGATTTTCCGGTTGCATTCTTCGGTATTTCAGCACCTGCCCAATCACAGATAGAAGCAAAGAAATCTACGCCATTGCTGATGAGCTGAGGCAGTATTTTACCTGCATGCTTCTTACCAGGTAATGTGATGATGAGAGGAATATTGACCACTTCTTCATATAAGGCAGATTTCTGATTCCAGTGGTGAGCACCTATACCATCTCCATGATCGCTGGAGAAGATAACGACTGTATTCTTCCAAAGGTTGTTTTTATCGATAGCATCAATAATTTTTCCGATTTCCTTGTCTACCTTTTCTACCAGACGGTAGTAGTTATACCGGTACATGCGCCAGTCTTCGGGGGTATAGTTAGCTGTAGGATATACATTATAGTTATTTGCTCTTTCGTTTTCTATGATATCAGCATCATAAGGACTTTTTGCAAAATTGGCAGGCAGCCCCGGACAATCCCGAATGTCGGGGGTGTCTATATTGCCATAAGGTAAATTCTGACTTCGTGCATATTCACAAATGTTGTGCGGGTTATCGTACGAAGCGACCAAAAAGAATGGCTTCTTGTGCTCGCGTGAAAGGTATTCGGCACAAGCTTCCGCCAATCCGTCATCGCTATGTTTATATATATTGTCGAAGCCATATTCTTTATCGGGTATATCAAGCAAAGGGATATGCCATTTGCCACCATAAGCACAATCGTATCCGGCATTTTTTATCAATGTACCCAATGTTTGGTTCTTGAGTAAATCGGGCATTGGTGAGCCGTTTACGGATAATCCTACTGCACCGGGATAGTGGCCCGTAAACATTGCACCGCGTGAAGGACCACTAAGGGGAGAGGTACAATAAGCATTGTTGAACATCACACCGGCAGCAGCCAACCTGTCAAGATTAGGAGTATGTAAATCCGGATTTCCGGCACAACTCATGGCGTTGGCTGTTTGTTGGTCAGTGAAGATGTAGATAATGTTGGGGTGTTCGGCAGCAAAAGCCACAGAGGGGCATAACAAAGAGAGTGATGCCAGATACTTCATTGAATTTGGTTTTACCATATTATTTAGTTTTGATAAATAAATCATCTTTGATGAGGATTATTTTCCTGATTGCTAAGTTACTCTTTTTTGTCTGTTTGGATTGATGTTTATGTCCTTTTTGTTCAATGGAATGTTTATTAGGCTATCAATTTTGTGTGAATTACCTGTAATTTTGTGCAAATACTATTTCAGTGTTATGTGATAACTACTTTGAATGTGATTGATATATGTAGTTGGACGGAATGTATATTCAAAAAGAAAGTGGCCTGTTACAGTAATATGTAACAGAATACACTTTCTTTTTACTGGGATTGTAGCGGATTTTTTTCTTCGTGTTCTTATCCGAAGCAGAAGTAATATTCCGAACCGTTACTGATGTAGATGGTATCTTCTCTTTTTTCAATAAAGATACAGTTTTCCCTTGCTAACCATCCGATAGCTAACATTACATCTTCAATAGCCAGATTGGTTATTGTACATAGTTCGTGAACGGAGATTTTCTTCATCTCGTTAAGTACCCGCCATACTTTGCTTGAATTTTCTCCAATTCTTGCTTTTTCCATAATGCAGATATGTTTATTGTTTCCCTGATTATATAACAAAACAGAGGGGTGAAAAAGTCGGGGGAAATGCTTCTGAATGAACACTATAAATGAAATAGCGGTTCTGATTTTGTAACTTTGAAACGAAATAGATACGAAAAGTGGAAAAGTTTCGATAAATGAAAAACGTTTTCCGATATTCGGAAAACGTTTAAAAGATAAGTGAGCCTCTTGTCGGATTCGAACCAACGACCCCGAGATTACAAATCACGTGCTCTGGCCAACTGAGCTAAAGAGGCGTTTTCTGTTTTGCGGGTGCAAAGGTAATCATTTACTCCAAATTTCCAAATAAGGAAATGAAAAAAAATAGGGTGAGAATGCTATTTGATAAGTCATATGATTTGTTTACTTTTGCAAATCAATTAATTAGGTATAAGAGAAAATGAAAAAGATTTTTTTTAATGTGTCTTGTCTGGTCTTATTGGCTACAGGTGTTTTAGCTTGTTCCGGACAAGGAAAAAAGGATAAAGAGAGTGCTACTACAGATAGCGTATCGGTTGTTATAGGAAATAATAGTGCTATACAGGCTGATAGTACGGGATACATTGTTAAGGTAGGAGAGATGGCTCCTGATTTTACGGTGACGTTGACCGATGGAAAACAGGTGAATCTTTCCACACTTCGTGGGAAGGTGGTAATGTTGCAGTTCACTGCCAGCTGGTGTGGAGTATGTCGTAAGGAGATGCCTTTTATAGAGAAAGATATCTGGTTGAAGCATAAGGATAATCCCAATTTTGCTTTGATCGGTATTGATCGTGATGAACCGTTGGATAAAGTACTTGCTTTTGCAAAAGCTACCGGAGTTACTTATCCGTTGGGACTTGATCCGGGAGCGGATATCTTTGCTAAATATGCACTTCGCGATTCGGGAATTACAAGAAATGTATTGATTGACCGTGATGGAAAGATTGTGAAGCTCACACGCTTGTATAATGAAGAAGAATTTACTTCTTTGGTGCAAAAAATTGATGAAATGCTAAAGAAGTAGTTTCAAAAAGACAAAAGCCGGTGTTGACTGGCTTTTGTCTTTTTGAAACGAACAGAATACTTAAACTTTATTAATCCCTAAACTCATTTTATGGTTATAACTCTCATTATTTTAGTACTATCTGCAGCTTTTTTTATGAGTGGTAAGGTGCGTTCTGACCTCGTTGCTCTTTGTGCATTGATTTCTTTACTTATTTTCCAGATACTTACCCCTGAAGAGGCTCTTTCGGGGTTCTCCAATTCGGTAGTTATTATGATGGTAGGACTGTTTGTGGTTGGTGGAGCTATCTTTCAGACAGGGTTGGCAAAAATGATTAGCAGTAAGATTTTGAAGCTGGCAGGGAAAAGTGAATTGCGATTATTTTTATTGGTGATGTTGGTTACTTCTGCTATCGGGGCTTTTGTTAGTAACACAGGTACTGTAGCGCTGATGCTCCCCATTGTAGTGAGTCTGGCTGTCAGTGCGGGTATGAATCCCAGCCGCTTGTTGATGCCATTGGCTTTTGCAAGTAGCATGGGAGGTATGATGACTCTGATTGGTACACCACCAAATCTTGTGATTCAAAATACATTGACAAGTGCCGGATTTGAACCTTTGTCTTTTTTCTCTTTTTTACCTGTGGGGATCATTTGCGTAGTAGTAGGTACACTCGTGTTGTTGCCTCTTACCAAGTGGTTTCTTTCGAAGAAAGGAAAAAAACAGGAGAGACTCTCTTCCGGAAAGTCATTGAACCAGCTAGTGGCAGAGTATGGATTATCCAGCAATTTATTCCGATTGCGTGCTGTTTCTACATCTGCATTGGTAGGAAAAACAATCATTGATCTGGATGTACGGCGTAAATATGGATTGAATATTCTGGAGGTACGTCGTGGCGATGCTTCTCAGAATCGTTTTCTGAAAACGATTACACAAAAACTAGCCTCCCCTGATACTGTGATGCAGGCTGAAGATGTGCTTTATATTACAGGTGAGGTTGAAAATGTGGATCGGTTTGCTCAGGATTATCTGTTGGAAATGCTCGACGGGCATACAACAGAAGAAGCTGCAAAGGCTGATAAATCACTTGATTTTTATGATATTGGTATTGCTGAGATCGTATTGATGCCTTCTTCCAATCTATCGAACCGTACTGTGAAAGAGGCTGGTTTCCGCGATAAGTTTAATCTGAATGTGTTGGGTATCCGTCGTAAAAAAGAGTATATCCTGCAAGAACTGGGTAATGAGAAGATGCACAGTGGAGATGTACTTTTGGTGCAGGGAACCTGGCTGGATATAGCACGATTGAGTAAGGAAGATGCCGATTGGGTAGTGTTGGGTCAACCTTTGGATGAGGCAGCTAAAGTAACATTGGATTATAAAGCTCCAGTGGCAGCTGCTATCATGCTCCTGATGGTAGTGATGATGGTATTCGATTTTATCCCGGTGGCTCCTGTTACTGCGGTGATGATTGCGGGAGTATTAATGGTACTTACAGGTTGTTTCCGTAATGTAGAGGCGGCTTATAAAACAATAAACTGGGAGACAATCGTATTGTTTGCAGGTATGCTTCCCATGTCTTTGGCATTGGAAAAAACGGGAGCGTCAGAATACATATCCAATAGCCTTGTCAGTGGATTGGGAAGCTATGGACCGATTGTTTTGATGGCAGGCATTTATTTCACTACCTCACTGATGACAATGTTTATCAGTAATACTGTGACGGCAGTATTGATGGCGCCTATTGCCTTACAGAGTGCTTTGCAGGTAGGGGTTAGCCCCGTGCCCTTCTTGTTTGCTGTCACTGTAGCTGCCAGTATGTGTTTTGCATCTCCGTTCTCAACACCTCCCAATGCTTTGGTGATGCCGGCAGGGCAATATACGTTTATGGATTATATAAAAGTAGGATTACCGCTTCAAATAATAATGGGCGTGGTGATGGTATTTGCATTGCCACTACTGTTTCCGTTTTGATAATATGCCAATATGCCAATGTGCCGATTGCTGTGCAGGGTAATAGCGCAGCCAATTGGCACATTGGCATATTAGCCCATTAGCACATTATTAATTTAGCCAGATAATCGTAATGTTTTCCTTCTTTGACAAGCTCGGCTTTGAAACCATATTCAGCAGCATAGAGGCTGAGGGTCTGGAAATCGATATATAGCCAGTCGAATGAGTCTCCTTTAATATCTTTATATTGCATTTGAAAATCAATCTCACCATAGTAATCTCCGGCAAGGTCTATTTCAAAACTACCATCCTCGTCTTCAAAAAGATAGCGTAAATCACTTGAGTCCATTAATATACAGCCACCCGGGCGAAGTAACATTTTCATTCTCCGGAAAAAAGCAGGCATATTTTCCAGTCGTCCGATGATACCGGATCCATTCATCAACATTAGGATTGTATCGAATGTGTCAACAAACTGTTCATCGAACAAATTAATAAGTCGGGCGTTAGTAACACCACGTTGTTTCATTACTTCTACAGACAACGGAGAAATGTCGATAGCACATACTTCTTTCCCCATTTCCTGAAGAGCGATGGCATGGCAACCACTTCCGGCACCAACGTCGAGAATACTTCCGTTTGCCAGTTGCAGAGCAGTGCGTTCAAGCAATGGCATTGTTTTGGCATTACGGAAAAGCTGTCTTACGGGGATTTCGTCTTCATCAAACTGTGAAGAGAATACTTGTAAGCGGTTTGCCTTATGATGATTGAAATAGTCGGCTATGGCAGCTCCCATAGGATCTTTGTCTGTTGTGAGTAAGGTTGTTTCCATTACGTCGTTATTGGTTGTTAAGGAAGCAAAGATAGATAATTCGGAGAAAAGGATTATCTTTGTACATTGAAAATATGAATTAAAGAAGTAAGATTATGAGCTTAGAAGATGCAATGATGGGTGGTATCGTTTTCAAAGGAAAGAAAGACGGTCCTAAAAAAGAGGAAGATAAGGTGAAGACGAAAGCTAAGAAAACAACTTATATTAAAGGAACCCATGGCTCTGGCGCTGCAAAAATGAAGGCGGAAATAAGAAGGAAAAGGGCGGGAAGACGTAAGTAGAATTGAAAATTGAAAGTTGAAAATTGAAAATTAGTTGCGCTGTCACGCTGCATAGTAATTTTCAATTTTCAATTTTCAATTTTCAACTTTCAACTAAATAAAGGTAATATTTCAATCCAGTAGTCATCCGGATCATTGATGAAATACAATCCCATAGCTGTATTTTCAAAGCATACGCAGTTCATCTCTTTGTGATACTGACGGATGGCATCATAATCGCCTGCTACGCGAAAGCAAAGATGGCTTTCGTTTTCTCCTAATTCATAAGCCTCTGTATGTTCTTTCAACCAGGTAAGTTCCAGTAGGAATCCGGTCGTATTATCAGTGAGATAAACCAATATGAATGAACCGTCTTTAGCCTCCTTACGGTGATGCTCTTTCAGGCCGAGCGCTTTTTCATAAAATGCGATACTGCGCTCTAAATTGGTTACATTGATGTTGAAGTGATCAAATCTGCTTTTTATTTCCATATTTAATAATGTGATAATTTGTCAATATGCCAGTGTGCCGATTGTTATGCGGTATATTTATTATAGCGCAGCCAATCGGCACATTGGCATATTAGCATATTGAATAATTATTTAATCCAGGCTTTTACAATTTCTCCTACATATGTACGTGGTTGCCCTTCCAGTGGAGCTTGTGACGGGAGTTTCTTGCATTCAAGAATTACCGAAGGCTCTGTCTGGTTGGAAGGATAGAATCTTACAGAGTAGGTTTCTGCTTTCTCTATCTGTTCGTTGGACTGATCGGGAGAGAATATGGTGAAAACAACAGGTTTACCGTCCATTTTTCCTAATGAACCACCTGCATTGGCAGTCATCATTGTCATGTTGAATGCATCTTTACCGATAGCAATTACAAGTTTGCCTGCACCCATCTGAATAGCACTGGCCGGTACTTGGGAAGGTACTACTTCCGTATAGCCGGGTATGTTGCCTGACGCAGACGGAGTAGTACTTGCAGATGGGGTAGTAACGGTGACAGGGGTTGCCGGGGTGATAACGATTGGTCCGGGAGCTGTTACTGGCTTTTTTGCAGTTTGTGCTTCTGGTTCTGTTGGTTCTGCTGCTCCCAATGCCTGGGCTGCACTGGCGAATAGCTCATCTGCAAAGTCTATTGTCTTTTTACGCCATTTGGCCAGACCGCGTATCAATTTGGTCTTTGATTTGTTGAGTGCATATTTATCGGTAATCCACTCTTCGGCGGTATATCTTTCGGTTTCACGATAACTGAAACGTATCTTTTCTATTTCCATCAGGCACTGACCGGGTTTGCAGGTTACAGTAATCTGATAGTTTGTCAGTGTGCGGTCCAATGACAAGGCACTCGATCTGAATACGATCCACTCCTCGCCAATTCCCGCTATCATTCCTTTTTCTTTGTCCCAGTACGCAATACGGCTTCCCTGGTTTTTATTCTCTTTCAGCCTGTTTTCCATCCATTTCATCATTCTGTCGAATATCTGATCCTGTGACATACCTGGTATGCTGAATTCTTTGGAAAATACAACTTTCCCATCTACTTCGGGAACCGCACCAACAAGGTATCTGCTGTCGTCATTGTCATCTTTATCTTTCTGTGCCATGATACTTACCGGCAGGCAGAGAAGAAATAATACAAGAAAAAAGTGTGTTAATCTGTTCATAATTCTATGTTTTATTTAGTAATATCAAAAGTTTCTCCTCGGTGAGTGATACTGATAAAATGGCATCCATTGGCCTCTGCTATGCTTCGGAAAGCATTTCCTCCCTCATAATCTTCACTGAAGTGCATGGGTACAAATATAGTAGTTTTTATTTGTTCAATGAATTGTTTGGCTCCTTTCATGTAATCTTTTCCCATCCGCCGGTCTACCGGAAATAAGACGAGGTCAATGGTAGGAGTTTGTTGCTTCAGATATTTCACTTCTGCCAGAAAGTCGCCATTCGCTTTACGTATTTCCTCTTCGGTAGATTCTTCACTCCAATGCCAATTGTTGAGATCGCCGGCATGGAATATATGCATACCTTGCAGGTGAATGAGGAAAGAAATTCCCACGTCTGTCGAACCGAATGCGTCAATTCTCAAAGCATCATCCTCATAGCTTTCTCCTTTATTAATATAAATAGCGTCTTCCTGCTTGGCACGACGATGTTTCAGGATATCTTTTGAGAAAATATAGATGATGTCCGGACGTTGTTCTTTCCACGTCAGTATCTCGCGATTAAAATGATCGGGATGGAAATGGGTAGAAAGAACATATAATTTACCGGGTTTCTGCAATAGATAGTCATGTACGACTCCCCGGTTTCGTTCTGTTTCTGACGAATCTTTATAATAATCAATAATAAGGGTTACACCTTCGGCTTCGATGGCAAAACCACTGTGGTAGATATAATCCAGTTTCATGGGTTAATGGTTTAGGAATGCAATATTACGTATTCTTCTCATTACAAACAAGAAAAAGTAGGAAAATCAAGGAGCCAGCCGTGTTACTTTCCAGGTTCCGTCTTTCTGTAGCGTATACAGAAAGCGGTCATGTAGCCTGTTGGGTCTGCCTTGCCAGAATTCTATCCGGGTAGGAGTGACGGCATATCCTCCCCATTGCTGCGGGCGTTCCACTTCTTTCCCTATCCATTGCGCTGCTTCTTTCACGAAGTTTCGTATTAACTGCATCCGGCTTTTGATGGGCTGGCTTTGTGGAGAGATACGGGCTCCGATACGGCTTTTATATGGACGGTTTTTAAAATATTCATCCGATTCATGAGCCGGAACTTTGGCTGCAATGCCTTCTATATGTACCTGCCTTTCCAGTTGATGCCAGATGAATGACAAAGATACATGCGGATTATTTGCCAGATGCCTGCCTTTACGGCTTTCATAATTCGTGTAGAATATGAACTTGCCATTATGAAGGTCTTTCAATAAAACGGTTCGTGTCGATGGTTGTCCTTCGGGCGACACAGTGCCTACGACCACTGCAGTAGGTTCGTTTACTTTGGCATCAATGGCTTCCTGGAGCCAGCGGTTAAACAGCAAAAGCGGATTGTCGGGAAGTTCACTTTCTTTCAATCCGCCTTTGGTGTATTCTTGCCGGATGCCGGCGAGATTTATTTCCATGATTTTGATGCTATTACATTGGAACTTCTATTAACAGAATATGCGAGTCTTTCAGAGTCTCAAGCTCAAAACTGTTGGTATCATAGATGCCCATGCCATCCCGGCGTTGCATCACTGTACCATCCACTACTATCTCTCCTTCAATAAGGAAAATGTAAACTCCTCCGTGGGTCTGATGCAGATGGTAACCTAACTTTTTACCAGCTTCCACTTTACCGATAGAGAACCATGTATCCTGTAGTAGTGAGGCGGGAGTACTACCATCGGGTGATACAATCAGTGACAGTTCATTTTTTCGTTCCAGTTCGCGGATACTGTAATCATTGTAAGCAGGATGTGTATTCCGTTCGCGTGGCATGATCCAGATCTGCAGGAATTCCACAGGTTCCGTTTTGCTACCATTCATTTCGCTATGGAAGATACCCGTACCGGCACTCATTACTTGTATATCGCCCACAGTAATCACCCGGTTGTTCTTCTTACTGTCTCCGTGCTCCAGTTTTCCTTTCAGGGGGATAGATACAATCTCCATATTTTTGTGAGGATGTGTCTGGAAGCCTTCTCCGGGAGCAACACGATCATCATTCAATACCCGTAATGCACCAAAATTGATACGTTCCGAGTCAAAGTATTCATCAAAACTAAATGTATGGTGACTATCCAGCCAATCGTAGCGTGAACGTCCGCGGGTATCCGCTTTATGTATTACCTTTTTCATTATTTCTCCTTGGTTTATAAGTTTATATATACAATTAACAGTTGCGGATAACGAAAGGTTCTATTTCTTCACTTCATTTAGCAAGGGTTTATGATTTATAAAATCACGGATATTTTGTAAAGTGGTCGTTGCAATATTTCCTAATGCTTCTTTGGTGAAAAAAGCCTGATGAGAGGTAACGATTACATTATTGAATGATAGTAAGCGCGCCAGTACATCGTCGTCGATGATACGGTCGGATTTATCTTCGTAGAAATATTCACCTTCTTCTTCATAAACATCCAATCCGGCAGAACCTACTTTCTTATTTTTTAAACCTTCTATAAGCGCATTGGTGTGGATGAGTTGTCCACGTCCGGTATTGATAATCATTACTCCGTCCTTCATCTTGCTGATAGAGTAATCGTTGATCAGATATTTGGTTTGTTCGGTAAGCGGACAATGTAGTGAAATAATATCCGAGCTATGATACAGTTCGTCCAATGAAGTATATACTACTTGGTTTTCACGGGCGAAGTTATAATCCGGATAGAGATCATATGCCAATATATTCATTCCGAATCCGCGTAGGATATGAATCAGTATTTTAGCTATTTTTCCCGTGCCGATGATGCCGGCAGTTTTTCCATGCATGTCAAAACCCATAAGTCCGTGCAGGGAGAAGTTTCCGTCGCGGGTACGCCAGGAAGCACGTGGTATTTTACGGTTGAGTGATAACATGAGTGCTACGGTATATTCTGCTACAGCATAGGGAGAGTAGGCAGGAACACGTAATACGGTTATTCCGTTGTCGGCCGCAGCATCGAGGTCCACATTGTTATATCCGGCACATCTTAGCGCCAGGAGTTTTACGCCATTGGCTGCCAGCGTGCGGATGACTTCTGCATCAGCTGTATCATTAACGAAGATACAGACGGCATCCACACCTTGGGTTAATAACACATTGTTCTTGTTCAGATGTCCTTTGAAATAACGTATTTCATATCCGAACTCTTTATTTTTTTCGTTGAATGAAGTTTCATCATAGGGCTTGGTACCAAAAAATGCGATTGTATATGCCATAATTTCTATGTTTATTATCCATAATAACACTGGAAAACCTCAATAAGTTCGTATCTGTTGTCTTGCTTTTAAAAGTTCTATTTTAACAGTGTGTTAAATACCTATTTAAGTCACTGTGAAAATGCATAGTTTATACTTCAAAAGTACTATACTTTGCGTCACTAAAGATAGATAGTTTGTCTGTATGTTAATATTGTTAATTGGGTTTTGATGCGTTTGTTACAAACGAAACTATTTCGTTTTTTCATCAAATACTTCTTGTTAGTGAAATTAAATGCACAAAGATGCTTCTTGTGTGCAATATTATTGTACCTTTGCGCCCGAAATAACTTAAAAAAGATTTAAATGAGAAAATTATCTTTGATTAGCATTGTGTTGCTGATCGTTTCAATTCCAACTTTTGCGGGAGGTCTCCTGACAAATACTAATCAGCATGTTTTATTTTTAAGAATGTTGGCTCGTGATGCTTCAACAGATATTGATGCTGTATATTCCAATCCTGCCGGTCTGGCTTTTATGGAAGATGGATTTCATCTCTCTTTTAATGGTCAGAGTGCGTTTCAGACGAGAACAATAACTTCCACGTTTGCTCCATTTGCCGGGTTCGGTGGAAATGCTACTAAAGAATATAAGGGCGAAGCTTCTGCTCCGTTTGTCCCCAGTTTTTTTGCTGTATATAAAAAAGGTGACTGGGCATTCTCAGGAAGTTTTGCCGTGACAGGAGGTGGTGGTAAGGCTACCTTTAATGAAGGGCTTGGCTCTTTTGAGTCTCAGGTATCTGTCATTCCAATGGCGATGAAAGCAGCTGGAGCGAGCTTAGTAAGTGGAGGATTGCTTCCTGAAAATCCGTTTGCAAATACGAATAAGTATTCTGTAGATAGTTATATGCGTGGAAAGCAGATGATTTTTGGTCTTCAATTGGGAGCCACCTATAAAATAACAGATTATCTGTCTGTTTTTGGTGGACTACGTATGAATTATGTAAGTAATGGGTATGAAGGACATATTCGTGACATTCAGGCTAATATAGGCGATAAAATGGTGAATTTGAACCAGACGTTTACTGCCTATGCAGACCAGTTTAATAAACTGGCGGCAGCAGCGGAAGTTGCCGGACAACCTGAAGCGGCAAAAAAGTATGCAGCAGCTGCTGCAATGGCTAATAAGTATGCGACAAATACTCAAGATAAATATTTGGATTGCGACCAGACCGGTTGGGGAGTAACACCTATTATTGGTGCTGACTTTAAGATGAACAAATGGAATGTTGGTGTGAAATATGAGTTTAATACCAAACTGAATGTAGAGAATAAAACACGTGTGGATGATACTAAGTTATTTGCTCCGGGTGTAAACACTCCACATGATATTCCAAGTTTATTAACTGTTGGTGTGTCTTATGAAATTCTTCCTGTGCTTCGTGCTTCTGTAGGTTATCATCATTTCTTCGATACTCATGCTAAGATGGCCGATGCTACTAATCTAATTACTGGAGAAAGAACCGGGAAACAGCATTTCATAGATAAAGGTACTAATGAATATCTGGCTGGTATCGAATGGGATGTATGCAAATGGGCACAAATCAGTGCCGGTATGCAACGCACAAAATATGGTGTGGAAGATAGTTATCAAAGTGATATGAGCTTTGCTGTAAGTTCTTACTCTTTTGGTTTTGGTGCCGGTTTCAATATCGCTAAAAACCTGAAGTTGAATATAGCTTACTTCTGGACTGATTATGAAGATTATACAAAGAATTGGAGTGACTACAACGGGATTTCTGCTTTGGCAGGACAAGCCATTCCGGGAACAGATGTTTTCTCACGTACCAATAAAGTATTCGGTATCGGTCTTGACTATAAGTTCTAAATAACACGAACTAATTCTCTTATATATATAAAAGGAGATTTCTCTGCTACTTCTATTGAGAAGGCGGTGAAATCTCCTTTTTCGTTTTTATAGAGATGAAATATTTTCTTTTTTAGAAAGAATACTGTACCAACAGATTCATACGGTTCGCATTGCGGGTATCATCATTAAAATCCGTGCGCCATCCTCGCAGATACTCGGCACCTACCTGTAGGTTGCTGGTTACATTCCAGAATAAATTAGCTACCAGATACTGTCCTTTACGATATGCTTCCGGATTTTCACTTGGATATCCATGTTCGGAGTAAAGTCTTGACAAACTATAAGTCCCTGATACAAACATATTCTTGCATAAATTATATTGTACTCCTGCATACCATCCGAGCATAGGAAGTGCTTGCATTTTGCCTTCTTTCTCCGGATTTGGAACAAGGTCTACATTCAGATTGCTAAGATCGTTGAGGAACTGCCCGATTCCCTTTCCATAATTAAACTGCCCGAATAGTTGCCATTTCGGAGTAACAGCAAATGTGGTGGATGCCTGCAATCCGAATCCGGTGGTGGAATAGGCTTTCTGATAAACATCACTTGAATAAGTCATACTGCGAAGAATAGCTGCCAGGCGGATGTGGCTGTTCTTATTCCAGTTGTATTGAGCAGAAGCTGCAAAGTCCGGCATACGTTGTGTGCTGATAGACAGTTTGTCGGTGGTTGTTCCGTCTACCGAAGGCATCTCGGCAGCAATACCGAATTTCCAGTTCTTCAATCCGCTATACATATAACTTAACTGGGTGGTACGATAGAATGCAGAACCGTTAGGCCCGGCAAAGTCTATGGTAGGGGGAAGTGCTGCTAAGTCCATAAATGAACCATAGCTGTATCCTAATGTGAATCCTAAGAATGAAGCGTATGCATTCTGGAGCTCAAATGTTTTTCCATTTCCCCGGAAGTTTCCTGCAGTATAGACAACAAAGTCTCCCAGATTCTTGGTATGTCCTACCAGTTTTAAGAATAGGGTAGAAGTGGTAGCATCCATCTGAAACTGATTTCTTGCATAATCCGTTCCTCTGTTGGGTATAAGTGCCGGATAGAAATCTACATCTTTAACGATACCTCCGAAGTCATATTCTGCCGTAGCGCGTACGTATCCTCCAATACCGAGGGCAAACTTTCCTTTTTGATCTGTCAGCAAGAAGCGGGGAGCTTTGGGTTCGTGAAAGCGTTTAAGTTGTGTCTCCTCCATGATTCGGATAATCTCATCTCCGGCTTTATCCCTTGAGACAAACATGATAGAGTTTGGCTCTTTATCTTCAATGATTACTTTTTTCTGGGCATTTGCGCAGAGTGGGAGTAGTCCCATTCCAAGTAGCAGCGCTACTGTTCTAAATGTTGTTTCCATTATAAGTTAAGTTTTAGGTGAATGTGCAAAGAACAACTAAAATTTGAAAAGGTTGAGACAGCTTTGCCAAAAAAGCGAAGATAAGCTGCACCTTGGCATAAAAAATGAACTCGTTC
>OIWL01002118.1_pt1 | contig 17720 bp, 10 predicted proteins | sample 1587561 | NCBI WGS metagenome assembly OIWL01 (sample SAMEA3888903, study PRJEB22519) | human gut metagenome | biome: human gut; feature: human-associated habitat; material: faeces | place: Denmark | collected 2010 | reverse complement strand
TGGGACGCCAGAAAGCACCGCTGCAAGCCTTTTTTCGGGGTTTGCAGCGTTTTTTTGTTCCTCCTTCTCCCGGTAATTTTACTTCTGTTACCGGGAGATTTTTATACGCCGCAAGCTTTTTTGTGATGGCGTTGGATTCAGCAAGGACGCATTGTTTACAATTTGGCGGTGGATTATCCCGCGCAGGGTGTGGTACAATATAAACTACACTGAAAATGCAGGGGCCGATGCTCACCATCGACCCGTGAACCTTGCGGCGGCCGCTATGTGCCGCGGGCGAACCATGTCCGCCCTTACATTCTCGACGCAGGAAAGCCGCGCTGCATCTATTATAATTAAAGGGGTGTTTACCATGTGTACAGCTGCAACCTATACAACCGACAGTTTCTACTTTGGCCGCAATCTCGATTATGAATTTTCCTACGGTGACGAGGTCACGATCACGCCGCGGGCCTACCCGTTTAGCCTGCGCTGCATGGGGGACTTCCGCACAAAATATGCGATGATCGGCATGGCCTACGTGGCGGGGGAGTACCCGCTCTACTATGACGCCGTCAATGAGAAGGGCCTGGGCATCGCAGGGCTGAACTTTGTCGGCAATGCAGTCTACCACCCGGCGCAGGATGGCAAAAGCAACGTCGCCCAGTTTGAGCTGATCCCCTGGCTGCTGGGCAGCTGTGCGACACTGGCCGAGGTGCGCACGCTGCTTGCAAAAACCAACATCGTCAATATCCCGTTCAGTGAGCAGCTGCCCCTCGCGCAGCTGCACTGGCTCATTGCCGACAAAACGGGGAGCATCGTGGTGGAGTCCACCGCCGACGGCCTGCACATCTACGATAACCCCGTCGGTGTACTGACGAACAATCCGCCGTTCCCGCAGCAGCTTTTCGCGCTGAACAACTACCGCGCACTCTCACCGCGCACGCCTGCGGTTGCGTTTGCGGACGGCCTTGACCTGCCCGTCTACAGCCGCGGCCTCGGCGCACTGGGCCTGCCGGGCGATCTGTCCAGCCAGTCCCGCTTTGTGCGTGCGGCCTTTGTGCGGATGAACGCGAAATCCGGCAGCAGCGAGGCCGAGAGCGTCGGGCAGTTCTTCCACATCCTGCACGCTGTCGAGCAGCAGCGCGGCTGCTGTGAGCTGGACGGCGGCAAGTACGAGATCACCCTGTACACCAGCTGCTGCAACGCTGACAAGGGCATTTACTACTACACGACCTACGGCAACCACCAGATCACTGCCGTCGATATGCACCGGGAAAACCTTGACGGGGACAGGCTGGTCCGCTATCCGCTGGTGCAGGGCGAACAAATTGCGCTGCAAAACTGATTTTACACCCAAAACGTGAAAAAAGCGCTTGCAACGTGCGGCAAACTATGCTATACTGTACGGTGCATGAGACTTTTCACGTCACGACGGCGTGGATAGAAATAGAAGGAGTGCTAATCTAATGAACTGGTATGAGATCGTTCTCGGCGTCGTCCTCATCGCCGTGTCCGTGTTGATCGTTGTTTTCACCCTCGCGCAGGAGCAGAAAGGCCAGGGCCTGTCCGGCGCGATCATGGGCGAAAGCTCCGCCACGATGGCAGCAGGCCGTGAGCGCGGCGTGGACGCCAAGCTGGCCAAGCTGACCAAGATCTGCGGCGTCGTTTTCTTTGTCGTCACGCTGGTCGTCTGCGTTTTGAGCGCGCGCCTGTGATTTTGGCAGGGTAACAAAGATGAAAAGGGTCCGCCAAGCGCTTTGGCTTTGTAAGCAGCGCCCCGGCGGGCCGTTTTTTGTGGATGTATATAAGGGTAGGGCACCGTCGGATGGCGGTGCGACGTAAATTAAAGGAGCAACTATGACACCGTTACAGAAATCTATTTTAAACGCGGTCAAGCGCCGTCCCATGACGCTGCGCGAACTGCAGAACAACCTGAAGGTGGACAACTCCCGCCTGCGCACCACCGTTTCCGCTATGGTCGCCACCGGCGAGCTGTCGATGCGCAACGGCACCTATGTGCCCGGCTTTGCGACCTATGAGAATGCTGCAGCCCCCAACACGATTCCCTGCACGCTCGTCAAGCTGGCCGCGCGCTTCGGCTTTGCCAGCCGCGACGACGGCGAGGGCGACATCTTCATCCCGGGCCGCGCGCTGCACGGCGCAATGCCCAACGATAAGATCAACGTCAAGCTGTTCGACCACCCGCGCGTGGAGGGTTCCTCCGAGGGCGAGGTCGTCGAGGTCACGGTCCCGAACAACCGCTTTGCGGGCACGGTCTGTCTGTCCGAGGATGGCCGCATGGCCGTGGAGCCGGACGGCTGCCGCGACGTGAAGTTCCTGCTGGCCAAGCAGGGGAGCGAGGGCGTGCACCTGGGCGACAAGGTCGGCTTCCTCATCACCCACCGCGGCAACCGCCACAGCGACCACCGCGCCGCCGTTGTCGAGAAATTCGGTTCCTCCGACTATGCGTCCGAGTGCGCCAAGGCCATCCTGTATGGCCGCAGCGTCCGCCAGGAGTTCCCGCCGGAGGTGCTGGAGGAGGCCCACGCCTACGACAATGCCACGATTGACCCCGCCGAGGCCGCGAAGCGCCTGGACCTGCGAGGCATTCCCATCTTCACGATTGACTCCGCCGAGACGAAGGACATCGACGACGCCATCAGCCTGCAGAAGCTGGACGACGGCTACGAGCTGGGCGTTCACATTGCCGACGTCAGCCATTATGTCCGCCCCGGCTCCGCGCTGAATGAGGAAGCGTTCGAGCGCGCGACGAGCATTTACTACGCCGACAAGGTCATCCCGATGCTGCCGACCCAGCTGTCCAACGGCATCTGCTCGCTGAACGAGGGCGAGGACCGCCTGGCGTTCTCCTGTCTGATGCGACTGGACGAGAACGGCGAAATCCGCAGCTACAAGTTCGTCAAGAGCGTCATCTGCAGCCGCGTCAAGGGCGTGTACAAGGAGATCAACGCCCTGCTGGAGCCCGAGGAGGGTGTTGACCTGACAGACCTCAAGACGAAGTATGAGGCCGTGCTTGACCAGCTGCCCACAATGGACGAGCTGTACCGCAAGCGCCTGGTCCTGCGCAAGGCCCGCGGCGCCATGGATATTGAGTCCAACGAGGCTAAGCTCGTCATGGACGAGAACGGACGCTGCATCGACATTGTCAAGCGTGACCGCGGCACGTCCGAGTGCATGATCGAGGAGTTCATGCTGCTGGCGAACCAGTGCGCCGCCAACGCGGGCCGCACGAACAAGGCCCCGTTCGTCTACCGCGTGCACGAGGCCCCCGACGCCGAGAAGATGGAGAAGCTGTCCGCCACGCTGTTGGCCTGCGGCCTGAACGCCAAGTTCAAGAACCCCATCCCGACGCAGCTCGAGCTGGCGGCCCTGCTGGACGAGACCCGCGGCCAGCCCATCCAGATCCCCGTCCACACCGGCATTCTGCGCAGCATGCAGAAGGCCCGCTACGCCCCGCAGCCCCTGGGCCACTACGGTCTGGTGCTGGCGGACTACGCCCACTTCACCAGCCCCATCCGCCGCTACCCCGATTTGGCGATTCATCGTATTTTGACCGAGATGCTGAACGGTGTCTCCGCCAGCCAGCTGCAGCGCGACTTCAACGAGTTTGCCCAGCAGGCCAGCGAGAAGTCCAGCAAGCAGGAGGTCGCCGCCGTGCGCATTGAGCGCGATGTCGAGGACCTGTACAAGGCCGAGTATATGCACAACCATCTCGGTGAGGTCTACACCGGCACGGTGGCCGGCATCACGCCCCGCGGCGTCTTTGTCGAGCTGGACAACACGGTGGAGGGCTTTGTCCCCGCCGCGCAGCTCTGCAAGGGTGAACCGCAGGTCATCGACGGCGTCAGCATGCTGGACCCGCTGACCGGCAAGAGCTGGATGCTGGGTTCTTCCATGAAGATCCGGGTCGCCGCCGCCGATGTGGCGCTGGGCCGTATTGATTTTGAGTATATGGTGGAGTAATTTCCCGCGCCATACAATAGAAAACTCCCTGTCCGCACCGGGCAGGGAGTTTTTTGCGTCTTATATCACCTTATGCTCCATCCATTTCCCGCGGGCAAACCGCACAAGGAAACACAGGCTGCGGCAGATCCAGTCGATGAACATACCGAACCAGACGCCGGTCAGTCCTAAGTGGAACTGCAGAACAAAGATATAGCTCAGAATCACGCGGAACAGCCACATGCTGACGATGCTGACCGACATCGTAAACTTGGCGTCGCCGCCCGCGCGCAGGGCGTTGGGCAGGGTAAAGCTCGTCGCCCAGAAGAAGATGCTGAACAGGTTGAACCAGTGGACCACGTGGGTACACATGGCGGATGCCTCCGCCGAGAGGTTGAACCAGGTCACGACCTCGGGCATCAGGAAAAACAGCGCCGCGTTCGTGACGGCCAGCCCCGTGATGGCGATGCCCAGCAGCGTGACGGAATAGCGCTGCGCCTGCTTTTTCTCGCCTGCGCCAAGGCACTGCCCGATGACCGGGATCGTGGCAAGGCTCATCGTGTTGCCGGGGATGTTCGCCAGCGTCGAGACCGAGTTTGCCACGGCATTGGCCGCGATGGCCGAGGTGCCTAAGGTAGACGTCAGGCTGCTGACACACAGCTTGCCGATCTGGAACATGCCGTTTTCCAGACCCGACGGGATGCCGATGGACAAAATCTGCATGATGGGCCTGCGCCGGGGCCGCAGGTCAGCGAAGTGCTGCACGCGCAGGGGATTGTGCAGGTCCTGGTTCTGCCACAGGATGAACACCGCGGCGAACACACGCCCGATCAGCGTGGCCAGCGCCGCGCCGATAACGCCCATGCCGAAACCGTAGATCAGCAGCGCGTTGCCCGCAATGTTGATGACGTTCATGACAAGACTGGCCAGCATACTGATGCGGCTGTTGCCCTGCGCACGGAACAGCGCCGCGCCGCCGTTGTACAGGCCGATGAAGGGGTAGGACACCGCACTGATAAGGAAGTACTGCTGCGCAAACCGCATGACATCCTCATCAATGCTGCCGAACACTATCCGAAGGATCAGGCGGGAGAGCAGCAAACAGACAACACCCACCGCAACCGTAGAGATGCCCAGCACGCTGTACAGCTGGGCGGCGCTGCGGCTGGCGTTTTCCTCATCCCGGCGGCCCAGATACTGGCTGGCAATGACTGCACCGCCGGTAGCCAGCGCGGACAAAATCTGAATAATCAAAATATTCAGGCTGTCCACGAGCGATACGCTGGAGACAGCGGCCTCACCCACACCGGCGACCATCAGCGTGTCGGCCATGCCCATCGTGACGCTTAATGTCTGCTCCAGCAGCAGGGGCCAGATCAGGGTGAACAGCGCCCGCCTGGTAAACAGGGGACCTTGCGATTTTGCAGTGGCTGTCATGGTAAACTCCCATCCTCTTTTACTTGGATTTTACCATTAGTATACAGCAAAATCTATGCGAAATCAAGGATTTGACACTTGTACAAAAAATGCCCGCGGACGCTATAGCTGCGCCCTGTACAGCAAAAATCCGCAAAAATCAAATCGAAAGGATTTTGTCCACTTTTGCGGCGGCAAAAAGCCCCGGCCACAAAAGCTTGTGGCCGGGGCAGATCATGCGGCGGCTTGCATGGGCCGCAGAAGGGCGGTGGTTAGAAGTCGACCTCGGTGTCGTAGTAGCAGCACTTCAGCAGCTTTTCCATCTCCTCCTGGGTCGGCTGGCGCGGGTTGGAGCCGGTGCAGGCATCGGCAATCGCGTTCTTTGCGATCTCGGGCAGTCTCTCGAGGAATACGTTCTCGGGGACAAAGCCCTGCTCGGCGGGGTAGGAGTCGGGGCCGTAGTGGCCGATGCAGTGCGGGATGTTCAGATCGTCGTTCATGCCGCGCAGATACTGGATGAGCAGTGCGACCTTCTCGTCGTCGTTCCCGCCGCCCAGGTGCATCTTGTCGGCAATGACGCCGTAGCGTGCCTTGGCGGTGGGGTCCTTCGCATTGTAGGCGATGACCTTGGGCAGGTACATGGCGTTGGCTGCGCCGTGGATGATGTGTGCGCCGTAATCGGCAAACGCCGCGCCGGTCTTGTGGGCCATGCTGTGTACGATGCCGAGCAGCGCATTCGAGAACGCCATACCGGCCAGGCACTGGGCATTGTGCATCGCGTCGCGCTTATCCATATCGCCGTTGTAGCTGCCGACCAGATCCGCCTGGATCATCTCGATGGCGTGCAGGGCCAACGGGTCGGTAAAGTCGCAGTTCGCGGTGGAGACGTAAGCCTCGATGGCGTGGGTCATGGCGTCCATGCCGGTGTGGGCGACGAGCTTCTTGGGCATCGTGTGGGCCAGCTCGGGGTCAACGATGGCGACATCGGGCGTGATCTCAAAGTCGGCGATGGGGTACTTGATGCCCTTCTGGTAATCGGTGATGATCGAGAAGGCCGTGACCTCGGTGGCCGTACCGGAGGTGGAGGAGATGGCGCAGAAGTGGGCCTTGCGGCGCAGCGGCGGGATGCCGAACACCTTGCACATATCCTCAAACGTGATGTCGGGGTACTCGTACTTGATCCACATGGCCTTGGCTGCGTCGATGGGGGAGCCGCCGCCGATTGCGACGATCCAGTCGGGCTGGAACTTTTCCATGGCGGCAGCACCCTTCATGACCGTCTCCACGGACGGGTCGGGCTCGATGCCTTCAAACAGCTCTACCTCCATGCCGGCCTCTTTTAAGTAGGCCTCGGCGCGGTCCAGGAAGCCGAAGCGCTTCATCGAACCGCCGCCGACGCAGATCATGGCGCGCTTGCCGGGCAGCGTTTTCAACGCTTCCAGCGCGTGGGGGCCGTGGTAAAGGTCACGGGGTAAAGTAAATCTAGCCATAGGGTTTGCCTCCTTTAAAAATAGCTCTCTCGGACTTTGACAATTAAATATCAAAATCTGCTATTAACAGTATACACCTTATGTGTCTAAACGGTCAATCGACAATACAGAGAATTTTCCGGCGATAATTCGGCATTTTGCCAGTGGAACACACATAGGCTGTTCTATGGGGAAGGGGGCAGGAGCTATGCGTCCGATCACGCCGCAGCAGAATACAAAAATGCGCCTGCGCATGCGGCTTTTGGCGGCGGTGCTGGCGGTGGGGTGCCTGGGCGGGCTGACGGTGCGGCTGTTTGTGCTGATGCTGCGCGACCCCGGCGGCTACGCGGCACGCACCGCCGACCAGCAGCTGCGTGGGGCCACGCTGCCCGCCGCCCGCGGGGAGATCTATTCCGCCGACGGTACGCTGCTGGCCGCCAGCGAGACCTGCTGGACCATCCGCGCCGCCCCGCGGGAGATGGCCGACGACGCCGTAGAACCGGCTGCGCGGGCGTTGAGCGAAATTTTAGAGCTGGACTACGCCGATACGCTGGCCAAATTCAGCCAGCGAACCTCCAACGATTGCCTGCTGCGCCGCCGCGTGGATAAGACGATGGCCGACGCTGTGCGGGACTGGTGCCGGGCGAACGGTGTGGACGGCATACAAATTCGGCAGGATACCCGCCGCGTCTACCCGCAGGGGGATTTTATGGGCGGCATTTTAGGCTTTACCGACGTGGACAACGCGGGCCTGTGGGGGCTGGAGCTGCGCTACAACGACGAATTGACCGGGCAGAACGGGCGCATCCTGACCGCCAAGAACGCCTGGGGCTACGATATGCCGACGCACTACCAGACGCTGGTGGACGCCGTGCCCGGCAGCACGCTGACGCTGACCATCGACGCGAACATTCAGCACTGGCTCGAAAGCGCACTGTCCGCCGCTGTGACGGAGCATCATGTGGCCGAGCGCGGCGTCGGCATCGTGATGGATGTCCACACCGGGGCCGTGCTGGCGATGTCCTGCCAGCCCGACTACGACCCGAACGCGCCGCGGACCCTTATAAATAAGGAAGTCCGTGACGCTGTGAATGCCCTGACCGGCGAGGAGCGCAGCGCCGCGCTGCAAAAGGCCCAGCAGGCACAGTGGCGCAACAAGGCCATCAGTGACCTGTATGAGCCGGGCAGCGTGTTCAAGCTCATCACGGCGTCGGCGGCGCTGGACTCCGGGGCGTGTAAGGCCACGGACTATTTCACCTGCGCGGGTAAAATAACCGTCGCAGGCACGCGGTTCCGCTGTGCAAACGGGCATATCCACGGCACCGAGACCTTCGCCCGGGGGCTGGCTGTCAGCTGCAACCCCTGCTTTATCCAGATCGGTGCGCGGCTTGGAAAAGAACGCTTCTGCGATTACTTTGCGGCCTTCGGCCTGCGGGAGGCCACGGGCATCGACCTGCCGGGCGAGGTCAGGCGCAGCGAATACTACACGGCGGACCGGATGGGCCCGGTGGAGCTGGCGAGCTGCTCGTTCGGGCAGAGCAGCAAGGTCAGCTACCTGCAGATGCTCACGGCGGTCTGTGCGGTGGTAAACGGCGGCGAGCTGATGCAGCCCTACGTTGTGGCGAAAATCACGGCGCCTGACGGCACTGTTGTGAAGGAAGTGCAGCCGACGGTGAAGCGCCGTGTCATCAGCGCGGAGACCTCCGCCACGATGTGCCGCCTGATGGAGGGTGTCGTTACAGGCGGCACGGGTAAGCAGGCCGCGCTGGCGGGCTACCGCATCGGCGGCAAGAGCGGCACGAGCCAAAAGCTGGACAGCGCCAACGAGGGAGCGCGCATTGCGAGCTTTGTCTCCGTTGCGCCCATCGACGACCCCAAGGTCGCTGTGCTGGTCTGCCTGGATGAACCCCACAGCTGGACGACGAGCGGCGGCGCTCTCTCCGGGCCGGTGTGCGCCGAGGTACTGGGAAAGGTGCTGCCGTATCTGGGGGTGGAGAGGGAAAGCGGCGAATAAAGACAGCCGGGCACGGGCGGATATGGAATCCGCCCCTACGGTGGATCGGGAAAGCGCAGGGTGACGGGGCTCTGCCCGTTTGCCGTTGCACTATACAAAAAACTCTGCGCCGTCCCTCTTGACATTCCCCGATCCGGTGTTATACTGGTAAAGTACGCAAACGAACAGTTAGACAACAAACAATTCAGAATCTAACTTTTTGGACCCAAAAATCGTAAAGGAGGGAAGAAATGCACGAATCATCGTATGATGACTGCGGCTGCTGCGCGGATGTCCACTTCGGCGCACTGCTGAACCAGACCTCGCGGCTCATCCGCCGTGCGCTGGATGCCCGCATCAACGCCGAGGTCAGCTCGGAGCTGTCGGGCGTGCGCGGCATGGTGCTGGGCGACATCGTCCGTGCCGAGCGCCAGGGCCGCGACGTCTACCAGCGCGACATTGAGCAGTGGTTCAACATTCGCCGCTCCAGCGTCACCGCCATGCTGCAGGGCATGGAGCAGGATGGCTTCATCACCCGCAGCGCCGTGGCGAAAGACGCCCGCTTAAAGCGCCTTATCGCCACAGAGAAGGGCCGCGCCTGTCACAAGCAGATCGAGGCAAGCATTGCGCGGTTTGAGGATGACCTGCAAAGCGGCATTGACCCGCAGCAGGCCGCCGCGGCCCGCGCTGTGCTGGAACAGACCCTGCGCAACGCACAGCGCATCCTGCAAGAGGAAAATACCAACCAAGAGAGGGGAAATACCAATTGTTAAAAACACTCGGACGTGAAACCAAGGGCTTCCGCCTGGTCTCCGTGCTGACGCCGATCTTTATGATCGCGGAGGTCATCATGGAAATGATCATCCCGAAGCTGATGGCCTCCATCATTGACAACGGCGTCACGCCGGGCAATATGCAGGTCATCTACACCGTCGGCGCACAGATGGTCGTCGCGGCGCTGTTCGGCCTGCTGTTCGGCATTCTGGGCGCGGTGGCCGGCTCCCACGCGGCCACGGGCTTTGCCCGCAACCTGCGCCGCGGCATGTTCCGCAACATTCAGACCTTCAGCTTTGCCAACATTGACAAGTACTCCACCGCGGGCCTGGTCACCCGCATGACCACCGACGTCACCAACATCCAGAACGCCTACCAGATGATGCTGCGCATGTCGGTGCGTGCGCCCGCCAGCATGATCGTGGCGCTGATCATGTCCTACACGATCAACCGTCGGCTGGCAAACATCTATTTGATCGCCGTCATCCTGCTGGGCTGCGCGCTCGCCTTTATTATGAGCCGCGCCACCAAGTACTTCGGCGAGGCATTCCGCAAGTACGACGACCTGAACGAGAGCGTGCAGGAGAATGTCTCCGCCATCCGCGTTGTCAAGGCCTATGTGCGCGAGAAGTTTGAGGGCGAGAAGTTCCGCAAGGCCAGCGAGAATGTGCGCAATCTGCTGATGCGTGCCGAGCTGATCCTGGCCTGGAACGCCCCGCTCATGCAGCTGACCGTCTACAGCTGCATCCTGCTCATCTCCTGGATCGGTGCCCAGCTCATCGTCAGCTCCGGCGCAACGACCTTCACCACCGGCGACCTGATGAGCATGCTGAGCTACTGCATGAACATCCTTATGAGCCTGATGATGCTGTCCACGGTGTTCGTCATGATCACGATGTCTGCAGCCTCCGCCAAGCGCGTGGCCGAGGTGCTGGACGAGCAGTCCGACCTGACGAACGGTGAGGATCCCGTTATGGAGGTCAGGGACGGCTCCGTCAAGTTCGACCACGTCAGCTTTGCCTATAAAAAGGATGGCGAGAAAGCCCTCGAGGACATTGACCTCGACATCAAGTCCGGCGAGACCATCGGCATCATTGGCGGCACCGGTTCGGCTAAGTCCAGCCTTGTGCAGCTGCTGCCGCGTCTGTACGACGTGACCGAGGGCAGCGTGACCATCGGCGGCGTTGATGTGCGCAGATATGACCTCGACACCCTGCGCAACAACGTCGCCATGGTGCTGCAGAAGAACGAGCTGTTCAGCGGCACGATTGCCGAGAACCTGCGCTGGGGCAACCCCGACGCCACCGACGCCGAGATCGAGGACGCCTGCAAGCAGGCCTGCGCCGATGAATTTATCGAGCGCTTCCCCGACAAGTACCAGACCCACATCGAGCAGGGCGGCAACAATGTCTCCGGCGGCCAGAAGCAGCGCCTCTGCATTGCCCGCGCACTGCTGAAAAAGCCCCGCATCCTGATCCTGGACGACTCCACCTCCGCCGTCGATACCGCGACGGACGCAAAGATCCGCCATTCGTTTGCGGAAAAAATCCCCGGCACGACGGTGTTCATCATCGCCCAGCGCATTTCCTCCGTGGAAAATGCGGACAAGGTCCTCGTGCTCGACAACGGCAGGGTCAGCGGCTTTGACACCCCGGCCAACCTGCTGAAAACAAATGCCATCTACCAGGATGTCTACAACAGCCAGACCAAAGGTTCCGGCGACTTTGATGAGAAGGGAGGGGAGGCATAATGGCACAGCAGCCTAAAGTCGTAAAGGTCGGCCCCGGCGGGCGCAGCAATGGCCCCCGCCCCAAGGTCGAAAACCCCGGCAAGGTGTTCAAGCGCATCCTCGCCTATGTCATGAGCCGCTATAAGGCACAGGTCATTGTGGTGCTCTGCTGCATTCTGCTGGCCGTATTCGCCCAGCTGCAGGGCGTCATGTTCTCCCAGACGCTGATCGACAGCTACATTCTGCCGCTGCTCAAGGCGGGCAGCACGGACTTCAGCGGCCTGGCCGCGGCTATCCTGCGCGTGGCAGTCATCTACTGCGTCGGCATCGCTGCTGTCTTTGTGCAGAACCGCCTGATGGCAAGGATCACCCAGGGCACGCTGAAGGATCTGCGTGACGAGATGTTCACCCACATGCAGACGCTGCCCATCAAATACTTTGACACCCACGCCCACGGCGACATTATGTCGGTCTACACGAACGACATTGACACGCTGCGCCAGATGATCAGCCAGAGCCTGCCGCAGCTCGTCAACACGGTTGTGACCCTCGTCGGCGTGCTGGCCTCGATGCTCTATCTGAGCGTCCCCCTGACGGTGCTGGCCCTCGCGATGGTCGGCGTCATGCTGCTGGCGACGAAGTACCTGACCGGCAACTCCGGCAAATACTTCATCAAGCAGCAGCAGGAGCTGGGCAAGGTCAACGGCTACATTGAGGAAATGATGAACGGCCAGAAGGTCATCAAGGTCTTTTGCCATGAGGAAATTGCCATTGAGGAGTTCGACAGGCTCAACGATGAGCTGTTCCACAGCGCCGACAAGGCAAACTCCTATTCGCTGGTAGCAATGCCCGTCAACGGCCAGCTTGGCAACCTGTCCTACGTGTTCTGCGCCATCCTCGGCGGTGCGCTGGCTATCAACGGCTTCGGCGGCTTTACGCTGGGCGGCCTCGCCAGCTTCCTTGTGCTGACCCGCCAGTTCAACCAGCCCATCAGCCAGATCTCCATGCAGCTGAACTCCGTCGTTATGGCGCTGGCCGGCGGTGCGCGTATCTTTGCACTGCTGGATGAAAAGCCCGAGGTCAACGAGGGCGACATCACCCTGGTCCACGCCAAGTACGAAGCGGACGATACTGTCACCGAGGCGAACGAGTCCACCGGCATGTGGGCGTGGAAACGCATGGATGCCGACGGCAATCCCCGGTACACCAAGCTGGAGGGCGACATCGTCTTTAAGGATGTGGACTTCGGCTACGACGAGAAGAAGATCGTCCTGCATGACATCAACCTGTATGGCCGTCCGGGGCAGAAGATCGCCTTTGTCGGCTCCACCGGCGCGGGCAAGACGACGATCACGAACCTTATCAACCGCTTCTACGACATCCAGAAGGGCCGGATCCTGTACGACGGCCACGACATCAAGTCCATTGAGAAGGACGCGCTGCGCTCCTCTCTGGGCATCGTCCTGCAGGATACCCACCTGTTCACCGGCACGGTCATGGAGAACATCCGTTATGGCCGCCTGACCGCCACCGATGAGGAGTGCATGGCCGCCGCGAAGCTCGCGAATGCAGATACCTTCATCAAGCATCTGCCAGACGGCTATAACACGATGCTGACCGGCGACGGCACGAACCTGAGCCAGGGCCAGCGCCAGCTGCTGGCGATTGCCCGCGCGGCTGTTGCAGACCCGCCGGTGCTGATCCTGGACGAGGCAACGTCCTCCATCGACACCCGCACCGAGAAGCTTGTGCAGGACGGCATGGACGGCCTGATGTATGGCCGCACGACCTTCGTCATTGCCCACCGTCTGTCCACCGTACGCAACTCGGACTGCATCATGGTGCTGGAGCAGGGCCGTATCATTGAGCGCGGCACCCACGACGAGCTGATCGCCCAGAAGGGCCGCTATTACCGCCTGTACACCGGCAACTTTGCCGAGAACTCTTAAGCGCAGAGATGTCGAAAAAAGCCGCAAAACGGCATAAAATCAATCAAAACTGCCGGGATAGCATCTGCCGTCCCGGCGGTTTTTGTGCAAAATGCCGCAACAGCGCCAAAAAGTTGACGGGAAGGTAAAAAGTGGTTATAATAGGATACGTAGACACGCAAAAAGCGGTGTTTGACCACGCGGCATGAGGGAAACTACAAACAAGATTTGCCGCATAATATACATGATATACCTATAGGAGGAACAAATATGGCACCGAAGAAGATTGCACAGACCGTACTTACCGAGGGTAAGTTCTATACCATCAGCGCCGCCAACGGCAAGGTCGTTGAGGTCGCTGACTATAACATTGACAATGGCGCGAAGATCCAGCTGATGGACAACGCCAACTTTGAGTGGCAGCAGTGGAACTTCGTCGCAGCAGGCGACGGCGTTTACCGCATCCAGAACCGCTTCACCGGCAAGATGATGGATCTGGACATGGGCGGCGTCAGCGACGGCACCCGCGTCCACCAGTGGGAGGGTGCCCAGGCATCCAGCCAGCTGTGGGTCGTGGAGCCTACCAACGATGGCCGCGTCAAGATCAAGTCCAACCTGGCCGGCAAGCTGCTGGACCCCGGCATGGCTACCGAGAACGGCACCGTGCTGCAGATCTGGGCTGACGTCAACGGTGACAACCAGTTCTGGACCATCAACGAGGTCACCCGCAAGCCCAAGACCAGCGTGAAGGCCACCACCGTTAAGGCCAAGGCCGCTGCCGAGAAGGCCGCCACCGAGGTCGTCAAGGCTGCTGAGCCTGTCGTCGAGAAGGCCGTCAAGGCTGCCAAGCCTGCCGCTGAGAAGGCTGTCAAGGCTGCGAAGCCCGTCAAGGCTGCCGAGCCCGTCGTCGAGAAGGCCGTCAAGGCTGCCGAGCCCGTCGTTGAGAAAACCGTCGAGGCTGCGAAGCCCGTCGTCGAGAAGGCCGTCAAGACCGCCGCTGCCAAGACCAACACCCGCAAGGGCGGCAAGGGCAAGCGCCGCAAGTAATTTGCCCTTGTAACTATTCCTCTGTAATTTTTGTGCTGTAACGAGAAAACCCCGCCCCGTCAGGATGCAGTTCCTGACGGGGCGGGGTTATTTTTTGTTTGTGGCTGAAAAGCCTTCCCCTACGGGGGAAGGTGGCCCGAAGGGCCGGATGAGGGGCGAGTGTGCCGGTATTGCCCGTGAACGAGCTGCGGCGGAAACGCTGCCCTCATCAGTCACCTGCGGTGACAGCTTCCCCCACGGGGGAAGCCTTCAGACTTACCCCAGCGCCGCAATGCTCTCCTTGATCTTGGCGGCCTTGTCCTGAGCGGCAGCCAGCTTGGCGCGGGTCTCCTCGACGAGCTTCGCCGGGGCCTTCTCGACGAACTTCGGGTTGTTCAGCTGGTTCGTGAACATGCCCAGCTCCTTCTCGGCCTTGGTCAGCTCTTTGTTCAGGCGGGCCAGCTCCTTGTCGCGGTCGATCAGCTCCATCATCGGAATAAAGCCCTTCGCGTCGGGGGTCGCCACGTTGACCATGCCGTCGGTGCTGCCCTCGTACTTTGCCGTGACCGTCACGTCGGTGGCAAAGGCAAAGCGGGCCAGATATGCGCCGCCCTTCTCAAACGCGGCGGGGGAGGCAGTCTCAATGACCATGCTCGTCTTTTTGGCCGGGTGGACGTTCATCTCGGCACGCATGGCGCGGACAGCCTTGATGTAGTCCATCAGCTTCTCAAAGTCGGCGCAGTCCTCGGCCCAGACCTTCATGTTCTCGTCGCCGGGCCACTTCTCGTTCATGATGGTCTCGGCGCTGCCGGGCAGAGCCTGATAGATCTCCTCGGTGATGAACGGCATGAAGGGGTGCAGCAGCTTGAGCGCCTTGTCCAGCACGTAGACCAGCACCTTGCGGGCCGCGTCGGCGGCTGCCGCGTCCTCGCCGTTCAGGCGGGTCTTGCAGATCTCGATATACCAGTCGCAGTAGACCTCCCAGATGAAGTTCTCGACCTTCTCGGCGGCCAGACCCAGCTCGTACTTGTCGAGGTTGGCGGTAGCCTCGGCGGCGACCTTGGCAAGCTCGGACAAAATCCACTTGTCGCTCATGTCGAGCAGGCTTTCCTCGGGCAGACCCGGCTCAAAGTCCTCGGGCAGGTTCATCTGCACAAAGCGGGAGGCGTTCCACAGCTTGTTGGCAAAGTTGCGGCAGGCAAGGACTTTTTCATCGCTGTAGCGCATATCGTTGCCTGCGGTGGAGCCGATGATCAGCATCATGCGCAGCGCGTCCGCGCCGTACTGCTCAATGACCTCCAGCGGGTCAATGCCGTTGCCCAGGGATTTGGACATTTTGCGGCCCTGGCTGTCGCGGACAATGCCGTGGATCAGTACCGTGTCAAACGGTGCCTTGCCGGTGTAGGCCAGACCCGAGAAGATCATGCGGGACACCCAGAAGCCGATGATGTCATAGCCGGTGACCAGCGTGTTCGTGGGGTAGAAGTAGTTGTAATCCTCGGCGTTCTCGTTGGGCCAGCCCAGCGTGGAGAACGGCCACAGGGCAGAGCTGAACCAGGTGTCCAGCGTGTCGGGGTCCTGGGTCATGTTGGAGCTGCCGCACTTGGGGCAGGTGCAGGGGGCTTCCTTGGCCACGACGGTCTCGCCGCAGTCGCCGCAGTACCAGGCGGGGATCTGGTGGCCCCACCACAGTTGGCGGCTGATGCACCAGTCACGGCCACCCTTCATCCAGTTGATATAGTTCTTGGTGAAGCGCTCGGGCACGAACTTGATCTCGCCTTTCTCGACGCTCTCGATGGCGGGCTTGGCCAGCGGCTCCATCTTGACGAACCACTGCTTGGAGACCATCGGCTCAATGACCGAGTGGCAGCGGTAGCAGGTGCCCACGTCGTGGGTCAGCGGCTCGGTCTCCTTCAGCGCACCGCAGGCCTCCAAATCGGCCAGAATGGCCTTGCGGGCCTCCAGCGCGGTCATGCCGGCATACTTGCCGCAATCCAGCACGTCCGGCTCGTCGGCAGCAGCGCGGCCCGCGGCCTTCTCGGCATCGACGGCGGCCTTGTCGGCAGCGCCGGTCATGTGGCCGTCGTAGGTCAGCACACGGATCATCGGCAGGTCGTGGCGCTTGCCGACCTCAAAGTCGTTGGGGTCGTGGGCGGGGGTGATCTTCACAACGCCGGTGCCCTTCTCCATGTCGGCGTGCTCGTCGCAGACGATGGGAATTTCGCGGCCCAGCAGCGGCAGCACGACATGGCAGCCGTGCAGGTGCTTGTAGCGCGGGTCCTCGGCGTTGATGGCAACAGCGGTATCACCCAGCATCGTCTCGGGGCGGGTCGTGGCCAGCTCCAGCATTTCGCCGGTCTCCTTGACGGGGTAGAGCAGATGCCAGAAGCTGCCCTCTTTGGCCTCATACTCGACCTCGGCGTCGGAAATCGAGGTGTTGCAGTGGGGGCACCAGTTGACCATGCGGTTGCCGCGGTAGATCAGCCCCTCGTTGTACAGACGGACAAAGACCTCCTTGACGGCGTCGGAGCAGCCCGCATCCATCGTGAAGCGCTCGCGCTGCCAGTCGCAGGAGCAGCCCAGCTTCTTCAGCTGGCTGACGATGCGGTTGCCATAGGTGTTCTTCCAGTCCCAAGCGCGCTCCAGAAAGCCGTCGCGGCCCACCATCTCCTTGGTCAGGCCCTCCTCGCGCATCTTGGCGACGACCTTGGCCTCGGTGGCAATGGACGCATGGTCGGTGCCGGGCACCCACAGGGCGGCATAGCCCTGCATCCGCTTGTAGCGGGTCAGGATGTCCTGCCAGGTCTCATCCATGGCGTGGCCCATGTGCAGCTGGCCGGTAACGTTCGGCGGCGGCATCACGATGGTAAAGGGCTTTTTGCTGCGGTCGATCTGGGTATGGAAGTAACCCTTGTCGCACCAGTTCTGGTAGATGCGGTCCTCAGTGCCCTGGGGCGCATACTGTTTGGCGAGTTCTTTTGGCATTGTGTAAAACCTCCTTGAGAATTGCGGGGCGTGTAATCAATAGAAAAAGGCCGCCCCATGAAGAAGATCATGGGACGGCCTGAAAAATTCAAGTCGCGGTACCACCCAAGTTGCCTTGTAAAAGGCCGCTTTGCGGCAGGGCAGACACCCCGCCTGCCGGGATAACGGCGGCAAACCCGTGCACGGCTACTAAGCTTCACCGCACCTGCTTGAAAGCGACAGCACGCAGCGGGCCATGCCGGGCTTGCATCACCCCCGGCTTGCTGGAAAAGCCTGAACCTGCGCGCACTCTTTCGCACTGCATTGTATCTTATAATGTACCGCACAGTGCGGGAAATGTCAAGTAGGAAATTGCAGAAGGCTCCCTCTGGGAGGGGGCTGGCTGCGCGCAGAGCAGACTGGGGGGAACTATCCCGAAGATCAGATGTTTTGCCTGCTTACTCCCACTTCTCCCA